>VTLG01009268.1_pt1 | contig 54702 bp, 63 predicted proteins | sample 4694571 | NCBI WGS metagenome assembly VTLG01 (sample SAMN12604809, study PRJNA352737) | marine metagenome | biome: ENVO:00000447; feature: ENVO:00000209|ENVO:00000569|ENVO:01000036; material: ENVO:00002151; isolation source: viral sequences binned using virsorter ... | reverse complement strand
TCAGCTTCAGTTACATTTAAACCGCTTAGTTTTCCTCTACAAGCTAATTCTATAGCCACGTTTCCAGTATCTTTCCATTTATCTCTTTCTGTTTTAACTTCTACTTTTCCCATAGCTAATACTTTAGCCAAGCTGTTTTCATATTTAACACCAAAATCTAAATCAATGTCAAACTTATTGTCTTTATTATTCTTTACTTGATACTCTTTTAACTTTTCTGCTGCTTCCATAGCACCTCCATATATCATTTTACAGGTTCCCTTCCATTTAATTTACATTGAAATACATATCTTTGTCTCTTTTGAGCAGTCCAAGGAGTAAAATGGGTGTATTCTCCCGACTTTTCTCTACCAGATGAACTTATGTCTACCCTTGTAATAAAGTGAAGATATTCAGTTAATCTCATTTTAAATATCCCCTTTTTACATTACCCCAAGCATTTGTCATAGCTGGTTTTTTTCTCCTACCTTTATCTTTTTGAGGATGTTTATTAAACCAATCTAACATTCTTTTCTTTTTCGCTTCAGACATTTTTTTCATTTTAAGTATCTCCATACTGTTCTTTTGGATACATTATACTTATCAGCAATCCATCTAATTGATTTGCCTCTAAACCTCCTATAATAATGTACCCAAAATTTACTATTTATTTTTCTTGGTCTAGCCATTGCTCCACCCCCATTGTTCTCTAAATGCTTTAATCTTTGCATATCTTTTCTTATTATATTCGTGCTGATTAAAACCCTTGCGCTTACCTTTCAATACTAAATTTCTTCTTATTTGAGTTTGAGCACTATTCATGTTCTTCTTCATTCTTATGTTCCTCCAAAACATTATCTATTTCAGTGCATAGTCTTTCCATTTTCTTTAGGGCTACTACGCTATCCCCATTTAAGTCTCTAAAAACCTGTCTACATTTGACAAGTATATCATAGACTATTTCTAAGTTTCTTATGTGTCTTGACATATTACCTCCTATCTTTCCAATGTTGTAATGTTCCTACAAATAAAGCTATTGAAAATACTATCATTAATACTCCCAATATTATGTTTCCTATATTCATATATCCTCCAATTTATTAGGGTAAGCTGTTTGATTGACATTGCTCAATCCATCGCCCCATACACAATATAAAGCTCCACAGCTGCTCACCGCTGTCGTGTCGCTTACCCTAAATTAAGGGAGTGCTAACCAGGTAAAAAGGAGACAGTGAGAACCGTCAAATAACCCCCTAGGTCTTACGATACTAGGACACTCCCAAGTATTAAAATCCTCTACTTGACATTTTTTTTAAAACGTATTTTTCTAAATCTTTATCTTGATGTGATAACCATCTCAATAACTTTCCAAATAACTTATCAGTTAATGGTCCTTTCCTTGTATTACATCTATAACATATCATTTGTAAGTTATCAGAAGTTGATACACCACCCAAAGACAAAGGGTGAATGTGGTCACATGCCATGTTATTAACAAGCAAACTCGTACTACAATAACGGCATTTTTTGCCATAACTTTTATATAACATCTCTCTAATTTCTGTAAGAGATATATTAAATTCAACTTCATATTCTTTACTCCTTCTCTTAAGAGTAGTTCTTAGTGTAGAAGATTTTTTCATTAGCCTGTGAAATACTTTTTTAGCAAATTGCTTATGATGTCTTTTTAGCTTTTTGCTAAATTTCTTTTCCCAGATAGTTAACCCTCTAGGGGACTTTCGCCCCCTATTAGGTTTATTTCTTACTGTTTTAATTCCACTGTCCATTGAACTTTTTACTAACTTTTTTGTCAGTAACAATGTTAGAATTGCCCACTTTTTCAATTTTTAAGTGAGTCATAAGATTATTTAGAGTTCTATGTAAGTTATCTATCTCTTTATTATGGTTAAATACCATAGATTTTAAATAACTTCTTCCATAACCTTTTCTACGATAGTTCTTTCTTTTTCCAAAAAGAACTCTTTTGAACATTCTTCTAAGCATGTCCTACTCCTTCTTTTATTGTTTCTTCTTTACTTTTATTCCACAATCCTAGTATTAATTGGATTTCAAATCTCCAAATCCCAATTATAAATCCTCTTACTATACCAGGGCTGTTCTCTGGGTGTATATACCCTATTTTGAATAAGCTAAATAAGCGTATAAAGCTTACTTCATCTAATAGGTATATTGCAATTAATTTACGCATTTGTTCTCCTTAATCTGAAACTTGGTGTCCATTCAACTTCTGTATCAAAGAGTTCTCCATCTGTATTTTTAAATAGTTTGACTTCTCTTGTAGTAGAGTCAGGTTGACCATTTAATCCAATAACTTTTCTTGATGCATTTTCTATTGCACCAGAACCCTTTCCAGCGTATAAATCTAACACTTCGTTTCTGCTATATTCGCGACTCACTTGAGATATTTGTATTACGATTAAGTCATTATTTACCGCCATATTGGACAATCCATGAGATATATATTTAATTTTTTCATATTCTCCTCTATAGCTAACTGGAGTATCTACTAAATCAATATAATCTATGATAACCAATTGTGGTTGTAATTCTCTTACTTTTTCATATATCTTTTCTAAAGTAGGAGATATTGTTTGAACCATAATATGTTCTAACTCTTCCTTATGCGTTTCATAAAGCTGTTCATAATTGCTATTTACGTTATCTTTTGTTGTGCCAGCTACTATTTGTAGATGTCTTCTATGCATATACCAAGATGAAAGTTCTAAGCTTAAGAACAATGTAGGTATTTGCCATTCTTTGACAATTTTATCATTATCAAAATCAACTCCTAATGCTATATTCTGAGCAAAAGTAGTTTTATTAGAACCAGTAGGCCCAAAGATAGTTACTAACTCTCCTGGAAATATAACTGATTCTTTTTCAATGCCAAGCATTCTACCTAAATCAATAGTTTTACCACTAAAATCAGTAGTTAAACGGTCTTGTAGCTCTCCTTGCATTTCATCTGAAGATTTTACATCTACTAAGTAGTCCTTTCTCGCGAAATGAACACATTGTGTTTTACAGTGTTGAAGCATTACGCTATCATGACAGCCATATTTATAATTTCTGTTATAAACATTCTCAACCATTTCAATAATATTATTTTCTGGCATACTCTTATTGTTCCAATGCAACATACATACTTTTGCATAGTGACTTGGTATACCGTGTCTTTTGAAATGACTTATAACTCTCATTGCTGTAACATGTCTACTGCCTTCTCTTGCTCCTTGATTAAGCATAGACTGAACACAAGGTATTATTTTATTCGGTTCTGATATCTTATTAAATATCTTTATGTCAGGAACTTCTGTTACTACTTTACTTTCAAGTTCTCCATCCCCTTCTAGTATATGATATTCAAAATCTAATCTAGAAGTTTTAGCTAATTCAAATATTTCTTTAGGAGTATTGTTTAATACTTCATCTCTAGTCAAAGGGATTTTAAATAAATCTGTTTTTTGATTTATCGTATGTTGAAGCCTATATATACCAGTTCTCATATAAATACTAGAATCTATACCAGGTAACATATCCTTCATAGTTTGTTTGACTATAAATGGTAAGTCATTACCAGCTTTGAAATTAAACAAATCTCCAGAAAGAATGAGATGATATCCAGAGCCAGAAAAATAGGATTGGAAGGAGTTGCAACCAATCTCTGCTTCTTCTAGCTCTAGAATAATAGCTCTCAAGATATCTAAAGTCCTTTCATTACTTCTGTCTTGTTTATCTATATCTATTGGAATCTTATCAATGTATCTAACGCCAAAGAAATTCTTTAAACTTCCATTTTCATTGACATATTCAACAGCAGATTCATCATATAGATATACACTACGATATAAAGCCTCATTTGGACTCATAAATGCGTGTAATTTATCAACAGAAATAAGCATACCTCTGTTAAAAGGTGTGCCTCTAGCTATCTCTACATAGTTCATAGATTAGCTAAACCACTCCCAGTCATATTTGGAGCACTTTTAACTTCATCTGTCAGTTCTTTTAGATAGCCTTTTCCTTTTAACCAATCTATATCGCTTTTTAATTTATTATAATTTTCTTCACTGCTACGATATACTTTGGGCCATACAGTTGTATATGATTTAGCACCAGGTTTCTTAGGTTGTTCTTTGTAGAAATAAGCAAGATAGTCATATGATTGAGGTTCAAAATCAGCTGTTCCTTTAGTAATGAAACTTTTAGACAAATAGTCTTTAATATTATCTATTTTCTCACCTTTTTCATCTTCCCATTTACCTTCTACATTAAGACCAGCTGTGCATCCAATTGCATCAAAGAAAGCATACATTCTTTTTAATACACTGCCACCTGAAATATTGCCTTTATCGTCCTTTTCAAAAGAACCTTTTATTTGCAATTTCCTAGTATAATCACTATGTTCTTGTTTGACTTCTACTTCAATATATAAATCAGCCCAATCAAACATACCAGATTTATCCTCAAATCCCATTATAGCAAATTTACATATGCCAAGGAATTTATTATTATCGTTGCTAAATTCTGTAGTTACAGGTTTAAATATAGCCATTTTATTTCTTCTCCTTATAGATTAGATTCCATTTTAACTCGATTTCTTTGCCTCTCAAGTGAGGACTTCTACTACCAGCCTCTAATGAATCATTTGGTTTAAATGATACCATTAACTTGCCTTTTTCATCATCTCTATAGACATATCCTATTGCATCACAATCAGCCATTAGCATATTCTTTAACTTTCCAGTTAAATCTAAGCTTTCAGGCTCTACTAATGCTTTACCGTCTACTATTGATTTAGCCCATTTCCTATGACCTATGATGATAACATGAGGAAATATCTCTTTAAGGACTTGTATTGTGTTTAGTACTTTTTCTCTAACCATACCGAATCCTTTTCCAAAGGCTAAATCTGCTACTGCTGTTACACCTTCTTCTAAACAAACAGCTTTTTCCGCCCAATCTGCTACTTTATCTACAGTATCTAAAGCTACATAAGTATAATCATGACCTTCTTTTGCTTCTTGTAATAATGCTATAAAGTCATCTCTATTATTTACTGTTTCTATGTAGCCATCTACCATATTAGCCCCACCTTCTGTATCAATTATCAAACAATCATTTAATTGACTTAAAGCTGTAGTTTTACCTACTTTAGGAGCTCCATATAATAACAATGATTTGGGATTATCTGAAACTGCTTTTCTTTTTACTTTTTTAAGTGCCATTTGCACCTCCTATGTTTAACGAAAGGGCCTTAAGAGAGGGTCTAGAGTATATTACATTAATAACCTCTCCCAAGGCTTCTTAAGTTACTATTATTTATTTAAATAAACAACTACTTTTTTCAATTGACATTGTAGGAAAATGAAAGGATATAAACTTCTCATAAGGCTGTTTTGTCACAACCTTTCTTATAGCATTAGCTATGAAGCTTCCAGACATATTACTACAATAGCTTGTAGCTTTCATATTACATGGTTCTTCGCTACCTTTCTCGTCAGGATACCAAACCTTCTGGTATTTCTTTAAAGTAGGCTTTAAGATAGTATATTGTTGATAATGTTCTGCACCCATTCTACCATCTATTAATGCATATGGTTTAGAATGTTTCCAACCAGTTAAAGCTTTGACTGCATCTAATCTAGATTGCATACTGTCAAAACCTAAAATGATTATGTCATCATCATTCATATATATATAATTATTAAATAGTTCATTCTGCATTACTATTTCACAATTACTATTTATTTTAAACAATTTATCACCTAGAGCACTTACTTTTTGTTTCCCTATATCATCAGTATTATACTGAGATACACCTATGTTAGGAGTTTCTACCTTATCCATATCATATAATGCAAAATCTTCAGCTCCCATTCTAGCTAACTGAATAGCTGTGGCACTACCTATAGCACCACAGCCAAGTATATGATAATTGAATTGATTGAGGTTGTCTACTAATCCTCTTGACCTTGTATTTATGTCCATTAATACCACCCTCCATTCATTTGAGCATTGTTCCAAGCTATAGTTTCCATTCTATTCTTGGTATCATTATCATCAAATTCAATCAACTCATCAGGCATTGTTGCCATTAATTTATTAAGTAATTGATTTTTACCATACTTCCAATCTATCATTCTAAATGGAAGCTTTTTTTCTTTGCATACTTTATTAACTTCTGCAACTCCTTCTTTCCAGTCTTTGTATTTTAGAGTACCATCAACATATCCATCTTGCAACTTAGAAGCTTTTGCTAATACTTGTTCATATGCATTTTCAAGAGTTAATGTGTCTTCTCTTTGCCATATATGTCTTTGATTAACATGAGTTCCATAAGTATAGTTTGTTCTGGTAACAATAGCTTGATTATCACAAAGCTCTTCGTACTTCTTTTTCATAGCTTCTGTAATATTTATCTTTGGCTTTTTTCTATCAATAGTCAAAGTAGTGTCATAATGCTCTGCTATTGGTAAACCATTAGCTTTCCAGACACTTACTCTAAATTTATACTCTTCTTTAAGATTTATAACTAAAGCTAAAGAAAAGCTATTGTTTTCCCAGGCATTAATCTCGTTTTCATCTGTACCACTCCAAAATGCTCCCATAGTATGATGTGAATGCCACCAAACAAACTTCATATCTGGATTATTATACTTCATACCATACTTCATAGTATATTCAGCTACAGAATCCTTATCAAGCTCAGTATTTGTTCCAGTATTCTCTTGTTTAAGTATCTCTACATCACTAATCTTAAACCTACCATCTTTCTGTGGTACTGCAGTCATCAAGCCAGATATTTCATTCTTATCTTCGTCATAAGCTATTTTAGCCCATGCTTGAAGTTTATACCAATCATTCTCTGGTATATAAAACATTTCTTCTAGTTCCATATTCAACTCCTTTGGGATTCAACCCAGTTTTTCATTAATGTTTCTACTTCCTCTGAACACATATTTTCAGATTTGTCTATTGCTTGAAATAAGCCCTGTTTAACTAACCAATCATAAGCATAGTTCCAACCATTATGCCAATCATTTACTAGATAATACATTAAAGTATCAATAATATCTTCTTTGTAAGTATCTGTGTCTGTAGGTGTAAATACTCCAGCTATTACCTCTACTTCATTGCCTACATCCATTCCATTAGAATACATTTGTTCATAAATCATACCAACTACACCTTCCATTTCATAATAAGTATCACTTTCGTAAATATCTATAGTTTTAACTGTATGTTTATGCGTATTGCAAGTATCCATAAGAGCACAATCAATAGCTTGACATTTGTTGTTAATGTATTTCTCTTGGTGCATTCCAACAATCCCTTTTTCATTAGCAGAATATTTCAATATTCTAGAACATTTATGTGTAACAGCACTACTATCTTGAGAAATTCTATATGCTGGACTAAAACTTCTAGGCATACCATAATGCAATCTAAATGGTTGATTATATGGATTAGAATAACTTAAACTATAATATTGAGCCCATTGCATTAAATTCATTGCTAAAGCTGTATAATTATTAGTATTAAATGATTTATTAACATCATCTATAAAGTTATCTAAACATACTGTTCCATAAGAATGACTTGAATATCTATCTTGACCAATATATGGAAATGCATAGCTTATATCATCAGAGAAATACTTACCTTTAAATGCTATATTACTTCTATTACCAGCTAATAATTTCCTTAAATCAGCTTGTCCTATGATATGAATATCATTTAATGGTATCTTTGCAGTAGAATTATCACCGCTATATACCTCCATTTCTAATCCAAGTAACAATATGTCAAGTATTATCCTAACTTGTCTTCCATTGATATGTAAGTATGGTTCTATAATTACCTTACCTTTAGACAAATCATTAGCTAATTCACATTGTCTATATATTTCATCTGTATAAACAATACATTGCTCTTTAAATTCGTCTAAATTAACATCATATGGAATAGATTCTCTTCTAAGTTCCATTCTTTCTGTTTCCATACGCCTTATTTGAATTTGTATATAATTCAAATAGTTAGTTCTATCAATTGTTCTATCTATTAAATAAGACATATTCTTTGATTTCTTATTTATATCTAATCTATTAAGTAAATAGTTACGCATTCTATCATAATGACCTTGTTTCCAAGCCCATTTCTTTGTAACATCAATTTCTTCATTACCTGCGTATCTTAATTCTCTATTTATTAATTCTAATTTTTCAAAGAATGTCTCTTGTGGACCAACCACTATTGTATTTGTTTCTTCTTGACTTAATTCTTTTAAGTGATTAAAGTCATACACTTGGATATCTTTGTATCCATCCCAATAAGTTATTACTTCTGCCATTTTATCTCCGTTTTGTATTAAATGAGCCTATATTACTATTTCTACGGTGTAGAATACCTTGTGCGATATAGACTCATTTAAGTATTTTAACTATCCACCAACCTTATTATTTGATGCATAAGCTACTAATGCTCCATCTTCTAAAGCATAGTCATTTTGTCTGATTGTTCCACCAACCATAACATTTGCATCAGCTGGAATATCTAATTCATTCCTTAGTTCTCCAACATTATTTGATGCTGTGTCTCTAGGGCTGAATTCTCCATTCTCTAATAAGTTGATTTTTATTGTATCATTTGCCATAGTTCTTGGCCTCCTTAGCCTTTTTTATTTGCAATATTGCTATTTTTTTGATATTACTATCAAATCTTCTTTCTTTAATACTATTTTCTATAAATAACTCTATCTTATCTTCCCAAGAATTCATCACTATCCTCCTCTGCTGAATAAAATACAGAGCCTTCTCTACATTTCATACACATACCTAATTGCTCTTCATCAGAATCTACTACATAATGCAATTCTCCAATTGGTGGTGCTGTACAACAAATACTATACCACTCTGTTTCATCTATTAGAGCTTTTTCTTTCTTTATAATTATACCTAACTTTCTTAAGCCTTGTGGGCTCATTTCTTTAACTCTTCCCATTAATTAATCCTCCATTGTTTTAAAATTGTTATAGTGTAGCTCATATTCCACAGTACTTTTTCAACTGCTGTAAACCATGGATTTATATGTTTATAACTCGTCTTGCTGCAGGCTTTCGTTAGTCCCATGTTCACTACACTATAATTTTCATTAGAAAGGTTAAGCGCCCACTTTGAGAATTTCCTTGGACGCCTAATTCTCATATTCTTCTTTCATTATCGGAACTCAGATAGTAACTAATTATCTAAGGGGGTAGTTATGCTTAACCTTTCTAAATTATACAGGGCCTAAAGCATATTACATTAATAACCTGTAATTGGTGAGCTAGATAAAAAACCTATTTGCTTAAAAGCCTACAAAACCACTGTGTTGTGGGAACTCGGCTTCAAGGATAGCATATGAAAGGACAAAATATCTAGCTCATAAATTTTGGTATACATTGCATAACGACCTGTTAACATTTTAAATCCTCTGCCTTCCGTATACCAGAGAAGCCAATTAAATACAATTACATTTGACTTTATACATATAATTGCATTTTTTACATTCTTTCCACTTACTTAACCATTCCTTAATTAAGACTTTTATATCTTCCATAAACCCTCCCTTTTCTTAATAGGAATTTACCTGTATTCTTTATAAAGTAATACAGTCCAACTACCGCAAAAAACTCTATCATAAAAGTTAATAAAGTCATCTTTTCTCCTTTGTTAAATTAAATCTGTATTAAAACCGTTTTAAGCTATATATAGGCATATAACTTAAATCCTGAATCCCGTCGTAGTATTTTTTTCACGGTAACTACCAAGCCTATAAGGATATTTTACTACTAAATATGTATTAAATATGTGGTTGGTGTGGGATTAAAGATTACCCACAAATTACTACACTTCTATTACTCTACGGATACTTAATATCTATCGATACTTAGCTCATATATGATTCGCGTTCATATACATCACTAAATGAGTTCATTGCTCAATAAATGCCTTATGCTTAGCGAAGTAACTAATAGCATAATTAGTAGAGGTAGCAAGTCTTATTTGCTTATGTATTCATAATTACCTACAAAATGATATTTAAATCAATTTCTGCTATCATTTGATAGTCCAGTCGGATATCTCCGAGATGTAGTGATGATGCCCTTGTTACAAAGCATTATACATATTACCACGAGTTATAGCATATAATTAAATCACCGTCGTGTTTAATCATATCAACTATAAACCACATATTTAAATTTATCTTATTTATTACTAAACTATTCTTATTAAATCCAAAGCTATTTGACCAAAGAATTTACGACCTTTGTTCATAGCTCTATGCCTATTTCTAGACATAACTACTATTACTCCACCATTAAAACGATTTATTATGTAATATTCTTTCATATTTCTCCTTGCTATATTTAGCTGTTATTTATATAAATGTATAAAGTACTTTATAGTGGCTTGAGTGTATCACCACTCTCAAAGGCTTGATTCGCTCCTAAGCAAGATTCAAACTCCTTAGCGCTACCTATGTAATTGATAGGCAATAGTCCAGCTTATATCTGAACTATCACTACTAGATTAGATATATTCTATCAATTAACACCACTATAAATATATAAACTCTAAAAGTAATATAAAGGTAAAGCATAGGATGCACTCATAAGATTGCGAGGTTTCCCTATAACATTTACCTTTATGTATTACTTATAATATAAAAAAACTCACTACTCCTACACATAGTGTAGCTTGCTGAGTAGTGAGCTGAATCGCTATATGTTGTCGACTAAGTCGTCAATATCTAGCTGATTCGCTGTATTAGGTGGTCCGATGTAATAGACTACTGGAGTCCTGTTTCCAGTATTCACATCGAATTTGCCACCAAATACAGATACAGTCCAACCAACACCTTCCACTAACTCCGTTAGATGCTGAAGGTCGTTGACTTGTGCTGTATTGTAAATCATAGCACCAATCTTTTTCTTAGTGCTAGACAAAATGATGTTATTTGTCTTAAGAAAAGATTTAAGTGCGGCTTTAGCTTTAGTCATAATAAATTTACTCCTTTTTAATTTGATTATGATATAGGTAAAGATGATACCTACATCGCAAGATGTTAAGGGGAAGTGCAAGCGTAGTACCCACAGCCAAACAGGTTTGTTGTGTCGAAATTTCAACTCAGTTGACCCCCCAGGGGCCCGAATTTCGGGCGGGTACCGCTTGACGTATATCCCGTGTTCCCATTCTCGTGATATTTTTTTGAAATTCAACTTAAATCCTTGTTTTTCAGTGATTTAGGCACCTTTTTTAAAAAAGTCTTGCAAAATATATTTTTTTGATTATTTTACTACGTAGTAAGTATAGCGATAGTAAGTGTATATATAGCTAGTTTTAATAAAGAATATAAAAGACAAACGATTTAGCTATATATCGCTGTAATTACACGCTATAGGCTCTTTTTTGTTGCTTTGTATTTATTATTAGAGCTATATTATAGAGATAATTACGCGTAATTTTTAATATTTAGGAGAAAGAATGGCAAGATATCAGAACAAAGGGCCTGTTTATAGCCCTAACAAAAATTATACAAACAATCCCTATAAAAATCTAAGAGCTACCCGAAATTGGGCTACAGGAGAGGCTAAAGCATTACCCTATACAATTCCCTCAGGTGGTCCTGATGCTGGACAGAGAGTTCCTCAAAGTTTTGAAGAAGCTTATGCGGAAAAGGAAGACTTTATACCTAAAGCTGGTCCATATGAAATGAACCAAGGTATAGACCCTTCAACATTTGATGTTACAGACCCAGAGCAAGTGATGGCTTTTCAAAGACAAGCAGGATTAAAGGAAGATGCTATGTTTGGGCCTAATACTCAAAAAGCTTGGGAAGAGTATGTTAATAGAAGAAGAGCAACTGAAGGCGAAGAGCAGTACGATTTTGGAGTTAGGAGTTTAGTGGATTTAGTGGATGAAGAAGGTAAACCTGATGATGCTAAAATTCAAGCGCAGACTAAAAGACAAGATTATAAAGGTGATGTATCTACACAAAGCAACTGGGAAAGATTCCAAGATTCTTTAGGTGATACTGTTTCAGATTACTTCGGCGGATTCTGGAAGTAAATGGGGGGCTGGGGTTCTGATATTTGGGGAGCTGTGACTGGTGCTGCAGACTATGTTAGCGACTTTTTTGGCTATGGCGATGATAGTGAAAGCAACGAACCATCCGCTATAGACAAGGTAGATAACTCTGTCAAATCTTTAGCTAAGGAGAACATTGGAACAGACAATTTGCTTGATATGAGTAATAAACTGAATAAAACCGAGGTTGTTGACGAAGAAAATAATAAGAGTGAATATATTGCTAGTGGTGATAGAAGAATTGAAACAGATTTAGGAGGTCTTTTAGATTTTAGTAATACCAGAGAACCTTTACATGAAACTCTGTCACCGAGTTTCTCAGAGAAAAGGATTGACGATGATATAGCTGATGATTTGTATGGTTATACAGGAGATGACCCTACAGACGAATCCACGCATTTTGAGACAGACTGGGAAATAGAGAATAAAAAAGCAGATGAAAAACGTCTTATGGATACATATGGAACAACTGACCTTGCAGAGGTAGAAAGAATAAATGTAGGGGCAGGTAAATCTAAGTGGGCTAAGGGAGATGTTAATAAGTATATTAAAGGACAAAAGATAAAGCAAAAAGCAGGTAATTTTATGGCAGCATTTGCTAATGCTATGCAGACATCTAGTGACCAAAAAGACCCCTATCAGTATAGTGCTGATGTTATCTTTAATAAAGGGGATAGTGGAGGTGGTATAAATTACTAGATGTTTACAGGAAAAGCTTTACATTTTTTGAAAAACCAATTAAGAAGACTTAAAGTAGTAGATATAAGGGCATCTTGTCTTTTTATCTACGAATGGTCTAGAATGATAAGAGAAATCGAATCTGATAACAATCCTAAGGCAGCAGCTAAGACTACTAGTGCTAAGGGAGTATATCAGTTCACAGATGCTTCTGTTGAGACAGCTAAGAACAGAATGCATAATATGGGATTTTTCTTAGAGGATATAAGGGATATACCTACTAATCCTCATGAATGGAACGATGAACAAGCAGATTGTATATTTTTAGCTAATATGTTTGCTCAGAGAGGTTCTGATAAATTATTAAGCAAAGTAGCTTATGGAGACTTAGATGCTATGAAAGAGGCTTATTATAAGTTTCATCACACAGACCCTGATACTGCTACTAAAAAGAGAGTAAATAGGATAATAATATGAATGTACAGATAGCTAGAGTTATAATGGGACACTTTATGAGAGGTAATAGAAGAGCTATACATAATGCGGCTAAATGGTTTGATATGCATCCTGAACAGTTGTTAAATAAAGCTTATATAATGATGGGAAAAAAGTCCCCTATTACCACGTATGAGACTTTAAAGGGTGGAACAAAGACTATTAAGAATAGGTAGTGTATACTATTGATATACATCACAAAGGAGATGCTTCTCCTACAACATATGCAGTTTTAAAGAAAAAAGAAGCTGATGAGAAGAATTTGTCTTATAAATACTGGAGGGAAGCAAATGAAGGGGAATATGGGTTATCAGACGACAACTACGTGGCTAAGGTCATTTCCAAGTCCGTTTATAAGCCTACCAGTGTTTATATTAGGTATCCATATGGTTATACTTTTTATAACCCCGCTTATACTTCTGTTAAGCTTAAGGCTTCTGGTAGAAAGTCTAACACAACCATTAGCGGAAAAACCAACTGGGAAGTCCTCTCAAAAGGACAAAAAATGAAAAATTTAGCCATGGTCTATGCACAGACTATGGACTATAATAAAACTATAGAACACGTTCTAGACAATCCTACTAATAACCAAAAGGTTATGTGGAAGACAAGAATGAAGAAGGAGAAGTTTAAAGATATGGTAAGAGATGAATTACAAGCTTTATTGAAAGAACATGGGTTGACAGAAGAATATACTCTAGAATTGCTAGAGAATACTATAAAGACAGCTAGAGCTAAAGGAGATGTTACTAATCTTATGAGAGCAGTAGATAATCTCCAAGATATGCATGGCATGAAGGATAAGCATTTAGTTAAGACGACTGAGCAAATTGAAGCAACAAGCAACACTAAGCTTATTGATGAATTAAGAGAGACAGAGGATAAACTTGTTGCTACAAGAACAACAGTTAAGGAGGAAGAATAAAATGGAAGATAAGAGAACACTGTATGAAAAAGGCATGAGCGATAGGTGGAGAACAACCCAAGGAGGTGATATCCAAGATAGACTTATTGCTGAAAAACGTAATGAAGCAATTTTGAAATTTAGTACAAAGACGGCAGAGGATTTAAATAATCTAAGATTAAATCAACCTATAAATGCTAAGCGTGATAAAAAAGGTTCTAATTATGTTCCAGGCATAAAGGAAAAACCTAGCCCATCTGGAGTAGAGTTAAATATAGCACCTGAAGAGCCTAATTATTAATGCCTCCTAAATTCAATGGCTAATAATACAACAACACCTAAACTTTCTGATGCACAGTATGGACGTTTATTGCAAGCTAGGGCAGAAGACCCCCTATCTACTGATTATTTAGTTGAAATGATGAAAAGGCAAGGTTTTGATGTTTCAGATAGTCTTCTATCATATTACAAGCCTCCTACTGAAAGTTTTAATAAATATCTAAAAGATTCTAATATAGACCCTAAAAGTGATAAGGGGGTTCTATTTAAGAAAAAATGGTGGGAATCAGACAGACCTTATATTAAGCAATATGATGAAGGTTTAGATGAGGGGAAATTTACTTATGGGCAAGGAAAGGGAAGAAGATTAGAACCAGATACGTTACATGTAAGAAGAGGGAGTGATGATGATTTCTTTTATAACTCTTTATTTCCAGATGATTTAGATTGGGAAAAGAATTACAAGGCTATTAAAAAAGAAGAGAAAAAGTCTCAAAGCTATTTACAAAAAGCTAGAGATTTATTAGGTTGGTAATGGACTACGAAGAACAATATGAACAACTACAAGCTTTAAAGAAGCTTAGAACTAATATGGCTTTATTTGGGAAGCATTGCTTTCCAACTGCTTTAAAGAAGACTACTCCTCCATTTCACACAGAAGTATATAGCTATCTATCTGATGATGATAAAAAGAGAGTTTTGATAGCAGCCCCTCGTGGAACTGCTAAATCTACAGTAACTACACTTATATATCCTTTATGGAGAGCAGCTTTTAAGAGCACTAATGAAGACTTATTTATAGTAATTATATCAGAATCACAAGCACAGTCTATAAACTTTCTATCTAGAATCAAATACCATTTGACTTATAGTAATGAGTTTAAAGCAATTTTTGGTGACCTTGGTCCTAATACTGCTAGTAAATGGACTCATACTGATGTTATACTTGCTAATGGTACTAGAATAGTAGCTGTAGGAACAGGACAGAGAGTTAGAGGTTTCTTACAAGGAGATACTCGTCCTAATTTAATTATAGTAGATGACTTCGAATCAGAGTTAAATGCTTATACGCCTGAAGCAAGAGCTAAAAATAGAAAGTGGTTAACTGAAGCAGTTATACCATCTTTATCAGATGAGGGTAAGATAGCTATGATTGGTACAGTTATATCAGAAGATTGCTTCTTGTGTTGGGCGAAAGAATCAAGTGCTTGGAATGTGCTATGGTTTTCTATATGGAATGATGATGAAAAGAGTATATGGCCTGAAAGATTTCCTAAGGAGAGAATTTTAGCTATTAAGAAAGAATTTAAATCAGTTGGCAATATAAATGGATTTTTCCAAGAATATATGAATATAGCTCAATCTCCTGATGATGCTCCGTTTCAACCAGATTGGATTAAATTACATAATTGGGAATATAAAAGAATTCAAGAACAGAACTGTTTAGTTCAAAATTACGGGGATGAGGAAAATGAAAAGATTAAACCTGTTGAAATTTACGCTGGAGTTGACCCTGCAAGTTCTTTGTCTGTTAGGGCTGATTATTTTGTTATCTCCATTATTGCTATTGATAATGAAAATAATAGATATGTTTTAGATGTTTATAGAAGCAGGATATCTCCAGCTGAACAACCAGGATTGATTATTAAATATTATAAAAAGTATAAGCCTAGGAGAGTTAAGATAGAAACTGTTGGATATCAAGAAGCTTTAAGAACCAGTGTAAGAGAAATAATGAAAGAAGAGAATTTATATATACCAGGATTAGAGTCTGGAGTAAAGCCAAGAACAGCCAAATCTGAAAGATTATTATCCTTAGTTCCCCTCTTCGCGAAGGGACAGTTTTATTTTAGACCAGAAGATACTCATGCTCAAGGGGAGTTTTTGTCCTACCCTAAAGGGAAACACGATGATATTATGGACTCAATATGGACAGCTTTGGATGGAGCAAAGCCTTGCAGAAGAAAGGAATTTGAAAGGATTAGTGACGATGAATGGAGGCAACCGAAAAAAAGTCTTGATTGGATGACTTTATAATTCGTAAATTAAGAAGATGGCATATAGCGAAAAAGACAACTTAGGGAATAAACAGGATATAGTTAGCGAAACACAAGACCTGTATCAAAAATACTCGTCTAAGAGAGATACTTGGTCTCAACATGCTAAAGAAGACAAAGAGTTCAGGTTGGGTAGGCAGTGGACTCAAGAACAGAAAGATGTCTTAGAATCTAGAGGTCAAGCTCCTATTGTCATAAACAGAATTCATCCAGCAGTAGAATCAGCAAAGGCAATGTTGACATCTAATAGACCTAATTTTAGATGTGCTCCTAGAGAAGATTCTGATAATAAAATTGCTCAAGTAATGAGTAATATGCTTGCTTATATGTACGATATTTCTGATGGCAGAAACGTAGTTAGACAAGCAGTTGATGATTACTATGTTATGGGAGTTGGTTACTTACACGTATATCAAGACCCTACGATGGATATGGGAAAAGGAGAGGTTTGTTTTCATGATGTAGACCCTCTTGATGTATATGTAGACCCAAATTCTAGACATAGGTTTTTTGATGATGCTGAAAATATTATAATATCTAAATTGTTTACTAAGGACCAAGCAAAAGTATTATATCCTATGTACAAGAAAAAGATAGATAATGCTGGTGGTGGTAATTGGAGTAATGATTGGAACGCTCCTGCAACTACAAGAGCAGATGATGGAGAAGTAATATTCCCAGAAGATGTAGGTAGAATGGATAACCAGGAATATATAAGAGGCTATGAAAGATATTATAAAGTTGATGTAAATGAATTTAGAATTTTTGAAAAGTTTTCAGGGAAAGAGGAATTGCTTGATGAGGATAAGTATCAAAAGTATCTTCAAAAGGCTGCTTTTAAAATAAATGGTCAGTTAGTTCCTGATGAGGAAAAAGCTGCACAATTATATACTCAGTTAGTTACTGTAAATCAAGAAGCTTATATGAAAGAACTTGAAATGATGCAGCAAGCAGGGTATGATGAAAAGTCTATTAAAGAGCATGAAGATAGAGGACCTATGGAAGTAGATATGACTAAATTGGTATATGCTGATTTAGTTCAAGAAGGTCTAATAGAAGTAGTTCAAGTTACTATGAAAAGGGTTAAACAATGCATTATAGTAGGAGATACTAAATTGTATTCTAGGATTTTGCCATTAGAACATTATCCTTTAATTCCTATAATGAATATACATACTAGAACACCTTATCCTGTTTCTGATGTAAGACTTGTGAAAGGATTGCAAGAGTATATAAATAAAACACGTTCTTTGATAATAGCTCATGCTACTACAAGTACTAATACAAAGATACTTGTCCCTGAAGGTAGTGTTGATATGAAAGATTTTGAGGAAAAGTGGGCTCAACCTGGAGTTGCTATTCCCTATGACCCTACAGATGGTGCTCCTATGCCCGTTCAGCCCACTCCTCTTCCTAATGAGTTGTATCAAAATGAGACTACTGCTAAGAATGATATTGACCATGCATTAGGATTATACGAAATGATGATGGGGAATGCACAACAAGCACCATCTACTTACAAGGGAACTATTTCTATAGATGAATTTGGTCAAAGAAAAATGAAGTCAAAGTTAGCTGATATAGAGGCAGCCTTGACTAGATTGGGTTATGTAGCTATACCTTTAATGCAGCAATTATATACAAGTAGAAAAATTATTAGAGTTATTCAGCCTAACAATTCTGTAACAGAATATATGATAAATAAAAGAATGGTTGATGATAAAACTGGAGAAGTAAAGATTTTTAATGATATTACTGTTGGAAAGTACGATATTATAGTAGTAACTGGCTCAACACTTCCGTCTAATAGATATGCGGAACTTGAGTTTTATATGGATGCATTCCAAAAAGGACTTATTGATAGACAGGAAGTTCTTAAAAAGACAGAGATATTTGACATGGAAGGTGTTATGCAAAGAACTGATACAATTGGTAAATTGCAAGGACAGCTTAAAGGAGCACAAGAAGAGATTAAAAAACTTAAAGGAGATATGCAATCTAGAGATAGAGAAGCAGTTAACCTTAGAAAACGGATTGAAGTTGAGAAGTTTAAAAATGAACTTGACCAGGTTAGTAATAAGGCAAAAGCCGCTGGAACTGTTTATGAAAAACGACTTGATGACAGTCTATCCACTGTAAAACAGCAGATAAAGGATTCTGCTAAAAAAATCAGCTCACCTCCTTCAGGTGGAAAAGGAGCAGCTAAAAGGAGAAAGAAATAATGTCACAAGAAAATATGCAACAAGATACCCCTCAAGATAATCAGCAAACTTATGAAAGTTTGGAAGAAGCCGTATTTGGTGGAGATGATGTAGTATCAGAGGGTTCTTCAAGTATTAATGACGCTTTCACAGGTGGCGGAGAGGAGAATGCTGAAGTAGCTCCAGAAGGACAACCTACACAAGCACCGCAGGAGAACATTCAACCTGAACCCAGTAATGATGAAAAAAGATATCAATACTGGCAATCTCAAGCAGATAGGCTTAAGAATGAGAATGACACTCTAAAGAGAAGTTTAAATCAAAACATCCCTAGAGAACCTAAATATCAAGAAGAAGCTATTCCGCAAGAGCAAGGAGATGAGTTTCCTCCTCCTCCAAGTAAACCACAAAGACCTAGAGTTTTCAATAGAGAGGAAGCTTATGCTGACCCTCAAAGTGAAAGTGCTAGGTATTTAGACGAATTAGAAGACTGGCGTGATAACATAAATGAATATAATACATTAAAAACTCAATATCAAGGTGCTGTTATAGAAGAGAAGTTTCAGAATATGGAGAATGAAAGAGTTGCTGAGGCGCAAAGACAACAAGCTGCGCAAAAGCAAAATGCTCAAGCAAACCAGATTAAGGAGCATGTAATGGGTCACTATGGTATGAATGACAATGATGCTATGGATTTTATGGAAACAATGTCTAATCCTAAGTCGTTGAATATCGATAACCTTGTCCAATTATATAGGATACAGAAAGGGGGCGCTGCTAATCAGCAAACCGCTCCAGCTCAGCCTAGTGCTGCATTTCAGCAAGTACAGAATGCTCAGCAAGTACCATCACCAATGGGAGTGATGCCTTCTGGTCAGTCTAATGTTGACGGTAGAAGTATGGAAGACAAGATTATGGATAATTTGATAGGGAATTTTAATAGTAAAAATCCCTGGAAGTAACTTTAATCTGCTCAACTGAAGGTGGTAAAACACAGCTGAGGGCGAGCAAAATGAGGATGGAATAATGGCAACTAAGTATTCAAACAACCAGTACAATACTGCCACTGGAGTTTCATTAGACGATACAAGACGTCAATTTAACTTTGGTGAGCGTGTAGCTGAACTGGCGCCGCAACAAAGTCCATTCTTCGTATATTTATCGAAGGTGGCAAAAAAAGCTACTAATGACCCTGTTTTTAAGTTTTTAGAACAGAGACATCAGTGGCAAAGACGTAACTTTAAAGTATCCACAGCATTAACGTGGACCTTTGAAGCAGGACCAACTATTGCAGATGCTGATAGTGATAACTTAGTATTAAGTTGTGACTATGACCAATATGGTAAAATTAGTGGCTCAGCCTCTGATGCAACTAATAATGCTTGTCATTTTTTAGTGCCAGGTAGTATTATTGCAATGAAAGCTGATAATGGTACTGTATATCGTTTTAGAATTACAACAGGAGCTACTGTGACTCACAGTGGTACTGATGGTTCTAGTGGTATAACTACTATTACAGTCACAGGTGGAGGAGATGAGATAGTTCCTATCGATACTCCTACATCTGGAACACTTACTTTTAGTGCTCTTAATAAAGGGCAAATAATTGGAAGTGCTTATGCTGAAGGGACTGATAGTCCTGTTGGTTGGGAAGATAAGTTGTTCGACAGAGAAGGATATTGTCAAATATTTAAAACTGGAATGAATATCTTTTCAGGAACTGCATTAGCTACTGAATATAGAGGTATTGCTAATGAGTTTCAAAGAATCTGGCAAGATAAGTTAATGGAACATAAAATGGATTTAGAACAAGCTATGTTGTTTGGTTATGGTGCTGCATCTAATGAGACATCTACAACAGCAGCTCCTCTTAGGTATTCGTGGGGTATTATACCTTATACAAATACTTATGGCAAAATCTATAATATGTCCTATAGCTCATCTGGCTATGATGCATTTTTAGATGCAATGGAAGATTTCTTTGCTCCTGAATCTGGTAATAGTGGTAATAAACTAGTACTAGCTTCAAGAAAAGTTATTACCTATTTGAATAAATTAGGTAGTGGAAGTTTTCTAAATAATTCTGTAGGTTCATCTCAATATAGATTGGATGTACAAAATGTTCCTGGTGCTTTCGGGCATAGTGTAACAGTTGTAAATACCATATTTGGTAATTTACATTTCGTTGCAGAACCTCTTTTAAGAGGACCATGGGAAGATTATTGTGTAGCAGTCGATATGAAGAATGTAGCTTATAGACCACTAGTGGGTAATGGTGTTAGTCGAGACACCTTCATTGAAACTAATGTACAAGACAACGGCATTGATGGTAGACAAGACCAAATCATCACTGAAGCTGGCTTGGAAATTAGTGTCCCTGAAACCCACGCAATTCTTAAGTTTTCTTAAGTAGGAGGTAAACAATGGCACAATTATCAATGATAGGTGAAAATACTGTTACTGATGGTACTCATGTTGTTACTGATGCTTCAGTATATGGTACATGGCCTTTTGCAGATGAAGAAGGTGGTATGGCTGTTTATAGAACAAATACCATTGACCCCGCTGATACTGATGCTGCTTTAGTAAGCCCTGGTATTCCAGGAGATTTAGCTGCTAATAGAAAGCTAAGGATTGGTTTTAATACTACAACTGCAGGAGCAGATGTAACTTCTGACTTTGGTGTTCAAGGTTCTTACAATGGTAAGGATTGGACTCTAATATCAGAATTAGATGCTGATGTAACTCCAGATGTAGCTGGTATTCAAGAATATGAACTTGACTTAACAGACAAGTACTACCCTTGGATTAGGCTAATATGGAATGATGGAACAGAGAATAATACTACTTGGCAAGGATACTTTTTTGTATCTGGACTTAAGTCTGGTGGTAATATTGCTAGTTCTATGACTGTAGGTGGTATAGGGCCTGACCCATCGTAGTAAGTGGTTAGTTTAATTAATCGTGAGGGGGCTTCGGCCCCTTCACATAACGTGGAGATGTAATGAGTGATTTAACGATAACAGAAGGTGGAGTAACTGTTACCAAAAATAGTGGTGGAGAGTTTCATTCAGCTGATAAAAAGCTAAATCAAATGAATATTGATATTATTGAGTTAACTCCTGGTACTACTACTAATGCTTGTAGTGATGGTGAGATAATATGGGATAATGAAAAACTTGAGAATTTAACTGCTACTAAAGGTGGCTCTTGTGTTCTTCAGTCTATAGGATTATTAGATGATGATGACCATGGTGGAGCAATAGATTTGGTATTTTTTAATGCTAGTTCTTCATTGGGAACTGAAGGCGGTGTAATAGACGCTGCAGATGGAGCTGTTCCAGATGCTATACTAGGTGTTGTCCAAATATCAAATTACTTTGATGGAGTTGCTTGGAAGTATGGACATAAAGAAAATATAGGTTTAGTTTTAAAATCTGCTGCTGATAGTAGAGATATATATGTAGGAGCTGTAAATAGAAGTGGTGGTGCATTAACATGGACTGCTGCTGGATTACTTTTAAAAGTAGGTGTAGTACAAGATTAATGCTTCCATCTAGAAGAATAATATTATCTGGAGGAGATAAGTTTAGAGATGATTATTCAGTAGCATTTGACGGTACTGATGATTATGTAGCTATTGGTAAAAATGCTAATTTATATCCTAATGATGCTGATTGGTCTATTTCTTTGTGGTTTAAATCTACTACTACAGAGAATGACTATCTTATTAGTGGTGGAGATGAGAGTGATAAAGGACACTTTGCATTTCGTATTAGAGGAGATGATGGTGGTTATATTAGAACTTTTTTATATGACCATGATAATAGTCAGGAATTATCATTTAATAGTACTGCAACTGGATTAAATGATGGAGCATGGCATCATATGGTATATACACTTGATTGGAGTGATAGTAAAAGAGGACGTGTATCTATTGATGGAGTTCAAAGTCAAACTTCTACTAATGCAAATGTTGTAACATTAACTAATGATGATGATGGAATTCATATAGGAAAAAGATACAAACAAACATCTGGAACATATGAATTTACAGGTAATATTTCTGATGTAGCAATTTACAATAGAAGACTTACTCGTCCAGAAATAGCAACAATATATAATGGAAGACAGCCATATAATCATATGGAACCTACAGCCTTCTCACCTTATCTTAAAGGATGGTGGAGAATGGGAGATGGAACTTATGACCATTTTGATAATTCATTAGACAATGGTACAGGTAATAGAGGTTTAATAACAGATGAATCAAATCCAGGGTTTGGTCCAGAATTATTGACTAATGGGGGTTTTGATTCAGATTCAGGATGGACAAAAGGGAGTGGTTGGAGTATTGGTAGTGGAGTTGCTACAAGAGCTTCAGGAGAGTCAAGTAACAGTTCTCTAACTTATAATGCAAGTGATGCTGTTACTGCTGGAAATATATACAAATATTCTTTTAATGCGAATAATACAGCGGGAAATTCCTCTCTTTATATAGGAGGAACTACAGTTGATAGTAGTATGGACCCTGATAATGCTAGTATATCTGGATATGTATTATCAACAAATAGTAGTGAAGTTACTTATTATGGCTTAACATCAATGGAAGGGACATTAGATAATTTTTCTGTTAAACTTGTAGATGGGAATCCTGGAATAATGGTTAATATGGCTTCTGCTGATATTGTTGGAGATACACCATAATGTTTAGTGATAGAAAATGGGTTATAGTTAATGTAGTAGATGTAACTGATGAAATGATTAAAAATGCTAATCAAACAAGTATGGATACATTAAAGAAAAGTTTAGATGATTCCAAAGCAATATTAAAATGGGATGGAGATACTCCTAGTTGCTTTGAAGGAATGACGACTTATAGTCATTCAGAAATTAAAACAGAATTAAGTGGAGATGAGTGGAATGGCTTGGGATAGATTACACAGAAGTGTAGACGGTAATGGAGCGGTAACTATGACTCCAGGATATTTGTCTGAAAGAGTTAACCTTGCAGATGATGCTGATGCATCTTCAAGTTCTTTAGACTATCCTATTAAATCAGATTATACTATATTAGCTGTATTCAATGCAGATTTAGGAGCAGATACTTATGTTCAAATTGAACATAGTATTGATGGAAGTACTTGGATAAAGCAAGGAGAATTTGAAGAAGATGCAAGCGTAGACCATGATGATATAAGTAAAAATATGGCTAAAATAGCAGGTATAGACGATAGTTTGACTGCTGAGAATAATGGACTTATGATGCTATATGATGTAGATACTCATGGAATGGCTACATATACAAGATTTACAGTAAAAGCAAATGGGCAAGATGAAAGTAGCAATCATGTTACTTTTTATATAATACCCCATTTTTAATATTAATTAAGGAGAAGTAATAATGAGTACAGATGCAAGCTCAACAAAAAAAGAAAGATATCATATTAATTTAGTAGGTGGCGGAGGTACTATAGCTAGAGCCACTAAAGCGGTAAAAGGCGGTAAACTTAGAGGAAGAAAAAACCAAGTCCCTAGTAAACCACCTGGTTCTAGACCTGTAGGCGGTAGACCTTAAAAATGGCTAAAAAATTAGCTAATAGATTTTCTTCTAGTATAGGTAATCCTTGGCATGGTCAAGTTAAACCTAGTGTTAGAAGAAAGCTGGATTTAAAGAAAAAAGGTAAATAATGGCATTAGCAACTATAGGTAATAGAATCACTGATTTAATAGGTAGTGAATATAGTACAATTCCATCTAATAGTTATGAAGATTTAATTAGAGCAGCTTTTAATGAAGTTGCTGATTTACTTCCTTCTGAATTATTATTGAAATATATTCATTATAAGACTGATATTAGCACTTCAGGAGGGATGGATAGTCCTGAAGAAAAGAAAATCTTATTAGTCACAAGAGAAATAGATGATTCTAGTTCTGAGATTAGACAGTGTATAGCTGTAGCTTATCATGAATTCCTAAGAGCTCAGGATAGCAATAGCATGTACTTTGCAACTGTAGAATCTCCTATTTATACTTATGATATAAATGCAGCGACTGACCCTAAACTAAAGATATTTCCTGTTCCAACACTTGCTCAAAAGGGAACCATTTGGCATTTTAATTATTTAGGGACAAGTGATACTCCTAGTGGAGAAACTACTATTAATGGATTTCCTGATAGTTGTTTACAAGCTGCAGTTTTAAAAGCTTGTATAAACATAGTACAAACATATGTAAGTGATTTTGTCCAAGATGAGGAAGATAATGAAATGCTAAGTATGTTAAATGCACAAATACAATCATTAAGCGGATTGTATACTGTCGAAATAAATAGATTTAAAGAAGCAGATGCAACCCCTAGAGGAGAATAATGAAAACTAAAGAAATGGTAGAATTGGTTCAGCAACATCATCCTCATATGGGAGAAGTTGAAATATTAAATCATCTTAATAGAGCGAAGGATACATTTTGTGAAGAAACAGAACTTATAAAGGATACTTATACAACATCTACTGTAGCTAATCAAAGATATTATACATTAGATAGTAGTATAATAAAAATACAAAGTGTTTGGCTGAATGATGTTAAGATACCTATGATGCTAGGAAAACCAATAATAGATGATGATACATCGGAGAGTGGATAATGGCTACTAAAATACAGAGAGCTTGGTATATAGACAAACTATCTAAAATGGGAATAGTTGAGAAAGGTACTAATGCCACAACTAAAGATGGATATACAAGTGATTGGAAATCTATTTCGGAAGCAAAGGATTTAAGAATATATGCTATATCTAGAGATGCAGATTTGGCTAAAGATGCTATGACTGCTACATGGACTCAAATTCCATCTCAATTTCATGAAACTATCGTTAATAAAGTTATTGCTAGGGGATATAAAGACCCTAGACATATGGAAGTAGATACTGCTCAATACTTTGATATGGAATATAATTTAGGTATGAGAAAAGCAAAGAGATTTGCTAGGTCGAACTATCAGACAACTGGAACAATTAAACCACACGATTTTTAAGGAGTATTTATGCCAACAAGTTGGACAAGAGAAACTACATTAGGAACGTCTACTTCTTCTATGAGTGTTACAACTCTAACTACTACTGGTAATGTAACTGTTGGAGGTACATTAACCTCAACAGGTACTATAACTGGTACATTAGTAACTGCTGCTCAAGGGAATATTACATCTGTAGGAACTTTAACTACTTTGACTGTTGATAATGTTATAGTTAATGGTACCACTATTGGACATACAAGTGATACAGATTTAATGACTCTTGCTTCTGGAGCTTTAACAGTTTCAGGAACTATAACGGTTGGAGTTGATGATACTGGACATGATGTCAAGTTTTTTGGCGCTACTGCAAGTAATTATATGATATATGACCAATCGGATGATATGTTGAAAATTTATACAACAGGTTCTTCATCAGGAAGTGGTAGTGTAAAACTAATTCATACTGATACTGATGCTTTAGCAGGGCCTAAATTAATAATGAGAAGAATAGCTAATGATGCTTTAAATGATGTTATAGGAAATGTTACTTTTTCAGCAGATGATGATGGTGATGGCGAAACTGCTTATGCAGCAGTTAGAGGACAAGTAGGAGCTTCAGCTGGAGCAATGGCAGCAGGAGCAGAAGAAGGAGCTTTAAACTTAATTGCAATGGCAAATGGGACTGAAACTTCAGGTATTTTAATAAAAGGACAAGCTGATGGAACTGTTGATGTTAATATTGCAAATGGAGCTGCATCTATAACTACTGTTGCAGGCGATTTAGCTATTACTGGTGGAAATATAACAACTGCTACTACATTTGATTCTACAGTTACTGTCGGTGTTGATGATGCAGGTCATGATGTGAAGTTCTTCGGAAATACAGCAAGTCATTATATGCTATGGGATACAAGCGAAGATACACTTAGAATTGCTTCAACAGGAAATACAGCTAATCTTATATTAAGTTCAAGTGATACAGATGCTGCAACAGGGCCTGGTATAACTTTAGAGAGAATAGCAACAGGAGCAGATAATGATGCTTTAGGAAAGATAGATTTTTATGGAAGAGATGATGGAGGTAATACTACTTTATATGCAAGGTTGTATAGCCAACTGATAACTGCTGCTGATGGAGGAGAAGTAGGTTCTATGCAATTTCAAATGATGACTGAATCAGCTAGTGGTAATACTGTAAAGACAGGTTTATGGATAAAGGGTTCATCTACAAATGATAGGGTTACTTGCAATATGCCGAATGGTGGTTTAATTATAGGTTTAAATAGTTCTAGTCAAGGTTCTTTGACTTTATGGGATGGAGCAGGAGGAAATACTCCTGGATATATTGTTTTATATTCTCCTAATGGAACAGCAAATTATATATTTTGCGAAGATGATGGAACATTGAAAAGACATACTTCAATTCCAACTGCAAATGGTGATGGTTCTGAAATAGGTGGACAAAGTTAATAAAATAAAGGAAGATTAATGGAAGATTTAAATAAGAAATTAGAAAATCTTAAAAATCAACAAGAACAAGCAAAAGAATTGTTCATTAAATGTCAAGGAGCAATTGAATTACTAACAGAAATGTTACGTGAAGAAAATGATAAAAATAAAAAAGATAATAAAGGAGGTAAAAAATAATGTCAACTTTAATGGATGGTACGTTAACAAAAATAATTGGAAAGAACAATCCTGATTCATCTAGTGATAAGTTAACTATTAATTCAGATTTAGTTGTAAAGGGAAAAAAAGATGTAAAATTTCATGGAGCTACTCCAGGTAATCATGTACAATGGGATTCATCTGCTGATACTTTAAAGCTAGTTGGAGACGGTATTCATATTACACAACTTGGAGATAATGATTATCATCCTAAATTAAACTTTTATAACTATGATGCTGATAATAGTAGTAGCGAAGGAATGTCTAATATAAACTTTTATAATTCAAAATCTGATACAGAGGCATATGTAGCAACTGATGCAGATGCACATTTAGGAAGGCTAGTTTGGCATGCATCTACTGGAGATTCTTTTAAGTATGCTTCTACGATAAATTGTAGACAGACTTCTGCTTATGGTTCTGGGAGTAATGTTGGAAGTGAATTAAAATTTACAACTAATGCACAACAAGCTGATGGTTCTACTCAAGGAACAAGTATGTGCTGGGCTCCTCCTGCAACTCCTGCAGCTAATAATAGGGCTAATTTAATAATTAATGGAACTAGTACTAATTTAGACCAAGCTTGTGCAAGTCAATTAGTTATTAAAAATGGGACGCCTCCATCAGCACATACAGATAATTATATTTATATAGGGTCAAAGGATTCTGCAGGAACTGGAACAGATACATTGGCTACATTGTCACTCTTTTTAGAAGAGGGTGTTGATGCTACAGCACTTGATGCAGTTGGAACTTTAACAACAAGAATACCAGTTTGGGTTAATGGTACTTGTTATTGGTTGTATTTAGACCCAGTATAGGTTTAAATTGGATTGGTTAGCAATATTAGAAAGGTATGGGATTCCTTTAGTTGTTGCATGTGCATTTTGGTTGTTTATTCAAAAACAGAATAAATTCATACAAGATGAACTTCAGAAAGAACTAAGGGAGTCTTTTGCTAGAGTTGAAGGTATTATAATAAAGCTTATTGACCAACAAAAGAAAATGCAATTAGAACAAAAAGGTTTAGAGAACAGTTATAAAACTTTAGTTGAGATAATAGCTAATTTAAGCGGAAATGGATTAAAGGATAAGTTTTTAAGAATGCAAGAAAGAAATGAAAATAAAAAGTATTAATGAGGTCGGAATCTGAAACTATAGAAATGAAAAGTACAGAAGAATATAGAAATGATGTTACCTTGCATTTAGTAAAGATAACAGGTGAATTAGCTCATATAAGAGAAAAAGTAGAAGCTAATCATGCTCATCTTGAAAAGATTAATGGGAGGTTAACTACTGCAGAACATAGTATTACTGCAATAAAGACTATAGGAAGTACTTTGACTATTGTTATAGGGGTTATATTAACTTGGCTAGGATTAGATAAATGATACAAATACTCATAGGTAAAATGATTGGTAAGGCTGTTATAAATAAAGTATTTGATGCTATTGAAAAAGCAGATGATAAAAGAATTGCTAGCAATCATGAAAAAAGAATTAAAAAATTAGAGAAAGATTCTCATCCACAAGCTGATTGGATATGTATGGATTGCGGATGTAATGCAAGAAGAAAAGAGACCCCCACTAAGAAAAGGAGAAAGTAATGGGTAAATTGTTAGGTGCAATAGCAACTAAAATATTTAGTCAAAAAGTGCTAATTGCAATTGTTCTAAAACTTGGAGCATGGTTAGTTAAGAGAAGTGAAAATGACCTTGATGATAAAATCTGGGCAGAAGTATCTAAAGCTTTAGAAGAAAGCAATGGCTAATATTGGCTTATCAATAAAAAATTGCAGACTGGTTATTCTTGAAGATATTGTTAATACTAAAGGAAAGTTAGTAGATAATCTTGAGGTAGAAACAGAATTTATTTGCAAAGAACAACCAGATACCTGCTATCACTGTGATTCTAGTCTTATTACTGGAGTAGAAGTAATAGGAGGATATGATGGAATTTTATTATGGGAATGTGATGATTGTGGAGAAATGATGCTTAGATTTGCAGAAGAAACAACTGAGAAGTATCTTCAGTTGGCGAAAGGATTATGGACAAACCCCTCTGATTGGGGATATGTCCCTCGTTCTAAATTTAACTAGGAGTTTTTTGATATATGAAAAAAACTAAAAGCGGAGTGCTAAAAAGGGCAATAGTAACTCCAGACAAGCATGCACCCCTACAAGATGTGCCTGCTATAAATGTAGTAAAACAAGCAATAGAGCTTGTAAAGCCCGATATATATGTAGATTTGGGCGATTTAGGTGAGTTTGGTAGTGTATCCCACTGGCAGTGGAAACGTAAGAAAAAACCACCATTAGAGTACATTATGCCCAGTGTAGATAAAGATATTAAAGCAGTAAATGGTTTGCTTGATGAAATTGATGAATCTTTAGATAAGATTAATTGCAAGGAAAAGCATATATGTGCAGGGAATCATGATGAGTGGCTGGATAGATTCGTAGAAGAGCATCCTTATTTAGATTATCGTTTTGAGAATGTATGTAAATTCAAAGAACGAGGATACAAATATCATGCTCCAGGTGAGTATCTTAAAATAGGAAAGCTCTATTTTTATCACGGGCATCATTTTGGTGGTCAATACCACGCAGCGAATCATCTTAGAAAGTTAGGTGCCAATATAATATATGGTCACCATCATTCCCTGCAACAGGATAGTGTGACTTTTATGGATGGACCTAAATCAGCATGGTCGTTAGGATGCTTAAAGGATATGAGTTCAGAAAAGAACGCATGGTTAGGTGGTAGACAGCACAAATGGGCTCACGCATTTGCAATAGTAGATTACTATAAAGGTGGAAGATTTACTGTAGATATTGTGCAAATAATAGATGGGAGGACAACAGTATGGGGAAAGCTTCTAGACGGGAATACATAGTAGTAGTTCCAGACAAATATTGGACTTCTTCATTATCAAATGTGAAATGGGTAACAAAGGAAAGTAATGCCAAGAAGTCTTAAAGAAATAAAACAGTTTATAACGGGTACTATTCATAATGCGTCTGAAAGAGATATATCAGATGATACTGCTGCATTTTCTTTAAATGTAGACCCTATGTCAGAGAATGGTTCTTTAGATGCTATTAAAAACGATAGAATAGTTTTAGCTACAGATAATACAATAAGTTCACTTATGAATCCTGTTTCTTGGGGTAGGGATACACAATATTCAACAGCGGGCAATTACAATACTTCCTCTGTTATAGTACCAGATATAGGTGTATTTGGAGATAAGGATGATATATCAGATATTCATTTCATAGGGACAAAAGGAAGAAAGGAAAAATTAAAGGTTACAGGTATATCTCCTTGGTGGGAAAGGGTTATAGTGAATTCTACTCTAAATGTAACATATACTCCAGCTACTGCAATTACATCTTCTCAAGTTACAATTCCATTTTTAACTGATACTAATGCTATAGGTGGCAATGCAGCTGCTGGAAATACAACCATTAGTGGATTTACTGATGGAGTAGCTAGCATACAAGTAGACACAGATACTGCATCTACGCTAGTAACTAAAACAATAATTATAACATCTCCAGATGGGTTTACAAAAACTTATACATTTTACAATGATGGTTCAGGAGCTAGTGGTACTTTAGATGGCTCTATTGTTAGGATACAGCTTAATGGGCTTAGTGCAGACGAAGATTTTGCAGCACAAATTGAACTTGCTGTAGACCATGCTAATGGACATAATGGGAGAATTGGTACTAGTAGAGATGATGATGAAGTCACTCTTACATATATACATAGGTCATTAGATAACTATCTATTTGAAGGAGATTATCTAGTTTTAACTACATCTATGAATGCTTCAACAGCGGAATATATAAGAATAGATTCAGTTGATTCGACTGGAACTTTTAATGTTACTAGGAATATTTTAGGTTCTCCTTTAGGTTCTTATGCTACTAGTACAGAATATCAAGTTTGGTCTTCTAGGTTAACTATAGATGGGAGACAGTTAGGAACAACTAGAGGTATTTTAGTATTATCTAATTGGAGTAATTATTCTGGGAATAATATAGGAGGTAGTGGTACTTGGATGGACAAGGCTGACCATACTTCTGAAAAGGAAGATTTAGGCTTAATAGACACTAGCTCTACTTCTCAGACCATTACTTTTTCAGCTGCAAATAAAACAATCACCTTTGCAAATCTAGGCAGCCAAACTTCTAAATTTAACGAAGGAGATACAGTAACATTTTATTATGGAGCAGATGGTGAAGATGAACCTAATAATGGAAAATCATTCAAGATATTAAAAAGTGAAGTATCTAGTGGTGATAGAATTTGGACGGTAGATACTGCTCCAACAGATGATACAGAAAGTGCAGATACTGTATATATAGAAGCTAATTTAATTAAAAATCACACATTTCACCATTCTTCTGATGAGGTAAACCCAACTGTGAATGTTGGAAGTGGACTTGACTATGCAGTAAATAATTGGCAAACGAAACATTATAAGTATACAGATGCAGGTGGAGGAGAATCTGCTACTTTAACTAATGCATATTTATCAGGGCTAGCTAAGAGTAAAGTATCTAGAACCAATACAGGTGGATATTGGGAAGATACTACAGCAGACCATGGAGCAGATAATGCTGCGAGTTATTATCCTTTTAATGTAAATGATGCGTATATAAATATAGAAGCAGAATATAAGGATACTAATTTAAATCTAGCTGTAGCTGCTACTGCGTCTGATGGTTTTATAGCAGTTGGGGATAAGAGTATATTTTCTGTAAATGATATAATAAAGTTAACAAATGATTCTGCAGCAATTGAATATATGAGAATAACTTCTATGACTGAAAATAAGTTATACGTAGAGAGAGCTTTATACGGAACAACTGCAGTTGCTCATGAAGCAACTAATGATGTATATAAAGGGATTAATGTCTTAATAAGTCAAGATGTATCAAGTGATAAATTGAAAGTAGGGCAACCATATATCTTGACATTTTATGCAAAAGATTTATATGCTAGCAGTCTTTATGGATATGGAGCTGTATCTGTAAGAATTAATGGTGGTTACTTTAATGATGGAGGTGAATGGCAAAAGGCAAGTTTAGATAATGGTATGGGGTACTATACATCAATTGCAAATATTCAACAGGAAAATAGATGGATAGATTTTGAGAAATTACATAAGGTTAATAATGATGTTGCATATAATGCTGATGAAACTCAGGCTGATTCTAGCTTAGATACAACATGGAGAAGATTTGAACTTCCTTTATATTTACCTAAAGGTATTGATTTCTCTACAGATATGAATATAGAGTTTTCTTCAAGAGGTCCAGATGGTTCTCAGATAGGAATAGATTTAGTAGATTTATCTGAACTTACTTATATTGTTCCCGTATCTTCTGATTCTAAAGTTGATTCAATAGGGATGATAGATAATGCAGGTAAAAAAGATTTAGTATTATATGATAATAAATCAAAAGAATTGAGAGTTGTAAAAGATTTTGACCAAGATGCAGATACTCCTTATCTTTCAGGAGAAAGTATAGAAAAATCTCCATTTGCTGCAAGCGAAGTAAGCTCAAGTGATGGGAAGGCTACATTTGCCTCAAAAAATAGAGAGACACACATAGGTTTTGGTCCTAAGAATGAAGACTCTAGTCCTCAATGGCTAGGTTATTTAAACAGTAAAGCATTTGGAATAGATAGTAGTTCTATATTATATCAAGATGAAGATACTGTGCATAGTTATGATACTACAGGTTTAGTAGCTATGTCTAAAATTGTATTAGCTGGAGAGCATGAGAATTTAACAGCTACTTTTTCTGGCTCAGATTTAACTATAGAACATGATGGACATGCTCTAGCTCGAGGCGATAATATTGTTGTTAGAGAATGGCTAGATACTGATAATAGTTGGGATGGCAATGGAGTATGGGTTGTTACAGATGTAAGTGATGCTAATGAATTTGTTTGCCAAAGGATTGATGCTTTAGATGCTGACCCTGCAATAACTTTATCTAACAATTTAGTATCTTACAGACCTTTTTATTATTATGGAATAAGAGATGGAGATAATCATTTATATAGAATATTGCCTCATGATTTATATACTAATGCAAGTACAATTTCTACCAAATTTACAAGAGGACTGACTGAAAAATCTCTTCCTTTAAATTTTGTTCCAACCTCTATTGCTACTTGTTATAACAAAAAAGATGATGGTACTGGTGGAGGTAGAGTCTATTTACTTACGAGTAATGGGGAAATTAAAACTATGGATACCAATATTGCATATGATAAATGGACTAAGTTGAATCTTACTCTTATTTCTACCTTAACTCCTTATTACAAAGCTTATAAATGGTCAAATGATAGCACTATTGGTGATATAAATGGAGATACAGCTGTATTTGGTTCATTAGCAGAAGAAAGTACTCCTACAATAGCTCCAGCAGGAATAATATCTGATATAATTGAAACAAAAGGGACTACAAGTACTTTTGATTATGATGCTACTGCTAATAATAGTAATCAACCTAATGATTTTGATACCAGATTATGGATACAATTTAGACCAAATTCTGGAGAAACATTTAGTGCAAGTGATAGATTTTTGTTTTGTGGTTTAACTAACTCTGGTAATACAGATGCTTCTTCAAATGTTTACTTTGGAGACAGAACTCCTCCTACTAATTTTACATTTCCTAAAAGAACAAGATGGACTACTGGGGGTTTAATGTATCATTGTGGTCCAGGATTATGGACTGATGGTAGTAGTATGGATTCAGGAGCTGATATTGGAGATTTTCCTGGAGACAAGCTTTGGGATAATGCTTTATTTGCTGGAAGCAGACATGGAGGTTCTCATCAAGAGGGGTATAAAAAGGAAAAATTTGCTCAATTTGCAGTTAGAGATACAAAAGATGGTTATACTTGGTATGGAGGAGTTGCTCAGACTCAAGGTTCTCCATGGGTAAATTTTGGACAAAATGTAGGGTGGGAGGCAGATGGTGGTAATCTTCCTTCTATACAGGTTATTAAGTATGGTTTGTTTGCAATGGGAGATAATAATTGTGATGGTGTAATAGATGGAACAGGCGTAGTTACTTGTAGTAATCAATCTTTAACGCAAGTTGATGGAAATAAAATTTTTAATCAAAATTTAGGACCATATGGTTATGAACATGAAACAGTTTGTTCTCATGTTGTTGGATTGATAGGAGGAGCTGATACTCCATGGATAAGGGAGTGGGGGTGCGTAGACGGAATATCACCTACTGGTTCTAGTGGAGACTATTATTATACAGGAGTATATGGAAGAGCTCCTGAAAATATGTCTGCAGAAAAACTTGTATTTATTTGTTCTGATGTTCATTTTGGAGATAAACATTTTGAAAACATTCAAAGCGATGGGCATATACCTGTAGAAAATGATTCTGGTGCTTATTTAACATCAGTTACTTGGGAGGGCATAGCAAATGGAGCAACAAAAGTTGAAGTAGGAAGTACTAAAGGGTTTAAACCTGGGATGACTCTATATATAAATGGTAAACATGAGGCAACTATTATGAAAATTGATAATGCTACTCAATTTACAGTAAATGATATGTATAGCAGTAGTGCATCTTCCAATGATGTATTTCCATTTTCTCTTGGTAAAGCAAATTGGGTTAGTGGTCAAAATGCAGATGGTAGTAATATAGCAGGAAATGTAAATCAATATGGGGGAGTTTCAAAACAACATTATCATTTTGCTTATGACGATGATGAACCTTTAAATTCAGATATATTTACAAATGCAGAAGAAGGTGGAGGACATTACTCAAAAACTTGGTGGACAGTTCCCGATATTACAGATACAAATGGTTCTGTTAATAGTAATCACCAAGCTCCTGGAATACTCCACAGAGTAGATAGGCTTAACTATAGAGCAGGTTATATGATAAGACCATTTGACTTAGATGATAATACTTTTGAAGATATGATTCTTGGAAGAGGTGTATATGTAGATGCACCTGTTAGACCAGATGTTATTTACCACTCTAATAATAGTTCTGCTATTCACGATAATCAAGGCGGGAATGTTAATAATCAATTTGCTAGTAAAATATTTATAACAGCTCCAGTAGAAGATACCTATGATGAAGTAGGTAAAAGTAAGATGTATATATGTGACCCTACATTTGAGTATCCTGATATTTTGCATCAAGTTGAAAAACAAAGTTATACTAGAGGTTCATCAAATACTACATCTACAAATGAATGGAATGGTACAGAAACTTCTTATGAACCTCATTTATATGGAAAAATAGATGGTTATATTACAACATCTGCTAATACAACAAGTACTCATATAAGTGCTAATCAATTTCCTGTTATTCAAATTGCTTCAGCTGATTGTGTAGATGAAAAGGGCAATTTTGCTTATATGGGCACAAATAACAATAATGGATTTGCTGGACAAATGCTTACTATTGTTGATTCTGATACAGGAACAATGCAAACTAGACAGATAGTATCTTCAAATGTTGATAGTGGAAATCTGTTTTTAGGAGTTCATTTTCCATTTGGACACACACCTGCAACTAATGATTTGTTTTATATATGGTCTCATAAATATGCATGTACTTCTCCTATTAGATTGTTTAGAGAAAAAGAATTAGATTTCAGTTTATCAGGCGTTGGAGATAATACTGTAGCTTTTAAAGCAGACCCAATATTAAGTGCTCCTATATATAAAACTAGTGGAGATATAGCTACTATAGATGGCAATACTACTTTAATAACAGTAGATACTGATACTGTTCATGGACTTTCTACTAATGATGTAGTAGTTATATCGGGTACAACTAACTATGATGATTTAGGTCCTCAAGATATTACAGTAACTGACCCTAAGCAATTTACTATAGCAGATACATTTACTGATGTTGCATCTGAATCAACAGGAACATGGACTTTACAAGAAGTAAACAATAGCGATTCTTCTGTTGCAAATCCTATTAAGTTTGATATAAATACTCCTTTAATTAAAGCTACGTTTGGTGGATTAGATATGAGAAAAACAAGGTCATTAGCAACTCATAATACAGATATAACAAATGATAGTGGTACTAGAGGCTATACAGATGTTAATGGAGACCATTTTATGTTTGATGGCGATACTGTTACTATGAAAAGAAATAGTGGTGCTACTGATGATTGGGAAGGAGTTTATCCTATTACAAAAAAAGATGCTGATGAATTTTACATAACAAATACTACTAATGCTAACGATACAGATGCTTGGGATATTACAACTAATCAATGGGAAGGGTTTTTAGTAGCTACTACAGGTACTGGTAATACCGCTGAAATAAGAGCAGGTTTCAATGTTTGGGATACAGGTCAATCTCAAGGGAATATAATTAGAAATGATAATAGTACTGCATCAGATTCAAACAAATATCTAAGTACTACAGAGGCTGCTGTATTAATATCAAGCCCATCTTTAGGTGATGAGACAAATGACTTCTTTTTAAAAAATAACGAATATGAATACAAAATATCTCTAAGATACGATGGATATCAAGAAGGTCCTTTAAGTACATCTACTTGGTCTTTTAAGGATACTGTTAAAACTAGAGCTAGGTTAAGAGTTGATATATCTATCTTGGATTTTAGTAAAAGGCTTACTCAAGTATGTTTATACAGAAGAGATAATAAGGATAGTTTTTTTAGATTAGTTCAACAAATAGATACTGCAGGTGGTTGGAATTATGATGGTCATGTCTATAAATATTCAGTAGATGATTCTGGTCCAGTAAGGGCTAGTTATGAAGCTAGAACAGCAAGGTCTGAAGTGTTAGATACTATTAAATTAAAATATGGAATATCTGCAGAAATAGATGGATATTTATTTGCAGGAAATTGCTCTCATGAAAATATAGAAAATGCATCTAATCAAATATTTAGGTCTAAGCCTGGAATGTATAGTGTATTTGACTATGCATTTGACTTTTTACAATTAAAATCAAAGCCAACTGCTTTAGCTAACTTTTCAGGTAGATTGTATGCTTTTGATAAAAGCAATATATATAGGATAAATCAACATAGTTTAGCTATAGAAGATATATATGAAGGAATAGGATGCTTAAGTAAGGATAGTGTTATTGTAACAGAATATGGTATGTTTTTTGCTGACAAGAATGGAGCATACTTACATGATGGGCAATCTCCTAAGAAGATATCTGGTCCTATAGAACAAGGTGGTGGGACAAGTCATGAATGGGGAGGAACAGATAATATAAGAGATATAAGTTGGAAGACTATAGTGGGCAACTCTTTATTTGATATACCATATGTTACATTTGACTCTAATATATCTAGTGTATTGTTTTTTGTTACTTACAATGATTATAATGCTACTACAGGATTGTCTTTAGAAAAACAGTATGTTTGGTCATATAATTTGATTAAGAATAGATGGGATTTATGGGAGCTTTCTCAAGATGCATCAATAGGCGTTCCATTTATAGGAGACAAAGGAGCTGTATTTATACCAGTAGATAATGTTGTTTATGAGTATAGAGGAGGTTCCTCTAAAAGAGATTATACTTGGCTTAGTAAAAAAATGACTATGGAAGAAGACTCTATATTAAAAGTATATAATAAGGTTAAAGTAAATGGAACAACTGATAATTTACTTCAAGGTGGGGCTTATAAAGAAAGTAGTGATAGGCTTCTTATAAAAACAAGTCTTGGAGATGTAGCTTCTTCTGATATAACATTCTCTACTACTTCAGGAAATCATTCTGAATATAAGTTAAAAAGTGCTAATAAAAAGGGTAGATGGATTCAATTTAAATTAGAAGACATGACTAGCCCTGTAGACTCTTTAGGTATAATATATAGAAGGAAATCTACTAAGTAATGGAAAAAGTGAAGGTATTATCTAGCGTTTCTTCATTCCCAGAGGTTCAGAAGAGCTTACAAGAGGTAGAAAAAGCATTAAATCAATTGATTGATTCAACTTCTACTAAAGCTGAAACTGAAGTAACAGATACTGAAGGAGAAACTGGAGATATTCAAATTACTCAAAATGCTGATAAGACTTATACATTTGAAATAAGAACCGAAGAAGGATGGAAGACTCCTGTTATAGGAGATAGCGCTGTAAAGTTTAAAGATAAACCAGCAGCAAAAGCTAAAGAACAAAAGAAATCTATAGATGAAATAGAAGTAGACGATGCTTCTACATCTGCTAAAGTAGCAGAAAAGACTATCTTTGATGAAAAGGCTGATAAATTTATAGCTCCTAGAGCTGATTACGATAGTGGATGGATAGATGTTGATGATGACGAAACTATACATACTTTAACTCATAATCTCGGAGTTTTTCCTAAGTTATGGTCTTGTTGGTATGTTCCAGATGCTGATTATAATAGTGGAGACCCTTCTCAGATTTTTCTTCATAATATGGACGTAGGTATGAGAGGTCAAGATAGTTGGGCTGGAATGAGTGCTTATTTCACTAAAACAGAAATGAAATATAGATATTATGATAAAGTTCATGTAGTATATGGAGTTGTTTCAGATAGTAATGCTTGGACTAAAATGGAAGATGGTTATATAAGAGTATTTTTATGGAAATAATATGTTGCTTGATAACAGAAAATATGTGTATATTATAATGATGAATACCAAGGAGATTTAGATGGGTTGGTTAACTGACCCCTTATTCGGGGAAAGAAAAAGAATAGACCAGAATAAAGTTAATAGCTTTATGGCTCCATATGACAAGATGTTGGATGAGCAAGAAGCATTTGCGCGTCAAGCTATGGACCCTAATTCTCCACGTAATATGGAAATGAGAAATCAGTTGAGGGCACAGAATTTCGACCTTACATCTGCTCAGAATCAAGGGTTAATGTCTGCTGCTGCTATGGGGAATATGTCTCCTGGACAGACGGCTATGCAGGCTCAAGCTAATAATGCTAGGTCAAGAGGTCAATTTGGGCAACAGATGTCAGGGTTATTATCAAGTCAATTTAGTCAAGGTATGAATATGTTTGGTAATGTTATGCAAGGTAGACAACAGCAAGGCGAAAGACACGCTAATGCTTATATACAACAAATTAATGCGTCTAATGAAGCTAGACAAAGTAATATAAATATGGTTAAAGATTTAGCTATGGCAGCTGTTGGTGCAGCTGGTACAGCAATGTCAGGGTCAGGCTAAGGAGATTAAATGGCAATAAACTATGGTAATTATGCACAGATTTATGGAGGAAGAGGAGGCACCGATTTAAGTGGCTTTGGTGATGCTATATCTAGAGCAGTAGAAGGCAGCAATAAGATGAGGCAAATGAATATTCTTAAGGTCTCTAATGATTGGCAAGAGTCTATTACTAAACAACTTCAATCTGCTGCATTTGGAGAAATTGGAAACTATAGAAATTACTTTTCTCAGCCTTCGTATAATGCTGGGACTGCATTAAAGAATTACAAAGATTTTGCTGCTGCTAGATTAGGTAATGGGAATATAGAGAAAGGTATGAGAAGCAGAGCTTATTTAGAAATGGTTGCTGCTGGTCATTTTAATCCATTGCAATTCAAACAGCAATACGACCAAATAGTGGGACAATATACTCCTACTATTGAAAGGAAATTAGAACAATTTAAAGATGAAAAAGGTCTTTCCGATAGAGAGTTTCAAAAGTGGATGAATAGACCAGAATATGCTCATTTACGTAATTTTATGCAAGATTATGGAGACTCTACTGGCCCTAGTTATGCTGCTAGTAAAACATATCAGCCTTATGGAATTCTTCCTGGTGTAGTTGCCTCAGCTGGAGAGGACCCTACTAGAATGGCATTTATGGGACCTGCATATCGTGCGGGATTTGAAGGAATAAGGCAGGGTTATGGGAAATGGAGGAAAGGTACTCCTATGAATTTAAGAGATATAGGACGCGCTGCAAATCCTCTTAATATTCTGCCAAAGGATTTACGAACTAGAGGACAGATAGCTAAACAAAAGGGAAGATTGCAATCTCTTGTAAAAGATTATGGTAAAAAACACAATTTGTTATTTGGACAGGACCTTGAAAAAGGATGGCAAAAATCTATTAAGAAAAATATTTCCAATTTAGGCAAAGATATGTCCAAACATAAGGATTCATGGGAGAAGGCTGTAAAAGATGCTGGTAATAAATTAAGAACATCTCAAAAGAATATGAATACTGCAAGAAGTTCTTACAAAGAAGGTTTAAAAAAGTTTACAAAAAACTTTAGAGCAAATACTGGAACTTTTGGAGCAAGGTCAGGTTTAACTGATAATACTATTAAAAAAATGTATAACTCTACTAAAGAGGGTGCAAAATTATTAAAAGAATCAAGAGCAGGTATAGCCTCTCATAGAAAATTAAAGACTAGTTCTCAAAAAATACTCTCAACAGCTAAATCTAAATATGACACAGCTATAAAATCTACAAGCAAAGCATTTGATACAGTAGACTCTAAGCTTAAAAAGAAAGTAGGAACTGGGGCAACTAAAGCTATACAACGATATGTTCAAAGACATGGTCCAACTGGTTTAGTTAGATTAATTGCTTCTAAGGTTGGCAAAAGACAAGCAATGTTAATGGCAGGTAGACTTCTTGCTGGAGGAGCCATTACAGGCCTTACTGGTGGTTTAGGAGCTGCTGCAGGGGCTGCAATTAATCTATATACATTATACGATATTGGTAAATTAGCAGCAGAAGCCTTAGGAGAAACTGGCGGAGTTAGAAGACCTGATAAGATGTTGTTTGGCGGAAAATAAATGTGGCCGTACAACAACAGCAAATAAATCCTTCAGAGCAAGTACAACAACCTCCACAACAACCTCAATGGCAGCCTACTCTTGATATAGAGAAGACTCGCCGAACGATAAAACACTATCAAGAATATCCTCATAGATATAAAGAAGAACAACTAGAAGAATTAAGGAAGCATGCTCAGTATCATAATGTTCCTTTTTATGAAGGTGAGTTCTCTATATTTGATGCTATAAAACAAGCAGGTGGTGGCTTTATAGAGGGTTTTACTACTCTTAGGGTAGCAGACCCTCCTGATAACGAATGGGAAGCTGTAGCTAGAAATGTAGGTCATTTAGCAGGATTTGTCCCTGGGATTCTTTCTAGTCCTTTAAAAGCTTTGGGTATAATGACAAGGTCAAGAGCTATAGCTGATGCTGCTATGGCTGTTGGACGTATAAAATCTGTTCCTATGTTAGGAGCTGACTTCGTAACTAAACATGCTAAAAAAATAATAAATCCAGCCTTAAAAGGTGCTATTGGTTCTAGGTTTAAAGCTGCAGATGCGGCATCTAAATTCTTTTTAAAGGATAAAGCTGCTCATATGGCAGAAGGAGCGTTTCATTTAGGTGTAGCTAGTTCTATATCTTCTGTGTGGGATGGTGTAGACCAAATGATGCATAGTTTTGTAGGCGGTGCAGCTGCTGGTGGTGTTTTTAGATTAATTGGTAATGTTGTTCCTGGTACAACAACAGGTGATAAAGTTATTAAAGGATTAGCTGGCTCTTTGTTTATGGGTCTTCCAGCTACTTATAGAGGGGCAACCACTCCTGAACAAATATACGAATATTTAGCTGGAGCTTATTTTGGTTCTAAGGAAGTTGATTGGATTACTCATAGAGCTAGAGTAGGTATGCAAGATTTCCAAAAACAAATGAAAACTAATCCTAAATTTGAATTTGAAAGACAAGTTAAAGATATGGATGGCTTTGATAAGTATCCTGAAATAGTTCAGAATAAAATGATAGAATTAGGTAAGAAGCAATTTCTTACTAGAGAACAAAATTTAGCTATGGCTGAAGAGATGATGGCTCAACATGGTATACTTGACAGAATTCCTAAAAAAGATTGGACAACTACAGGTTACAAAACTTTGTCAGCTATTAGAAAGGGTATTCAGCGTAGAACTAGGTATAAAGCACATGATGACTTAGGAGCTGCTGCTTCTGGAGCTGCTAAAGGAGCTGATAGTTTATGGAGTCTTGAAGCAAATAAATTTGGATTTCCAACTATACATATGATTCCTGAAACTTTTACTCATAAAAAGACAAAGGATAAGTTTTTTGAAGATTTAAAAGCTGGTAGACTTAGGGGTGTAGATAGAGGTGTTAGTTCTACAGAGTTATTAGAAGCTGGTCCAAAGCTAAATGAAGCTAATCTTACGTTAAAAAGAGGTGATATTGATAATTACTCTCCATTTGCATATGAACTTTTAGCTAGAAATTGGTTTCAAGTTAAAGGAGCTCAATCTTTATATGCTGTAGCTCCACTAGAACAAGGAAAGAAAACTGTTAAAGGGGGAACTGGATGGGCAGTTCAAATGGCATTAGATAAAGGTTTACAACATGTATATGTGTATGACCCTACTGTAGGAAATAAGAGTTGGTTTAAATGGACTCCTGAAGTGAATAGATTTAAAGCTATTGATTTTACTCCTAAATTAAGAAGGAATCCAGCTTTAGTTGGAAGCAGACAAATAAACCCTGGTGGTGAAGGACATCAGGCTATTAAAGATGTTATGGAGGTTACCTTTGGAAAGGTTATAAAAGGTCCTAAAAGCCCTATTAAAGGAGCCTTAAAGGAAGAAGATGTAAAGATATATCATCAAAAAACTCTAGAAAATATTAGAAATATTGAGATTCAAATATCTGAAAAGAGGGACCATTTAAAAGATATTAAATCTGACTTGCAGAAAGGACAAGCTTTAGGTAAAGTTAGAATGAAAGAGTTGATGGTAGAAGAAAAGAAAGTTAAAGCTGAAATAGATGACCTATATAAAGAGATTCAATTTAAACACAGAGTACTAGAACCTACACAATATAGAGATATGACTACTGGTTTAACTATAAATGATATAGATACTGGTATGGTCGCTGATAAATTTACTTTAATGAAAAAAGGTGAGTACTTTTCAAATACACATTTAAAAGATTTATGGGATAAAGAAAGTACAGTCCAAAGCAAAAGAGATTCTATGTTAAACTTTGCAAAGATTACTGAAAGCATTATAAGAAAGCATGTTAAAAAGGGTGATAAAAATGTAGATATAACTAAGTCAGTTAAATTAATAGAGAGAGTATTCTCTACAAAAGATGCTACTTATGAATTAAAAGAGCCTGCTAAATTAGAATTACGAAAATGGATGAGAGAATTAAACTTAGGAAGACAAGTAATCCATGTTAAAACTTCAGGAAGTGCTAGAGAAGTTCCAGGATTTACTCATCCAAGTAGACCCACTAGTTCATCTGGAATGGCTGTAAGGCAAGTAGAATCTCCTAAGTTAATAGAAGAAGTATATACAAACGAAGGAGGAAAACTTGAAAAAGGAAAGTCTCCTTCTGCTTTGGTGATATTTGATACTGTAGGTAGAAAAAATAAACATGGCTTTAGAATAGATGTACCTTTAAATAAACTTGCAACTCATATAAAATTTGCAGAAAAAAAAGAAAATGGTAAGAGATATTCTGAAGAAGAGGCTAATGATATTGTTAAAAATATTAAAGCTGATATTATAAAAAAGTTATTAAAATCTGATAATTTATATCCATTTGGAGGACAAGGCGATAAAGGTAGAGTAGTATTTGTCAAATTACATCCAAAGTTAAAGGGGATGGGTGAAGCTAAAATTCGATTAGCTTATTTGAACTTAATCAAAACTATTAGAAGAAATATAAAAAAGAATAAAATAGATAACCAAGCCTTGTTAATGCTTAATCGTCATAGAAAGGCTATGCAAAGTGGATATGGTTTAAAACCTAAAGATTTTGAAAAAATGGTAGTATCTAATTTAATGTATGACTTGTCTTTAAATGGGTACAAATATTCTCCAGAAAATATTGCTAAAATTATGAAGCCTGGATTTATTGGCAATGCTGTAGCATTTAATAAGAGACATCAAATATGGATGACAAATGGATACGCTGGTAGCAAGAATTATATAAAGAATGCAGTTAACGAGAATGGTGAAAAGATATTAGATGATTTATCTCCTAATGATAATTTAAAGTATAGATTGATAGATGACCCTGAATTGCCTGATGCTTTAAAAAAGACAGTATTAAAGGCAAGAAGTAGTCAATTAGGCGAAGATGTAGACGGGGCTATATTAAGTAGAGATGATGCTGTTAGTTTGCTAAATAAAGATGCTGGACATCCAGAATCTGGTCAACAGAAATCATTTATAGTAGATAATACACCTGAGTATACTCCTAAAGGAGAGGTAAATAGAGGTGCTTTGCTTGGTAAATATATGATACATAATGTAGGACCTAAAGCAAGTAAAGCTATGAAAGATGCTGGACTTCATTTCTTAATTATGAAATCTGCAGCTAAACAAACAGGTGAGCGTATATCTGGTAAATATGATGTTAAAGCTGACGATTCCCTTGTTCTTACTGGAGGAAGAACGTATGAACTTAATCCTGAAAGTATAAAATATAGCACTTCTGTTGTTCAAGATGCCCACATGGCTCAGAAACAAATATGGGTTAAACAGTTGTTTACAAATTTACATCAATTTTCAGAAACTCCTATTCCTAAGTCTGTAATAGATGATATACATAAGGAGGTTATTGGAAAAGCTTTTAAAGGAAATAAGTTATTTAATGATGTTTTACTAGAGTATAAGATGACTAAAGACCCTGAGAAAATAAACTTTTTAGTTAAGAATCTAGAAGAATTAGGAACTGCTGAATTAATAGAAACTTTAAAGACTCCTGGAGCAGAGAGATTTGCTGAAGTTGCTTTACAAAAGATGTTAAGGATTGTTGAAAGTGATATAGAAAGTCAGTATCAAGATGGAACTTTAAGTTCTGAGCAAAGGTTTGAAGCTATACGACATTTCACAGAAGCTGTATCGCCTATAGATAGATTGCTTAAGAATTCAGCTATTGTAGGAGAAGAAGCTAATATGGCAGGAGAAACGGGATATCCTGCATATATGCATAAGTTTGTTAGAGATTATAGACAGGCAGTGTTACATAACTATTTTGTAAAAACTATAACAAGACCCAAGCAAGATAACTCTTTATTGGCTAGAATGAGACCTTATGATAAGTGGATGCAGAAAGATTTTAAAGAATTAGATAAAAGTGATACTATATTTTATCTAGATGAAGCTTATAGAGATACCCTTATTAGGCTAGATAATGGTGAAAAAAAGAATTTAGGTTGGCTTTGGGATAATTATCAGAACGACTCTAAATATTCAAAATATTTTGATGCTTTAGTTTTACGTGTACCTATGGATAGTATATCAGGTGCTCATAGATTAAGGTTTAAAGGCTTTACAGGCAGAAAAGGCCATGGAGTAATGCTAAATTCAAAGACTATGAGAGCTCTTGGTGGAGCTGACTTAGATGGAGATGAAGCATTTGTCTATTTTGGAGGAAAGAATGAAGATGGTAGTGGATATGGAATGAAGAAGTCTTGGATGGATGCTATACATGCTAATAAAGGAGAATATTATAATAAAGCAGGTGACCACGTAGAAGATAATAAGAAATCTTTTATTCAGCATGGTCCACATAAAGGCAAAAGATTCTCTGAAGTTTTAGCAATAGGAACTGATATTAAAGAAAATCCTTTAAAGGAAAGTAAAGCTTTATATTATTCTCCGCTAGCAAGACTAAATGCATCTGAAGGTGCTGTTGCTGGAAGAGATTTACTTGGAAGAGTTGTTACTCATTCTCAGGTAATGAAGTCTACTTTTAGTGCTTTAATGGAAGCTCCAGATAAAACCGATACATTTGTAATTGAAAAAGGCTATGGCAGAAAGAAAAAAAGATATAGAGTTACTGTTACTCCTAAAGATGGAAAAAAGGATTTAGCATATCAGAGGGAAATGACGAGAGCTCAAACAGCTTTTGCTTCTGACCCTATGGATGAAGTAGCTTTGAGAGAATATGACCATTTCTTTAATACCTTAAATGATGCTTATTTTAATAAATCTTTTGAAGTTTATAATAGAACAACAAAGAAATATGAAGCTCTTAAGGAAATTCCTGAAAATATTACACCTTCTGATTATTATGGAAGTAATTTAAAAGGAGGCAAATCATTGTTAGGTGCCTTTAAAAATATGAATAGTGCTTATTTTGGAAGGAATTGGAGCGAAGGAAGAAGACATTCTATGGATGAAGTTAATTATATGGCTTCAGATATAGGTATCTTAAGCGAGGCTCAAAAAAATACAATTCTTCCCAAGATGGTAGACACCTTAGAAGGATTAGACTGGAGTGACAATTTATTTAATAGAGTTAATAGAAAGTCTATTGAAAAAACTTATGAAGAAATACAAGGTGTTCTTGATGACAAAGGGAATAGGTTTGGAACTTGGTTAAAAGATGCTATGAATAGAAGCTCCTTTTCTGTTATTTATAATGACCATATTAAAGCAGTTGTAGTTAACAAGCTTAATGATAGACATGTTAGGCATAAAATAGCCTTAAAAGATGATATACCAAGTCTAAGAGAATTTAGAAGAATAGTCAAACATTCTATATGGGGCAAGGAATTTGAGCAAAAAGCTGAAAGATTGAAAAAATTATACAGCTATGAAGAAAGATTGAAAATATTAGAACAAATGCACAGACAAGCTGAAGATTTCTTATCTAATGATGTTGCTACTATGGCTACTATAAAAGCTTTAGATAGAATTTTAAAGAAACATAGAATAGACCCTAAACAATTAGCTAGAATACATAGTGCTGTAAGTAAGTTTAAAGCTAGGAGTTATTTATCTAGAAGAGAAAGAGGACAGCTTGATTATGATGCTTTCTCTGGTAGTCAAAAAGAAATGGAAGATATGCAACTTACAAAGTATCTTATGGATGATGTTATGGGAGGAAAGAAAAAACAGCAAGATTTAATAGGGGATAAAAGGTCTACTGTATGGGACCAAATGCAATTAGATAAAAAGATAAGACAGTATAAAGATGGTTTAAAGAATGATGCTGAAAGAGAATTATTTGACCATTTATTTATAGGCACTTTAAATAGAGGTGATATGCATAAGGTTAATAGGCTTATAAATAATCTTCCTAGTAGAAAACATTCTCCTATGTTTAGAGAGCTTATGTCTAGAATTATAAAAGAGACTGCTAGAACTACGCAAAGTAGATTAGCTCTTAATTCTGAAGAGATTTCTCCTATAGCTATACAAAATCATTTAAAATCTATGAATGAAGTTTTTGTTAAAATGTGGAAGCCTTCTAAAAAAGAATCACTTGAAGGAACAACTATTGGTGTTGAAAATGTTATAAATGAGACTGGATTAGGAGAAGAAGGTCTTATGGACAAACTTGTTATGGGAGCTTATAAAGGGTCAGGTTATGCTGGGATTAAAAAAGGTGAAGTTAGCAAGGAAGATAAGGCTATTGTAACAGAAATAGCTACTATATTAAAAAGATATAATAGAAAAGTAGAAGGAGCTCTTCCAGATTTAAATGAACAAATGAGAGGGATTACAGCTGTAGTTGACCCTCAAGGCATGGGTAAGGATTTAAATGCTTTTAATAAACAAGATTTTATATTAGTTAGAAATTATTTAAGAGAAGTTGAAGGCGGAACACTTATGCAAAAAATAAGGAAAGCATCCGAAAAACCTGAAATAATGAAGAGATACTATTCTTATTTCCCTGATACTACCAATAGAGAATTAATGGCATATGATATTTTATGGTTAAAGAAAAAACAATGGTATTTAACAAAGGCTGGGAAAATTGAAGAAGGATATGTAAAGAGACCTACTTTCTTTTTAGAGATGCTAATGCAGCAAGCTCATAAGAATAATAGTTTAGCTACTGGTAAAGCTGAAGTATTAGCAAAAGATATAGAACAACAGTTTATTAATTTAGATGAATTAAAAGAGGGGAATGGTTTATTCCAAATAGCTATTGCTCAAGCTGAGTTGGGAAATAAACAGGATATTGATGCTAGGAAGGATTTGCAGGATATTATTAAGAAGCATTGGAAGTTAAACTATGATACAGAAAGAACTGTAATAGAAAAAGAACATAATTGGTCTAAACTAAAAGACAAGGAGTTTACTATATTAAATGATGCTAATGAAAGAGTAACTGCTACTGGTTTAGATATAGTTAATGGAAACAGGAAATTACAATTAACTGGCATTAAAAAGAAAGTTGCTGATAGATTTGAAAGTTTATTTGAATTAATATCTGGTGATGGAGTTTCTATAAATAAATATAAAACTGGAAAGCACTTTGACCCTGATTTAAAAATGCAACCAAAACTTAATTGGACATTATTTGTAAAAGATATGGAAAAAGCTTTTGAAAAAGGAGACGATATACCCATGAATATAGGCATTGATGGAATGAGACACCTTATGCGTTCTATGATGGTAGATTTAGCTGAAACTTCTACACAAAGGAAGAAATATTCTGAATGGATAATAAAAGAAACTGGAAAAATAGATTTTGCTAAATATTGGCCACATATGTTCTTTGATAAACGTACTGCTGAAAGAAACATGAAAAGAACTCTAGAATTTATAAAGAACAATTCTGAATTAACTGAGGCTCAAAAGAAACAAGCTATAGCAAATTTAGTATTAAGGCACAAAACTGTTACAGGAGATTGGGAATTTCAGGATATGCAAGACTGGGATAGGGTTGATGTTATGGAAGTAAATGAAGCTTTAAAGGAGATAGCTATGAAAAAGAAAGAACGACATGAAACTGTTAAATGGACTGATATGAACTCTAAGTTTGGCTCTATGATGTCAAGAAAAGCTCATATAGGAGGATGGTCTAAGGATATGAATGTAATGAATGCATATGTTAGAAATATAACTGGTACTTATTACAGACAAATTAATCAAATAATGTCTAGAAAAACTATACATGACGCTAAAAAACGTATGACTAAAAAATTTGGTAGTAAAATAGCTAAAAATTGGGATAGATATTTTAAATTATACGTACAAGGAGCTATGGGACAACCAGATGTAATACCAAAATCTTGGTATGATGACCCTGCTATGAATTTAAAAGGTACTCCTTATGCTTGGTTTGCTGACAATAGAGTATTAGATAGAGTTAATAAAATAAGAGAAAGATTAGGTATAAGAGAGAGTGATTTGCCTAAGGAATTAAAAGATTTTACATATCAAGATATAAGACATTGGTCTAATATGGAAGCTAAATTTGAATTAGCTACTTTATTAGCACATCCCAAAACTGCTATTACTAATATATTTGGTGGTAGTTTGCATACAATACAGTCAACTGGTCATAAAGCATTTTTAAAAGCTAGAAGTATAAAGTTTTTAAAAAGAATTAATCCTGAATGGAATAGTATAAAAGATGTTGAGGAATGGGTAGTAAAGAAAGGTGTTGTTCCTGAGTTTATGATACATGAACTAGGTTTAGGGCAACAAGCTAAAACTGTTAAAAGTATTGAATCATTTATAGGGGAATTATCATCTAAGATTAACTCTCCAGACAAAATATCTAGACAAGAAATTAAATCTTTAGGTAAAAAATACAGATTGTCAGATAGAATTGTATCTAAAGCTTCTAAATTTATGTCTGTACCTGAAAGAACCTTAAGAAGAGATGCTTTTATGGCTCATTATATTAGAGCTTGGGAAAGGTTTGGAGGAGCTATTAAAGACCCTAATCATCCATTCTTAATTGAAATGGGCAAAAAAGGGGTAAAAGCTACTCAATTCCTATATGAGGCTCCAAATAGGCCGTTTTTCGCGAGAACTGCTCTAGGCAAGATAATGTCAAGGTTTCAGCTATTCGCTTGGAATTCATGGCGTTTTCGTAATGATGTAGTAAGAGAGGCTAGAAGGTATGGCTTTAAAGAAGGAACTGAGGCAGGTGATAGATTTGCCAGAACTATGCAAATTGACTTGTTTGTTTTGGCTCTAGGTAATATGTTTCTATATAGTTTATTTGATAATGCATTACCACAACCATGGGGTTGGTTCCAGGATACTGCAGATTGGATATTTGGAGATGAAAAAGAAAGAGAAAGAGCTTTCTTTGGAGCATATCCTACTGCTGTAGCACCACTTCAAATAATCACACCACCTTTAGCTAGATTTCCAGTATCTGGATTAATGCAATGGGCTAGAGATGATTATACAAAGTTTAGTGAATATCAAGTTTATACAATGTTTCCATTCGGAAGAATGATAAGGGATATAGTACAACCTAATAAAGGGTTAATAGACAATCCTTCTAGATTGTTAGAAAAGATTGCTGGTATGCCCTTAAGAGACCTTCAGAAATTTACTACAGAAAGAAAGAAAAAAATTGAAGAAGGTACTAGATGGAAACAACCTAAGGTAGGATTTTAATTATGGCAAAAGAAGATTTAAATTTAGAGGGAGTAGAGGAAGTTTTAAACCCATCAGAGTATGATGCTCCAGGCATTTATAAGCCTGAATATGGAGGCAAAGACCTTCTTACATATGGAATGGGAGCTAAAGCAGCTTTAGGAGCTTATGGACTATACCATGCACTTAAAAATGTTCCTGGAGGCTATGGTAAGGTATTAGCTGATAATATGCATAATTATCTTGAAGATGCTAGTGGGCATTTTTATAGACCTCCTTCTCCTACAGAACTTAAAATAGAAAAAATGACAGGTGTTCCTGTTCATAAAGTTAAATTGGCTGCAAAAGAGTTTACAAAAGGTACATGGAGAATAGCTAAGATGTTTGGTAATCCAGTATCTTCTACAGCTTATAAAAGTACTGGAGTTGCTCCATTTGTTGTAGATATGTTTAAAGAAGGTGAAAAGGAGATTGTTAGGATAGCAAAACAATATGTTGAACAACCAAAAGGAAATAATATCTCCTTTCAAGATGCAAAAAATCAAATTAGAAATATTGAAAAGCAATTACATTTCAAAGTGACAAGTGATTACTCTAACGCTTATATGTACAAAACTTATCCTAAAAATCCTGTTGAAAAATATGCATCTAAATATGTAACTAGTGGTAGTCAAGGTGATTTTATTAAAACTATGGGTGACAAGGAGACAGCTCGTGCAGTTATAGGTAAGCAAGGAGTGGGTTTGAAAGGAACAAAATTGATGAAATATAAGAATGTCAATTTTTCAGATGTAGCTAGAGGAGCTCAGTTTGATAAAGATTTCTATAGAACTATGAGATTATTACGAAATTTTAAAGGTGATGCTACATTTGCAGCTGAATTTGTTCGTTCTAATATGTATAAATCAAATGCTATGCCTTTGAATAATGGTAAAATGATTTTCAGTTTATCTCCTTCAATTAGACCTAATTATGATTGGGGTGGTTTTAATGCTGTAGGTATTTGGGACCCTGAAAAACCTGATAGGATAAAGATAGCAGCTACAGATAAAAGAGATTTACTTGGGCATACTCCAGGAAGAGCAAGAACAACTGTTAATTATGTTCAAACTAAAGATATTGAAATAAAAGATTTAAAGAAAACTTTTGAACCTAAAGTTGTAGAACCTACTGGTCCTAGAGGTCCATATGAAACAAGAACCCCTAAAGAAATAAGATTAGAAAATGCTAAAAAACTTAGATTAAATCAAGGTAAGATTGGACAGAATATAGGCAATGAAGTTATTGCTCCTCATGAAAGAAATGTTCAAAAGCAGTTAAAAACAATTAAAAATCCTAAATTATGGAAGTCTCCATCTGGTAAAAAAGTCATGAAGAAGCTTCTTAGACAAGGTTTAACTAGAGGTGGTATTGCTTCAGGGGCTGCAGCTTTAGCAGCTTTAGCATTTATGCAATTTGGAAAGGACGAAGATTAACCATTCTTAATACTATCTTCTAGTTCATCAAAAGGATTGTGAAGGTAATTGTAGTAACACTCTCTATGTATAATAACATTTTCGTGCTCATGAAACACTCCATCTGAATCTAAGAATCCAGCAGAAGCTTTATAAGATACTGAAGACGGTGCAATTAGTTCATCACATACAGGACATTTAGTCATCGCAATTAACCATCCCCCATAATAGACAAAGATACACTATTGAATCAGTTATTCTCCCTCTAATATCTTCTCTTTGACTTTTATGACCTTTAACATAAGAAGAAATGCCATCAATATGCTTTAATAAGTATACTAACAGCACATCTTTTCTATCTAAGTCTAAATTGTCTCCTACTCTTTCAAAGTTTGCAAATGCGTTATCTTGCTTCCTCGCGTATTCCTTCTGTCCCGCTTCCCTCACCGTCTGAATCTCCTTGAAGATTTGGTTTATCAGAAACTCCATTTGCCTTTGAGACATCTTTTTCTTGTTGTTTTTTATATTCTTTAACTTTTTCATTTATAAATTCTGTAAATTTATCATTATCTCCCTTCATTTCAACATATAAGCTGAAAGCTCTTTCAAGCTCGCTTAAGAAGCCCATAAGAGAATTAATTCTATTGTTTAGTTCTAATACAATATTAGATACTTCCCTTATTGTAGGCTTTTTCTTTATTCTTTGTCCATCACTCATATTAATTGCAAACTGCAGTATTTAGGTATCTCAACCAGAAATACCACAGTATTCTCCTTTAGTTTTCATCTTCTCAATACCTTTCTTGATATTATCTGTATATTTATTTAAAGCAGTATCTCTTTCAATGTCTTTTGATTCTGTTATGTAAATAGTTTGATATGTATAATCAAGATTTTTATCACTTACTAATTTAATATCTATAGGCTTTAATTCAAAATACTTTTTTATAGCCATGTCAAGATTACTTCCTTGTTGAGTATCTAGCCCTATTATTTCATCTATAATTGTCCTGATGTTTTCATAATCTTTTGAGTAGTTCATCTATTTTATCCTCCTCCCTTATTTCATTTATCCATTTAATTAATAACTTTGATGTTATTCCAACTACTTTGTTGTTCCTTGTGATTAATCCTTTTTCAAAGCTCACTAACCAGTTCCTTTAAAGGTATTAACGCTATTTCACTTGCTTTATCATCACCTCCCATTACCACTTTACCATGACCATCCATAACGCTTCTTTTTACTACTTCTTTCAATGTATCTACAGGGAACATTATGACACTAACCATTTTCCCTTTCCAAGTTAAAATATGAGCCCACCATTCAGCTTCAGTTACATTTAAACCGCTTAGTTTTCCTCTACAAGCTAATTCTATAGCTACGTTTCCAGTATCTTTCCATTTATCTCTTTCTGTTTTAACTTCTACTTTTCCCATAGCTAATACTTTAGCCAAGCTGTTTTCATATTTAACACCAAAATCTAAATCAATGTCAAACTTATTATCTTTATTGTTTTTTACTTGATACTCTTTTAACTTTTCTGCTGCTTCCATAGCACCTCCATATATCATTTTATAGGTTCCCTCCCATTTAATTTGCATTGAAATACATATCTTTGTCTCTTTTGAGCAGTCCAAGGCGTAAAATGGGTGTATTCTCCTGCTTTTTCTCTACCAACCGAACTTATGTCTACCCTTGTAATAAAGTGAAGATATTCAGTTAATCTCATTTTAAATATCCCTTTTTTACATTACCCCAAGCATTTGTCATTACTGGTTTTTTTCTCCTACCTTTATCTTTTTGAGGATGTTTATTAAACCAATCTAACATTCTTTTCTTTTTTGCTTCAGACATTTTTTTCATTTTAAATACCTCCATACTGTTCTTTTGGATACATTATACTTATCAGCAATCCATTTAATTGATTTGCCTCTAAACCTTCTGTAATAATGTACCCAAAATTTACTGTTAATTTTTCTAGGTCTAGCCATTAGGTATTACCTCCCTTTTAACTCCATAACTTGACAATCCAGGATATTTTATTATATTACCTTTTCGAGATATACTCCAACAAACCTTTTTTTTAGAGTCATATCTTAAAGTAGAATTTCCCCAATTTCTTTTATTTATACTTTTGTTCATTCTTATGTTCCTCCAAAACATTGTCTATTTCAGTGCATAGTCTTTCCATTTTCTTTAGGGCTACTACGCTATCCCCATTTAAGTCTCTAAAAGCTTGTCTACATTTAACAAGTATATCATAGACTATTTCCAAGTTTCTTATATGTCTTGACATATTACCTCCTATCTTTCCAATGTTGTAATGTTCCTACAAATAAAGCTATTGAGAATACTATCATTAATACTCCCAATATTATGTTTCCTATATTCATATATCCTCCAATTTATTAGGGTAAGCTGTTTGATTGACATTGCTCAATCCATCGC
>VTLG01003992.1_pt1 | contig 54718 bp, 81 predicted proteins | sample 4694571 | NCBI WGS metagenome assembly VTLG01 (sample SAMN12604809, study PRJNA352737) | marine metagenome | biome: ENVO:00000447; feature: ENVO:00000209|ENVO:00000569|ENVO:01000036; material: ENVO:00002151; isolation source: viral sequences binned using virsorter ... | reverse complement strand
CCATTGCCGTTGCGAATCCTTTACTTGCGCCTACGTCAACTGTTGTTCCGTCTCCGTAAACTAAATTACCAGAATTATCCTTCATTGTTGCTTTGTCCGCTGGTAACGAAACAAAAACAATTTTAGTACCTGCTGAAAAATCAGTCTTAGACCCAGCATTACTACTACCAATTACGGTATCTCTTGATAGTGAAGTACCTGAATGAGTATAAGTTCCAATTCCAACTTCCCATTCTGAAGGTTGGTCTTCACCAACTATCGTGTAGTAAGTGGTATTGGAATTACCAATTCCAGCATTAAAAGTTATGAAACCTGTAGCAGCTCCAGCTAGTGTAACACTACCTGTACCTGTTGTAGTCGAGGTTTCTTTAACTCGATCGTTTGTTTTAAACGCCATTTAAATCTCCTTACGCTACTCTTATGATAGCGGTACTTGCACCAGCACTTGGGAACTGAATTGTAAATGTCCCGCTAGTGGAAGTTTGATCGGATCCAAAATCTAAAACACATACTGCTTTGTTCGAGTCAGTTGAGTTATAAATCAATGCATATCTTGCAGTGATTGTAGCACTCGTAAAAGACAAGTCATCAAAGTCAACGATGGCTGTTGTACCATCAGTAGAAACTGCTTGGTTAGCTAATGAGCCACCACCTGCAGAATAACTTCCACTGTCCGCAACTTCGTCCGAAGTTGTGTAAATAGTCGTTGATGCGTTGTTGATTGTGGAAGAACTTGTATACAAAGATAATTTAAACGTATCACCAGCAGTTGCAAAATCATGCACTCCTGAAAGTAATTCCGATTTAAAACTTGTACATACCGTATTTGCCATGTTTCCTCCTTAAATTATGGACTAACCGATTTTAATCGTTGACGAATTTCACCGTCCATATATTCGTCACGTCTTCTTCTACCTTGTTGTTCGATAGCAAGTCCAGTTAAAGATTGTTGGTATCGACCTTCGAAAGTTTGTAACATTTGCTGGTCTTTTAAGAAAGAATATGCTTCAACCAGGCAAGCATATAAAAGCGTATTCGGAGCGTTCAAGCTTAAATACGTAGTAGTATTGGTGGATGTCAATTTAGTGCCATCCGATGTATTAGGTCTTTTAACATACGCAACTTCTACTGTAAAGGCTGCATTCGGGGTAGGCCCTAATAACAATTTTGTTTCATTCCAGTATCCATAATATTTAGGTGTTCCTGTAGCCGTTCTATTCATTGTATATTCATCAATAAAAGACACATCTTTTTGCTGCAGAGTAAGTCTTTGGCCCGACATGCTAGAAGTACCGGTTTGAGGGACATTATAGATTTCTACCCATCTTACAAGTAAAATCCCATTTGGTAGACTAAGAAACTCATTACCTGATGTTAAAGTAGAATAGTCATTTCTTCTGAACACATCTAAATCCACATCGGTCATAATTCTAAATTCAGCATTTTCAATAAAACCATTGACAATAGTAGATGTAAATACTGTTGAATCGACTTCAGTCCATTCTCGGATTCTTGTAACTAATTCGTCATAGGTCATGGTGTAATTGTAACAGGTCCAACACTTGCTTTGGAACCTCCTCCGTTTGCTGTTGAAGTTGCTGCTGATCCTATATTAACATGAAAAAAATCTTCTGCATCAAAATTCGTATAATCAGTCCAACTAGTGGGTGCTCCTGATCCTACATAATTATAACCATCAGCTTTTTGTAAAGTTGCTATAGAGAAACCTCCTACTTCTTCCATAACAGTTCTAAATCTTAACACACTACTGGTAGTCCAGTAAACTTTAGAACGAGTTTGGGGAGAATTATTATTAGTAATTAAAGTATTAATTAAAGCGTTAGCTCCTGGTAAATTAACAACTAAATAAGTTGAGCCAGATTCAGTCCAGAAAGGATTGATTGGTAAAATTTTTTCTACTTGTGGGGTTTCTCTTGTCGGAGGTCTTGCATGTGCTAATCCTATTCCATCAGCACCAATAACTTTTAATTCTAATTGAGGTTGTTTAGATTCGTATTCCGAAGTATGAACCCAAGCACCATTCCATTCGCGAACCATTTCTATATAAGGGAACTGAAGTCCACTTCGATCTGAAATTGCTATTGCTTTTCTGCCTGATGATAATTTTGCCATTATGTAATCGCTGGGTAATACGCTTTCGGAGTTATATAAGCAGAAACTGCTGAACCATCTTCAGCTAAAGCTCTTGCTAATTCATCTTCATAAAATAATTTTAATTCTTGAGTTTTTTGTGGTGCAATTTTCATACTTAAATAATAAGCTAGCCCTGAGCAGAGAGCCGGTAGAAATCTATAAGGAACATCATTATCATATTGATAAGGACTTCCCGCACTAGAAACAGGAGTTTGTAAAGTATCTCCTTCTTGTCTCATATTTAAAGTTTGAATTCTTTCTAGTTTCCAAATATTTAAATAATTAGTAGCTCCAGAACTTGCAGTTTGGTAAACCCAAACTCTTGTTCTATCTCTTAGTCGTTGAACGTAAAATTGCGAAGGAGTTCCTTTTCCAAGTTTATTGGCTACAGCAGCATAAGTAGATCTATCAATTGAAGTCATAGCTGTATCTGTAGGACTCGTAAGCTCGCTTCGATAAGAAACTTGAAGAACTTGATCTACATTATAAAGATAATCAGTTGCACCATCACTCGTTGCTACTTTAGAAGTAGCACCATTTCTTCTGTAATTATCCCAAAAGAAATCATAGTAATCTTGGCCTTCAACTAATTTAACATTTATATTTTCAACTTTCCAAAAATGAATTCCTCTATTACCCCATTCAGCTAATAGAAGATTAATAGATCTTCTAATACTTTTAAGATCATAACCTGCGCGAGCTTGCGCTCCGCATCTTTCAAATGCTTCTTCTATAAGATCATCAGTAGCTAAATCAAAAGCTACCGAATTAGATAAGTTCGGTATTGCTGGTGTAGGCATTTAAAAAACCTCCTATTGCCAAATAATGCCGACAGAAGTTATGTTCGATGTAAGCTTTATATATAAACCGTCTCTAGCTCTTATTCCTGTAGCAGCAATATATTCTTGGTAAGTGTCTCCAGCTGCGGATCCACCTTTCCATTCATATATCTTAGTACCAGCGTCTGTTTCTCCGTCAAAAATTTCAACGTGTCCAGCAGCAGCACTTGGATTAATAGTTACACCTTTTAACATTACTGTCTTTGTCTGTCTTGTGGAACCACCAATAGCTGTTCTTAAGGTTGAACTAGCTTCAGTATAGAATTGCTTTACTTGAGTCGCCATTCCTGAATATGCCATGTTTCTCCTAAATTTATGTGAGCTCCCGAAGGAGCTCACTAATTATTTATTAACCTAAGTTAATGTTTTGTTGATACAGAACAGTAATTCTACACTCACCAGAACTTGTTCCTGCTGAGTTAGTTACATTCATTCTGACATCACTAGTTCCAATATCTTCCCAAACTTGAGCGCCACCAGCTTCAGTTGTTGGATAGTGTCTACCCGCAGTTGTTCCAATGTCGTAAGCATTTACATATTGGATTGCTGATCCGCCAACTTGCCCAACACTGATATCTGTTGCTTCACTTGCTGCAGTGATAACATCAAAAACAATATCAATTAGTTGTGAATTTGCTGGAATGATCATACTAGTTGCTTCTGCTGCGATTGCTCCGCCTGATAGGTCAATAGCATGTGTTTGTGCCATTACAACTTGGCCGGTATTTTTCATATCCGTTCCAACTGTTGTACCAGTCGTATTTTTAATCGTTCCCGCTTTTATTGGGCCCGAAAATGTAGTTGTTGCCATGATTATATCCTCCTAATTTATATGATGCAATCTTTAGGCCGTCGACTATACTCGTTTGCACCAAATTAATAATTGTATAGTACTTCAGATATAGCCCTTTTTTATTTAGAGTGCAAGAGATATTGTTAAGGCAGAACGCCTTTTGAAATAGCTTTTTGAATACTTAAGTAGCTATTGTAACTTCAGGTTTAGAAGCAATAATCTTGTTTTCAAGATCATCTATTCTCGCTTCTTCAGCTTTTATTTGAGCAATAACTTCCTTAATTTTATGATCAATATGAATCATATTTAAGTTATACCGCCCCGCCTTGAGGTGTTCCTGTTGCCAGTCTAACTCCAAGGACTTCTTTTGTTGATACAGGTCTTCTACTTGCATCATTTTGGACCTCCTCGTAGGTTATCCACTTCCTGGATTTTGTTAAAAACGATCCAGTACTTTCCCACTTTACCTCATTTTTTCCTAGTTTGTCAACTATTGCATTTTCAATAGAAGTGGGGTCATCAGCTGACTGTATAATAAAGTCAGCATAATAGCCGTACGCACGTATCTGTATTCTGAAATTCTTCTCCACCATTATTCCTTTTAGCATAAAAAAAGGGCCGGTACAAGAAGTACCGGCCCTAATTTGTTATTTATTAGCCACCTTGTGAGCCAAATACTCCTCTAGGGTCTGACCAGCCGAAGCTGTATCTTTCTCTAGCTTTGTATCTAACATTACCAGTATCGAAGTCGCCTTCCATAGCTGTTTTAATAGGTGAACGAACGAAGTGTTTCATTCCATTTGGAACATCTGTTTTAATGAACCAAGCATTAGTGTCACTTAAGTAGTGATTCACTGTAAAACCTTGAGGAATCATCCCCATGTTTTTCAATGCGTTGATATCATTGTCAGCAGTTCCAACTCTGCCAGCAGATTTCATGATTCTTTCAGCTGTAAATTGATCATTAGAATGAATAATTAATTTCATTCCTTTTGCAGCAATTTTTAAGCCTCTTTCATCAGTCATTGCAGCGATATCAATTATCGCTTGTTCTAATGAAGTTTCAGAAAGGTCTGCGTCAGTAGCCAGTTTGTTACTGAATGTACCTGCTACAGTAGTGTGATCAGTTGCGCATAATACGGAACCGTCTCCACCTTTGTAAGAAGTATTGAATGCTCTGTTAAGAACATTAGCGCCCTTAACTTGTTTTGCATTCGCCATTGAACGTGCAAGTGCTTTTGTATAACGAGAAGAGATTCTGTCGTAGAGGTTATCTTCGATAGCTTCTTCCGTGATAGCAAATGCTAATGCTATTGTTTCGTTAGTGTAACGTGCTGTGAAAGTTTCTTGAGCATCGTCGTAAGACATGCCTTGACCTTCAGCTTTAACTTGCGCATTACCGAAACCTGATAACATTACTTCTTCTTCAAAAGCTCTGTCCGAACTTTCTTTGTCGAAGATTTGCTCAGCTTCGTTGTCGTATCTTTTGTATTCCAGTCCGAATAGTGCATTCAGACCTGGTTCTAGTTCTTTAACTAGCTGTGCTCGTGATATTGCCATAGTCTATTTGCTCCTATTATACCGCCGCTACACCAGCAATGTATTGATGAACTGCAGCATCTGGTTTGCAGATGACAGTCGAATACGCGCTTAATGCATCGTTGTTTTCTGGGTCTTCAGCCATACGAATAACTCTCCATTGTTTGCCTGACGTAGCTCTGTTTGTTTTTGAAAGCATTGCTCCAGATCTTCCAGTAGTAGTGGAACCAGCAGTTCCATCACTTGGATAACCTAAACCAAATGCTGACAATTTAACAGCAGCTGTATCGCCTGACGCATAAAGAGCGGCATCAACCACAGCGGTAAATTCCTGGAATGGATTGTCTAACACAAAGCATTTAACGTTTTCACTGTTTGCAGGAGCAGTTGCACTTGGATAATAATTTTTCCAAGTCGGTTTCTCAGTTACTGAGTCCGTCCAAAAAGCTCCGTTGAAAACACCAATTATATGAGTTTCACTTGTGCCGTTAGCCGATTCAATCGTACCACCAACAGTTGTTGAAACTTTTTCTTTAACCGGGTCTCCAGTAAAAATGTTTCCACTTTGGCTAGCGATGATTGTGTATTCAGATTGCCCTGACGTTGCTGGCGTATTGCCTGCAGTCATTGCAGCTCTAAATCCAAATCCTTTAGTGTTACTATTAGCCATAATAGCTCCATTTCCATTTATTGGTTATTTAAAATCGATGAATTAAAAATTAATTATTTTTAGTTCCACCGAAGGTTACACGGGATTGCCTATTAACATTAATAGGTCCAACCCTTGGGTCTTGGTCCTTCATAGCATCTTGTTCGACAGCTTTGTCTTTGTCTTGAGTAAGATTTTCATAATACTCATCGCGCTGCTTAGCGAGCTCCTCCGGTATCCTAGCCAATACTAGGCCCTGTACCCCTATAACACCTTGATACTTTCCGCTATCTATGACTGAAAAGTCTTCGCTTGGATATTCATCAGCTCTCACTAACTCATAACCAGATCGAATTTTAGAAGCAATGTTCTTCGAATCATCGATTCCCATTGTTTCTGCTCTTAACCATCTGTGTCGATAGCCGGATTTAGCCTTTGGTGCTTCTAAGGCATTACCAGGTCTCCAAACTTTTGGTCTCTCAGATTTGGACCTTGTTTGAGATGCGCGAGAGGTTTTGTCTATTTTATTCATATGCTTACGCCTCCTTCACGTTTTTTAGTTGTTTTGCATACTCTTCGAGTGGCACATTTAATTTTCTTGCGATGGCAACTTGTGATGCTGTGAGTCTCACCGTGCCAGGGCGACTAGTTTTACGGCCTCTAGTTACGGAGGCAACCGTCTGTTCGGGTTTAGTCGAAATTGTAGTTTCACTCTTACCAAATTTATGAGGAAAGTCAACCCTTATTCTTCGATCGATTTCTACATAATATTCATCTGTTGATGGGTCGTACCCTTCTTTCTCAACCATATCCTTGTGATATTCAAAAGCTGTAAAAGTCATGGCTTTATCTTTACCAAACCACTCATTCTTATCAGCCCAAGCTTCTGCTTTCGCATCAGGTTGTGGAAGTGCTTGTGGCGTAGTTTTAGCCATATAACCTCCATCATCAGCAGGAACCCTTGGTGATTCCTTCATTCTTGCTTCATACTCAGTTCTTCGAGCTTTCTCATTAGCAATTCGAGAAGCATCAGTTGTGAGGGCTGTCAGCTTAGCTTGAGCCTCAACTTGTTTCATCGTATCACTAGATTCAATGGCTGAAGCAAGTTCTGCTTTAACAGATTCCATTTGACTTTTAATTCTGTCTTCAGAATCTTTAACATAAGCAGCGTCTAACTTATCGTATTTAGACTCCCATTGTTTTCTTTTGTTCTCTACAGCTTTAGCATATTCAAGTGCAGAATCTTTTTCACGTTCTGCTTGGCGCCATTTCTTTGTTAATTTAGAAATACGTTTTTGAACTGATTCACTGTATTGTTCTAGTTTTTCATCTTGCGCTTTACTCTGGTCTTGATTGTCCGTGTCAGTTCGAACATCCAACTGCTCACTAGATTTCGCAGCTGTGTCATCGGGCTTAGCGCTGTCTTCAGTAGTTTTTTCATCTACTTTTACCTCCGTTTCTTTTTGGTCTTTCTCAACCTCTGTTACCGTAGGTTCCGGAAGTTTAACATCTACCTCCGGTCCTGAATCATCGATATCCACCATTGGTTCGGTAGATTCAGTTTTTTCAGATTTATCATCTGGCATAGATCCTCCTTGTTTCTATGTTATTAAAACTCATGCAAGATATCCTCTGGATTCTTGATGGTAGCTAACACTTCATCGTCGTTTAGCAGACGTACTTCTCCTCCTTCTATTTTAAATCGGGAGCCCGAATAACGTGCAAAGATGATCCAATCACCTTTCTTGCACCACGGACCTGTTGGAAATTTTTCTTTATCAGCGTAGGCCAAAGGACCTACTTCAAGAACATTAGCACACACTGTTGCAATGGTTGCTCGTTCTACAGCTTCTTCGGTATATAGAATACCACCTTTTGTTTTTCCCTTTTTTTGAAAGGGTAATACTAAAATTCTCCATCCCGTTGGATGAGGAAGTTTAGAAGATTCTTCTTTATATTTTTCTTCTAACGCTAATTTAACGTTGGGGATTTTGGTTGATGTCGATGACGTTGTGTCCGATTTTTGATTCATATTGCTCCTTGTTATCTAGCAGGTTAGAGATCTCCTGTAAGATGGCTTCATAAGCCGCGATTTGTCCTACTATGTACTTGTAGGATTCGATTTTGTCAACACCTCCTGAGGTGATAGACAATGATAAAGATTGTAATGTACTTTTTACTCGTTTTTGTAGCTTTACAATTAAAGCTAAATCATCCATTAAGATTTTTTCCTCTTAGCAGCCATTTTTTTAAAAGTTTTAGCTAATGCTTTAGCACGACCAGTACATCCTGGTTTCGTGATTGGTGTACATTTTCCTTTAGTGCCTCTAGCTTTAATAGATTTATTAACTTTTTGAATCCATTTGCCATCTTTAGCACCTACACGTCCACCTTTGTTATATCCTCTATTCAATTCTCCATGAACTCGAGATATTTCATCTCTTCTGTTTCTGTTAGATGGTTCAGCTTCCACACGACCTAGTTCTTCTAATAAAGCCGTACGTCCACCACCAAATCTTAATCCGACACGTCCACCTTTATTATGACGCGCTCTACTTGTAGAACGGCCTTTTTCGCAGCCATGTCCTTTTATTGAAATGTCTCCCATTTCAGTCCTCCTTTAAGATAATAACCTACGGATATTATCTATTAATTTTTCCTCTTTTACGTTTACCCCATTTACCGTAAGACTCGTCTCTTCTAGCTTTGAAAGAAGCTTTCTTGCCAGATTCTTTTCCACGTCTTGCGCTAATGGATTCGTCTTCACGATCTTTATAACCCTGTTTCTTTTTCTTTTTAACAGATCCGCCTTTTTTAAAGCCAGTTCTGTCACCGCCGAATCTAGGTGTATAAGGACGTGTTCCAAAATCATTTCTCATAATGGTTTCCTTTTATTATATTTTAATTGAAATGGCAAGTTTACTTTTTAGACTTGGGTCCGCCATTCCTAAAGACCTGAGTTCCTTTAATTCCAAAAATACTGGCTACAACTGTAATCCAGAGAGTTTGGAACCATACTGGCAAATTACCAAAATGATGAAAAAATAAGTTAACTTTCTCCATCGTTGCGTCATCCCCAGCGAATACTGCCCATGCCAGAACAATGATCGGCGCCGAAAGTATGACCAAGACGAATTCGTCTTTATAGTCGTTCTGTCGGGCTTCTAACAATTTGCCCTGGTAAGCTTCCTCACCACGAGCTTGTCGTTCAGCATGTAATAACTGTGCGTCAGACATCGCTGCCTTAGCACGTTGTTTATTTGCATATACTTTGGCACCTGTTTGTAGTGCCATCTTTGCTAATCCAAACCACATAATATATCCTTCAAAAAGTAGGACTTACGCGCGACGCGCGCAAAAATTTAGTACCACTTAACTTTTGATTTTTTGTCAGCAAGCATTCTACGTTGACCCCCAACTTTATTCACCGTTGGAATCTCTTCAGGAATTTTAACTTCCACACCACCTTTAAGGTATCCTTCCTTATTAGTGAATTGTGCAAAGTCTATATTCTTGTAGAAAGGCTCTTTGCTATCTTTTTTTGACATGTTTTCTCCTTGTTTTTTTTTTCTTCTTACCTACGGGTTTACTTCCATATGTATCTGTCCAATCTTTAGCAATTTTTGGATGGTTTTTCCAGAGATATTTTCGTTGTTTTTCAGATTTAAAGGGCAACTATACCTCCCTGTGCAAAAGGACTTGATTCCCATCCTGAACTCGATCTGGTTTCTGTGTGACCATAATCTGGTGCTTCTCCCCCAGCAACTCTTTCCCTAGCTTCTCTATTTGCTTGAGCAGTCACTTGAGATCTTAATTGTTCTTGTCTTTTTCGTTCCTCTTTTTGTTGAATAGCTAGTGCTTGGGCTTTTTTAATTTTCTCTATATGCTCTTTTTGAGCTTGATCTCTTTGAGAGAAAAACCCTTGACCGGATCCTCTTTTTATTCCACCTGGATAATCCCATTTATTTGTAAATAAAGATAAAACTCCTGGGGGTTGTCGTGTGTTAAATAAACTATAGGCATTCGCACCTTCATAAGTTTTCCAGTTTCCAAGTTCATCTTGATAAATATCGGTAGGATTACTTGTAAATCCATAAGTACCCTGATCGAAATCTGTTACTAATTCAGAACCATCACCTACATATCCCCATGTTGAACGATCAATAGTTTTTTTAGAGGTAGGATCAAGATTTCCATATCTTCCAAATCCTGTTCCTGGATTTCCACCATCTCCTCCACCTTGACCATAAGGGTACATTAAATTAGTATTAATCCCAGTAATCCCTGGGTTAGTAGTCCCCGCATCATTTAAATATTTTTGATAAGTTGTAAAAACATCAGGTAGACCTTGATAAGGGCCCTGAGTAAAATAATCCATTCCAACGTATGCCATTAGCTTTTAGGTCCTTTTAAAATTTTAACATCTTTTTGTTTCATCTGCGCTAAATCTTCTCTAGCATCATTTGCCATTTGTTGTTTAACTAAAGATGTTTCTGCTCTTAAGTTTGAAGAACGTTTAGCTTCGCCCAGTTTCTCTTCACTTAACATTCCAGTCTGCATTAATTTAGCTTTATCTAAATTAATTCTTTGTTCTGTTTCAACTTGTTTACGTGCATTCTCCATTGCTTTAAGATCAAGTTCTTGTGCTTTAAGTTTAATTAATGGATCACCATCTAACATAGATGTTAAACGTTTTTCCTCCACTAGGAACTCTTCCATAAATTCAGCAATCAATTTAGCTTTTCTAGCTTCCATTCTTTGATTGAAAGCTTGAACCTCTCGATTCAATTCTTGTTGCATTTGTGGATTAGAAGCAGCCATTTGTGTTTTTTGTTTCATGACCATAAGCTCTTGGGCAAATTCTATTTCTACATGTTCTTGTGCCATTAAAGAGATATGTTCAAAAATATTTTTTTCTAAAGCAGCGATGATAATAGGATTGTTTCTTGCAAAGTTCGTTGCCATAAACGCCAAGTGTGACTGAATATGGGCTCTATGATCTTGTCCTCTATAAGCTTGAAAAGGTTTCTGAGCTAAAGCATCAATGTGCTCTACCGCAGGATCTTTTGGTTGCTGAGGCATTGGAGGGGGTAGAATTTTATCTACGTCCTTAACTCCTAATGCTACATACATTGCGCGATACGCTTCATATAAGTTATGCATTTGTGGGTTTGACATAGCTAATTGCAGTTCTGTTTGTGCAATCGATATTCGTTGCGTCTGACTAAATATATTAGGATCAGCAACGGGAAGTATATCTATCCTATCATCAAAGTCTGCTTGTTTAATCATACGATTACCACCCACAACATCATAAGGATATTCTGGAGGTAGGTATGTAGCAAAAATTTTAGATAATAATTTGAATTCGTTTTTTAATGCAGCATAAATTCTTTTGTGAATAGCTGACATCACTCGGCTGCCCCTCTCTAAGAGGGCCACCGTCGTTCCGACAGCTGCTTGTTGATTCCCATCCCCGACTTGCATATCTGCGATAGAAGCAAATCTTTGACCTGCTTGTACCACGATTCCCATTAACTGTAATAAAGTCTGAGAAGGTTCTTTGTAAGGTAACATATGAAAACTATCTCGTAAGTTTCCACCTGGTGCATCAACATCTCTAAACTCTCCTGGCTGAATAGGTGTGGCATCATCTTTAACTCTAATACCTCTCATTTTAAAGCCAGCGGGTAAATTAGATAACGTACCTGCATCTAATAATTGGCGGAGAGCGACTGTTGCAGTACGACTCAATCCGCCAATCATGTGTATCAATCCAAAACCGTAAAAACCCAAACCCGGCAGAAATTTGAAGTGTACGAAGTATTGAGTTCTTTTTCGTGTTGGATCGTTGGGCGCATAATTTTGTCTTATCGACAAAATATTCCGACCGCCTTCATCCATTGTTACGATGTAAGGCAGTTTTATTCCAGTTGCCTCTCCTGTCTCGGCATTGACATCCTCAAAGCCAGGCAGATCAAGGTTGATATGGAATTCTAGTAAAGTGAAGATATCATCTTCCTTAGTTTTCTTTTGACCTTCGATAGATTTTTCTTTTTCAGTTACTTTATCTTCGGTCAATGGTGGTTTACCTAAATCAATATCTTTATAGAAACCACTCACTTGTAATTTTCTAACTTCATTCTCTGACATCTTTACAATATGCACAATTGCTTCTGCATCTTCTAAAGAGGTTGCTGAATAAGGAACGATTAAATCATCGGAAGGAACAAATTTGGAAACGGCTCTTTTTAAAACTCCGTCATAATAAACTTTTTTAAAAGTGGAACCTGATAAAGGTAAATAAAATAACATTTGATCAAACTCGGCATCGTACTCCGGCATTTCATTCATGATCGTAAAATTCATGAAGTCTTTTACTCTCGTTGCTTGTTGATCTTTTTCTCTTGTTGGTATTCCGATACTTTGAACTCTTACGGGACCATTCGGTGGTAATAGTTCTTTATAAGCCATCGCTTGAAATTGAGTAACGGCTTCTGCTAAAACAGGGTGAGTTGCTCCACTAGCACCTTGAAAAGGTTCAGTTCTATTTTCATATTTAAATCCTAAAAGATCTAAACCTGTCATGTAAGATTGTTCCCAATCTTTACGAGACATTTTATAGTCTTGGTATTTAGAAAAAAGATCCGCGCCTAACGTACCAAGGTCCTCTTCAGGAATCAGGTTCGCTAAGTTATCTGAACCGCCTTCTCCCGTAGGAAGATCTTCGCCCGTTAAATTTACATCAACGCTGCCATCGTCGTTTTCTACGACTTCTGGATTCTCTGCTGTTTCTACAGCTACTTCTTCTTCCAGTTGACCTTCAGGATTTTCAATTTTTTCAGATTCTTCAAGAACTTCGTTGGGAAGTCCTTTTTCAATTTCTGCCATTAATACACTCCACCACCATACCTATATGGTTTCTCTCTAAAAGACAAGCCTATGATTCCATTATATGCAGGTCCTTTTAAAGGAGGGACAGCATTAGGTCTTCTAATCCATCCTCCTTGATTAAATTCAGGCATATCATCTGTTTTCATGGTTGCTCGTTCTACAGCTTCTTCAGCGTGAGCAGCCCCGGATTCTAAATCTACTTTAGCGAGAGATTTTTCTGATTTTGAGCCTTGTGCAAATTCATTTAACCACTCTGTTCCACTAACAATTTCTTCTTCCCAGTCTTTAGTATAATCCCCCTCAGGACCATGACCTCTATAGACTAGTTCTCCTTCTTGGAATTCTGCTGGATACTCTACTTTTTTAGGAGCTCCATATTTATCTACATCCACATCTAATCTTTGGGGTGTATAGGTCCAACCTGCTGGCATTCCCTGGTCAGTGTCAAAATTTATATCAATACTCCCATCACCTCGATGTTCCATGGTAATTTCTCCACCATTTTTAGATTTTAATTTATAAGTTTTACCAAATTTATCCCCCTCAATAATTTCACCATTCTTCAGAATAGTATTTACAATAGGCCAGAACCGTGGATCCATGCCTGCAGTCATAACTTGATCCACCTTAGCAATAGCGGGTGCGACTTTGGCAACTTTAGTTTTTCCTACCAAAGGAGCCACTTTAGCAATTAAAGGAGTCGCTAATAATGCAGCCAATCCTTGAGTTATTCTTCTACGCATGAAATCGATTACTTCAGGACCTTTCTTTACTAACTTACCTTTCCCATAACCTACACGTCCTCCTTGGGCTAAAGGAATTCCTAAAGATTTAAAAATCCTTGCTTCAGCCACCACATCATCGGGAAGATTAATTCCCATTAAACCTCCTTGAGCTGCCCCTTGATACGTTTGATCGTATTGTCTATTTAAATCTATTTCATTTTGTTCGGATTGTTCTGCTCTTCGAATAGCAGCATCCGGATTTAAACCTTCTTCTTCTGCTAACTGAGCTTTTATCTTTTCATAATAATCTAATTCATACCCTAAATCTTTTCCAGCCATCTGGGCTACGTACTGAGGTAAGTTTAAAATTTCTTGAGACAATTGAGCCCCGGTTAATTTCGCACTATCCCATGCGCCAAATCCTTCTCCGGCGTGAGAACCCATTCCATAAGCAATCCATGGGGCCCACATTACCGCTGGTGCTAAAGGTAAAGTCGCTCGAGCCAAAGTTCTGGCTACCGCTTTTGCGGGACCTTTACTCATTAAAGGTTTAACTCCAGACTTCATCCATTTTTGAGCCATCCCTTTTCCTGTTTGAATATCTCTAATATCATCATAGAGCATTGCAGCCGGAGCCACGCCTAACGCAGCTTCAGCCACATTAGAATCTGCAATCCAATCACTTACTTCTGATTGTGTTGCTTCTTCCCCAGTATTGACATCCATGATCTCACCGGTTGTTTGGTTGTATTGTAAATTATCGGGTTCACTAGCAAAACCTACGCTGCCCGCTCCTACAGCGCCTAACGCTGTAAGACTGCCTATTAAAAATTTTGATTTTCCTCCTCCTTTTGGGAGTTTATCTAAATTTAACGTACTCAGCGTTTTATTAAAACTAGGTAAAGCTTTAGTAGTGTCTTCAACGACCGCTATCTCTTTGGCTCCTTGAACACCTTCTACATTAGGAATTTTCTTTCGAATATTATATTTTTCAAAGAAATCTAGAATCGCCTTTTTTTGAGGAGCTTTATCGGCGTTATTCCAATTATGACCTAACCAAGCTTTCATACTATTTAAAGGACCTTGATTAAAAGTTTGAGGAGATAATTGTCGATTAATAGGAAACTCTATATTTCTTTTTCCCGTTCTCACCTCATCAATATGATCAATACTAAATAAATTACCCTTCTTCGCCTTATCCATAAAATAATCGGCTGTATGACCTTTATCAATTAATTCACCTGTTTTTTTATCCAAGCCCACATTCATGAGCTCCATAACGCTAGGATATTTTAAAATAGCTTTAGGATTATTTTTAAAAAAAGCATTAAGCTTAGCGACTACTTTATTTTGTTTTGCATTAATATCTTTTTCTCTCGGAGATAAAAATTTTCGTCCTTCTTTTACTCTGCCTGTTCGCACACTCTTCGTTTCTGTTTCCGGTGCTTTAGTAAACTTTAAATTAAGTTCATCTTTTAAGGTATTATTAATATTAGCGATATAAGATATGGCAGCGGGATCTTTTCTTCCTTTCGTTAAATAAGTGTTTGCCATCTCTAGATTAGTCTTCGCTCCTTCCGGTTTCCAATTTTTTCTCCAAATATAAGAACCATCAGGTTGCTTTTCATAGCTTTTTAAAAAATCTTCAATATAGTCCGCCTTCACTTCTTCATTAGGCCAGACTGTTTGATATTTAACTTTCGTTCTGTCGGGACCTGTATATTTACCTGAAAGTGTAGGCTCAAGAACTCCACGTTTTTTGAGAGCTGTTAATTTAGTCTCTCTTCGCTGATCGATAACCCGCGGAGTGTTTTGAAGTCGGGACTTCGATTCAAAAGGCGTTTCCAATTCGACACCTTGAGTTAAATACTTTTTAACCGCTTTAAAATCTGCATTAATTAAAGATTGAACTTCTGATATGGAAGGTTTTCTACCGGCAATCGTTTTAAATTCAGAAGCAAAGGTTTTAAATCGACTTCGAGCTTGTTCGGATCTTTCAAGATTACTGAGTCCTGCCGTAGAAGGTTTTTTATATTTTTCAAGAAGTTTTTTAATTTTATCTTTTTTAGGTTGAGTTAAATCAGTGACTTCAAACCATTCCTCTACGGTATATGTTTTACCCATTACTTTCTCCTAAAGAAACCGATGAGACCACCTTGATTAAAGCCGCTTGGATCCCAGTCGCCTTCTTCGGTAAATTCTTCTACCGTTTTTTTAATTGTTTTACCGGAATCATCTTTAGTCCATTCATCCGCCGGCTCATTACGCCAATCCCATTCCGTGTCCTTGGTTCGTGTTCCGGGCTTCGTGGTTCGTGAACCAGGAAAACTCTTCGCATAGTCATCGGTCATTTTTTTAAGTTGATTATTTAATCTATTAATTTCTGCCATTCTTTCCATGATCGACATACCTTCGCCTTTTTTGGCTGCGTTTCGATACCACTTGATTCTTTCTTCCTTAGTCCCGGCTCGAGGTTGGTTCATTAAAGTATCCATCAAATCGTCAGCCGTCATTTCGGTTTTTTTACCTTTGATCGTTACCGGAAACGGACTTTCTCCAAAGTCTGCTTTAATCACGTCGCCTTTACCAGCACGTTCTCCAGCTTCTATTTTAATTTTAATAAGTTCTTCGTCGTTCGGATCGCGGTTCATAACTTTTTTGAAACCCGCAATTAAACGTTTAACCATTTCATCAAAGCTTTTCGCTTTAGCTAAATACGATAATCCTTTTATTGCCATTAGTAGTACACCTGTTTTCTACGCTCCTGCTTTTCCTCTTTGTAATCTTCTGGGTGCAATAGAAGACCTCCTTGTCTAAACCGCATAACCGCTTGAGTCATACTATCCACCAAGTCGTCATGATCGCCGTAGGGAAAAGCGGCGCATTCTTCGATCACTTCCTCTGCAAACTTTTGAGTGGGCGCCCATATCGTTCCACTTTCAAACAGCGGTGCGACCGAGTTAACTCTTACATGCTTATCATTTCCTTTGCTCGGTGTAAAGTTTAAAACTGGAATATCCATTTTTCGTAATTCATAGGTTAAAGGAAGTCCTGAGGCTTTGGCCTCAATAATCACTGTCTCGGGCTCCCAGTATTTATACTGTTGAAGGGCCAATCTCCGGAGTTCAGGGAACTCGTACCTGCCTTTTACGGCGTCTAATAACATTAATGCAGCCCCTTCATCCTGGGAAGGATAGAAGATCCCCCAGGTCGTAATAGCACTATAGTCCGCAGTTTCCTTTTTTAAATAGGCAGTATCGTAACTTTGAATAACATGGTGCAATTGAGGAATATATTCATGCTTCCAAGTTTTCCACCATTCTCTCTTAATGATCGCTCCTTCTTCTGAAGTCGGGGACTGCATCCATTGTGCATTCCATTTAGCAACAGGAAGAGTAGCTTTTACTTTTTGCAGCTCATCTAACTTCCAATACTCAGGCCACATAGGTGAAGCGGTCTCTGATCCATCGTCCATGATGGCTGGAAATTCAATCATTTCCCATTGATCGGCTTTAACTTCTTTTTGAGCCTGTAGTAATAATCCTGTAAGATCCTTTAAGGACCATCGAGTCATAACCAAGACAATAGAAGCTCCAGGTTGTAAACGTTGTCTCGGTCCTGATGTATACCATTCATAGGCATTCTCCATCGCCGTTGCCGACATAGCATCTTGTTCCGAGTGTGGATCATCGATGATCAGTAAGTCCGCACCACGACCGGTAATCGCTCCACCAACACCAGCAGCAAAGTATTCGCCGCCTTGTGCTGTTTCCCATCGTCCTGCTGCTTTAGAATCTTCTTGTAGTCTGGTTTTAAAAATTTTGTGATATTCTGGAGAATCAATTAAATTTTTTGCTTTACGACCGAACCTAATCGCTAGTTCGCCGGTGTGGGTAGCCTGGATAATTTTTAATTTTGGATTTCTTCCTACCATCCATGCCGGAAGGAGGTAAGATGCAAATTCAGATTTTGTATGCCGGGGTGGCATATTAATAATTAATCTTTTAATTTCGCCTGTAGCTAATTTATTAAATTTTTCTGCAACGTGCCTGTGATGGGACCCCTCAATAAATTCAGGCCATACACACTTTACAAAAGATAGAAAGTCTTCTTTAGCTCGATTCTGTATCTTTTTTTCCGCATGCATTACCTGATATCTTTTGAAGGTCTTCCGGACATCCGCAGGTAACTTGCTAATATCAACATTATTCAAGTCCATGGTACCAAAACGGTTTTAGCGTGATTGGCTGTCTAAATCAAGCTCTAAAGGGGAATTTCTCGGGACCCCTTTTTTTTAAACCTTTTTTAGCCTTACGTGATGTTTGATATTCCAGATCCATTGGGGCCCGCTATCTATTGGGGGGGGTGGGCCCACCCGACAAACAGGCGCGCGGTATTTATGCAACAGTATAGAATAAAGTGAATTGATTTGTGATTATTTAATTGACAACGCGCGCGATAGCGCGCGTTGTTTCTTTAGTTATGGACGAACTAAATTTGGATTGTTGTATTGTTCTTCTGTCATTGGTACATCGTGTTCGGTTAATCTATTATACCAATAGTATCTGCTTTCATTATCAGTATTATCCCAATAATATCTTTCTAACTTAACCCACCCATTTTCTTCTGTTAATCTTATTGGCTCGTGTATTCTGCCGAAGTGATTAACAGCCTGGTTGCCGAACTTCTCAAACCAATCGCGTTCACATTTAATATTACACACATTGCCACCAAGATAATAGAATCTTGATCTTCTTCTAGTCTGATAAGTCTTGTCGCCTTTAGGACCGCGTAAGCGGTCCTTGGTTTTATAAGTATGACACTTTGGTCCTTGGCAATATCTCATCTTAATTCCTTTAAGATTTTAATTGCATAAAGGTTTTGACCTAACCACATTTGATATGGCTTGTGCCAATAACTTGTTGTTGGCATATGACCATAAGTTTTATATAACTCTCTTATATTGTTCCATAAGAGATTTATTTTTTTATCTATTCTTTTTTTCATTAGTGAACACTCTCTTTCTTCATCTCTTGAAAGTCTTGCCACTCTCTTGTTTCCTTAATCATCTTATTTACTTTAGGCATAATTAAGAGCAACATTATCCAAGACATCTCCTCGTCTGTGAATTGTCCACTTTGCCAAACATCATCAACTCTTTTAATGCTTTCTTCGTTATTACCTTTTACTTGCCAAATATAATTAACTGCACTCAAAAATCTAGAGTGCAACCATTTAGGCAAATGGTCGTCAACTTGTCGTCTTTCTATTTTAGCCATTTCTTCCTCGCTTCTTGCTCACTATATCTTCGGTTAAAACTATCATCATCTTTTTTATATTTATGACAATAATAGGCGCCAGTTATTATGGCGCCTAAAATTATAATGATGATTTCTTTATTACTAAAAAGGAATGTCATCATTTATTTCTTCCCCTTTCTGTTCTAGTTCTTTAACTCTTGCTTTTAACAATTCAATATCTGTTTTGTTTTGCAAAATAGGTTTTTGAATTGCCTCAAACATTTCTCGTATTGCTTTGATTACATCTGCAACTTGTTGAATAGTTGCAAACTTTTTTTCTAGGTTAAACATCAACCCTCTCAATCTTCAAAGGATTAGTTGCCGTTCTATATGGTTTTTCTGTTTCTGCGTCCAAGTCGTGATAGCAAAAACATAGATTGCCTTTCGGTGTCGTCCATATACCTCTTATTTTACTTATGTCGTCTATTTTCCCCTTTCTAGTTATTATCGCTCTATACTTTTTAGCATAGTAAGTAATAAGGAAAATATCTTCGTCCTTTATTGCTTTTAGTTGCTCTACTATTTTCGTCATTATTTATCCTTTCGTTATATAAGGGATATTATAGGATACCCCTTATAATGTCAATGCTATATTTGTTCCCTTTCAGCCATTTCTTTTTTCCACATAGCGATTTTCTGTTCTCGGCTTATGTTTTTATTCTTCATAGACTTAACTCTTTCAGCTACATTTTTAGGATTATAACAAGTTAATCCCGTTGAGTTAGTTCTGATGATTTCTGCGTCAGAAATATTCAAGCCAAGTTGAGTTGAAAGTTCAATCGCCTCGTCTAAATATCTATAAGACTTTAAACTTTCTTTAATCACTTTCATTTGGTCAAGAACACTCTCAATCCATTTTTCGTGGCAAGTAATTAAATGTCCTTTTGTTTGTTGCCAAAACATTAGAGTATCATATTCCTCTTTATTACAAGCAATAGACCTATCTCGGCAATATTCTCGCCCGATTAAATCTAAAACATAATCATTGTTCCACTCTCTTGCATAAGAGGTTTGATTTTCACGACCACCATTAGTTCCAAGATACTTGTTATTAGCATCACAAAACTTTGTTTGGTGTGGATTGCGTTCTTTATCTTTCATCTCAATATTAATATCGGGATTACAATCCTCTCGCCCTTTTAGTTCATCTCTAAAATAGGCATAGCCAAAATCTGCTGACTTGTTGTGTTCCTCGCCATTAATATTTCCGTCAATCTTAAAATCAAAATGACTTTCAATATATTTGTCTTTCATAATTGGTTTGTCATTTTCATCTCTATCCTCTACTTGACCTTGATAGCCAAAATGGAAGCAACTATCTTTTGCGATAGTATCTACATTTTCAAACTTGTTTTGTAGATGATATGCCATTTTAATATCTTCGGGAGTATAGTGTCGGCTTACTATTTCTTTAGCAAGTTCCCAAGTTTTATCTTGCAAAGGTTTCATTTCTTCCCTTGCTTTTAGATATGCCTCTTTTTCTTGCGTGGTTTCTTGTTCAAGATGTACTCGCATACGATTTGCGATTTTATTTCTGTACTCTTGATTTAGTCTTATTCTAGCCATTTTATTATTCCTTTCTTTAATTGTTAGAATTGTTTGATAATTTATCACTTGACATATATTCTGTCAAGCATTATATAGGACTTGTCATATCCTTGTCTAAACACGCAAGGCAAAAGATAGAGCTATAATGGCTTGATGATATGCCTTGTGCTGTTTATTTGAGGAACACCACTCGGCGCCTTGATGATGAAACAATTTATTGTATTCAATTTAGAGGCGCCCTTGAGCCCAGATCCAGTTTCCATAGGGCCAAACAATTGTTGCTGGATCTGGGGTCAAGTGGTTAATGACTTAATGTAATTATAGCTAGCGTCCACTTGGCCACTTTAGAATAATTCTAAAGTGGCCTGAGCCGGGGCGGGTGGGCCCACAAACAAGCAAGCTTGACAGTGGACCTGGGATAATGTAGGATGATATTGATGACCTCGTTTGCTGTTTTTCCGGTCGATAAATTTGCCAAAGCAGCACAACAAAAAGGAAACATGAAAGTAATAGAGTACAAAGGTAAAAAGCTTAAATTGCCATATGATTTAAAAGATGGTGAGTTGAGCACAGAGTTAGTAACGAGACAGAACCCCTTCAGCGGTGAGTCGATCCAGTTGCCCGAGTTTGCGGCTGTGATATATGATCATGTCATTCAGTTGAATCTGAAGGCTGAGCGTAAAGACGCGGCCACAGGCCAGCCGGCAGGGATCAGTGAGCACCAGGATGACTGGCAATTAGTGCGCAATGGTTTGAATTTTTTCAGACAGCATTTTGCTAAACAATATATGGTGTTACTTGATTAGATCTAAACACAACGACTTAATGAACTATTTCGTCCACGATACGCGGGATCTCAGTCCCGCGTACGTTAAGAAGTGCGAGCGCTTCCTGTGGTCCCTGAGGAATGCCGGCCTGGTAACTAAGCAGCAAGCGAACACGCTGTTCAAGCTTCAGGGGGAATTAATACAGGACGACGAAGACAATGACTAAAAAAATTCTAGTCCCAAAACCTGAGCCCTCCGGGGCTCAGGATCCACGGCCTGAAGAGCTTAACGCTTATAACAGCAAGCGTTTCGTCGATGCAGCTGAAGCCACAAGCGAACATACAAGCGAGCGCCATAAAAAAGCCAAAATTTTAACATACAAGCAAGAAGCTAATGAATAAGAAAGAAGCAAGCCAGATCACCGGAGGCCTGAGTGCACCGTCTAAGATGCCTGGGCCAAGTTATAACCTGCCCGCAACGCGCTGCCTGACAGGAGCTAAACTGGCCAAGATTCCGGGCTCAGTCTGTCATGGATGTTATGCCCTGAAGGGCCGCTACAGGTTCACCAATGTGAAAGATGCCATGCAACGCCGGCTTGAAAGCCTGACGCATCCACGATGGGTGGAAGCTATGACCTATTTAATCCAGACGCACAAGCAGGGCCAACACTTCAGATGGCACGACTCAGGGGATATCCAGAGCTCATGGCACTTGAAGCAAATTTTTGAAGTATGTAATAGGACGCCGGAGACCAGACACTGGCTGCCAACACGCGAGCGCAAATTTTTGCCACTATCACCAGATAGTATTCCAAAAAATTTAAAACTAGTTATGAGTGATCACATGGTCGACCAGTCAACGCCGGTTAAGAGCTGGCCTTACACGTCTGGGGTGACCACAGACCACGCAGCTGTAACCTGCCCGGCGCCTAAGCAAGGCAACCAATGCAAGAGCTGTAGGGCCTGCTGGGACAGGAGCGTAAAGAGAGTTGTTTATGGGAAGCACTAAGCATGGAGGCCACAGGATTCGCCCAGGAATCATAGACGAGATCCATGACGAGTGGTGCAAGGCTAATGGCTATCCAATTCGCAAGCAAACCAGAACCAGTTCAGGTTCTACTTACAAGCAAGCCAGACAGACAAGCAAGCATCAAACGAACAAGCAAGCGAACCGCGAGTCTTGAATCCGGAAGACGCAAGCTCACGAACCAGGGAACCTGGAAAAAGTTTCAGGGACCTCTGACCGAGGGACCTGATAAGGATATATGAATTGTTTGGATGTGAAATATGGAACGCAATTTGGTGAGGAGAAAACCTCACAGAATTACTCTTGGTGACTTTTAATTCAACAGTAAAAAAGTGCCGATTATTAGCATACCCCAATAGATCAGGAGTACCGATTCCAGCAAAATTCTCCAGCCTTGTCCACGTAATTTTACTTGTATTTCTCTTAAGCTCATTCCACAATTTCCTCTCGGGCGTCAAATTATTTTTAGAGTAATTCGATCGTTTTCTTTTTGGTCTTAAAGACGATTCGAATTGTCTCTTTATCTCCAATAATATTGTTTTCTTGAGCTTCAATTGACGTTACTGGCAAGACCCCTCTTGGTCTCGTTGGATCTTCTATATAGATCGATGCGTATGTTATTGCATTCCCTTTCTTCCCACTAGTGAAAGATGAAAGAATCTGTTGTAAGTCTACGATCCTCACAACACGCCTTCGTTACGATATTTTTGGACCAGATTAGTTTGATCACTAACCTGTTGAGCTAACCTCTTATTATCTTCTTCGACTTCTGTCAAGCGAACTTGTAATTTTCCGTTAAGTTTTTGGTGAGATTCATTGACGGCAAGAGCATTTGCTAAACCCTCTTCCAACTCTTTAATTTTTTCTTGTGCAACTCTCATTTCAGGAGAGTTATTTATTGTAATACCTTTAATCAAAATAGTTTCATTCTCGGCTTCCTGACGTTTTTTCTTTTCTGTTTCGTACAGATCTTTCCAATACTTATGATAGTCATATTCTCTGTCTTTTTTCATTTCACTCATAATGCAACTTCCTTTCATCTGCAGGTTGACTTGTACTTTATATTACTGTAAAGGTCAAGTATGGGGCTACCAAAAAAACTAACCGACATACAAAGAAAATTCTCAGAACTCTACGTCTACAACGAGGGACGAAAGACTCCGTATGAATGTGCTGTTGAAGCCGGCTATGCTGAAGACTCAGCAAGAGTGAGAGCTAGTGAGTTGAGGAATCCCAAGAGATATCCTTTAGTTGTTAAATATATATCTGAATTAAGGGAAGAGATACAACAGAAGTATGAGGTGACTTTTGAAAAGCACATCAAAGAATTAGCTAGAATACGAGAGGACGCCCTAAAGAAAGGGTCCTTCTCATCAGCAGTAAATGCTGAAGTAAGTAGAGGTAAAGCCGCTGGGCTCTACATAGAACAGAAAATTATTAAGACTGGTAAGCTAGAGGACATGACTGAACAAGAACTAGAAAAGCGTATGAAACAAATCATAGACGACTATTCTCCAATTCTAAATGCTAAACCTATCGAAGAGATAAAAGCGGAGCTGAAATCATTACCCAAAACAACAGGGAAAGAATTAAGACCACTAAAAAAAGTTGCATCCACTCAGACTGAGGCCACATCTAGTAAAGATTCATCACATAAAAATACAACAGAATAACAATCGCGCCAACTGTTGACCACAATATTACCCTATCAGGATGCCACATTACTTCTTACGCTTTTTCTTACCTTTTTTCTTTTTCTTCTTAGCTTTTTGTTTTTTCTTTTTCTTTGCCATAATGTAGTTATCTTATCTTTTTCATACTCTTAACACAAGACACCGGAATAACCGTACGCTCACCAAATACGATCTCATCGTCCTCTACATCATAACTGGAGAAGAGTTTAATTACACACTCATCTTTAGAATACAACCAACCCTCACTAACTGGCGTAGCTAACTTCATCTTATCAAACTCCGTCTCAGAAGCCCAACCCGAATCAGAAGCAATATCAAACCAATTAACTCTATATTTTGCGTAACCGAATTTTTCCCCCGATCTTACGGTATCTTCGGTTAATCTTTTTCTTCTTGGTTTTCTTCTTTTCATCTGTGTACATGTCTGGATTGTGAACGCGATTGAACGTTTCCATCCAGTTCTCGTCTGTGATTTTCTTCATATGTCATACCCACTCCCCACCTATATAAGAGCTGAAAAAACTTTTCAACTTTTTTTAAAAGTTGAAAACGTCTCGCGATCCAGTAGAGTATTTGTATATAGTGGTTAAAGATGTAGAATTGTAAGGTGTTTGTAAGGTAATTTGTAAGGTAAAAAGTGTGGAATACCAATGGATCTAGGTCAAAACTTACAATTCTACAAGTTTGAGAGGGGGTACCTAACTTTTTTTATTTTCTGAAAAGTTTTTTTGGGACTTATAGTAGGTATCGACCTTACGTAAAAACGTGTATTTTGCTTGTTTTAGCTCATTCCCCTCTAGGACGAAGTCTTGATATACAACTTCAGGTGGTTTAGTACAGATCATTATAACGCACTGGTTGATTTGGGTGCCAAACTGGTAATCATGCGCCATAGCGTACGCTGCAACCTGACTAAAATAGTCGGATATCCATTCCCTTCTTTTGGGCTTGTTGGATTGTTTAAAATCTATTATACTTTCGCGCGAATTATAAATCCCACACAAATCGGTAGAACCAGCATATAAATCAGGATAATGTAGCATTACCTCTGTTCCCCATACTTCTTCTAAAGGGGTGAGTCCTATTTGGCATATTTTATCAGCCATAGGTCTAGCTTCTAACCCTAAATCAGTTAAGTCTTCATGTCCTTCTTGGTGTAAAAATTTTTCTATCATCTTGTGCATGATGGTCCCACGCGCAGCAGCTTGATCCTTGGTCCGTGTTGCCTGATCCTGGCCTACCCGCGCAATCCAATCGGCAATCCCCTTCTTATCCGCCTCACTCTTCGTCTGCGACAAGATCGTCGTCACACTGGGTAGCTTATTTCCTTCGACATCATAGTGCCGTGATCCCTGGATCAAGGACCTTTGAAAATCTTTATAATCAAATTTTTTATTCCAAATCATTTTTTAAATTTTTTTCCAGTCTCCAAACAAGGTATCATACACCAGGAGAATCACAAACAGAATGAGCCAAAAACAAACAAGAATAATCAGTCCGATAAACAGGAAGAATTCTTTTATAAAATTAAGAATTTTTTTTATTATATTCATCCTCGTACTCTTCAATCGGGACACCCATACGTTCTAAGTGTTTATCCACAATTTTAATTCTCCCTCTCAACTGAGCCAGAGTCGCATCCGCTTGCATCTGATTAGCCCAACGCATACAGAAAGAAAAATTATCTACCGAGTTATTTAATCGATCTCCATCATTATGACAGGCTTCGACATGACGACGCAAAGTATTAATAATAAGACCAGTCATTCGATCGCGAGCCCAGGGAGTATAGAGTTTGTTTCCATGATCATCAAAAACGGGTTTCCCGGTCCATTGACACACGGCTGGCAGAACATCATGTTTGGTTTTAATACCAGGCCAAATCTTATCTAAGACTTGCCACAGTTTAGGAGGCTTATGTTTCATTTTACCTTTATCTTTTTTCTTACCACTCAAAAATTTAGTCGCTTTCTTACGTAGAGTTTGGCTAAAACTGTTCGTATAATTCTTATAAGGTTCTCGTTTACTATAACAATATCTCCATACTTTTCTCCATCCTTTTCGCAACTTCTGAGTCTTCGCTTTCTCATAGGTGACCGGATTATTATAATAAGAAATGGTCCCAATACTACAGCCCAGGATTTTACCGATGTCACGATACATAAAATCAGGTTCATTAGGATCTTTATTAACATTGAGGAAAGTTTGAATATCCTCCTTAAGCTGGCGTTTGAGTGAAGTCTTGTTGCGCATAGTCCCTTATTTTTTTCTTAATATACCACTCATGTCTTTTCCTTTTATTTATAGGATTGGCGTTATATTTCTGATAATATTTTCTACGTCGCTCTCGGACATATTCGCGCTTGGCGTACTCCCGCATATAGTCCCGTTTCTTCTGCTTATTTTCTTCTTTAGAATAGTAGCGTTTGTTAGCAGCGTGTCTAGATTTATGATAAATATGCATCAGTGAAGTTTAGGAATGTTATAAGGTTTAACAGTATCGGTGGAGTCCATAATAGTTTCCATCATACTTTTAAAACCCTCGTCATCAAGACAGGTTTTATAGATTCGAATCCCAATGGCCATGTAAGTCGCAGCAACTTGCTGTGATTCATAACCGGCGTCATTAAGTTCTAATGCATGTTTAAATACTTCTTCGTAGACTTTCCCTAATGCCTTCTCGTCTTTTTTATCCATTCTTTTCCTCTTTCATAAGCGTGTGTTTTAATACCCTTATCTGTTTGCATAATGGTTAACACGTCGATTCCATTATATGCTTTCACATAAGCATTGTGATTAACGGCAATACTTGAACCACTTGCAAGGAGTGCAAACTCACTGCAACTAGTCAAAGTAATTACTGTAATGGTTACGAGCCCGAGTCTCATAATCCATTGCGATAAGTTTCGGATCATAAATTTCTCCTTCTGACTTACACGTGGTGCATTGCTTAACACGTTTATAGCCTAATTTCCAGTTCCAAATCTGTAGAATTACTTGGAATTTCTCACGAAATCCATTGCCTTGACAATGACCACAGATATGTCTGTGTTTAAAATGTTCTTTAATCTTGACGTATTTCATTTTTCTTCTTTCTCTTTCTATAAGGTTTACGGATGCCCATGCCTTCTAACGTATTGATAAAATTAGGATCTTTACGTCCACAAATCTTATCATATTTATTAGGATCAATATCGTAAGCTAACATCAGTCTGCGCATGGTGATACTAAACCTATACCGATAGGTCGGGGATCGTTCATAACATTCAAGATGTCTTTGCTTAACAATATCAATCACTTTCTTATGGATATAACGATGATCATAACCTGCTTTTTCACAGACAGATTTAAAATTTTCATCATAGTCTAGTACCCATATAATGGCGTCAACGGTGGCCTCAACATCGAGGTTTATCTTTCCTGCGACAGCTCCAACTTTACGGACAATTGCATCATACATTGCTGTTGATAACACAGCTGTCCATAAATATTGTTCAGGTGATTTGTTTGAACCTTCACTTAAATTAGCTGATCGGATTCTAGATAAAAAACCAGTCATTAGTTATGACTCATCTTTCCGTTTAAACGTTCTTTCTCTTTGGTTGCTAGAGTTTCAACAGTTTTACTTATTGAAAGTTTCTCAACACCAATCTTTTTACCTGCGGCCGCTGCTATCTTTTGTAAATCTCCATAGACTTTATGCGTTACAGATATGTTGCGATATTTAGTTATATCGGTCATTATTGTGCTCCTTCTTTTTTTCTATATGTTTGTCGATGTACTTGTGAAGAAATTCGTTACGTTGTTGGATAATTTTTATTTTATCATTCAATTCAGCGATCTCTGCTTTTAACTTTACGTTTTCGGCAGACGCATGGCGTACGAGTTCTTCTAAATTCTTCTCATCCATAATGTAATTTATAGGATATTTATAAATGATAGTCAATGATATCAATCAGGTCTTTACTTGTTGACAATGTGTTCAAATTGTGGTAGTAGAAAAATTCTTCTCACCTTTTGTTTCCCGTTCAACTTGCATTCTGCAGACAGGACGGGACTATTCACATATATAACCTACTAATAAATCTCCTTTCGTTGTATAATTTCCTTGTAATTTTGGGTCCTTGTTCCGTGATGCATGGTACGTGGTGTTGACTTCCATCCACGCATCTGCAATTTCATTACAGTTTAGACCGTTAGTCTTTAATTCTATCTTCTCGACTCCGCTGACGCTGAGCAGAAGAATAATAACGTACTTCATACACAGTCCATGCAAGCATTTTCAACTTGACTGGACCATTGATCCGGTTTGGGTGTACATCCACAGAGGACACAGTGGGTTCTGAAACCTTTACATTTTTCAGCTTGGTCAACCGCGGCTTGAATCGCTCTATCCACTTCTTTTTGATTAGTGAACAAAGTCATACTGGTTGTCTCCATACGTGTTATCTCTACCATTCCGAAAACTTCTCGTTATTTTTCTATCTTTTTTATTAATGTAAACTATTTCGCCGGTAAATTTAGGCGTCTTAAGTAATAAAGATTTTAACATCTTCTTATAACTCATTGCTTTGACCGTTTCCGTCTTAGCTTCGTGGTCCGTGATTGTGTATTCGTATCTCATCTACATAACTCCTTGTATATGGCTCTCCAACCTTCATAACTTAATCCAGGAGGATTACCTTTAACCAGTGCGTAGATTAGGGGATAATTGATCATAATATATGTCATCATCTTTTGGCCCTTTCTTTGTTTATATTGGCTGATCATTGTTTCCTCGCAAATCTAAGAAAACCATTGATGTCTCTTCTCATGGCCATACATATACCAGCAAACATATTTCCTTTTATGTTTTTAAATGCCTTGTCTTTTTTTATTTGGTCATCTAAATGTGACATAAAAACATGGAACGCAAGTCCATATTTATTAATTGCTTCTTGAACTTTATCTTTCTTTTTCATAATTTACCTCTTTCTATTACCCTATATAATGTAGGATATACGCGATGTCAAGTAGAAAATTTAGATTAATACGTCTTTTATTTCAAACTCTAAACCCTCTAATTCAGGGGGTTTTCCTTTAGGATAAGTGGGATAAACCATGAATTTCTCGCCTGTTTCCTCATTGGTACAACCTGCGACTAACCAGTCCCATTTAAAATTATTATCTTCCACAAATTCTCTCATGACTTCGTAGGTTTTATCGGGGTGTTGCTTTAATAGATTAGCTTGGCATTCTGGCATAGTTTTAAACCAGCCTTCCATTTCAAAGTTTTGCTGAGTGATAACGGGATCACTTCCAATTAAATAAGCTAGTATTAAAATTTTGTACATTATGTTGGTTTTTCCTCTGTTTTTTCGGTTTCAGCACACATAAATTTTACAAATATTTTATTGGTATTAATATAGTCTTCACCCATAACACCATATAAAGTAAGGGTATCATTAGTACCAGCATACATGCATTCAGCCCAGGTTTTAAATTCAATATTCTTCGTGTAGGGCTGTTGGCAATTGCCATATAAAGCGCTGCAAATAATAATACTTAGTGTTATGATTTTCATTACCCCTGGCCTCGTGATGGTTTTCTTCTGGGGATCCGTTTACTATAACTTTTAGCATGTCTCCCAGGTCTTTTCTTCTTTGGTTTTTTTATATGTTTGTAACCGTAAAGGCTACTCTTTTTTTTCCGCGCCATAATCAAACCCCTCTTTTTGATTTATGGGAACGTATTTAACAGATCCATTAACATACTGTCTAGTTAATTCGTGACAGGTAGTGCATCTGTAATAGCCGGCGGCGGTGCTGATAAGCGAAGTTAAGGATTCACAATGGGGGCAACTTCCCCATGCAATCTCCGCTCTGATATTAAATATTTCTTTTCCTATCTCAGAGACTAAAGAACGTAGCTTCTCTTGCCTTGTGCTTCCTTTTTCTCGTATAGGCTTTTTTATTTCTATAGGTTTGGGGCTTAAAAAATTTAAGAATTTTTGCCACAGGATTCTTACGTCTTTTAAATTCATTATTCGAGGATGATTTTCGTGATGTGTTTTTCACCTAGATACATCTCAGTTTCAGCTTTAGATTTAATACATTTATAGGATACAGTCTCACTATACTGGCGTTCCGCTTCACGTTTTCCGCGCAAACAAATTCCCATCGACGGCTGAATACGATGCTCTTTAATTTCTCCGTTTACAAACATGAGTAATGCTATTACTGTCTCTACCATTAGTTATATGAATACCCTGATGGGGTATCTTCCTTTTCTAAAATTTTAAATAGCTGTTTATGTTGGTCCATGATCTCTTCATCAGAGTCCATCATCTTATCCATTTGGTCTTCTAGTTTTAAAACTTGTTCTCTTAATACTTGGACTTTATCTTCATGTACTGCTTGAATCGTAGAGAGTTCAAAGGTACGCGAAAGACTCCAGCCCCCTAAGGCTATGAGCAATCCGACTAATAATGTCATAAGCTTGTCAGCCATTAAAATATAATCTCCACTACTAGATATAACACAATAAATATAAACATTCCAGCCATATGAATATCATATGGATGATTATGCATTAATCCCCCAGTACTTCTCTCGATAAATCCTTGATATCCCATTCTTGATCTCTGACTGCATCGGTTGTTTTTCTTAATATTTCCTCTAAAGCTCTGAAATAGGCATTTACTTCAGTTATTCTAGCATTAGCATTAAACATCTCTCTTGTAAACTCTTCTTTATCCTGAGCGTACTTATCGAAGATGATTTGAATATCTTTGTTCAACATGACTACTTGCTGCTTATTTTCTTCGATTGTTTCAGTTAAATTAATAATATATTTAACCGATCCAAATGTTGCAGCCAGAATGGATACGACGATAGGGACTATTACTACCAGTTTACTCTTACTCAGATCCATTTTTCTTTAGCTCCATTTGTTTTTTGTGTTCTTGTTCCATAATTGCATCAAAGAGATTGTCATCCGTTCGTTTTCTTTTCTCTTCCTTCTTTAGGAATTTCATATCTCTACATTTTTTAGCGACAAGTTCTAGCTCAGGTCCCATCTCTACATTTCTATATTTTCTACAGATCTTAAGGAGTTCTAGTTGTTGTTCGAGTTCATAACGATCGGCTTGTTGTTTTTTAAATTTTTTATCGCAGGTATGTCCAAATTTGAAACGAAAGTTTACTCCTACTCTGTACTCGTGATCATCATGAGTGCTGGAGCCTCTGTCTATATATTCAGTACCACCTTGTCTATATTCAACATACGGAGTTATATCACCAGCATAACAGTCGCGCCAGTTTTGACCAAGGTATTCGTTCTTAGCTTCAGCTGAAGTAGCTGCAAACCCTACGAGTAAAAGGATAATGATAGAAGATATGAAATACTGCATCCATTTAATCAGCTTGTTTCTTTTTTCTCTTGCTCTTCTTCTTGCCTTTAAGATTTTTAAAGCTCTGTATTTCATTTTGTATTACCTCAATCTTCATTTTTATTACGACCATGTCCTGAGACAATGAGAACGATCTTTGGAGAGACCATCCTCCGAGCGCTAATACAATAGCGAGTAAAGCAGTTATAAGTTTATCATTCATTACTTATTTTAGGCGTATATTCATACGTCTGTTGTTGAGCATTTTCTTGCTCTTCTTGTTGAGTGGTGAGCAGACAGCATTCTCCGTCCTGTTCTTTTTGTTTAGTATGTAGTTTGCAACATTTTTGGGTGTCTACTGGCATACTTCACACTCCTCGTGTTTGCAGTCCTTACAAGGACAAACACCATACATGTCTGAATGTTCACTCACACTACAGTGACAATTACAATTACATTCAGTACAATTATTCATTTTTAGTTTCCTCAATTCCGTAAAAGAATCTGTCCGAATCTTCCGTTCTCCACTGGGTAGTATTTTCAACAGTCCAATCATTTGTTTGTGTCTTCCACCCATAAGGAATCTCATCCTTTACAGTAAAAGATGGAATACTCCATATTAACCTATTGTTGGGTTGAGCTGCATAATTCCCATCCTCAAGTGCGAGAATGTGCGCACATTTATGTTCGTGCGGGATTTCGGAATGATCCGTGTCAACTATATTAGACTCTGGGTGTGCAAAGTCAACTGTAAAAAGATATGAGCCTTTATGCCACTTCTTATCTTTTCCTAAATATTTTCCGGATTGTCCGCCTAGAATATCGAAAGTAGTAACAGCAGGATAATAACTAAAGCAATTCCATAGCTCCAGTTCGTCAAGCCGACGCCTAGGAACGTCCTGGACTTTATATCCTCGTTGTAAAAATGCATGAATCGGTAAACGATAAAAGATTGCACCATTTTCCATAACTGCATGGAACAATAGAGCGCGCCCTGCAATCGATGCCAAACCAAAGATAATACAGTCTTCCACCTCTCCATGTTTATCTTTGAGATCATAGAGAAATTCTCTTCTGATTTGTGCATACGTTGCTGGTATGTTTACGTTTAAGTAAGCCATGCAACATAAGATCCTATACTGTTTTGATTATTATAGTGCTGCGATTATTAAAATAACCACAACAATTCCTACGCCGATCACAATTTTTCTATGATCTGTCCATAAGTGTTTTAATGTTTCCACGTTTCCTCCTAATGTATTTGTCCCCAGTTTTCACCGGATTCATAGTCTACCTTATTTGGTACTTTTAATTCAACTGCAGATTCCATTATTTCTACAATTTGTTTAGCTTGTTTATCATCTTCTACAGAAATGTCCAGCTCGTCATGAACCTGAATATGAGGAATTATCTTCATTTTATGTAGTTCAATCATAGCTTTTTTGGTCATATCGGCGGCTGATCCTTGAATTAATCGATTTAAAGCTTTGTAGGTATAAGCTCTTCGGATCCCTGGTCCGTGTTCCCTGAGTGCTTCTTCATGAGGCAATGCCTTATGAATCCCGAACTGATTAGGTTCCCATAAAGGAAAACGACACAGTCTTCCAAGTAAGGTTCTAATCTTTCCTGAGTCCTGTGCGCGTCGTGAAACAGCATCCATTAACTGTTTAATAAATGGTACACGACTATGATAAGCATTAAATAATTCTACCGCTTTATCTTGATTCACTCCTAATTCAGCTTGTAATTTACCTTTACCCATCCCATAAAATAATCCTAAGTTAATTGTTTTAGCTTGAGTTCTAGGAATTGATGCCATCTCCGCAATAATATTGTGAAAGTCTGCATCATCATTTTCATATGCATCTAACACTTCATTAACTCCATGTAATTTTTGTAAAGCAGCATAATGTACAACGAGTCTAGGTTCTTGTTGATTGTAATCAAAACATCCCCAGGTACATCCTTTATCGGGCAAGAATAAAGAACGAATCATAGGGCCTAATTCTTTATTTCTAGCGGGAATTTGTTGCAGGTTGGGGTTGGAATAACTAAATCTTCCGGTAACGGTCCCGCCATTATCAGATCTTAATTGATTTATTTCTGCAAAAATCCTTCCATTATGTGCATGTTTTAGTATAGTGTCTATGAATGTGGTGTGGGCCTTATTTATTTCTCTGGCCTGGGAAATGTGTTTAACTATGGGGTTGGGATGGTTAGACAGAAAGTTTTTAGTAAATGAAGGTTTTGAAGTTTTTTCTGTTCTGTCATATGGTAATTTTAGTTTGTCAAATACTTCAGCAATACTACGCGCTGCCCATATTTGGACTTCAGTTCCAGTCTCCTTTTTTACCTTAAGTAATAAACTATCTTCTTTTGCTTTTAATTCTTTTTTAAAATCTGCAGCTCTATCTATATCAACTCTTACCCCTTTCCATCTCATATCTAAAAGGACAGGTAATAAATTTAATTCTAATTTAAAAATGGATTTAAGATCTTGATTTTCAATTTCTTTTTTTAAAACTCTCCACAGTTTCAAAGTTAATTCAGCATCTTTCTCGGCATAATTTCCTACATACATAGCGGGTAATTTATACATTTCAGCCTTAGGATCGACCCCCCATTCTTTAGCGGCGGCATTTAATTCACTTTCATTTTTGAATTCTCCAAGGTAATCTCTTGCTAATGTATTTAGATCATATCGAAACCTATTTTCATCAACTAGAGCAGCTGCCAGCATCGTATCAACTACATATCCCGAGATGGCCAACTCCGGCAGAGTTTTTAGCCAACAAACGTCATACATGGCATTATGAAATATTTTTACAGCATCAGTTCTTAATACACTTCTAAACCATCTAAGTACGGTGTTGGGGTCCATGTTCCCTCCACCTTGATGACCGATCGGAAAATATCCTGACCAGTCTTCAACGGCAACAGCGATTCCTGTAATTTTTCCTTGACCTCTAACTGAACCTGATCCCATCTTCTTTAACTCAGGATCCATTGTTTCTAAGTCAATTGCTATTTCTTTATAGTTAGAGAGGTCTGGAAATTCCTCTGGTGGAACCCACTCCGTCTGGGTTTTAAATAATGGTATTTGCATTAGTTATGAGGACACCTTTCTTTTTTTACAAGTTTTTTTAAGTCCCCTACTTTTACTTCATTATTAATTATTTTCTTTTTAGTTAAAGATCTAATATATTTATAATCTTCACCTTTCCATTTTTGGTATCCTTTCACCCAATCTTGTGAACCTCTATTCCATCTTTTATTCCAGGCCCAATTACTTAATCGACCTGCATAAGTTTCAATGTATCTTAAAAATAAATCCTTCATTTTTTTAGTATCCCCCAGTAGTTTTTCTTTTCCATCGGTTGTTCTCCTTTATTATAGTCGCGTTCAATTATCATTTCACAGTAGTGAATAGCTTTAAGTATATCTTGCTTTCCATCTTTATGTGGATGTCTACATACATACTTTATTACATTCCCTTCCGCAAATAACATTCTGTTTTTGTTTACAAATTCGAGGGGCTGAATGTTCATTTTTTTGTAGTGCTTCCCGCCGATCTGCTTTTCCCATACATCCTTCGTCATATCTTAAACGATTTGTGATAAAGTTTAGGATCAACAATGTGTAGGGCTTTCTTGGTTCTTGTTGCTCCAACATAGAATAATCTATTTTCATCGTCAGGATTATTCTCATAATTTTTCATGGTATTCTCTGTCATGTCTGTTAACAACACAACATTATCACATTCTCCTCCTTTTGATCCATGAATGGTTGATAAAACAATTCGAGGATCTTTATCTAATTTTTCTCCTCTTGCTAACATTGCTTTAATCAAATCTTTCTTTTTGTAACTGGCATCATCAAAAGCATGATACCAAGATAAATCTTTATTTATTTTTAAGCCATGATTATTAATACAATCTTCTAAATGATAATGACGATTAGGATCTAAAGTTTTCCCATCTTTATATTCATTCACTAAATTTTCGGGACTCATAAAGTCATATATATTTTTTATTCTAGAGGTTTGTAAAGGTGATCCGTTTTGCCATTGATTAAAATCATATACAGCTTCTTGAAGAGGTTTGTCATAACTTGTTTTAAATCTATTTCTAAAATAAAGTCCTTGTTCTGTTAAGCTTTTTTCAACATCATTCAACATAAAGCGAGTACGAGCCAGAACTAACCACTCTCCTTTACTCATATCAATATGATCTAATTGATTATAGAATCTTAGTTCGCCTTCATTTGTTTTAGGTTTCCAGTTTTTGTCAATTCTAGTTTGAAGTCTAGATATAATATCGGCAGCTAGTTCGTGAACCTTACGAGGAACTCTCCATGATTGAGTTAAGTATTCATAGTTTCCTTTAAGGGCAATAAATTTATTTACATCGGCTCCTGCCCAGGTAAAGATTGCTTGATCATCATCACCGGCGATAAAAGAATCTTGAGATTTATTTTCTACTACTTCAGCCATTTTCCATTGAACAGGACTTAAATCTTGGGCTTCATCAATAAAAATAACATCAAACGATGGTGAACGATTTGATTTAGTAAACTCGACAATCATGTCAGTATAATCTTTAAGACCATAATCTTTTTTATAATGTTGTATTTCACTAGCTATCAATCTTAATTTATCTCGTTCTATATAATGACCATTCGAACTACCGGAATCATACTCCTGTTCTGGTGTAATGCCTTTCAATCTAGCTCTCTCAATTAAATTTAAATAAGGACTATCAGAAGTAAAAAAACCATGATGGTCAAATTCATGTTGGGCGTATTTAACTGGAAAACCAATTTTTTCTCCTAAATCCTTGTAATGATGATCTTGCATAACTTGTTCTCTTCTAATTCCTAACAGATTAAATGCTAAAGAATGGAGGGTTCTAAAATAAGGAAGATCATCTTCTGTAAAATTAAATTTTTTCATGGCGCGATCACGTGCTTCGTACGCAGCTTTCGTAGTGAAAGCAAAGTATCCAATTCTATTGGGATCGGTTTTTTTCAAATAGGATTCTACTTTGTTCAAAAGAGTAGTTGTTTTTCCTGTTCCTGGTGGTCCTAGTACTATGGTTCTCATTAAAATATTTCTTCCTCTCTGTATTTAGGTGACTTATAATTTTCTTTTGGTCTGTCGAATGCTTTTACTACCATAACTCGAACACTTTTACTAGAGATCTCAATTACTTTATCTCTACAATCTAATTGTTCTTTTAAAAGCACAGCGGTCTCTTGACTTCCCATGGTCCATTTCATTTTCATTAAATAGTCATGAAAGAAATGCAAAAATTTAAAATGATGTTCTCCTTTGTTTGTCCACACATTTCCTCGTTCAATATCTTCTTTTCGAGGGGATTGTCTTCTATTAGTACAGAACTCTTCTAAATGATTTTGTAATTGATCTTCTGTTCTTAATCCTGCGGGTGGTTCTACTGTTTCAACGATTTTCAGAAGTTCATTAATTTTCTTTCGCCATTTTTCACTATTTAAAATGGGAGGGAAGAAGTTTAATTGTTCCATACACGATTCCTGAAATAATGATTGTTGTCTAATGTGCTTAACATCTCTAAGTTTAAGTCTTAATCCATCAACATTAAGGTAATAATAAGGCGTTTCTATGTTGATTTTTTGAAGATCACTTAAAAGAGGAAAAGTAGAATCATCTCCAATTCCAAACTCTCTTAGTTTGCAGAGACTTTTATCACAGTGGTTACACATTGGTTCTTCATCACATTTATAATGAAATGTTTTTTTATCCCATGATTTCATTTTAGCATTAACTTCAGAAACCGATTTAGGTTTTAAAAAATATTTAAAATTAAAATCTTGAACTTTATCCACCCATTCATTTGGGTATTTCTTTTTGGCATACACTCCATATTGATAGAGGGTTCTATCAGTACCATCCGCTAATTTAGATTGGGTTAAAGATTCTAAACAAGGTGGTCCATCGCTAAATTCTGATTCGGGTCTTTTTACTTTTATCTTTTCGACGTTGTCTACTTTATTTCTTTCATATAATCCAAAAAAACCATCGAGAGATGCCGCTTGTCCATTTTCTAAAAAAGCATATCTTAATGTTTGTTTTTGATTAAAATAAGGGAGATTTAAAAAGTTTCCTGTATCTTCGTGGCTTCTTAATTCAATTTGTTTTGGAAAAACTTCTGAGTTAGCAAAACCTAAAACTGCTCTAACCTCAAATAGTTTATCTCTCATAATTTTGGCATCTGTGGCCTCGGTAGCAAATAAAAATACATGTGCCCCACCACTTTTAGATCTAAATACTATAAGGGGAAGGTGTAAAAGCTTGATTTTATTGATTAATTTTTGATGATCAAATCCAGCATAGCTATCAATATCTATACATCCCCATGTACATTTATTGTCATCACGAATTGGAATAATACCAAGACTAGGTTCTTTTCCATCTAAATGATCTTGCCATAATTGTGGGGTTACTTTTTCTCTTTTTACAAACGATTGACTTTTAACTTTCTTGCCATCAATAATTTGAGCATCTACTTTAGAGACACCATAAGCACGTTCTAGCCCCGAGAATATTTTTATAAATCTTTCCAACATAACAGTCTTTCCATTTGTAGGGGCGAGTTAAGTCTCCCGCTCTCGCCCCATATAGTTGATCAGCAACTATTCTAGAAATTACTTGTTCCTCCGTTGGAACTATTTTCTTTTCCGTGTTTAGCTCGGATCATTCCTTTATTGCAACTATCAGCAAAATGTTTTGCTTGCTCATAGAGTGCTCTATCAGAAACAGGACCTATTTTTTGTACGTCCCATCCAAACCATGTGCCTTTGTCGTTAGACTGTTGCACAGTTCTCAAATTATAGAGATGACTATAACTTGGTGGTGTGAATAATCCTTTTTTCCCTTGCAGTTTCATTCCCATAATCATGGAATTCCACTTTCTGCTGATCTTTAATTGTGTCGATTTCATCGTCACGATCGCAGTGCAGGGTACTTTTGAATGTACAATCACAAAGAAACTTGCCGTGTTTTCAAGATAATTACCATTCGGTAATCTGTCTTTATACGACTTATCTCTTGTAACTGTCTTCAGGATGTCGCTATCAGGTGCATGTACAGCAACTGGTTTGCCACTACTTTCTCCTCTATCCTGCCATTCAACATATTCTCTTTTATAAAAACATGGAATGACATTGATCCCTTTGTCTCCGTCGTAAAGTTCTGCCGTGACTGTATTTAATACCATGCCAGGTTCTGCACCTTTCACGTATTTTGCATCACGTTTATTTACTTCGGGAGATAATTGACCAAGTACTTTGAGAAACGGTAACGCAAGATCATCCTGCGTTATATTCTCAGTTCCTTTCTGTGCATCAGCTTCGAATAGATCTGCTGATGGAAGATTAGTATTAATTTTCGTAATACTTGCTTCTTGGTTCTTTGCTCTTTGTTCTTGAGCCATTTTTCCTCCTTCTTGGTTCTTAGCTCTTGGTTATTTTGGTTCGGTTTCCCACGAACACGTTAAACAAGTCCATAGGCATCTCTTTTCCATTTTCGAGACGCTCACGAACTAATGCTCTTAACGTTGAAGGTTCCACCTTTAGTTTTTGTAAAGGTTGGTAACCTTGACGTTGTGCAAGGTCTGCATATTGCAGAGCCTTGGTATCTTCATCTTTGCCAAAGGAAACTGAGACCTCATTTTTGATAAGATCCCCTAGGCCATTTTGACGAAGCCAGTTAAATGCAGCTTCCCTTCGACCTTCGTCTTTAGGAATAGTTGCACCATAAAACATTCTTACATCAACTGCAGACCCATCTGCAAGTTTTAAAGATGTAAGACCCATTTCAGTTAATAAATCCGGTATAATTTCTCCAGAGATTTGTTCATGTTCTACTTTTAATCTCTTTAAAGCATCTTCTGCCGACTTTATTTCTTTCTCTTTTTCTTGAAGTTTTTTAACTTCGGTAGATAATTTTTTTAAGTTATCCGTCTTATCGATCAAATTCGTTTGATCGCTTTCCATTTGTGAAATTAAATCACTCATCGATTTTTCCTTTCTCGTATAGATTGATTTCTATTGGGTAATATTGTCTTTCCTGTTTGTCCCATTTTAGTAATCTATATTTACCATTGGTTATATCAGAAACTATAGAACATGCAACCCCAATGATTGCAGGATCTCCCGTTAATAAAAGATAATCGTCAGTTGAAAAATCTTTCAAAAGTTTTCTGAGTTTAAAAACAACAGGACCAGGTGAAAAAATTATTTGAGATAGTTCGGGAAGTAAAAATTTTAATTCCCCAAACTGTCTTGCCCCCATAATATTAAACTTAGGACGACCTTCATTTGTCCCTGGTAATTCTTGAATGACATACACTATACTTTTATCTTTCATATACTTGACATTATATATAGATTCCTATAATTGAAGTCAATAGAAAGTAAAATTATTTATGAAATATAAATTTAAAACGACGCCATATGAGCATCAGCTTAAGGCTTTAGAAGTTTCTTGGAATAAAGAGACTTATGCATACTTTATGGAAATGGGTACGGGTAAAACTAAAGTATTAATTGATAATATGTCTATGCTTTATGATAAAGGAAAAATAGATGGTGCCTTAATTGTGGCACCCAAAGGGGTTATAGGTACATGGCATAAACAAGAAATACCAGCACATTTGGCAGAACATGTCGAATTTAAGGCAGTTTTGTGGCAATCCGCCATCAATGAAAAACAACAAAATAAACTCGATACTTTATTTGAAACGGATCATAAACTTCATATTTTAATTATGAATGTAGAAGCTTTTAGTACTCCTAAAGGTTCTCGTTTTGCAGAAAAATTTATACATTCTCACCAAACTTTAATGGTGATTGATGAAAGTACCACAATTAAAAATCCTAAAGCTAAAAGAACTAAATCAATTGTAGGTTTATCACGTCAATCTAAATATAGAAGAATTTTAACTGGATCTCCGGTGACTAAAAATCCTTTAGATTTATATACTCAATGTTATTTTTTAGATCCCTATCATTTAGGCTTTGAGTCTTATTATGCTTTTAGAACTAGATATGCAGATATGAGAACGGCTAATTTTGGTGGTCGCTCTGTGCAGATTGTACATAAGTTTAGAAATCTTGAAGAATTATCAGAAAAATTAAAACCTTTTTCTTATCGCGTATTAAAAGAGGACTGTTTGGATTTACCTCCTAAAACTTTTATGAAAAGAATTATAGAGTTAACACCCGAACAAAAGAAAGTTTATAAACAAATGAAGCAAGAAGCTTTGGCCATGTTTAATGGTAAAATTGTAACCACTGCTACGGCTTTAACTCAATTAATGAGATTACAACAAATTACATGTGGACATTTTACGGCTGATGATGAGTCTATTCATCCAATTAAGAATAATCGTATGCAAGAACTGTTAAATGTATTAGAGGAAATTGAAGGAAAGGTTGTTATTTGGGCTCATTACAAATTTGATGTAAGAGCTATCTATTCTACTTTATTGAGAGAATATGGAGCTGGCTCCGTTGTGACTTTTTATGGTGATACTCCTCAAGATAAAAGACAGCCCAATATTGACAAATTTCAAAAAGACAAGAAATGTAGATTCTTTGTAGGAACTCCTCAAACCGGGGGATATGGAATTACCTTAACTGCGGCTTCTAACATGATTTACTATTCTAATGGATATGACCTAGAAAAGAGACTACAGTCTCAAGACCGTATTCACCGAATCGGTCAAAAACGAAATGTTACTTATATAGACATTCTCGCGGAAGACACTGTTGACGAAAAAATCGTAAAGGCCCTCCGCAAGAAAATTAACATCGCCTCCCAGGTAATGGGAGAAGAACTTAAACAATGGATTTAATCCTCTAAAATGTAGGATATACGCGCGACGCGCGCAGAATTTTCAAAATCAATTATTTAATTGTTATTTTTTTTGGCTTCTTGTCTTCAGGCGGATTGTAATTCAATTCCACTTTCAACATTCCATCTTCAAGCTTAGCTCCTTTACATTCCACATATTCCGACAATTGTAATTGTCGTTGGAATGCACGTTTAGCTATACCTTTATGAACGAAGTCTTCTTCTTTCTCCGAAGATTTTCCTTCAATAGATAAAACACCATCAGTAACATTGACATCGATGTCTGACTTTTTATAGCCAGCCACTGCCATTTCTAAGATGTACTTATCCTCTCCAGCTTTCTTTATATTATAATGCGGAAAGCCAGCATTGATAGTAGGCAAGCGATTGAAACGTTCGAAAAACGATTCAAAGCCGATTGCATTATTTAGGAAATTATTTAAGTTTATTAGATCAGTCATAGTAACCTCCTTTGTTAGACAGTTAATAATTAAGAGCCTCCTAAAGCACTCTTAAGACTAATATAAACTATTTATACCAGATTGCAAGAAGCATTACAAAAAGAATTAAACCTTGATACTTATTAAAAAAAGTAACCAAGACATGCTCTCTATATTGCTTAAATCTTTCCCAGACTAAGTGAATCATATTGTCTCCTATATAGGTGTATAACGAGTATTGTTATTTTCGTCTTTATAGGCTTTCAAATACTGTCTTCTGTTATTTCCTTCTGTATATGAGCAGTGCACCCAGCCCGAATTAGGATCCGATTCTTTCCAGTACTCAAGAATCAGTTGATCATAGTTTAAGTTGAAGTGAATCCAATCCGCAAGCTCCTTGTTAGAGACTCCAAATATTTCGAAGTCAGCCGCTTCTCCACGGGCATGTTGCGAGGTCGATTTTGACCCTATGGCAGCACACAATTCTGGAGAGCGATATCCGCTGGAAACGGTCACTACCTTAGAAAAGTGGTCTCTAATAGGCTGTAGGACGTGCGTACAGAGCGATTTCAGGTTCTCCTGGTGCTCTGGGCTAGGGGTATTATCAATACCCTTCCTTTCAGCTGTTTGTGACTTAGTTAGTTCAACTAAGTTAAAATTTTTTGTCAATTCCATTATGCTCTTCTGTTAATATTCCTTGCTATCGCTTGATCCGACGGGGACAGTAACGCTGTCTGGTTGTTTGTCAAGCCCGTAGTTGGGTTAATTTGACCGTAAGTTAGGGGCAATCTTGCTACGTTTTGGGATACATTAGGAGCATTTAAGGTTTGGGGAGCTCCAGTCTGTTCACTAAACATATCTTTTAAGTTAAACATATTCTTTAACCATTGAGGAAATTCTCTTTCCCATAATGGAAGTCCATCCATCTCTTTATATAAATCTCTTAGCATATCTCTTACTAATTCATAAGGATTGGCTACTCCCATTCTTTCTGCATTCTTTTCAAAGGCTTCGGCTACTCCTTTAGATATATTAAATGGAACAAATTCCATATCTTCTAAAGCTCTTTTGTCGGAACGAGATAAACGACCCAGAGATGATTTCATATTATCATCACTAGTTCCTAAGATTCTAGCAGCGGTTAAGTTTTGACTCATGTCTTTCATGTTCTTCCACTTAGCCTCATTAGCCACTAAAAATCTATCAATAATAAATTGAGGATCTACTTCTCCTCCTCTTAATACTTTGGCTGTAAATTCTCTTCGTGCTTCTCTAGTGCCTCTTTGATAATCTGTTACCATAAAGTCTAAGCTTCTCGCCGGATCAATGGGGACCGGTCTATAACCTGTGAATCCCATAACCTCATCAGATAAATCATATTTTCTTCCTGTGTCAGAGTATTCTCCTTTTGCAGCTCCAAACAATCTTTCAAATTGTTTGTAAGAAAAAGGAGCTTGAGCTTCTACCAAATGTTTCATCATGGCTACTTGTCTTTCACCCCATGGTGTTGCATCGGTGTATAAAGTTTTTCCGTCTCTCGTTTTTCCTCCTCTTTGTATAATATCAAAAAGTGCTTCGGTCCAAATAGAATCTCGTATGAATGGTTCTCCTAATTCCGATGTAGCTTGAGCCATTCCTTTCATGAATCCTTCCATTAAAGGTTTTTTATTTGTGACTCCTTTACCTACTTCATTTAACACTGTTTGTACTGGACGAGTAATAGTATCGTAAGCAAAGCCATGACTGAAGTCGATATATTTCCATTGACCATCAGGAGTTTTAACTGGAAGAATAGTAGAGTTTTTCGACCATCGTGGTAAGAATTTTTTAAGGGCCATAAGTTCGTCTTCTGTAACGTCGTAAATCATTTTAACTGCTTCTACCACACCTGGTGGTAAGATAGCTGTGGTCGCTGAGAAACCAGCTAGTCTTCTCATTCCAATACTTCGCGTAATAGGATCAGCAATTTCATCTAAGGACTTTGCTACAATATTAGTAGACGTTCTTAAGATTTCGGCAGGGAAAGAGACAAAGTTTCCAACCGGTAATCTTCTGAGTGCTCTAATAAACTCAGGAACATATTCATAATTCGGTACCGTGTTTCGAACAATGTCAGCTGCTTTTTCATCCAACATATCATCGGTAATTTTCTTTTGAATTTTTCCATTTTTAAATGCTTTGTCATACGCTCTTTTATAACGAGCTCTTTCTAAAATATAATTACTAATTTTCCAGAAGTCATCTTCAGCTACATAAGCATCTTGGGCTACGTTCTTTAATCGTTTCATGCCCGAATACTTGTACATAATTCTCATCATTCGTTCTTGAGAAATATTTTTTCCAAAATTAATATCACTCATTAGTCGAGTCAGATCTCCTAACCTTACGTTGGAATTAACTACACCCAGTCTTAAAAGTTTTCTATAAAACTGATTAGCCTTCTCTGGATTTTGTCTAATGATTTGAGGTTGTAAGGCACCCATAGCTTCTTGCCATGCTTTCCCTAAAGCTTTTGGATTCGTTAACCAAATCCCATTGGCTGTTTGGAAAGTCGCTGCACTAAAAAAGTTACGTGCATGCGTTACCGGGGAGAGAACGGTTTTAGCTAATTGAGATGTGGACTTAGGGAATAAAAATAAACTATCATATAAGAAACTAATGGTCTTATCATTAATTAGTCTAGTCTCAGTTGTCATTAAAGCATCTGCAATGTCTTGGTCTGCCCATTTGTTTTGTAAAGGATTAGTTAAAGGTTCTTCTTTAAAGGCACTTTGCATTCTGATTTTTCCTACCTTAGCATTAGGTCCTAGAGCTTGAAGCGCTTCGTCCTGACTATCATAAAACATTTTTCTTCCACCTGCAGCAGCAGCTTTTTCTGAGGTTTCCCACAGGTTTTCTAAGAATTGATTTTTTCTAGCGACCATGGACATTCTTTCAGTCCCATGAAGCATGGTCTGTCTTATATCTTTTACTTCTCCAAAAAGTTCTCTAAATGCTTTACTACCGGAACCTATTCTTGTGGGAACTTTTTCTTTTTTTAGTTTTCCTTTTTTACCTTTAGGTACAAACTCCTCTTTAGCCCAACGTCCTTTGTTAACACTACGTTCAAGCTTTCTAATAAAGAATTCTTTTTCCATGAACTCATCAGCAATGGAGTTCTTAACAAAAGAAGTTGGAACTCTATAATAAGGAACCACATCTCTTTGATAGATATCTCCTAGTAAATCTCTTTGCCCTCTTAAAAATGTTTTAGGTCTACGAATACCCGTAAGCATTTGGTCCACGTACCATTCTGCTTGGAGCTCGGTCATACGTTTAGGAACAGGTAGATTTTTTTCTTTAGCCCTCCAAATTTGTCTACGATTATTTCTTAATAAAATATTTTTTACTTTATTATAAGCTTCGGCTGGAGGTTTATAATTTAAAAAAGGAATAGACGATTTGTTCTCAAAGATTCCGTAGGTAGATCCAATCCAATCTTTAAATTGTTTTTTTATAATTTCTCTGAAGCCGGGTATCTGTTGAGGGGATAATTTACTTCCCATAACATCAGCCATCTCTTCCCATTTTTTTCTCATCATTCCGATGTTAGCTAAAATGTTATCAACGTTTTCTCTCTTGGCACCTTTCCTTAATAAGTTCTTAACAAAATTTTTACCTAGTTCCGTATCCATTTTTCCCATACTCACTTTTCCTGTATCACTCACGCTAGGTTTCCCTGAAAACATAATGTCATCAAAGTCTTTATAGAGCTCGTCTTTTTCAATCTTCGTAGTTTTAGGAAGCGTGTGTCTAATATTAGAATAAATTCTATCTATATCAATGGAAACTGTTCGTGCTCTTTGTTGAGCTTCATTTAAATCCGCAGCTCTTTCCCCAATCATAGCTCTTCGTGTCATAAAGAATTCTTTTCCTTTAGCTCCCGCTGCCGTGAATTTAGAAGCCACTCTAGATAAAGCTCTTAGTCCAGCGCTCTCAGAATATTTTAAATCATTTCCTCTTTTAGCTAGAAGTTTAATAGTTTTTCCTGTTCCTGCTATCACTCCCGTGAACAAAGCACCTTCTGTTCCAAACTTAATTCTATTTAATAATTCTCGAGCCGGATCATAATCAGAGCCTCTTTCTAATTCAGTGGGTCCTGTGCCTAATAGATCTCCAAACGTTCCAAACTCTTCAGCGTCGGCAATGAATACTCCTTCAGCACCACCTCCTACAGCAGCACCAGTTATAAATTTAGCTGCTTTACCTTTTTTATTTAATTCTAAAGTCTTATCCATACCTTTACGTAAAGTAGGATTATTTAATCTAAAATATTTTCCAGCTTTAGCATTCTTAATTGCATAATTAGCAGCTTTAGTTCCATATCTAAACGCTACTCCACCGGGTACTCCTACATTAATAAGAGCTTGAGCAATTTTTCCTGCAGTCGTTGCTTGTGCTTTCTCGTCTAAGTTCCCTAATTTTTTATAAATATTTTCATCGAACCAATTCTCTACATCAGCAGCGGTATTGGTGTCGTTAGTTAGATCATATATATTAGCGTATAAAGAAGCTGCGCCTTCAGGAATTTTAATTAAACCGGAAGCGATCCCAGCACCAATCGAGGTGATAAGACTAACATCATTTTCTTTTTCTGCTGAATTAAGTTTTAGTTCAGGGTTAGCTGATTGTTCCTGTTCTACGAGTTCATTAAGGGTAGGCATTTAAATCTCCTACTTGGTCCAAGTTATAACAGTTGACCCTTTAGGTGTTGTAATTTTAACGACATAAGTTTCACCCTTTTCTAAGGTAGTGTCCTTCATTAAAGCATCTCGAACAGATGTTAAACTCTCACCAGTTCTTTTTATCATTTTATCTGGAGTAATTCCTTGCATAAAAGCTTGAACACCAATGGCGCCAAAATCCTCCCCAACCGATTTTATTATCATTTGATCATCATACGAAGTTCCCTTTAAATAAGTTCTTGTTTTTTTATCTAAGGCTGCTTCAAATTCTTCATCGGATTTAAAGTCATCACGATTCATAGTATTTCTAAACGTTTCTTTAATTTTGTCATAAAAAATCACATCTTTAAAGCCTTGATGAGATCTTGATTTATTTTTTTCTCTTTGTAATTCTATCGCTGTTGCATATTTAGCTGCAGCTTTTCTGTCATCAGCTCTTGCTTTGCCTATGTCCCCAGCTGCTGACTCTAATCCTGTTGCGATGCCTGACATTAAACCACCAGGATCTTTAGCTCCTTTGGCTGCTGCTTTAGCAATAGAAAACCAATCAGCTTTTTTATCTCTCACTCTATTCATATATTTTTCCATTAATGCATCGTATTCTTCATCATCAGTCATGATTTTATCTGTAGGCAATTCATATTCTTCTTCTGCTCCTTCAGTAAATTCTTTATCTGTTCTTCCTTTTTTACCACTTTTCTCTTCTCCAGTAGTAAGAACAGCATCGGTTAAAACTGTATCGCCTTTTGCGGTATGACCTTCTATCTCATCAAAATCACCTATAACGATTTCTTTCTTCTTGGATTTGCCTGGTTTATTAGTTTGTTCTAATCCAGATTCCAGAAAGTTTAAGGTGTGGTATTCGGGTGTATCGCCTGGTTCTTGAGACGTCCAAGGATATTTTTCAACGTCATACATTTCAGCTAATTGTTCTTGGGACAGAGGATAATATCCTCGTCCAAGATTACTAGGTAAAATCATGTCGGTCATTGCTCCTTTCCAAAGACCTACGCGGCCACCTTGATTAAAAGGTGCACGGGCTGTTAAACCGGAAGTGATTCCTGTTCCCTTGGAAGGATCAGGATTAAACATGGGTCTGTCTAATACTTTGGATCTTTTCATTAGCCTGTTAAACCTTTATATAAAGCGGCACCAGAAATACCCATTCCTAATGCTTGTTGTAATGGACTTGCACTTGGTGCTGAAGTCATTCTTGTTCCACCAGGATAACCACCCATCAATCCAGTTAACTGTTCGCCGAAGAAACCGTATCGTTGATAAGGTTCGTACGCTGCTAGTTTTGCAGTTTGTGCGTCCGCATCTGTGATGGCTTGTCTGTATGCTAGACCTGATGTTCCCATACCACCTAACTGTCCAATGTTTTGAGCAGCGAGTTGTGGTTGAAGTTGTGCTAGTCCTAAATTTGTTTGTTGGTCTGCTTGTCTTGCTCCAACAGCTTGCTGATAAGCCATTGCATTTTGTTGAGCAACCATTGCAGCTAGTGCTTGATTGTATTCTGTGTCGGCTACTGATTGTTGAACGCCCGCTCTTGATCCACCAAACGCACCGGCTTGTAAAGCTTGTGCACTTCGTGCGGTATCTTGTTGAGCTTTCGTATCTGCCATTTGTTGTTTCATGGCATCAATAACATTAGTCGTGTAAGGACTCATATAAGAAGCAACGGAGCCTGTTCCGGTTCCTGCTCCTGGTCCTCGTAAATCTGCGGCTCCTGTTAAATAAGGTTGATATCCTGCTAGTCCTGTTCCCGCGGCAATACCACTGACCGCACCTGTTGAATCAAAACTTAAAGTTCCTAAGCCTGCTTGTGAAGCAGCAGCTTGTTGTGCTTGTTGTGTAAAAGGATCTGCGCCAGCAACACTAGGTGCAAAGCCCGCTGTTTGTACTGGTTTCCCTGTTTGTTTTGTAACTAGATCAAGTAGTGTTTTACCGCCTGCTTCTAGAAATGGTGCTGGTTTATTTACTTGTACTGTTTCAGCCATTATGCCATAGCCTCCCACTGGTTCATTAAATCATACATTCTTTTAGCTCCTCGTCTTGTATCTCCTTCACCTAATCCTTTAACCGCATCCGAAGTCATAACAAATTCATTCTTTGCTAGAAGGGCTTTAACATCATCCTTCTTTTCTTGGGCGCCTAAAGGTTGAAATCCGCCACTCTCTCTCATATCAAATTCGATTCCGTCTTCAGCTTGTACGGGTATACCAGGTAATCCTTGGTTAGCACCAGCATAAAGTCCCACTCTTCCTCCTTGATTTAAAGCAATGGATGCTTGATCCGGTGGGAAAGAAGCTTGTTCTTGTAAGGGACTCATCCAAGGTTGAGCTCCGAAGGCAGCTGTTTCTCTAACTGTTTCTTCTTCAACCTCTTCACCTTTAGCTGTTGAGGTTGCTAAAATTTCCACGAGCTCTTCTTTAGTTCGTCCTCTTAATTCATCAATAGGAAATCCCATTGCCATTAACATTTGAATAAGTTGCATTAACTCTGAATCTTCATTTTGAATTTGTTTTTTAGGAAGTTGATTCATCGCTGAAGTAGCTCTCCCTGTAGGTTGCATCATAGATGTTGATTGTGTATTCATCATTGAAGTGGGATTCATTCTAGCGTTCATAATTCCTTGGCCGATCCCTGGTCCTTGAGCCGTGGTTTGTGGAGTCATGCCCATGATTCCGAGACCCCCTATATTATATTTTACTCTGTCGTTCATCAAACCCCCTTGAGCCACGTTATATATTGGCTCTCCTAATTCTGGATAATAGCTGTAATATCTCTTTAACCATTTGTTAACCTCTGTGTTGTGTCTACGTCTCTCTTCTTCACCTTCGTCTTCTTCCTCAGGAGTAGCCGCTATTCCACCCGCTAATCCTAAACCACCACCCACAAGCGCTGCTTGTTTCCAGGTGTCTAAATTTTTAAAATTCGTAAGAGCCTTTCCCCAATTACCAAAACCAGTTTTAGCCCCGAACAATTTAGGACCAAAGTATCCTAAACCTGCAAGAGCTGCGACCTTACCTATAGGACTTTTAACAACTTTTTTTATTGCTTTTCCTATTCCTCCTAGGAAATATTGTTCTCTGGGTTGCATTGCTCTATCAATCGGCATAATTATTCCTTAATCACTACCTCGGCGACTTGAATATGTACGTCTTGTCTGAAGTCGTCATCAGTTGTATCTGTTTCGGGATTAGCTACATCAGCATCGAAATGAGCTTTACTATTGTAAGCAGCACCAGTTCGTTTATGTTTAACAGTTACTGTAGCTTTGGCAGGCATAACGGGAACTCTTTTTCCGTCTATCATCCTGTACTCTTGTTCATTATTACTCATAATCTCCTCTAAAATCAAGCTCTAGTTATCTGTAACACACTAACGGTTACATCAATAGGCTGTATGGTTGTATTAATTTTTAATATATCAGAATCCTCAAGAACTACAACATTTCCTGAGCCTAAAACAGTATCTGTTGTTGCCGCTGCTAGTGAAGATTTAAAGTAAATCTTCGCAGAACTAGTGGCAGAAGTATCGGCTACGGTTAATGTAAAATCGCCTGTTCCTCCTGTGCCATTATAAACAAATACGGTATTAATGATGGCCGTAGCGTTGGAAGGGCACGTATAAATAGCCTCATCACTCCCTGTAGAAGTGATTGTGGATATACTATTTTTATAGGTATTAGCCATTATTGTGTTCCATTTTTATAGTGTATTTCTCTGTTAGCATCTTTGAGCTTTTCAATATCCATTAATACTTTGTCCATTTGTTTTCTTAAAAATTGGATATTAACTTTATTTAAAGACATAGAGTCAATGTGTTTGTTCAACTTATCCGTGGTTTTGTAAAGATCCTCGATCATCATGAACTGCTCAGAATCTGCGGGCAAACTGCCTAGCTGGCCCCGGGGCCACTTGATCCGGAATTCTGTGTTTTCTTTTAAATCTTTTTCCATTAATTCTAATGTAGTTGAAATTCTATTTTGGGTTTCAATGATGCCAAAGTAAGCCCATGTTCCTATCGCTACCATCGCGATGAGACTCGCCACTGTTTTCATAGGCATTTGTACCGCTGCTTCTTCTGATATTTTTAAAGGTTTACCCATAATTAAATACTAATATGTGAGAGTAGAACATATATAAGATATCCCATTCCCGTGATTAAAGCTCCTGCACAACCGATCATAATTTTTTCCAGTCGTTTAATACGTTCTTCTATTTGATGAATTTTTTTATGTGTTAATTTTTGCATAATTCTGCATAACTTTTCATGAGACGCTATTCTTTGGAGAGCTAATTTACTCATTATTTAAGAAACCATCCCATCTGTTCTGCGTTTTCCTCAGGAATATTATTAGTAAAAGTTGTATTTAATTGTTTAACAATTTGTTCTAGAGTATTAGAAAGCTGATTAATTTGTCTTGCTTCTACTTGATCTCTAATATTGGGATATCCTAATACCGTTATCTGTGCCATTACCGTCTCCCTGCGGGTCTAACATCCGCTCTAAAAGTTCCAAATCTCCATGCATCATTTAATGCAGAACTAGAAATTTTTAATGCTGCTTGTCTTCCTCTTGCCCGACAATCTTTTTTTGTTGTTGAAGTCGTAATAGCAAAAGGTCCTAGAGGACTCCCTACTTTTGCTTGAGAAGGATAGTCTGCTAATTGAATAGTAACATTAACTGTTCCTGCTAAATTTTTAAAGTCAGGAATAAATCTAGAAATAGACATTAATTCTTCTCCAGCATTTAAATAAAAATCTCCTGATGTAAGTTCTGCAGCTAAAATAGATCCGTTAGCATTGTTCCCTGTTTCTTGGGCATATAAATTTCCTCTCCCTGCTGTCACTCCTTGCACGGTCGGTGTGGCTGTGGCCGTCGAATTAGGGAGATAGTCTGTGGCATAAGGTTTTGCATAAACTCCTTTGTCTGACCACGTTGTTCTAGCTAAAGTTCCTACTGCCCACACTTGTTCTAAATAATTATAAGTGACAACTCTATCAATTTCATTTGAATTTGAACTTGGATAGAACCAACTAATCTCATTAAAGTCAGAGTTAACTGACGCATATATTTCTGGTACTAACCTAATGTCATCAAAAACATAATCCTCCACTGTACATGGGATGGTTTTAACAGAACCGTCAAAAGCTAAAAAGCCACCTGACGCTCCCATCCAATAAGCGACACCATCCACATCTACAGCCGCATGCTGCCCAACGCATCCACACTGTCTTCCGAGTTGTTTAAATCCGAACGTAAAAGGGGGACCTATAAATTGCATAGCGTGCAATGAAGTATCGGTCCAGATCAGAATTTGTCCGCTTGAACGAACAGCCGCTCTGATTTCTGATCCATCGGATAATCTTTGAGACCCCGCCGTATTGGTAGACGTCGGAGTAAAATCTGTAATATCTTCTTGGTTTGAAAATCGTACCATCATGGGATCTTGATTATCAGTTGATCCTACATCTGATGTTCCAAACATAACTAAGTGTCTGTCGGGTGTTGAAACTAAACTAAATAAACTTTTGTGAGGAATCGTTGCTGTATTTTTATCTCTTGTAAAATAAGGAGCGGCTACTGATAAATCATAATCAATTAAGTTAATCATAGGAAGCATACTTCCTTTATAAGCACTCGTATCCCAAATATAACTTCCTCCATTAAAGTGAGTAGCGACTACATCTTCTCCATATAAATCTAAAGACCAGTTGGCGGCATCGATTGAGACTGTACTAGGTCTAGCAGTGCCCCATGTGGATTGACCCCACGTTCCCGCACTCCAACCAAAACCTAATGTGGAGATTGCATCTCCCGTATTCAATTGAAAGGTAGCATTCGCGGACCCTGCTGCGTTGACCGTGGCTGTTGAAGCTGACGGCATTAAAATTGTAAATTCGTTGGTGTCCACTGATTGTATTTCAAATTCTTTATCAAAATCCCCAGCTACATAGCCTCCACCAGGAGTAGACGTTCCAGCAAAAGTAACAAAGTCTCCTGCGACACATCCATTAGCCGTTAAGTTAACGGTTACAATAGATTCCGTATCTACTAAATCAAATGTGACTGCTTGAGCTACTCCCGTATGACCATAAGCTCCGTAACGTTGGGGACTTACATCATTAAAAGAAGTGTCACCATCTTTATAAATATATTGTTTTTTATTAGTACAAAGAGCGTTGTACTTTTCCGATTGTAAAGATAAAAAAGGCTTTTGTGCACGCGGTGCACCAATTAAAGACGCACTAGAAACAACTTGAGTCCATCCTCCTATTTTTTCGGGAAGACCATAACGAAATCTCACGTTGTCGGTATTCACCCAGGTTCCAATCGCTCCTGTTTCAGTAAGCTGTTTGTTTACCCCAGGCTTAAATTTAAAATTGGACAAAGCCATATTACTCCTAAGTCTTAATTATATAATTAACCACAAGATAAGGAGATAAAGTAGCAATGGTTGCAGCCGTTCCTGCGAATGTATGCGTGTGTGTTGAACCAGATCCTGTCGCTAAAGTTCTAAGTGTTGATGTTGAAGCCAAAGATCCAGAAGCTTGAGTCACACTAGATTGAGTAGTTCCTGTTCCTCCTGTCCAACTGCCACTTGGCCATCCTGACCCCCACGTATCGTGAGTGTGCGATGGCATTTGAGCTTCTGTAATAGCATGCCCAGCATTTGTTCCTGCTGGTGTATAAGAAGCCGTCGTTGCTCCTCCTGTTGCTGCTAAGCCATATGAAGATCCTCCATCATATCCTATTGGAAATCTTGATTGTAAGTTAGGAACATTAAAAGTTGAAGACCCATCTCCCGTTCCATAACTTGTACTAATTGCTGAAAATAAATCTGAATAAGTTGTACGACTAATAGCTGCTCCATTACATAATAAATATCCGGTAGGTGCAGATGTTGCTGCATACATAATAATAGATCCGGCTGGGTTAACGGAATTAATTGTTTCAAATGCTGGCGTTCCACCTGAACCGGCTCTTAAAAATTGTCCTTGAGTACCTGCCGCTGTAACTTGTAGCGCGCTCGTACTATTCCCATAAATAATTCCTTTAGAAGTAAATGTTCCTGCTCCTGTTCCACCATTAGCAACAGTTAAATCTGTGCCTAAAGTTAGAGTTCCTTGAATGTTTGCATTTCCAGTTGTGTCAACTGTTGTTAATTGTAAATTTGCTGTAGCATTATGAACTTCATCACTTCCATCTGCATAAATAAGAGCGTCTTTTCCATTAGGTAAAGTAAACGTCGAAGCTCCTCCACCTTGAGTAAAGATGATACTTCTTGAAGCGGATAGACCATTTCTTACAATGAAGTAAGCTGTGGCTGTAGCGGGAGCAATCGTTACTGTGGCATTGCCACCAAGATCTCCACTATCACCAAAATTTAAAACTCGATACATTCCAGTTTGAACATTACTCGCTCCAGAACTTGGTGCTGCATCTCTAATGGTTAATGTATGAGATGTAGACGCAAGGGTAATAGTACTATAACCTACAAGTCTATCAATGATATCCCAGTTATAATTAGTTGTTGTTCCCCATGTACCGGATTGATCTCCAGTCCCCATTTTTTCTATACCAAGCGTTGTACTATATGTTGACGCCATTTATTTTCCTCCTAATCTACTCTTGTCCAAGTGTTTGTTACTGAATCATCCACTTGAGTCCAAGGTTGTGCTACCACTTCGCCGGTAGCTAATGTTAATTCGTTGCCTGTGACTGTTATGGTTGCATTACCTTGTATAGTAACACTACCTGTTTCAACCTGCAACTGAACCCCAGTTGGCATAACAGTTGTTGTAACAACAACGGTCACATTACCGAGATCTAAACTTAAACCATTACCCGTTGGAGTAACGGTTGCGCCACCAGATATGACTATGTCAGTACCTAGAGCGACTGAAACTTGTACACCTGTTACTGGGTGCATTTCATCAACTGAAACTGTCGCCGTTCCTAGTTGAGCCAGTAACTCATTACCTGTTAAGGTAATGGTAGCATTCCCTGAAATCGTTGAGCTACCTAAATAAGTGTTAACCTCAACACCCGTAACATCAACTATTCTTATCTCTATGCCTTGAGACGAGAATGGTGTCTCACAAAAAGCTGAATGCCCAAACAACATTGAGCCTACCTCGCTACGCCAGCTTTAGAATTACTTGATACAAATGGAAACTCAGCAAAGGCGATCCAATAATTATTTACCCCTGCACCATTGAATTCAGAACTACTACTTCTAATTTTAAAACCGTTTGATAATATATCTATAATAGGACTTACGCCTTCAGAATTGGTTAAGTTAGAATACATATATCTATTATCAGGATTATAACCTAAGGCTTGGCTATTCCAA
>VTLG01016197.1_pt1 | contig 54748 bp, 66 predicted proteins | sample 4694571 | NCBI WGS metagenome assembly VTLG01 (sample SAMN12604809, study PRJNA352737) | marine metagenome | biome: ENVO:00000447; feature: ENVO:00000209|ENVO:00000569|ENVO:01000036; material: ENVO:00002151; isolation source: viral sequences binned using virsorter ... | reverse complement strand
TTAAATTGTGTGTGTTTTATATATATATAGGGTATATGGGGGGTGGGCATCCTGCATACCCTACTTCATAGAACTATTTATAACTAATTGATTTATATAGGCTTTTTAATCTACAAAATAATAGCAGCCAACTATATAAGACTCTATAAACTATTGAATTTTATGAAGTTTATCTAATGAACTCTCATAAAATTCTGTAAATTCTGTAATGTTGATAAAAAAATACTTTACAGAATTATTAAGATTTTTGTAATTGAAACAATATTTTATAAAGTAATCTCAAAATATAAGAGCTTCTTCAATAGGATATCTTTTATAGGCTATATCTAAGCATCAACTAGGTTAGAAAACCCCTGCAAAATTGAACCAGAGCAACTAGGGGGTATGGCTATATGCTTTCAATAGCCTTCAGGCTTCCATATTTACGATCTAACGGTACTTTGTAGGTATACTGATAGGGTAGGCTAGGGTCATAAGTCGATAGCGTCTTAAACGAGAGATTAGACGCTGTAAAAAATACTGTAAGAATTTACAGGGTTTTGTTCTCTTCTAGGAAGGGCAGGCAAAAAAAAGCCCCGCACTAGACGGGGCTAAAAGTACCGCACTGAAAGTTAGTTTTTATATCAGGTTTCTAGCGTCTTCCAGATCTACCTTAGTTGGCTCACTTACTTGAGCTTGTGTAGCCTTTGGATTGTCTTTGCGATGCACTCCATTGAAAGCGTACTTCAAGGATTCTCTAAGGCTAGGATTACCATCAATGTCCGCATGATGCTTAGAGGCTTTAATAGCTCTATCGAAATCCTCGTCAGTTACCTTTGAGAGGCTAGAAGGTACTTTGATATGCCATTGTTTAAGCTGGACTCTATGAAGATCGCTGGAGTAATCTTTTTCTTCGATCATTTTTTCTAGATCAAAATTTCCGGAACCCATTTTTAGCACCTTGTTTATTTTTACTTTGGCTCCTTTTTCAAGTCCACCATTTTTACGGGTGCTGATATTGCCTGAATCAGTGATCAAAATTCCTGTACCTGCAAAGATCAGTTGCATTAGCTTTTGTTTGGCTTGCTTCTCATCAATGTTTTTTGATGGATCAGCTGCTATAGCTTTTGAAGCTACATAACAGAACTTGCAGATCACATCTAAAGCACTCATTTTCTCGCCTTTTCTGTACCAGACAAAGTCGTTTTCTATTTCAATTTTTCTAGTTTCTTTAGTCACTTTCATTCTCCTGTATTGTCAAAATTTAGTGCAGGATTGCACCATGTAAGCGAATATCTCAAAATTGCGAATCGGTGTCAACAACTTTTTCTAAAATTTCAAGCTCTCCCAAATTTTTCCTTATCAAAAAATTATTATTAAATAGGCTTTATAAAGTATATAAAATATATTTATATAGGCTATTAAAGCTATAAATAATAAGGAGTTAATAAGGAGTTTTATTATTTGAATCTCCTTTCATTAGGAGTCCATGAAGAATAACAACAAGTAGTTTTTTTACAATAAGGACAAGCTTCCTTAGAATCTTGTTCTAACTTAAAAAGATTCCAATCACTTAGTCCCATACTGATAGCTTCATGTTCACTATCTGTAAAATACCAATCATTCTTTTTTCTAGGAAAAACATATCCTTTTATTTTTAATCTATAGGCTTTAGTAATACCGAATTGATTGGCAATTCTATATATTCTAACTTTCATATTAAATCCCCCTTAATAAGAACTTCTAGGTCTATTAACACTAACACCAACAATAGGCTGATCTATTACTATTCTTTTAGGCTCAGATAATAGTTCAGTCTTAGCATTAGAATACTTAGATAAGTGTTTGAAAAATATATTAGAAAAAGAATCTTTAAATTCTTTATAAAAATATCTAAAGTATTCCTCTGAGTAGGAGTTTATTTTATATCTTTTATTGATGCTAATTATCCAATTAAAATCTGTTTGTAATAAATAGGGAGTTTCATTTATTTCAGCTAATTTTTCAGATATTTTACAAGCTGGTATATAAATATCAGGCCCGTTATTTGTATTTTTTAGCCTAACTAAAAAGATATTACAAGGAAATAGCGTATTAAAAAACTTAATTATTTTATTTAACATGATGATAACCTCCTAAAGTTTTATTTCTAAATTTAATTATATCTACATTGTTATTGTAATGCTCATTAAAAAATCTTTTAATATGACATAAAGCACATATAGAATTTGTTTTATCCATTTGATTTTCTAAGCATTTTGTACCTTCTAAGGTAACACTAGTACATTTTATTGGCATAATTTATTAAGCTCCTTTTTAATTTCTCTAGCTTTTTCACCCTTCCAAGTAGTAGCATTAGATAAGAAATATAATACTACACTTTTAGCACTATCTAAACCATATGAATCATCAATGGATTCTAATTCATACATAGCATGTAGATAGGGTAAAGCATAAGTATTTATGTTTGTCCAATCATCGTTAATTTCTGAAGCGATCTGTTTAAGTGTTCTCATTTTGTTTCCTTTATTAAATTAAAACTAGTCTACACACTCATTAAAATGTGTAGAATGGTATTAATTTAAACTACGAATTTCACTTAAAAACTTTCCGGCTACCCCATGTAATACCAATACTTCGTTCTCTAGTTCTTCAACACGGCTTTCCAAATTAATAATTTTACGAGCTAGTGTTTCAAGGTCAGTAGATAAAAACATTTCTTCATAAGCTTCATTCACATTCATTGTCTTAGTTTCCTTTATAAATAATTTAATAATAAAACCCGGCCCGTCACAGACACCATAACACAAGTTTTTTCTGGATGCAAACCAGCCCAGAATCCCCAACAAAATCAAAGACTTGCGTCACCCTTTTTAATATAATATTATATATATATATTTAATAATTTATTTTTATAAATAGTTATTTAATAATCTGTATTGTATTACCCGAACTTATATTATTTATTTATATAACTAAATAGAATAAGCAATTAATAAGCAATTAATAAGGAGTTAATAAGGAGTTAATAAGGAGTTAATAAGGAGTTAATAAGGAGTTAATAAGGAGTTAATAAGGAGTTAATAAGGAGTTATAAGTAGCTTATAATAAGGAGTTATAAGGAGTTTTAAATAAGGAGATTTCGGCTCGCTTCGGGCTGATGGAAAACTCCAGCAAAATCAGGAGCTTAGGCCGTGAGTTGACAGACTCCTAGCGAAAGCGTAAACTTATCCTCATGGCGAGACTTCCTTAATTTATATAGGATTATATAAAATGATTAAATATATTATAAGTTGTAAAGCAACTAAAAAATCTTTAGAAAACTGTGAAGCTAAATCTAATAAGATTGAAAAGGTCTTAAAGAAATGTAAAGAATTTAATAAGGAGTTAAGTTCTGATATTTATATTTCTAAAGTTTATACTAGATCTTCAGGAATAAACTATGAATATCTTTTAGACTTTGATGTTAAACCTTTAAAGACTGTTAAGATAACAGGAAATAAAAATATTGTATTAGGATCTAATGCTTTTAATTGTGATTATGTTGTACCCATAGAAATTTAAGGAGAGAAAAATGAAAGTAACTTACTCAGAAAATTATCAGCCTAATACTTTAAAGTATAAAGCTATATGGTTTGTTGGTAATATATTAGGTATTAATGTTATTCGTATTAGGTCTACTAAAAATAGATATGAGTTTACTAAAGGTAATACTTTTAGTGGAGTTCATGTTGGTAAAGTTTCTTTTTACAAAGAATTAACAAAACCTTATAAGGAGCTATGGTTTAAAAAGTTTGTTAAACTAGGTGAGACTAATCACACTATGAAAGTTCTTGAAGTTAATAAATAATTGGAGAGATAAATGTCTAATGTAATAGCTATAAATTCACGGCAAGAAGTTTTAAATAATCTAGGAGATTATGGAGAAGCCCACTTTAATGTGGAATCTAAACCTATGTTTTATAGAGTCCATAATCATATGGAGTATATAGTTCCTAATAAGAAAACATTAGTTCGTAATGACAACAATGAAAGCATTGCAGTTGTTAGTGATGGCTATGAAGTAGCTCAACATCCTGATGCTTTTAGAACTGTTGAAAATATTATTACTAACTCTAATCTTGATCTTACAAATGTAAAAAGAAATATAGAGACTAGTCATAATGGAGCAAGAGCTTATGCCCGTTATACTTTTCCAGCCCATGAAATAGAAACTAGTAGAGGAGATTCTAGTACTTTGGAAATAGTAGCTCGTAATAGCTTTGATGGTAGTTGGTGTTTTCACATAGATATAGGGGCTGTTCGTGGAGTATGTTTAAATGGTCAGGTATTTATAGAAGATTTTGCAATGTATAAAGCCAAGCATACTAAAGGTCTTAATATGTCTCATGCTTCTAGGAAATTATCTAAATCTTTAGAAGTTTATGAGAAAGAGGTAGAGCGTTGGAAGGAGTGGAAAAATATACAACTCACTTCACTTGAGTCTCTTAATATTTTTGGTAAGATATCTAATTGTAAATACTTAAATTCTCAGGATTCTAATTCTTTAAGTATCTCTCAGTTATTAGATCAACCAGAAGTATATCGTAATAAAACCTTAATGAATCTATTTAATCATTATGTAAATGAGGAAAGAAAATCTCTTGGCAGTAACCTGTGGGCTGTGTATAATACGCTAACGCATTGGGCTACTCATGCTCCTGCTGGTAAAAAGACTGCTCAGAATAATATATCAGCTATTAAAGTTAGGAGACAAGATAAAGTTCGTGAGGTCTTTAAAGGATTACAAATAGCAGCATAGGAAATATTTATGTTTATAACTAGACGATCAATATAAAATAGGGAGATAACATGGGTATATATAATAATATAGGGTTATACGATATCATATATTATAAATATGATGATGTTGGTACTGCACTTAAAAATGAAGATGGAACTATAAAATTATTCCGTGTAAAAGGAGAAGAAATTGATATGGTGATGCCTGACTCAGAAGATTTAGAGGAGATATCTAATGACATATAATTTATTAACAGTTAGCGGTAATCCAAAGACTATTAAAAGTGATAAGAAAAATAAGTACTTAACAGCTATACTACATCTTAGACCTGAAAGCACTAAGATATGTCCTTATCAAGATATAGCAGGTTGTAAGACAGCTTGTTTGAATACAGCAGGCAGAGGTGGTATATTTAAAAAGGGTGAGACTACTAATCTAATTCAAGAAGCTCGTAAGCGTAAGACTAAATTATTTTTAAAGGCTCAAGATATTTTTATGGATTACTTAGTTGAAGATATTACTAAATTTGAAAGATACTGTAAAAGAAAAGGTAAGTTACCAGCAGTTAGATTAAATGGTACTTCTGATATACAATGGGAAACTATTAAGATAAATAATTATAATAATATCTTTGAAGTCTTTCCAGACATACAGTTCTATGATTATACTAAGATACCTACTAGGAAGGTTAATCATATAACTAACTATCACTTAACTTGGAGTTACTCAGAAGCTAACACTAAGTACTCTAAGTTATTTGATAGTGTTATCAATAACATAGCAGTAGTATTCAAAGGTACATTACCTGATAGCTTTAAAGGTAGAAAAGTTATTGATGGTGATGCAACAGACCTAAGATTTTTAGATCAACATAATGTGGTTGTTGGTTTAAAAGCAAAGGGGAAAGCTAAACTAGATACTAGTGGCTTTGTAATTATAAATTAAGGATTGAGGAGAGGAAGAATGACAGATGAAAAGATTGAAGACCTTATTAAAAAGCATGTGCCTAATGTTGCATGGGCTAAAGTTACTGTGTCAGATGATACTGGTGTTTTAGTTAATATAGAATTTAAAGAAGAGGTGGAAGTTCCTAAAAAGTTGTTGGTTTAAAAGCAAAAGGCAAAGCTAAATTTGATACTAGTGGCTTTGTAATACAGGGAGGCATATAAAGATGCGAAATAAACGCAATCCAGTTAAAAAAGAAATGGATAAATTTTATAAACCTAAAACTCAAAGAGATGAACTAAAGGAATATAAGAAAAGAAAAGCTAGAGATGAATCTTATTGGAATTTAGATGATGAACTATTTGATGATAATGGAGAAAACTAATTGAACATATTTTATTTTGATGATAGCCCTGTTACATCAGCAGAATCACAGCCTGATAAGATGCTAGTTAAGATGCCCTTAGAAACGGCTCAGATGCTTTCTACTGCACACAGAGTATTAGATGGGGATGAGTATGCAGATGCTAATGGATTGTACAAGACAGCTTACAAAAATCATCCGTGTACTATCTGGGCTAGGGAATCTAGTGCTAATTATCTGTGGTTGTATGAGCATTTTATAGCTCTTGGAAAAGAGTACACTTACAGATATGGTAAGGAACATGCAAGCATTACAAAACTTGCAGAACCTTTATCAAAAGTACCTTTTAATATTATACAAGGTGATATGACTCCATTAGCACAGGCAATGCCTGATGTATACAAAGATTCTGATTCTATTAAAGCATATAGAGCTTACTGCATAAACGAAAAGCACTATGCTAAATGGGATAAGGGTAGAGACAGACCTAACTGGTGGACTAAGGAGTAATTCAATGACTCAGAAAGGATTAGACAAATTAAAAAATGAACTAGAAGATTCTAATTTTACTATGTCTTTATTAAAAAAATATATAGATATAAGATTAAAAGATAACGAAGGTTCTAAATTTGATCTAGAATATATAAAAGAAAATTTTGATAGAATAGAGAGTAGTATAAAAAATTCATTGTTTGTTATAGCGGAAGAAAGTAATCCATATACTTAATTTACAAGGAGATAAAAGTATGAGTAATAAAGAAAATGATAACTTTAATGAAACTATTAAAGAATTAATTGAAGAGTATTGGATAATTAAAGATCGGCCTGATTTATTTGAGGATTGTACTAACTATGTATTTACTAATTTAGATCAGGTAGGCAGTCAGGTGAAGGGTGATACCTATCTAGGCGATAGTATTTGTTTTCTTATGCTACAATACTTTCAATCTATATCACATAATGCTATTTCTAATCAGGATCTTAATAATATGGAAAATCAGTATTATGATCAATGGCCTGACCCAGAATTTATAAAAGGAGAATAATGAGAATTATATTATTTTAAATTTTATTGTAATTATATGTTTATTAACATTATTAGTGGTATTAATTTTAAATTAGGAGCAATTCAATGACTATTAAAACAGAAGGGTCTGAAAAATTAGTAGTAAATACTAAATCTACTTGTGGCTGTTCTTGTAAAGAGCAGATAGAAAATCTTTTAAATAGAGTAAACGAATTAGAATTAGAACTTTTAGATATTCCAGATGATAACCAGCTAACTAAACTGGAAGCTAGAGTAGACAGTCATGAAAATTTAATTGATGATGTTGATAATAGATTAACAGATGCCGAAGATACTATTGATGAATCTGAAAATAAAATTAGTTATATAGAAGATGATGTTGCTAATTTAGAAAACGATAACGAAGTATTTAAAAATGATATATCAATAGAAATGGCTAACCTAGAAAAACTAGTTGGTATTCTTGATGTTGATGTAGTTAAATTAAATAAATAACTACAATGAGTACACCTAAAGATGGCCTATCATGGTACATCAAGTGGGTATCTTCTGGATTTTTAATAGCAGCTATGGTTATTAGAGCTACAGAGATGTCCAACTTACTAGATAATATATTATCTTTAATTGGAGCTATGGGGTGGTTTTGGGTAGCATGTTTATGGAAAGATAGGTCACTTATAACCTTAAATTCCATAGCAATTTTCATTTTATTAAGCGGAGTCTTACAGAGAATATGAGAAAAATTACTAAGTTCCCTAAAGTGGGGCAAAGAATTATACATGAGGAGCCACATCTAGATAAAATTACAGAAGGAGTAGTTATAAATTTATTATCTGCTCAATTTACTTACAAGTCTGACGATGATAGAATAAACTATTGTTTTTATACTGGTTTGTGGAAAGATGCAGAAGGAGGTTGACAAATAAAACTTGATATGTTAGTATATGAATGTGATTAATTAATTATTATCATAAGGAGGTAATAAAGTATGGCTATACAAGAAGGAATCGCTTATTGGGCGAGTGTAACATCACCGAACACTAGATACGAGCCTGTATATTCGGTGGATCTGGTAGTTGAGCCAGAGGTAGCGGAAGACTTTGAAAATAGAGGCTTCAAGATTAAAAATCTTGTAGTTAATAATGAAGAAGTTGGTAAAGCTATTACCATTAAACGCAAAGTTAATGGGAAAAAGGGAGCTAGACCAGCACCTAAATTATATAATCAAAATAAGGAACAAATAGATGTTCTAGTAGGTAATGGTTCTAAAGTAAAGGTACAATATGATGAATGGGAAATTACAAATTCCTTTGGTCATTTTAAAGGATTAGACTTTCAAGCTATGCAAGTCTTGGATCTGGTATCTTACAAAACTGAAGATGGTGCAGAGTTTGATTCACTAGAAGGAGGAGAAGAGTTTTAATGATTGTAAATATTACATTAAAAGATGGAGATGTAGTAAGTTTTGAAACTGATCAAATTAGTGATGATCAAAAAAAGATTACTGCTAATACCATAATTAGGAAGGTTGCTACTTTAGAAATAATGAATGAGTCATTAGTTATAGCTAGTCAAGTTCATAGGTCAACTTTAGAGGACTTACTTATGAATTGTGATGAAGCTAAGATAGAAAAAGATAGCAACGATTAGAAAGCGGTCTAATTAAACATTAGGCTAGGTATACCGCTTTATTAATACCTAGCCTTTTTTTATATAAAGGATTTGTAGTGGAAAATAAATTAAAATTTATAAAATATCATTTGCCTTGTCCCTCTTGTAAAAGTAGTGATGCACTATCTTTAAATGAAGATGGGTCAGCTAAATGTTTTAGTTGTGATAAATTTTTTCCTAAGTATAATGCAAATGAAACTTACACAGAACCAACAAAAGGAGAAATAATGAACACTTTATCTTCCGAAAATTCTATTTTTGCTCCCTTAACTGATAGAAGTATCTCTAAACAAACCGCAGAAAAATACGGAGTTAAAAGTGTATTCAATAGTCAAGGAATTATTTCTAAACATTTATATCCTTTATATATTCATAATGAATTAACGGCAACTAAAGTAAGAGATATAGCTATAAAAGATTTCACATGGAGAGGGTCACCATCAGGGACGGGGTTGTTTGGACAAAATCTGTTCAAAGAGGGTGGGAAATACATTACAATTACGGAAGGAGAATGTGATGCTATGGCTGCTTATGAATTACTAGGTTCTAAGTGGGCAGTAGTCTCTATTAAAAATGGGGCACTCTCAGCAGTTAGAGATATTAAAGAAAACTTAGAGTATATAGAAAGTTTTGATAATGTTGTTATCTGTTTTGATACAGATAAGCAGGGAAAAGAAGCAGCTATTAAAGTAGCTAGAATTTTAAAGCCGGGTAAAGCTAAAATTCTTACCTTACCTAATGGTTTTAAAGATGCTAATGAAATGCTTGTTAAAAAGCAACATGAAAAGTTTGTAAGGTCTTGGTGGGATTCTAAAGTTTATACTCCTAGTGGTATTATAAGAATATCAGAAAAAGAAAATGAATATTTAAAAAGAGAAAAGAAAGATAGTGTACCTTATCCTTGGGAGGGGCTTAATAAAAAGTTGTATGGCCTTAGACAAGGAGAATTAGTTACCCTTACAGGAGGTACAGGATTAGGTAAGTCTAGTATTACAAGAGAACTAGAGCATTGGTTAGTTAAAACTACAAATGATAATGTAGGTATCATAGCCTTAGAAGAGGATTGGAAGAGAACAACAGATGGGATATTATCTATTGAGGCTAATGCTAGACTATATGTTGATCATATTCGAGATGAATTTGAGGATTATAAAATAAAGGAAATGTATAGAAAAGTATTTGCAGATGATAATATTTTTGTTCATGCCCATTTTGGTACTAATGATATAGACGAAATCTTTTCTAAACTTAGGTATCTTATTATAGGATGCGATTGTAAGTGGATTGTTATAGATCACTTACATATGTTAGTTAGTTCCTTAACAGAAGGAGATGAACGCAGAGCTATAGATAATATTATGACTAGAATAAGAAGCATTGTAGAGGAAACAGGAGCAGGAATTATTTTAGTTTCTCATTTACGAAGAATCAGTGGAGATAAAGGACATGAAAATGGAGTGGTTGTCAATCTATCTCATCTTAGAGGTTCTAATAGTATCGCACAATTATCCGATTGTGTTATTGCATTAGAAAGAAATCAACAGTCAGATGATGAATTAGAATCTAGAACAACAAAACTTAGGATATTAAAATCTAGATATACAGGCGATGTAGGAATGGCAACTACATTAGTTTATAATAAAGAAACAGGAAGATTATCAGAAGAACAGGAGGATGAATTATTCACAGTTATAAGTGATGAAGAATTATTTTAGGAGGATGTAATGCAACTAGTCTTTGACATTGAAACAGATGATTTAAAAGCTACTAAAATATGGTGTATTGTAGCTATAGATTTAAATAGCGAGAAAGTTTATTCCTTTGAACCAGATAAAATAGATAAAGGAATACACCTATTAGAAAAAGCAGACACTTTAATTGGTCATAATATAATAGGATTTGATATTCCGATAATTGAAAAATTAAAAGGTATTAATTTATTTAAAGATAAAACAATTATAGATACTCTAGTTTTATCTAGATTATTTAATCCAGTTAGAGAGGGAGGACACAGCCTTGAATCTTGGGGTTTTAAATTAAAATTCCATAAAGATAAGCAACCTACTGATTTTCAAGAATATACACCTGAGATGCTACAGTATTGTATTAAAGATGTTAGATTAAATAAGAAATTATTCTTTCATTTAAAAGAAGAAGGTAAAGGATTTTCAAAAGAATCAGTAGAACTAGAGCATGAAACTAGTAAAGTATTAGCTATTCAAAGATCTAACGGTTTTAAGTTTGATGAGAAAAGAGCTATCATTCTTTTAAGTTCTTTAAATAAAAGAAAGAAAGAAGTAGAAGATGAGGTTCAAAAAACATTTAAACCTAAGTGGGTTGATGATAAAGAAGTGGTTCCTTATATAAAGAAGGACGGCACATTATCTAAAAGGGGATTAACTGATGAAGAGTTCAATAGGCTTAATGCGATCATAGCTAAAGATCGAGAGATGTTTGGCAAAGGTAAAGTTACAATTAAACCTTTTATAAGAAAAAAATTACAACACTTTAATCTTGGATCTAGAAAACAAATAGGTGAGTATTTGCAAGATGTAGGATGGAAGCCTAAAAGATTTACTCCTACAGGACAGCCTATAGTAGATGAAGGAACTTTAAAAAAGATAACTCATATACATGAAGCTAATTTGATAGCAGAGTTTTTATTATTACAAAAGAGAATAGCTCAGATTCAATCTTGGATTGATGCAGTAGAAGAAGATCAAAGAGTACATGGGTTTGTTATGTGTACAGGAACTATAACTGGTAGAATGTCTCATAGATACCCGAATATGGCACAAGTTCCTAGTATTCATAACCCTTATGGCGTTGAATGCAGATCTTGTTGGACTGTAGATAAAGGCTATAATTTATTAGGAATAGACGCAAGCCAACTAGAGCTTAGAATGCTTGCACATTATATGGATGATAGGAGGTATATTGATGAAATCATCAACGGAGATATTCATTCCACTAACCAAGAACTTGCTGGACTTAAATCAAGAGATCAGGCAAAAACTTTCATCTACGCCCTCATATACGGAGCAGGAGATGCAAAAATTGGTGGAATCATTAAAGGAAATAAAGTCGAAGGTAAGAGATTGCGAGAACGCTTTCTTAGTCGTACACCATCATTTAACTCTCTTAGAAAGCGAGTTGATAGGGCTTCTCAAAAAGGATACCTAAAAGGTTTAGATGGAAGAAAGATAACTTTAAGACATCAACATGCAGCACTTAATTCTTTATTACAGGGTGGTGGTGCTATCGTTATGAAACGAGGACTAGTTATATTAAATAATAAACTTAATGAGATGGGACTTGATTATAAATTTGTTGCTAACATTCACGATGAATGGCAGATGGAAGTTAAAGAAGATCAATCTCATATTATAGGGACACTAGCAGTTGAATCAATTAGAGAAACAGCAGATTATTATTCCATGCGATGTCCTTTAGATGCCGAATATAAAGTAGGAGGTAACTGGAGTGAAACACACTAAAACAAACAACATAAGATTTGAAGATGGTGAATGGTGGTACGTTGGACAAGCAGACGGAAGAAGAAGAGTAGATTCTCACGAAAAGAAAAATAAAACAAGAATGTTTGTTAATGGTAAGTACGTACCTAAGTCTCATCCTTTACATAAAGCAGGTAGGTTTAAAACATTTGAAGGGGCTGCCTTTGCCTCTTTAGAGGGCTATGAAAAATCTACAGAAGGATATGTATATATTATATCTAATCCTTGTTGGGATGGTTGGATTAAAGTAGGCATGGCAGTGGATGTAAAAGATAGATGTAATCAATATCAAACATCTAGTCCTTTCAGAGATTATAAATTATGTTATAATAAAAAATTTAAAGATAGGAAAAGTGCAGAACAAAAAGCACATAGCAAATTAAAAAAGATTTCAAAAACCTATAAAGGAGAATGGTTTAATATATCTATATCAAAAGCTATTAAAACCATAGAAGCAATATGAAAACAAATTTAAATACATTAGTCTCTGATATATACAAAAAGATTTCTGTATTATCAGAAGGTGAAGCTATATCTATTCCAGATAATCTACTTAAAGATTTTGGAAATGATATGACTGATGCCTTAAAAGAATGGGCTACTCCTAGATCTTCAGAATCTGAATTAACTCCAACATTAAGAATGTCAAATTTAGGTAAGCCTGATAGACAATTATGGTTTGATTTAAATTCTGAAAAGACTTCTGGATCTATTCCAGAGAGCCTGTATATTAAATTTCTTTATGGTCACTTGTTAGAAGTATTACTATTATTCTTTGTTAGGCTCTCAGGACATAAGGTTGAATCAGAACAAAAAGAAGTTAAGGTTGATGGCATTGTTGGTCACATGGATTGTGTTATAGATGGAGAAGTAGTAGATGTAAAGACAGCCTCTGGTTACGCCTTTAAGAAGTTTAAGAATAAAACTTTACCAGAGAATGATACCTTCGGTTACTTAGCTCAACTAGCAGCCTATGAAGAGGCTATGGGTACATCCAACGGAGGTTTCTTAGCTCTTAATAAAGAGACAGGAGAGATAGCACTATATATACCTCAAGAATTTGATAAGCCTAATATAAAAGTTAGGATAAAAGATATTAAAAAGATTGTAAAAAGAAAGACCCCTCCTAAGTTTTGTTATGACCCTGTGCCAGAAGGACTATCTGGTAATTTAAAATTAGCTAGAGAGTGTAATTACTGTCCTCATAAATTTAAGTGCCATAAAAATTCTAATGATGGTAAAGGGTTAAGAGTATTTGATTATGCTAAAGGTCCAGTATATTTTACACACATTGAGAAGGAACCAAAGGTATTGGAGATAATGAAATGAATAATAGATTATCTAAAAAAATAAGAAAAAAAGCTTTACAAATTCTTGTAGAATGGGTACAATTACAAGTACCGGAGGAAGAAGCAAGAAAAATTAATGTAACAAATGTTATAAAATTTATGCCTCCCGATACTCATCTATATGCAGGACATAAAATTATCTTATCAGCCTATTCATATAGATGGATAATTAAAAAAATTAAAAATTTAATAAAAGAAAAAAATATTAATATTAATAATATCTTATTAAAAGATATTAAAGAATATACTGAGAAGCGTACTATAAAAAGAAATAGATATGTTGGTAATATCTTATGAGAAGGAAGCCTAGAAGAGTTAGACCTAAAGAAAAAAATGTTCCAAAGGGTTACGATAGTTCTTGGGAATATACTTTACATAAAGATGTATTACAAAATTGGAAACTTAGAGGAGACTTAATAGATTATATAGTAGAAAAAACATATGAAGTAGATTTCATTCGTAAGATTGGATCTAAATTAATTTTATTAGAAGCTAAAGGTAGGTTTTGGGATCACGCAGAATATAGTAAATATATATGGATTCGTAAAAGTTTACCTAAAAATACAGAACTTGTATTCTTATTTCAGAAACCACAGGCTCCTATGCCAGCAGCTAAAAAAAGAAAGGATGGGACTAAAAGGAGTCATGCAGAATGGGCTGAGAAGAATAATTTTAGATGGTATAGTGAAGACACTTTACCTAAGTTATGGAGGTAGTAATGAAGAATAAAGATTTAGTTAATAATCCTGATCATTATAATCAAGGGGAGATTGAATGTATAGATGCTATAGAAGCTATGCTTAGTAAAAGAGAATTTATAGGATATTTAAGGGGTAACTCTTTAAAATATAGATGGAGATTTCCTTATAAAGATGGAGTACAAGATCTAGATAAGGCAATGTGGTATGAAAATAGATTACATAAAATATTAAGGGATAGCAATGGTTGAAGATAAAGTTGGACCTAAAGAATATTTAGGGATAAAAATAGACTATGATAAAGATAAAAAACTAAATGATTTTAGTTTGAATAGTTTAAAGGATAGATATTTTTGGGAAGAAGAAACTCACGCTCAAGAAGCATTTGCGAGAGCATCTGTATTCGGAGCTACATACAAAGGAATAACAGACTATGAATTGGCTCAAAGACTTTATAACTACAGTTCCGATTGTTGGTTCATGTTTAGCACTCCTATTCTTAGTAACGGGGGAACAAGTCGTGGCTTACCTATTAGCTGCTTCCTTAATTATGTCCCTGATAGTAGGGGTGGTTTGTCTGATCATTATGACGAGAACATTTGGTTGGCAAGCTCAGGTGGAGGCATCGGTGGATTTTGGGGAGATGTTAGGAGTAATGGTATACCTACTGCTCACGGCAGTCGTTCTACTGGTTCTATCCCTTTCATGCATGTCGTAGATTCTCAGATGCTCGCCTTTAATCAAGGCACTACAAGACGAGGTAGCTACGCTGCATATATGGATGTTAGCCATCCAGAAATAGAAGAGTTTATTAATATTAGAAAAGAATCTGGAGGAGATATTAATAGAAAGTGTTTGAATCTTCACAACGGTATCACACTTAATAATGAATTTTTAAATGCTGTAAAAGAAAATTTAGATTGGAGGTTAATAGATCCAAAAACTAAAGAAGCTGTTAAGATTATAAATGCTAGAGATTTATGGTGGCAAATTATCTATGCAAGAGCAGAAACTGGAGAACCTTATATAGTTAATTTAGATCTGTGTAACGAAAACCTTCCTAAAGGACAGAAGGATTTAGGTTTAGAAATAAGACAAAGTAATCTATGCTCTGAAATAACTTTACCTACTAATGAAGAACGAACTGCTGTATGTTGTTTATCCAGCGTTAATTTAGAATACTTTGATGAGTGGGTTAAAGACCCGTTATTTATTAGTGATCTAATAACAATGCTAGATAATGTCTTACAACATTTTATAGAAAATGCTTTAGATACTACACAGCTTGGAGAATATAGTGCTAATTATAAAAGATTTAAAACTTATATTAAAGGAGGTCAAGAAGGATTTACTAAGGCTGCATACTCAGCTTATAGAGAAAGGTCAATCGGTTTGGGAGCAATGGGATTTCACGCCTATCTCCAACGCAAAAACATTGACTTTGAAAGTATCTATGCTACGAGCTTTAACCATAAATGTTTTAAGCACATTAAAGCTGAATCATGTAAAGTTTCTAAGAGACTGGCTGATGAGCGTGGTGAAGCTCCTGATGTACACGGTTCGGGGTATCGCCATTCTCACTTACTCGCTGTTGCTCCTAATGCTAGTAGCAGTATTATTTGTGGTGGGACTTCTCCTTCTATTGAGCCTTTTCGTGCAAACATTTTTACGCATAAGACCCTCACAGGAAATTACCAAGTTAAAAATAGATTTCTTGAAAATCTTTTTAAAGAAAAAGGATTACTGGATAAGGAAATAAAAGATCTATGGGCTGATATATTAGCTCATAATGGATCAGTCCAACACTTAGATATTCTTTCAGAACACGAAAAGAATGTATTTAAAACAGCAACGGAGGTAAATCAAATATGGGTAATTGAACATGCAATAAAAAGACAAGAGTTTATTTGTCAAAGTCAAAGTGTAAACTTATTTTTCACGCTTCCAAAAGCCACAGAGAATCAAGAAATACATGATGATTATATGCAATATGTTAATGATGTTCATTGGTATGGGGCAAATAAACTCAAGTCACTTTACTACTTTAGAACAGAAGCAGCTAGAACTACAGAAAATGTTGGAGTTAAAATACCACGAATTAGATTAGATGAAATAGAATGTTTGGCTTGTGAGGGATAATATGAAAGTAGTAGAAGTTAAGTGGGGAGATGCTTGGATAGATACAGACGACTTTGCTTTAGAGGAAGCTAGGAAATTAAAACCTATTGTTAGATCTACTGTGGGATTTCTAATAAAAGAAAACTCTGAGGCTGTTGTTTTATGTACAGACTTTTATGAGAAAGATAAGAAAACAATTAACACTCCAATGATTATACCAAGAGATATGATTTTAGATTATTGGATATATGATATACTTCCAGAAGGAGAACAAAATGTTGAAAAGACCTAAAAAGATCTTGGCTTTAAAATTAAAATATGAAGCCGAGATTGAAGAATACAAAGTTGATATAGAAAACTATTTAGATAATAGTGTAGGTGTAGCAGAACACCCACACCTTATTGAATCTTTAGATGAATTAATAGCTAAATTAGCTAATGCTGAAGATAAGTTACAATCTTTAATATCTAATTTTTTAGATAAAAAACTTTATAAAAGAGATAATGACTAATGAGTTTATTAAGCACCAGAGATTACTATAAACCTTTCGATCATCCGTGGATGTTTGACTATTATGTATTGCAGAACCAGATGCACTGGATGCCTGAGTCTGTTCCATTACATACGGATGTTAAAGATTGGCAGGATCTATCCGATACAGAGCGTAACTTATTAGTTCAGATATTTAGATTGTTCACACAATCTGATGTTGATGTAGGAGCAGGATACATAGATAAATATATGCGAGTCTTTAGGAAACCAGAGGCACGAATGATGATGGGATCTTTTGCTAATATGGAATCTATTCATCAACATGCTTATAGCCTTCTTCTGGATACTGTAGGACTTCCTGAGATTGAGTATAAAGCTTTTGCTGAATATGAACAGATGTCAGATAAGCATGATTATGTAAAAGACTTTAAACCTACTTTAAAGGATAAGAAGAGTATTGCTAAAACTTTAGCAGTCTATTCAGCCTTTACAGAAGGACTACAATTATTCAGCAGCTTTGCAATACTTTTAAATTTTCCTAGATTTGGAAAGATGAAGGGCATGGGACAGATTGTAACATATTCAATAAGAGATGAGTCTCTTCATGTAGAAGCTATGACTCAACTATTTAAAGAGTTCATTAAGGAAAACTTAGAGATCTGGACAGATGATTTCAAGAAAGAAATCTATCAAATCTGTAGGGAAATGGTGAAGTTAGAAGATAAGTTCTTAGATCTTGTGTTTGCAATGGGGGATATTCAAGGGCTAACTAAAGAGGACATGTATGCTTATAATAGATACATTGCAGATAGAAGACTTTTACAGTTAGGATTAAAAACAAATTTTAAACAGAAAGAAAACCCGCTTGGTTGGCTAGATGAAGTAATGGGAATAGAACATCAAAACTTCTTTGAAGGACGGGCTACGGCCTATATGAAAGCAGGACTACGCGGAGACTCTGGTAAGCTTATATTCAGGGATATAGAATAATGACTACAAAAAATAAAGAAGCTACATTAGTAGGCTATAAAGTTATATTTGATGGTAAAGGTAATTTAGTTACAGAAAGAACTTCCTCAAATATAGATAGTATTAAACATCTTTTTACAAAGAGAGATTTCTATTTGTTAAAAAGCATTATTAGAGAAGCTACTTCTAATCTTGATGAAGTTCATAATAATATTGAAATAGCTTTAAATGCAAGGAAAGAATATGTATAAACTAAAAGCATTATTTACTTTAATATTTATTTTATTTTCTTCTAATTCTTTTGGACAATGGTCAATCGTTGCATCAGATATTGATGAAGAATTAATATGCATGGCTAAAAATATTTATTTTGAAGCAGGAAATCAACCCTTAGCAGGTAAATTATCCGTTGCGTTTGTAACTATTAATAGAGTTGTTAGTTCTCAATTTCCAGATTCTGTATGCGATGTTATTTATCAAGCCGAATATCGTAAAAATTATATGGGAAACGAAGTTCCAATTATAGGTCGGTGTCAATTTAGCTGGTTCTGTGATGGCAAATCTGATACTCCTACAGATTCTTATACTTGGGTACAATCAATGGAAGTCGCAAGAGAAATATTAGAAATTAATAATTTTCAATCGAGGATGATACTAATTGATATTACAGAAGGAGCTTTATGGTATCATGCAGATTATGTGAAACCTGATTGGTCTAATTATTTACAACGGATAATAACTATAGAGAATCATATTTTTTATAAATAGAGGAAATAAATTGTGTTAAAAACGATACTTAATTGGACTAGGGAAAAAAACAATATTGATTCTAATTGGACAAGAAAGGCAAGTCTTGTAGAGCTAAAGACTATAGATGTTTCCGAAGATCCGGTCAGACCAGAAATAGATTTACAATGGAGAAGGGAGTTTGATAGGAAAATTTTTGGCCTTAAACATAAGGAAGAAATCAAAGCGATTATATGTTTAGCTTTTACTAATGATGTACCTCATACTGTTCGTGAGTTAGACTTAATGAGTAAGGTTAGTAAGTATGAGAAAAACGCAAATATGGCTATTGCTTATACTGTCTGGTCAAGACAAAAAGGAGCAGGAAAGAAAATAATGGAAGAGGCTCTTAAATATGCCAAGATCAAAAACTTAAAAAGAGTTGTTACGCTGTCTCCGCTTACACCGATGGCAACACATTACCATATTAGAAACGGGGCAAAGCTTATAAGTCTTAATGCCGAGACACAGAATTTTGAATATAGTTTATAACTAAGCAGAAATTTCAAAGGTTATTTTATTTCTTACGCCCGGAACTTCAACAGCTACACCATCAATGACTCTTGGTTTATACTTAAACTTTAAAGCAGATTCCATAGCTGCACGTTCAAACAAAGTACTTGTAGATTCTACAACGCCTACATCTCTTACTGTTCCCTGTCTAGTTACTGTAAACTCTACAATAACGTAGCCTTCCAAGCCCCTGTTCAAAGCCCTTGCTGGATACACAGGAGCTACCTTAACAATAGGTAAATATTCCCCGTCACTTATACCAAAACCTACCCCGCCTATGTTCATACCTGTTCTAATTTGAGGCGCAGATACAGAGACAGCCATAGAGTTATCAAAGTTATTTAACATATCAGGCGTAGGCATTTCAGGCATTTGCTCTGGTTCTGGAGGTTTCTCAGGCTTTTCTTTCTTTACCTCGACAACTTCAGTTCGTTCAACACGCACAAAGTCACCAAGTCTGAAGTTCTCAGTCTCCGTCATGGCCTGTTCCCCAGTTGAAATTAACAACTGCATTATGAACAATAAACCAAATGTAATCCCTGTTCCAAATGAAACGGCTGCTGCAATTCTAGTTATCATGTTATCTCCTTAGCACGATGATCAGGCTTGAGCAGCCGTATTCATCATCTTAATTGACTATTTTTATTTTCTTAGGCTTCTTTTCCTCTGGAATTATTCGCTCTAAGGTAATAGTTAATAGTCCATTAGAAAGTTTCGCTTCCTTAACTTCTATATCATCTGATAAATTAAAACTTCTTCGGAAGGATCGGTGAGCTATCCCACGATGTACTTCCTGATTAGTTTCTTCCTTATTAGATTTATTATAGGATATAGTAAGAACTTTATCTTCAAGAACAACTTCAATATCTTTATCTGTCATTCCTGCTAAAGCCATTTCTATTCTATAAGTATACTCATCTCTGAGAATGTTATAAGGAGGGTAAGTTCTATTACGATCCCTACCCAAACAATCAAGTTGTGAAGTAGCAAGCATATCAAAAAGCTTATCAAACCCTATAAACGAGTGTGAGAACATTGGATGTTTGGTATCCAATAACCATTTTTCAGTAGTCATATTTTACTCCTTATTTAAGCAAGTTATGAGGCTATCTACAACTAGCCTCTAATATACCCCTTAGAACGCCTGTAAGCCCTTCTAAGAGACTTTCTAAGCTATACCCTACTCCTACCCTTATTTCTAGCTGGTCGAAGCTTAGATACGTTCTGAGACTGTCTCATATTATATCTAGAGTATGGCTTCTTTTTTAATAAAGCTTTAGGATATTCAGCTTTTCTCGGCTGAAGACCTGTCGCTTTATCAATTCTATTTTTCTCTTCCATTATTAGATCCTTCTTCTTTTAAAAAGTTGCTATAAGCCTTAAACCATCCTATCCATTTAGAGATAGCCCATACAGTTGATCCCCATATGAATGTCAATAAAAGAATAGCTAACCAAATAGATAAGGAATGTCTTATTACCTGATCCATCCAATCATAGATTTCGTTTATCATTTTATCTACTCTCTCTTGATACGCCTTTCATCTTTTCAAATGTCCGAAGTCCACCAAGTCCTAACATACCCATCAGTACTGTAGATAGCTGACTAAAGTCAAACTCTGGTAGTGCTTGATCTATTCCTCCAACAGCGAATCCAAACTGTAGAAGCGGAGCCAGAATGAAATGATAACTAAGAGCAACACCACAGACCCATCCAACAAACGGCCTCCATCCTGCTACAAAGATACTCTTATGTGCAGCTTCAGCTTTATTAACTTCAAGCTGTGCCATATTCGCGTCATGTAATGCTGTTTCTAATTCATGCTGTAGTTGCATCTTTAAGTCTTTATCAACTACAAACTTATCTACAATACTTGTTACTGGTCCTATTAATTTATCTATCATTTTATTCTACCTTTATTTACTTTATCTAGTCTTTCTTTAGTCTTTTTAATATGATCACTGTACCACCAATCAAATATACAAGGAATAAACCCGTGTATAAACATAACAATACAAGCTACTAAAGATCTTCCACTTTCTTTCAATGTAAAGTATAGATGTTCTATATATCCCATTCTTACATCTTTAGGATGATTAAAATTAAATGACTTCATTCTACATCGTTTAAAGGATTAGCCAATATCTGCTCTATCCTTTCTTCTAAGTCGCTGCGGATCTCTCGCAAGTCTTCATTTATAGATCTGATTTCATCATCCAGATCACTTCTCATGGTTCTTAGTTCTGCGTTCATGTCTTGAAATTGTGTTTGCATAGCTCTTTCTATCCCATATATATCATTACGAACTTCCCTTTGCGTTTCAGCAGTAGAAGATTCGATGCTTCTTGAAAGTCTATTTGACTCGTCTATGTCACGGGACACATCTTCAATATCGTTAGATACTCCAGCTATATCTGCTACGAGTTCTTCTCGTATAATGTCATAAACTGTCTCAAGTCTGTTAATCTCTGCTGTTATAGCTGCGGGTTGAAGTGCAGATAACTTTGCTTCTGCATCCAGAAGTCTATTGTATAGCTCAAAGCCTCCCCACAGCCCTCCTGAAATTGTCCCAAGTAAGGGCAGTATTAAAAGAAGCTTTCCGCCTCCTATCTTAATACCTTTATATTCTACTTCTGTCATATTAATTATACTCTACATTTACCATATCATTTAATTTCTTTTGAGACTTTCCAGCCATCATATAAAAGCTAAAGTTATTATCTTGTACATCATCTTCAGCATATAAAATAGTACTAAGATACCAACTACTACTATCAGGAACTTGGACCTGTTGCGTATACTGTGAGAAGCCTTCTCTATAGCCCATGAAAGCTACTGCTGCCGTCTGATCAGTATCAAATCCACCATCCTGCATCATAGAATCTAGCTGTTCTTGTAAGTTCTCTTGAGCAGCCTCTGCCCCTATCTGATCTGCTAAAGATTCTACGGCTTGTGCAATCCTCTGTTCACTGACTGTTGGTGGAGCTATATCAAATCTTCCGAAGTCTGGATCTTGTTGACTTAAAAAGGTTCCTATATCTCCTCCTACAGCTATTGCTTCATTGAAATCATCTTCAAACTGCATGTCAGACTGAGTAAAAGTTCCTCCATCTTCAAACATAAACTCCTCCTGAGACTGCTGTTCTTGCTGCTGTTCTGCTACTTCAAAGGGTGAGGTAGCTATTTCAGGACCAATCTCGGCTGCTTGAAACTCTTGAAGACCTAATGATTGTTCTTCTTGATCTCTTAGGAAGCCTCCATTATTTTCAGATTCTGATGAGCCTGTAGAAATACTGGAAGATCCTATAGCTTGTGATCCTGTGTCCCTTACTGAATTTAAAGCAACAGCAACAGCCTTATTAAAATTAACTCTAGAAGATGAACTTGAATTAGACTCTACAAGAATCTCTACGGGTTCTTCTTCTACAATTAAATCTTCTTCTTGTTCTTCTATAGCTTCTATATTATCTTCTTCTATTAACTCTGTATAAGCTTCTTCATTAATAAGAAGCTCTAGTTCTTCCTCATCTATCAAATCTTCTAAAGCTTCGTCTTCAATAAATAGTAGTTCAGTTTCTTCTACTATCTCTGCTAGTTCTTCAAGTACCTCTTCAGCCTGTTCTTCTAAAAGTGTAGGCTCCAATTCTTCTAAAGCTTCATCCTCTAGCCAATCATCTTCAACAGCTAACCAGTTTTCAGTGATTGCCAAGTCTTCAAAGATATACTCTTCATCTAACTGTGCAATATAAGAATCTCCATATTCTGTATCTACATCATAAATAACAAATTCATCAGTAGTAGGATCAAACTGCATGTCAATCCAGACAGGCTCATAAAAATCTTCTGTCTCTATAAAAATAGTTTCGTCTGAAAATGTAGGATCAAAGCTTTCAAGCTCCTGTTCTTCTGAGGCATATGAATCATAATAAGGTTCTTCCCAAAGTTCAGTTTCATATCCATAAAATTCTTCTTCTGATTCATAACCTTCACTCATATACATTTCGTCAGGAGAAAAGCCATACATATCATACTCTTCTTGACTGTAACTTCCATCTTCATACTCCTCATCCATTGTATACGAATCTTCTATCGCCTGTTGTTGAGCCATTGCTGACTCATATCCTTGACAAGAAGTGTGATACAATGGATCAAAAGTACATTGCTGATCTATGTATGCCTGTTCATACCCGGTACAGTCTGTATCATATAAAGCGTCTATACCGCATTGCTGATTAAAATAAGCCAGTGCGTATCCGCTGCAATTTACAGAATACAGAGGATCAGCGGTACATTGTGCCGTTATATCTACCTCTGCCATTAGAGACTTATTCTCTAAAGCTGTATTATGGGCTGTATTATTCCAATCACTAGTTACACAAGATCCAGAAACATTTGTAGATCCTGTAGAGCATTCATCGTGAAACAAGTACTGCTCATATTCTGTAGAACTTCCTTGAATACCAATCAGAACATCGTGCCTGTTAATATCTAGCTCTTCGTATCTGAACTCAATGTTATTAGAGTTCTCGTATAACCACATTTCAAACGTGTTATCGGAGTTTCTATGATACTCTCTTAAATCGTACCAACCAGCTATAAAATAATCATCACCGCTAGGATTATCAAAATACTTGGTAAGCATTCTAGAGCCACTATCCCTGATAAGATCAGTCCAAAACGGGTAGATAGTGTAAACTGTATCCGGTAGCGGATCTGGTGTATAATCATTACAATAGACTGTCGTAAACGACCAACAACCATTCGTAGACATGTATCCTTGAGTGTATTCATTGCCATAAAATCCAAATGTAAAACCTAAATTAATTGCTCCTGATCTACTATCGTCTGATATGTTCCATTGTGACGTGCCTGACTGATTCCTCAGATCGAGAATAGACGCTGACCCTATAGTGAAGTCAGTTGCACTTGCAAGTCCTCCTAGAAGAAGGCTAAGACTTGCACACAGCTTCGTCAGGCATTTCATTACAAAACTCTTCCTTTGTCCACACACGATATTCATATTCAGAATCACTGTCGGCCTCTTTAAAATTATGAGAAACACTAACCATACCGTCTGGTTGATCCTGTGGATTCCTGTCCCAATTCTCTTGGGCTTCTTCGCCTATACTGCCCATATAAGGACAAGGCGTTCCAGCCATTTCCATAGCTGAAAATACTCTTTCATCCTGACACATTAGACTAACAGCAGCAACCTTCATTCCCATATCATATAAGGTTTTTGAAAGTTTGATACGCTCACAGTTTGTATCAGTTACGCTTCTGCCTCCAGAGAACCCAAAGATTTGAGTCTGTAAAGCACCACTCACTCCTGTTGTACAGAGGTCTTGTGAATAAGAGCTTCCTATACTTGGAGCTATTGCGCTTGGAGGAGGGCTTTTAATGTCCTGTTCAATGCGTTGTACCGTTTCATTACGGTTGATGTTTTCATTGGTATTGACATTTGTATTATTTGTCGTGACTTCCGAAGATGAAGTACTTTCAGATACCGAATTGTTATTATTCGTATTAGTAGCCGTAGCATTGCTTGTACTGGTTGATGTATTTACATTGCTGCTACTTACTGATTGATTAACAGTAGACGTATTAACATTAGTATTAGTTGCTGTAGAAGACGAACTAACTGTCGAGTTGTTGTTATTAGTGTTCGTGTTTACGTTTGTATTACTGTTAGTATTTGTTGATGTATTTGTATTAACATTAGTGTTGGTAGACGAGCCTGAATACGAAGTTGTATTTACGTTAGTATTATTATTTGTGTTGGTTGCAGTAGACGTATTAGTGTTCGTATTTGTATTAGTGTTCGTATTTGTATTAGTATTAGTATTGGTGTTTGTATTAGTATTAGTATTCGTACCCGTTGTGGTTGTCACAAGCGAATTTGCTTCACAGTATTGTGATCCTGCTGTACATGTCCCTGTCTGCTGAGAGAATGTTTCATTTGGAAGTAACCCAAATATAAGCAAGATAAAAATTATTATAAAATATTTGTCGAAAACAAAATTTGCCATTTCTTTTATTTTTCCTCTTCAATAAATTCAACATCGTTTCTTAACGTCCTCTCTACTTCTCCTAAAACCCAAGATGGTAAGTCGTCCATAGTTATATCTACAAAGATATGGTCTTGAGCTTTTTGTATATATAATTCTATAAGTTCTTCATAAAGTCCTCGAAACTCTTCCCTTTGTATCCACGGCTTTTCTTTTTTTGTACGCTCCTTACAATCTATTTTATAAGCACTATCAAGATCAGATTCTAAATATAAAAGCATTAGTATTTACCGTTGCGTATAATCTCTGTTAATTCCTTTGCCCTGTTACCAACTTGTTTAGACCACTTACTATCCATAAATTCGTTTGCTGCTGTATCCCAATCACTTTTCTCCATTGCGGTTAAAGCCTTTTTAAATTTTCTTAATCTTGTTTGACCTAAGTTAAAACTTATATCAATCATTGCATCCTGTCTAGCTTCGTTAAGTTCTGAAAACCAACCATACTCAAAGTCTAGTTCAGTTATAATACGGTCAATATCATTTTGTAATAGATAATCTATCTCATCTTCTGATAACCCAATGCCCCCTTCTGGATCTATGTTTCTTCCAACACCTATAGTAATCTTAGAAGCACTACACTTATAAGCATGAGTTTCCACGCCTTCATGGATCTTTAACATTTCTATTAGTTTATCGTTATTCATTTTCTCCATCCTGATAAAAAGGACTCATATTGTTGTTTATTCTTGGTATTGCATGTCTTGTGGCTTTATCTATAATAGACTTAGGAAGTGGTTCTTCTCCTATATTAATATTTTTCAAAGCATCTATTTCTTTAGGAGTTAATGTAGGAACCATTGCAGGTATTAATATTTCTTTCCCATCTATTTCAACACCAATAGATACTTCAGTCATAATTTTACCAGTTACATTATTTTTAATTGGACCTAAAAATCCCTGCATAGATTTATCTCTGTCGGTAGATACAGGATCACCTCCTTTTACTTCATCACCGTCTTTATAGCCATGTCTCGCTCTAGTCTCTTCAGGAGTATAAACTTTTGCTTTTCCATCTTCAATTAATTGTCTTATAGCCTGAGTTGCTTGGTCCCTTGTTTCTGCCTCAATCGTGAAACCTAGATCATGGTTAAAAAGATCTTGTGATTTTCTTCCACCTAAAGCTGAAATAACAGCGTCTGATTTTTCACGGGCATCAATTAAAAACTTAGTTAGTTTAGGACTTTCAGCATTTTTAGCCAACCATCCTAAAGCTAAATGTCGGGCTGCATCTCCTCGCCCTTCCCACGCTTCTTCTTCTGGATACATCTGATCTAAACTAGCTGCCCATTCCTTATCATCCTTAGAAAAAATTCCAAATTTATCAGCTAAGTTCCATAAAAAAGATTGGTTAGAATCTGTTACTTCATCCCCGTCTTTATAACCTTGTCTTCGTTGTCTTAAAGCACTAAGTAATCTCCCTCTGTTTATAGGGTCTTGGTTGTAACCTACTAACTTGTTATTTAACATAACTAAGCTTCTATCTTTTTGTCTTCTTTGAAGGGCTTCTAGTAATCCTTCTTCTACATAAGGTTCTCCAGTTAAAGGATTTACTCTATTAGCAGGATCTTCTTTAGCAAAGGGAACATCCTCTCCTTTTATTAAACCTCCTGTTACTCTTCTTTGTCTAAAAATTGATTCAAGGTCTTCTCTTTCTTGTCTTTCTCTTCTTATTAACTCCTTATAACTCCTTAAGCTATCTCTATCTCTTTCGCTAAGATTATCTAATTCTTCTTGTTCTGCTTTTGAAAGTAAATAATTGTAAGCTTGCCACTCAGCTTCTAATCTTAAAAGTAATTGATCGGCTCTATCATATTGCTCTTGTTTTTCTTCGGGACCAATCCTTCCTCTAACAAAATCTCGTTCAGCATCTGAATACATTCTATTATATAACTGATATTCTTGATTATATTCAAAAAGTTTTAATTCTTTATTTTTTTGTATATCTTGAGGTCGTAATTTAATTCCAAATCCATAAAGCCATGCTTCAAAAGGAGTATACTTTGAAGAATAGGGAGATCCTTCATAAGTTCCTAATAAAATATCTTGATCAATACCTTCTACTCTTCCTATTTCATATTGTTTTTTTAATCTTTCTGCTTGCTCTATTCTTTCAGTAGCATATGATCCGGGAATTAAAGGAATATTAGGGGTTTCTTTACGAATAAAATCTTTAATTAAAGCAAACTCGTCAGTTCCTACTCCATCAATATCTTGTCCTGTAAAGGAATCTTTTTTATATACAAAAGTTCCCAAAGCATCTCCAATGATACCAAGACTAGGTTGAAAAGGTGTAGGAACTCCCGGTATTCCCTGTTCTCTTTGCTCATAAATATCTCCACCGGGAACCCAACGACTTACGTCTAAATACTGAGACTGTCCTGTTCCTGATCTAAAAGGCATTTTAATAAGTGTAGGAGGCATAAAAGGAACATCATATAAAGTTCTAGAAAGCTCATCTCTTGCCGTTAGTCTTTCAGCATCTTCTGATCCTCCAGACATTTTATCTCCTACTTTATTAAGTAAGTATCCAGCAACTGCCCACTTAGCAAATTTTTCAGGTCGCATAATAGCAGCTTCTGCTAAAAGAGGAATAACCCTATAAGTATAACTAATAAATGGAGTTGTAGTTCTTCTCATCCAATCAATAACAGGAGCATTAATATCATAATCAATAAACCATTTACGGGCTTCGGCGGCTGCCTCAAACTGAGCTTTAGTAGTTGCTTTACTTAAACCTCCTGCCTTTTCCATACGATCCATAAATACTGCCATTCTAAAGAATTGATCTTCAAGTTGATACGCTCTTTCAGCCTTATCAACAGTAAGCCTTTTAATTGGCATCATATATTCGCCAATCGTTTGTGTCCATCCGGGTAGGTCGTAACCTAAAAATGTAGATTTTATAGGGGCAGCCTGTCCCGTTAATTTTTCTGCTGCTATAGAATAAGCATCTGCCCTTTTTTTATTAAATTCTTTTGAAACTAGATCAGCATCGAAAACTCCCATCTTTCTAGCAGCATGGTAAAGTTCAGACTTTTTATCAGGAGAAACCATTAATTCTTTAATAGCTCTTAGTAAATATTTTATTGAAGTATCTGATAAATCTAAAAGAAGTACATTAGATATAGTATTATTAACATGAACTGCTGGAATCCAAGCAGTCTTTAACTTCTTCCAAGTTGTTTGAACTCCTTCTAGTCCTTCAACCATTTCTCTTACTAGATCATTTTCTGATCCTCTAGCCCTTAACATATGATTAATATCTTCAAAAATAGGCTTTTGAACATATCTATCTGCTAAACTACCATAAGAATAAATACTAGTTCCTTTCGCTTTGCTTTTTGGAACAAGGGTATAGGTTATCTTTTCCTCATCACTTAACTGTTCCCATTGCTTCTCAGTGATAGAAAACCTTTTTCCTGTTTCATCACTTTCATTTGAAAGCCTATTAAAAAACTTAGCCATAGGAATATCTTGAGCAAACAATCTTCCTGTTTCTCCTATAGCAAAAGCAGCGTCTTCTATTTCTCCCATTGCTTTTCTTTCAATTTGAGTAAAATCTCTATGAACAACAACTTGTCCATTATCTAATTCTTTAACAATTTTAAACCCGTCTTGCTCCCAAGTTTTGCCTTCTGATCTTTTTGGACCCCTTTTTGTAAATGATGATTTAGCAATAGTCTCAGTAATGCCTCTCTTTCTAAGATTTTGTGCAACTATTTTAAGATTTTTTACTTCATTTCTAAAAGCTTTTTGTTGATCTGTACCTTCTAAATGTCTTTTATAAGTTCTATGAAGATAATTATTAATATTTTTTTCCCATGTTTCTTCATTTAATAATCCTAACTCGACTAATTCATTTCCATATTTTGAAATTTTTTCATTTGCTACGTTTTTAGCTTCTGTAAGTTTACCTTTTTGTTGCTTACTTAAATTAATATTAAGTGAAGATTCTAGTAAATCAATAGATTTATAGTCTCCGGTCATAAAAGAATAAAGTAATGTATTTTCTTCAGGCGTAAAGCCTTTAGATAAATTTATCATTATTTCTTCAAACTCATGTAGAATTGAATTTCTTGAATATCCTAACTCTCTTTTTAGATCTACTAAATATTTTTTACCTAAACCATAATCATTAATTATACCCCTAGATATTTTTTCTCCTAAAGTTTCATTACCAGTTAATTTAATACGTCCAGCTATATTTGTTCCAGCACCTAATCCTATACCCCACAAAGCTCCAGTAGCCATTCTTTCTAATATAGTAGCATTAGGATCGTTTGAAGCATTATAACCATACAAAGCTCCTCCTGCTCCTGTAAAAGAAGTACCCCAACTATTAAAGACTGCATTCTTTAAAGCAGTACGAGAATATTTTTCATAAAAATTAACTACAGGGGTCTTTAAAGATGTTGGATTATCAGCTATATCTTCTAGTTCATCTTGTAGCCTGTCACCAATAGATTCTTTAGAAGCTTGATCTGGATCTTGACCAGCTTGTTTAGCTTGTTGAGAAGCTTCTCTTGCATCTTCTGCTGCGTCCGTATTCCTTGCTTTAATAGAAGGTCTTTGTGGAATAGCTCTTCTTCCTCCTGTTAAAGATTCTGTAGGTCTAAAAGTTGGCTTTCTTCTATTTCTTCTTAGTATTATGTTTTGAACATGATCCATAGCATCAAATTCATCTATAAATCTTGCTGGTTTTAGATCTAAACCTAAATCATCTATTCGTTGTCCTGTAGCTGGATCAAATAATTCATCTCTTTGAATTTTAGTTGAAAACAATTCCTCAATCATATCTTCATCTATAACATTTCCATCAGAATCTAATTCTTGTTTAAATTTTATAGCTTGCCATTGAGAATCAGGATCACTAGCATCAACTCTTTGTATTCTATAAATACCTCTAACACTTTTTTCTCCAGAAATAGGATAAAGAAAATTAGGATCTATTTTTTCATATCCTATATCTTCTAAGTCAACTTTATTTCCATTTAAGTCATAAAAAACTTCAGTTTTAGTTCCTGTATTAGTATCTATTATTTCTTTAGTTCTAGTATGATCTATATTCGTTGCTTTAGACCAAGTATTACTAGATAATTCTGCATCTTCTGTTAAAACTCTTTTAGTAATCCCTGCTTCATCTGTTACTATTACTTCATCTAAAGGAGTAAGAGATCTAAATGGCCTATTTTGACTACGATATTCTAGTCTTTTATCTACTAATGTATCCCACTCATCATTAGTTTCAATTCCAAAAACTCTTCTTTTTATATGTATTGGTTGGTCATTGAAACGTGCAATCTCATCATCAGACATTTGAAATATTTTGTATTCTGTTTCATTTCCTGCAAAATTTCTAGCTACTCCTCTTCTTTCCTCTCGGTACTCCATCCTTACAGCTTCATCAGCACCTCTGCCTCTTAATTCACGTTCTCTTATAGAAAGAACTTTTGGATCTTCTCCTACGGCTGCTCTTTTTACTCTAGATCGTATTCTTTCTCGTCTACTATCTTTTATATATTTTTCTCTAGCAGACTCTTCAGGTTTTATATTTCTTTCTTCAAAAGGACTTGTCTTACCTCTCATTCTACTAAGTAAATGTACACCTCCTCCTAAAACTCCACCAGCCGTAGCTGCAATGGCTGCATTTTCTACTCTAGATTGCTCATCTCCTAAAAATCCGGGGGCATCTTCACTAACATATCCTGCTGCACCAAAGGCTCCTCCCGTCATTGAGCCATAGGTTAAAGCTTGTTTCATAGTTCTTGCTTTCTTATAAATTCCAATACCGGGAATCCAATTAACAGGATCTAAAAATACTGCTGACCCTAGAAAATTAGCTAAAGCTTCTGCTCCATGTTCCTCATCCTGTAAAATTTCTTGTAATACACGATCTCCTTGTTGTAGTTCTTCTAACTTTTCATCCCACCCTACAACCTCAGAAAACATTTGCTGGACACCTCTTACAGTATCAAGACCTCCCATCTTTCTAGCATGGGCCATAGCTTCTTCTTTAGTAGGATTTAATAAGTCGTTTCCAGAAACCTCTCTCATTCTTTCTAGAAAGGCCCACTCTTCGTTTGTATAATCAGATCTTTTCTTCATTATTCATCTTCTTGTAAATAAGTCCTAGACCCTTCTATTAATAAAGATTTTAAAGAATCCCAAAATTCTTGTGGTACTTCGGCTCCTGATATATCCTGCCATCTTCTAAGTTGGTTCTCCTCTATAAGACTTTCAGCCCTAGAAATAACATTTGGATTATCAAATCGACTTCCAAATGTACCCCTCGCAGGAGTTCTTAAACTAATATTACTATCTAATTCTAACTTATCTCTAATTTCATTATCATTCATTTCAGAAAGTGTTTTTAATTGACCAGCCGTTAAATTAGAAATATCTACTTTATCAACAGCAGTATTAAAAATACCTTCTTTTAACTCATATCTAATTGGTGTAATTATTGGATTACGTCCTCCAACCCTCTGTCCTCCTTTAGTATCTAAAGCTAGTTCTCCAGAGGTATCTAAAGACCTATCTTCACTTACTGTAGGAATTTCTACGGTTGTCTCACTCTTACTAGTATAGTATTCTCCTGAAGACAGATCTTTAAACAGATTAAAAGTTAAATTATCTGAAAACTCTACTCCCTCTATATTTACATTAAATAAACGAGCAAGCTCTTGTTGTGTAAATGCTTGTCCTTCTGCGTTTAATTTTATAAACTGCCCAAACAAAACCTCGTCTTCTTGATAGCTTTCCAAACCTTCTAACTCCGCAGTAGGAACAGCGTCTTTAAAAGCCTCTGTAATTAATGCAAAATTAGAATCTGATTGATCAGAACTTAAAGCTCCTATTAAATTTGAAGCATCATTTTTTTCTATAAAATCCGTTAGTTCACTTGAGTCAGTTGGAGTATTATTAGAATTTGAATAGAGTTTTGTAAATTCTGCATTGTATATTTGATTTAAAGTAGTTCCGTCCCTCATAGCAGCCAGTTGACTATTATCATCCTTGTTAATTTCAAGGCTACCATCAAGACTTTTAGTTGCATAAGGTTTCCCTTCTAACATTAATTGCTGACGTCTTAGTGCTTGATTAAAAATATTTTCTAGTTCTTTGTCTTCTCTATCTAAATCTGGTAGAATTAATCTCCCAATACCTTGAGTATTATTGGTTCTATTTACTTCTTGTACTATATCATAAAAAGACTCGGCTGTAATCTCACCATCAAATTTATCAGCGTCATCAACCATATCAAGTACAAGAGTTTGTCCTTCAGGCGTTAAAGTTTTTATGTAGCCCATCAAAGCATCATGGTTTACAGTAGCGGTTTCCCTAAAATAATCTCGGGTTTCGATATGTTCATTTCTAAATTCTATAGGTTCTCCAGTTAAACGATCTGCCCTGTGTATAATAGTAGTAATAGTCCGTTGTTCTTTATCTCCATTACCTACTCTAGTCCAACCTGAAGTAATTATTTGAGGATCACCTATTGGCTTTCCTTTTAAATTTCCTGCTTTAACTTCCTCGGCTAATTCGTCTAATAAAGAACTTGAGTCTTTAGAAGTAGCCCTAAAAGCTCTAACATTATTTCGGAATTGAGATAGCTGCTCACCCATTTCAGTTCCAAATAAAGCATCTAGTTTTGTATTTTGGTCATTAATTAACTGTTGTTCAGCATCTGCTAATGTTTCAGGAGTTTCTGTTTTAAATAAATTTGAAATTTTTCCTGTTGCCCAACTACCTACATTTCTAGGTAAGGTGTTATGAGATCTATAAAACTCATCAAAGTCTTCAAATGTAGGAATATCTAAAGAACTATCTAATATAGAATTAAAACTATCTAGGTGATTAGCTGCTTGGTCTTTAGCTCTTTTTAATATAGCAGATTGAAAGCCTGTTAAATTAATATTTGGCTCAGATCTTTGAGCATCTTCTAATAAAGAAGTATAAAATTTATCAACTAAATATTGCTCTCTAGATTTTCCTGATTTAAGAATTTCATTATGAACTCCTCTCCAATGAACTCCATTTTCAATCGTAGCCTCATAAGCTGCTCGTTTAGGAGCTTGACTTCTCTCAAGAGCATCAGCCCTGCTATTTAAAACTGCATTAGTTCCTTGTACAGCTAAATTTGCAAGAGCTAATCTTTTATGAAATTTCTCTTGATCTTCAGCTATGGCATCCCTTCTTTTTCGTACTTCTGAAAAAGTTTTTTCTGCAAAATCTACAGAAGACCCTCCTGATCCTGTATCATATAAACCCATAACTTACTCCGTTCTACCTAGTAAGGTTTCTTCTTGAGACTGTTCAGTTCTCTGAAGTAAACTTTCAGGTACTTCTATTGATTGAATTTGTTCCATAATTTCTGAAGGAATAGCTCCTTGAGGCACAGAAGAAATCTGTCCCGTTTTTTTATTTACTATAGAATTTAAATGTTTTGTTTTTGTTTCAGTGATAACTGCTGATTCTTCTTCATCTAAATCATCTTCTTCATCACCAGTTATTCTATATTCAATTCCTGATTTTTCTGATAAAGCCATTAAAACAAAAATCAAAGGCTCTATTAACATCATCAACAAATCTGGATTCCATTTGCCTTCTCGAAATCCTGTATACAAAATATTTAAAGCTATATCTGTAAGAGGCATACCACTATTAATGGCTTTCATTAATGGCATAAAAACTTCTTCCTTTAAGAGTTCAGATACTGTATCGTCTAAGGCTTCTCTGAAATTTGTATACTCAGGTTGCCCTTCAAATGGTCTGATTTCTTCAGGAGAAGAGGTTAAAGATTGTCCGGGTATAGGAGGCTGATGATTTACAAAAGCTTCTATACCTGCTGGATCATAAGATCCTAATTGTTGTTGTGCCATTTTTTATTCCTATGCCATTAATTCTAAACCACGCATATTATTATAATAATCTGCTGTACCATCGTTACCTACACTTTTTACATAATCATAGTTTAATAGGTTAGTTCCTGCCCAAACATTTCCTCGTTGCTCACTCATCATATTTACATTTCTAAATATTGAACTATCCCCAAACATATTACTTAAAGCAAAAAGATTAGGTTCTTGTCGAATAGTCTGTAATATTTTTTGTTGTGGAGGATCTCCTGCTATTGCATAGGCAAGTCTACTAGCTCCTCCTTGTCTAATAGCTGGATTAATTATATCCTCTCCAACATCAAAGTCTTTAAAGGAATTAACAACAGAGTCTCTTTGACCTATAACCCACTCTTTAGCTTTTGATGTCCAAGGCTGTCCTTCTTCTAAGGCTTGGAAAGTTTGTGCAGATATATCTTCAATAGAAATAGGACTTGGTGATGTAACTTCTGGTCCTACATTAGTACGACCTAAAATACTTTCACTTTGAAAGGTTGCTCCTGTATCAGCTATAGTTCCAGCAGGAGTAGTACTTGCCGTTAGATTATTTAGATCTATTGACTCTTCCATTCTTCGTATATAATCTGGTGTTGCTTCACCAAACGATACATCAGGAATATCACCGCCTATTTGAGATTTAGGAAGGCTAAGTTCTGATGGACTTCTATACTTACTTCTAATAGATTCTAAATCAAATTCTTTAAGCCTTGTTTCAGAATCATAACCTATTAGCTTATTAACTCCATCTGTCAAAGAACTGGTTCCTGTTGTTTCTCCAATCCAATCAATAGATTTACCTATTTGATCTCTAATAAATGTAAAGGGTTTCATAACCGTAGTTCCTACAGTATGTATTGCGTTCATTGTATGACCTAGAGCTTTTAGACCTACATTAGAACTAGCTGCTAAAGTATTAGCCCAAGTACCCGCAGTACCTGATGCAAATTGTCCAAATAAACTACCAAGTCCTTGCATTGCATAAGGCATTAAAAACATCATGCCTATCTGACCTACAAGACCTAGTTTGCCTACAGCACGACCTATTTTTTTGACAACTTTTTTAATTCCTTTGCCAATTTTTTTAGCGACTTTTTTAATTCCTTTCCATGCCTTTGAAAATATATTTGCCATTTATTTATTCCTCAAATTAAAATTATGTCCACATGCTATTTATAATTGAACTAATGCTCTCGAAGTTAGAACTCCAATTAGCAGCAGCACTTCCTTCTGCACTAGCAGCAGCTATCATTGCTTGAACTTTTCTAGTTGCTTCATTATCTGCAAATTTAAAATCATAGTCTGCCTGATCTCTTAATTCTTGCCATAGAAAAGATTGAGCAGCATTAGTTAAAGCAAAAGCATTTTGAGCATTTTGTTGATTAACTGCATTCTGAGCAGCAGTATCAGCCGTATTTGCTTGCCTTCTCCATGTCGTATTAGAAATACGAACCGCTTGCTCATTCTGAGCGTTCCATTGCTCTCTATTATAATCCATTTGTGAATTAAATTCTGAAACTCTATTTAGAATTGCAGCGTTTGCTTTATTTTCCTCAAACTCTAAACCAGCCCTTCTCATTTCAGCAGCATTTAATTGCTGTGTATTAAACTGTCTAGCTGCATTTAAATTTTGAACATTAAACTGATCTATTTGAGAAGCTAAATTTGCCATAAATTGATTAGTTTGATTTTCATTGGCAGCATTTATTTGTCTTGCAGCATTAGTAGCTGATTGATTACTTAACAATCTTTGCTGTTCTTGTTGCCCCATTAACATAGCTACTTGTTGAGCATTAGATAAATTTGACATATCCATTGATAAAAATGATTGTGCATTTTGTGCAGCTATTCTAGTCCTTTGATCTACCGTAGCCATATCTAAAGAGGCTAAAGCTGTTGCGTTCTGTAAAATTGCTTGTTGTTCTGCATTTAAATTAGTCGTAGTAGCAGTTTGCATCCATTGACTATTAGCTAATTCAACTTGTTGCTCAGTCGTAAACTTAGACATATCCATGTTCGCAACCATTGTTGCATTTTGCATAGCACGTTGTTGATCTACATTTAACTGAGCTACACCCATTTGCTGTGCAAGCTCTGCATTTTGCAGATTCATTTGCATACGCTTATTTAAATTTGTAAGTTCTGTTTGTTGTGAAGCACTTAAATTTTCAGAACTTGCCTGATTTAAAGCAGTTAAATTAGCTAATCTTACTTGTTGTTCTGAGGATAAATTAGCTTTCCTCATGTCCTGAGTAAATGCTGCATTTTGATTCATAAACTGAGCAGCAGTTTGATATTCTAATAGTCTACCCTGTTGATCGGCAGACATGTTTTCTCTTTCAGTTTCGTTAAGAATCTGCAAGTTTGCAAGGTCTGTTTGTACACCAACATTTAAATTTTGTACAGCCATTGCTTGCTGGTTTTGAGCATTTAAAGCTGTAGAATACTGTCTATTTTGTAAGTTCTGTACCCTAGTTTGTTGCTGTTGAGCAGCAGAAGCCATGACTGCTTCTTGTCTAAACTGTCCTTGTTGTACCCCCATCTGTTGAGCCATCTGAGCAGTTTGACTAGCAGCGTCTTGACGATTAGCTAAGTTCTGCATACGAAGCTGTTGCTCTTGTTGAGCCTCTGTTAAATTAGCCTGTTGCTGATTTGATAAATTTTGAGTTGCCCTTGCTTGTAAAGCCTGTGCATTGTTTTGTGCGATTGGTAAAGCACTTTGAATAATAGCATTAAATAAAGAATCTCTAGCTATTGTAGAAACATCTAATCCTCTTTGAGCCATATTTTGAGAAACCATATCTACAGCAGGTTTTGCCCATGCAGGTATATTTCCTGATTCTAGACCACCTACTAATGATTCCATCTGTGCAGACATAAGAGCTTCTGTAGGTAAGGCTGCAACGGCTGCTTGAACTGTTACATCTTCATTAGCTATTTGTGCTTCCATTGTTGCAGGATCTTCTACAATCGCTGCTGCAATATCTTCAGGTATAGCACTAGTTTCTGCTATCATTGTAGCAGCAGCACCTGTTCTAGCTGTTCCCTGCACTGAACTTCTTTGAGAAGCCTCAAAACCTAATGTATTAATAATTTGAGCAGCTTCTCCTGTAGCAGCTTGTCCAGTAATAGCATTTCTTGTCTGAAGTTCAGCATCTGGTGTATCTGATACTTGTCCAGCAATTCCACTAACTTGTGGGACATATGCTCCTGTAGAAATTATTGCATCTACTGTATTAGCTTTTGAAGAATCTACTACAGACTGAGCAATCTGAGAAGCTGCTGCTGGACCTGATAAGTTTCTTATTTCATTAACTTGAGCAATAGCTTCAGGTGAAAGTTGTCCAATAGCAGATTGTATTTCAGGAACTTGTGAAACTAAATCAGCAGCTATTGTTGCTGCTTGAACTTGATTTGGATCTCTAGCTTGTCCTATATCTGAAATTGTTGTAGCAGTTTCTGGAGTAGTACGCCCCATAGTTTGACCAGTAATACTAGTATCTCCAACCATTCTAGCTGCTTCTGCTGTAGTCCCTTCTTGAGAAATTTTAGCAACATCAGGTGTAGGAACAGCTTGTGGAGGTAGTATTCCTTGAGCTATATCTGTAGCAGTTCTACCAGTTTCAGTAACTCTAGAACGTCTTTCTTCATCAAAAATATCTCTCAGTGTATTATCACCAGCCCTAGGTGTCACATTGTCATGTCCCGGCTCATTAGGATCATGTGGGGACCATGTGTATTCCGGTGGATAACCAGCAGCTTTATCTTCTGGTGTTCTTTGGTCCTTGCGAGTATGGCCTCCTTTATCAAAACCAACTCTACCACCTTTACGATAGTCTTTGCGTAAATAGTTTGCCCTTGCTCTTTTATTCTTTCTAGCCATTATATATTCCTATCAAAAAGTCTATCTATTTTCTTCTCAAGCTTTCCAATACTTTCTAGAATCCTATCAATATCGTCTGCCAGTTCTACTTTAGTAACATAGTTACCTGCTAATTCTTCTCGCGTCTTATTTAAAAGAATGTCAATCCTTTTATTTTCTGCTGTGTTTGCTCTGATCGTGTAAAAAATAGGAGCTAGTACCAGAGTTATAAAAGCGTTCCAAAGTATGTAAGCTGAAAGTTCCATAATTATCCTATTGTTTTTTGTACTGATATAGGCGTAACTTTTTTAGCTATTTCAGCATTTAGATTTGTTTTAATTTCAGTAACTTTATCAGCGGTTAAAGCTTCTTCTACCCATCCTTGAACCTTTGCAGAATTAAGACTAGCAAAAGCTGTAAAGTTTGATAAGTCTGAAGTATCTAGTGGTTGAGTGCCTATTGCTGTAGCAGTTTGTGGATTCCCGTCTGAATCGTTATTAGTCCCATCTGTAGCTGTTAGTCTCCAATGTACGTTATGAACTACATCAGCTTTAGAATCTTTTGTAGGATAAGTATCTACAGTTTTCACATCCCATGCATAAGATATTGCCATTAGTCTCCTCCTTTGAGTATATTAATTTCAGACTGCAAAGCTTCAATCTGTTCTTGTTGTTCTTGAATAGCTTTAATCAAAATAGGAGTCAGTTTCAAATAATCTAAATTATAATCCGATTGTTTTTCATCTTCATTAGGCTCATGTTGTAATAACCATGTACTATTTTTTTCTATGCCTACCTCTTCTAAAGATTGTTCTAAATCTTGTGCAACTAAGCCATACATTTTAGGACAATCTTCACTATCAATCTTGTAGTTATATTGGCTTGGCTTTAATTTATTTACCAGATTTAAACCTAAATCTAAATCACTAATATCTCTTTTAAAGTTTCTATCAGATGGCAGGGAATTAGCATTTGTACTTATACTTCCAACACTAGAACCATCGTAGTAATAGCCTACAACGACTCCATGACTATCTGTTCTATTTAAAGATAAACATTGTCCATCATTTATAAAGGCACTGTCTGATCCGGGGTTTAAATTTATTCCTGCGGTATTATTCCAAGTAGCATTAGTTCTACCTATACATAGGTTTCCACCAGAAAGAATACGCATCCTTTCTGATGCATTAACATTAAATGCAAGTACGTCTGCATTATGATCGTAGTTGATAAAACCTATATCTGCATCGCCCGAATCTCCAAATGCAATCATTGAGTTAGCATTAGTAGCAGAAGCTATAGTTAGTCCTGCATTAGTACTACCTTCTAAACATAAAGTATTTGCTGAAGCATTTAGAGTACCGATTGAGCTATCAGCAGTTTTTACATGAAGTTGAGCTAATGGTGAAGTTTCACCTACACCTACTTTGTTATTAAAATACGCGCTACCCGCATCTGACATATCCAATGTAAGAGCTTGAATTGTAGAACCACCATCATTCCCTTGAAATACTATATCTTTGTCTTGAACATTTGCTGTTATATACCAATCAGAAGAAACATTTGAGTAAGTTGCAATAGTTGTACCTGCATCTTTAAATCTAAAGTCACCACCATCAGCATCAAGGATGATGTCTCCTGCAACGTCTAGTGTTAGGTCGCCGTTCTGCGCACCTATTGTTCCGTGTGTTCCATCGCTGTATATTTCTATATCGCTTCCTGCACCTAAACTTAGCACGCTACTATCACCAAGTTTTACTGCATCATTAAAAGTAGCCGCACCTGCTGCTGACATATCAAGGGTGAGGGCTGTTACCTCAGAACCACCATCATCTCCTAGAATTTTAAAGTCTGCATCTTGTGTATTTACTTTTACTTGATAAGTTCCTGAAACATTAGACCATGTAGCAATACTAGTTCCACCATCTTTGTATCTCCAATCACCACCATCCGCATCTAAGGTAATGTCTGCTGCGGCATCAATAATAAAATCATCTGTAGCTGTAAGTGTATCGCCATCAATAGTCATTTCATCTACGACAACACCCGCATTAGCCGTAACTACTCCCGATACACCTAGAGTGCTTGCCATGTCTACAGCACCATCAATGTCTACTACATCGAGATTGGCTGTGCCGTCTACATCAATATCTCCAGCAACCGTTAGACCTGCCGCACCTACCAATTTCAAATCATCAGCAGACTCGTCCCAAAGCATATAAGCTCCAGACGTAGCCCCGAAGAATTTCACATCGTATCCTGTATCGTCTACACCAACAGTCACGGTAGCATCAATCTGAGTAGCGCCATCAATATCTACAGCATCTAAATTAGTCGTACCGTCTATATCTGCATTGCCTGATATATCTAGAGTTGCTGCATCTAGTTCTCCAGTTAAAGTAACATTTCTAAATGAGCCTATGTCTTTATTACTATCTACAACAACTCCAAGACTAGCAGATACTGTCCCTGCCGTTACATTATCAAGAACATTTAGTTCAGCAGGAGTAGAAGTAATAGCAGTTGTAGTTGCTGCTGCTAGAACAGGTATATACCCACCTTGATTAATTAAATATTGTGTATGGTCTGCTGTAGGATCTACAATAGATAGCGTAGTTTCGTGCGCATCTGCTGTAGCTCCTTCAAAGATTATAGCATTAGAAGCTTCCATTGTAACTGTATCAACAGTTGTGGTAGTTCCTGCTACACTTAGATTAGGAACAAGAAGTGTTCCGGTACTTGGATTATATCGTAAAGCCCCTGTATCATCTAGTAAAGAATCAGACTCGTCATGGAAAACTACAGGGAAATTTGTATTGGCTGTACTATCTGAAACTGTAACTTTAGAAGATGTTCCAGTTACATCGCCTGTCAACGGCCCTGCAAAAGCATCTGAAGTTACAGTACCATCAAAGAAAGCATCTTTAAATTCTAATGAGCTTGTTCCAAGATCTATTTGATTATCTGTTACAGGATATAAAGCTCCTGATGTAAGTGTGAGTCTAGCAGCGTTATCTACCTTAAAATCAATTTCATTTGCTGTTCCAAAATCTATTGCTGTCTGAGAGTCCTCACCCATTATTAGATCAGTAGCATAGATAGATGTAATACCTGTCTGTGCTGCATCTACTGAAAAGTCTATAGTATTATCAGCATCTTGATAAGTAACTGTAATACCGCTTTCAGTATTACTTGATACCATTGCTCCTGCTGTGTCTGCAATATATTCAGCCAATGTAGTTCCATCGACTGTATAAGCATCGGCTTCAAGAGTACCATCAATATCAGCATTACCTGATATATCTAATGTAGTAGCATCCAATTCTCCTGCGACTGTAACTACACCGTCTGCAAGAGTAATAAGATCTGTATCGTCTGTATGACCTATCGTAGCTCCGTTGATATTAACATTGTCAATAACGGCTTGTGTAATTGCACTGTTAGTACCTAAAGTAGCTCCGTCTACACTACCTCCGTTAATATCAGCCGTATCAGCTACTAAAGCATCTATATTGGCTGTACCATCTATATAAAGGTCTTTAAACTCGTAAGAGCTAGAACCTAGATCAATGTCATTATCAGTTGTTGGTAGTATAGTTCCATTATTAAAAGTGATCTGTGTCTCACCGCCTGTTGTTACTGTAATAACATCAGAGCCTGAGAAGGTTACACTTGTATTAGTGTCTCCATCACCTGTAATAGAATCTAGTTGTATGTCTCCTACATTAGTAATATCTGCATCATTAAAGCTTGTAGCTCCTAATGAGTTTGCTGCTGCCGTAGAAGTAAGACCAGCAGCCATTGTAACTCCACCACCATCTGCAATCTGAATAGCATCATCGCCATCTGTAAATGCAATAAGTGGAGTTTGTAATTCTGTGGTGACTTCAAAGTTTGCAATGGTGTCTATAGAACTTTCAAAATAAGTTTCAAAATCTGTCAAAGCAACTTGCTTCATCGTGCCACCATCATTAACGACAACCCTATCAGCATCTGCTAGTGTTGTAGATGTAGCACTTGTGTCTCCATCCATTATATTCAATTCAGCAGCCGTAGCTGCTATTGCAGTACCATTAAAGTTTATAGCATCTGCATAGACAGTTCCATCAAAGTAACCGTCTTTAAATTCGAGTGAGCTTGTACCTAAATCTATATCATTATCTGTAACTGGTACAATAGCTCCGTCTTGTATTCTAACTTGCTCAACTGCCGATGAAGAAACTTCAACAAAGAATCCCCAACGATTGTTAGTGCTGTCTGCTACAATTTTATTAAGAAAATCTTGATCGCCTATCGTATGGATATTACCACCTTCAGCAGCAGTACCGTCATGTTGGTGTCCAGTTGTTCCGCTAGATGCGTAAGCAAAAGCATTTAATATTTGGTTGTATTCATTATTAAACAGAGCAGCAGTAATTGTGTCTCCGTCACTAAACGAACTCTGTCTTGTATAAGTTGTTCCCATTATAATCTTCCTGAAGGTCTATAATTTATATAAAGTCCATTAATAATATATGGAGGATTTGTATCATCACTATATATTCTAAAAAAGTTACTATGTCCACTTCCTGTTAAAGCCTGTCTAATTAAAGGTTGTTCCAATGCTCCAAATTTATGTGTATTAAAAACGGCAGTTCCAAAAAGTGCAGGGATAGAAATTGAATCTAACTCAAGATCTAAAGGCTGCGGAATATTAGTATCTCCGTAATCATAGTTTACTCGCAATGTAGGTTGAATTGTTCCTTCAGGAGTAAAAGAAATTTTTACATGATCTAAAGTTTTTAATGTTCCTAAATCCCCATAATCAAAATCTGGTGACTGATATTCAGCTACTATATTAGTTTCTGATCCTGCTGGATTAAAAGAATCTCCTGTATCGTGGTTATAAACATAACCATCTCTATCGCCATGATAAAATTTTTCTAAGCCACTAGAATTAAATCCTGATGTAACTGAAGGTGCTATAATTCCTACTGTTTCAGACCATTCAAACCCATTTTCTCTTAGTGTTCCTATAATTCCATAAGAATTAGTAACAGTTCCCGATGATGTACTGTAATACATTCTATATTGAGATTTATCTCGAATTACTACACTACTAAAATCATAACTACTAGAACTTCCTACAATATCATTAATAATAGGCTGTATTGATTTACTAATAGTACCTAATTCTACGTCACCAATTCTCGCTGTTCCTGCAATAGTTCTAAATCCATCGGGAGCCAAGAAAATAAGATCTCCTGCCATTTCTTGAATTGTTTTACCATCTATACAGCCAACATTTTTAGTAATAGGAGTTACAGTAATAGTTGATGAGTTATTAATATTTTCTAGTTTATAAATAGAATTAACACAGAAAATAATTAAATCATCTCGAAAGCTTTTTAATCCTATAACTTTATCATCTAGTACAATACTACCAGAACCAGTACTTGAAAAATCATCAATATCACTTGTCCCACTATAATAAATAGTATTAGGGGCAGATGAAGCTCCAGCAACAACTAAATGCTTGTCGTGAATAACGCAATATTTAGGATAAACAGAACCACTTACAGTAATTTCTTTACAGAAATAAGTTCTATTACTTAAAGCTCCTGAACCCGTCATTTTAAAATACATGGGTTTAACACCAGAACCTTCATCCGTAATAATTACTTCTCCATAAGTAGAATCTCCATCATACGTTACTAAATGTGCTGTACTTTGAGAGGTTCTAGCAAGTGCGCTACGACCTGTAAAGGTACTATAATTATCTCCACCACCAGCTACACTATCTCTATTAATTTGAAGCCAGCTATCACCATCTAGACTCAAATAAATATTAGTCCCTGAACAAGCTATAAGGCCATCTGCGTAAACGTGAAGACCTAAAATATCATTAGAACTATTAGGTCTTGTGCCATCTCCAAATTGCGAATAACCATTAATACGTCTATAGCCTCCTTCAATAGCTGATTCAAAGTTTCGTAACTTTGTAGCTATGCCGGGATTTTTTAATAAATCAAAAGAATTTGTTGATTTGTTTAATCCTCCAGCTAAAGGTACTGAAAAAGGTTGACTTGCTGCCATTAGAAATAAATCCTATCGTCTGACATAACTTTTGGTTGTGGATTAATTAAATTAGATTTCATATTCTTCATTCCCTTTTTGTAATCTTCTAAAGCAAAAGCTGCTTGTTGAAGATTATCTTTGAATTGATGAACATAATATCTAGTTCTAGCTGATATAATAGGTGCATATTGATCTGGAAGAACTATTGAATCCCCATGAGCAGATAAGGCTGTAGGTATTGTATACGCATAAAAATGTATATTATAAACTTTATCTGGTATAGGACTTAATCCAAACTTTCTATGATCAGGACTACGAATAACATATTTAGGTTCTCCATAAACTTGAGTATCTGCATCATCTGCGTTCTCTGCATCTCTAAGATATCTTCGCCAATCAGCTAATGTAATAAACTTTAAACTTCTAGATACATAAGGTGCTGATTCTCCAGAAACACTAATAGTTGTAATATAAAAATCATCCCAATCTACAGAAGAATAGTCTGTTGTAATACTAGAACTATCTGCTTTTAAAAGATACCATCTAGTTCCTGATACAGAAGCTACAGTTACATTACCATAAAAAGGGTCTGTACTACCACTAGTAGAAGCAGCAAAAAAAGGTAGTTGAGGTTCTTCATTTGCTATATCATTCAATGATCTATTAATTGATTCTTGTACAAAGGCTTGAATCCCTGCTGCACTAGAAAAATTAGAAGATGTTAATTGAACTTCATTAAGCTCCCGTAAAACCTCATTTGTTAATGTAAGATATGTAGTAGCCATTAGTCTGATTCTTTACTATCAGTTACACCTTGTTTTTCATCTGAGTCACGATTTTGTTTATCTTCAGAATTGTCGTAATAACCTTCCATTTCTGTAATATCTGGATAATTTACAACACTACCATATTTTAATTCAGGCATTATTTTCTCCTACCTTTACTTTGTTTTTAAATATTCTGTCATAATTGTTTTTATAGTTTTCCATATTACTTCCAGAATATTGCCTCCCTAAAAGTCCTAAAGTACGGGTACTCTTCCCCTTATGGTTCATTACAATAGGATTTTTATCACTTCCTAACTGTGGCATCTAACTAGCTCTTTGCTTAATCAGGCAATACGCCAAGATGCAAAAATTCAGCCAAGAAGGTAACTGTTGTTGCAGCCGTTGCAAGATCAGCCCCAATCGGAGTGAGTCGAGCATACAAAGTTCTAGCTGAAGCCGAATACAATGTAGCAGCGATAACGATTGCTTCTGAAGTTGCAGGACCACCTACGACACCTGCCGTAACACTGGTACTAACAAACGCATTAGCTCCATGACCATGTGAATCTTGAATAAGATACAAAGGTGCATTAGCTGTCCAAGTAACTGCTGAACCACCATCATCTAGAATAGCTTCAGTTGCAATAATTTGAGTTCCACCAGAAGAAGTTCCTAGTGAAAAGTCAAGATCATTACCACTACTACCACCTGTAACAATGTTACCTGCTGGAATAGCAATCAGATTACGAAGAATCGTATCTGCTGGTTGCGTAAAACTAACATCAGTATTAGTATCGTCTGTAACTGCAATAGTACCTGTCGTTGTCGATGTCCAAGAAGTGACTACATTGTCAGCGAGATCACGAACATCTCCTGTTCTAGCCGAGTTTCGGCCTGTGTCTCTTATTTCAATAACTGGACTTGCCATAATTTTTCTCCATTATTTAATTATTAAGTTAAAGAAAAGGGAGCCTTTGAAGACTCCCTAATCTGATTAGTCAATACCGTAAAACGCAGAAACGAGTGCGCTAGACTGTAGTACTTTAGCCCCATAAACATGGAGTCCTCGTACAATGTCTCCAAACGAATCTGGATCACGTAAGACTTCTGTGCTAGTAATAGTCTGTGCAGTAGCCGTAGAAGACATATGACCAGCAATACATTTGCCAGCAGCATTAGATGTGCTTGCAATGTTATTAGACTTGTACATACTAAATCCACGAATTTTGCCAGAAGTTACTAGACCATTCCTGATCGAACCTTGACCAGCGTTGTAATCTGATGATAGCAGTTTTGATGCTGTACCAGCAAGAACCTCATAGAAATCAGGCGCAGCTACGAACCAACGCCCCTCTTCAGGAATATTTGAATCGTCTAGAAGACGAGCCATACGTCCTAAAACATCTAGAGGATCATGCTCTGATCCAGCGAAACCGATATCTAGATTACCTGTACCGTCAAATGTACCAGCAGCAAGGTCAGTTGCATTGTCCGAACCTAAAATATGGTTTGGACTAGAAGCTGACACTCCACTAAACATAGCAGCAATAACGCCCTCATCGAAAGCATCTTTAAGAGCATACGCTGCTGAAGATGAGGCTACTTCCCGCCAGTTCACATGGGACATATTACTTTCAATGTCATCCACTTTGAACTTAAAGGCGTTAGCCGTATCGACAACAAGCGTCAACTCTTGGTCAGTTAGCTTTGTCTGAGTTACGTCTGCACCACGTTCATACTGATACACAGTAATCTCAGGCTCTTTAATAATCTTTACTGAATCTCCGAAGTTGGCAATTTCACCCGAATAATCGGTATTTGTAATCGCTTCCGCAACCGAAGCCTTCCTAAAGAAGTTGAGAACCTTTTTAGAGTAGACTGCCGGAAGGAAAAACGAATTATTTTGCCCACTTGCGGAGTTAGCAAAGTTGGCATCAGTATCTGTGCTAGGCTCAAAATACTGATCAGATTGATTATATGCCATTTGATTTCCTCCTTAAAGTAAGTTAATTATTGTTTTACTACTCTGCCTTCCGAAATTGCTTGATTAATTTCATCTTCAAATCTATCAAATTCTTCCATAGACATAGCAGCTATTTCCCTTTCTGTCCAAATTTTATCCTGTCGAGGATCTACTGTAGTTGTTTTAGTAGATACCATATCGGCAGCAGTTTTTTTGGACTGTCTAGAAGATGACTTTTTAACTTTCTTAGAAGCACCTATTCCCTTATCCTTTTTAAATAAATCTAAAGCTCTACTAGCAAGATCAGCATCACCAGCATTATTATAAATCCACGTTTGGATAGAATCAGGTTGTGATTTTGCCCACGAATGAAAATCATCACTATTTCTTATATCATCAAAATCAGGGTGATTATCCCTTAATCTTTTTTCTGCATCTTTTCGTACTAGCTCTGTTTCTCTGTCTTGGAGGGCTGAAAGACGTTCTTCTAGAACTTTTGCCTTTTCCTCACTTTGCATATGAGCCACAGTTTCTACTACTTCAAAAATATCAGGATGCTTAGATTTAAATTGTTCAAGTTCTTCTACAGTTTTAGGAGCTTTATAAGAAGCTTTATTTTTAGTAGCTTCTTCTATAAGTTCCTGTTCTCTAGCCTTAAACTCATTAAGTTTTCTATCATAGTGAGATTTTAAATCATCGTAACGCTTTTTATAATTAGGACGCTTATAAGGTTTATCCTTTTTAGCTTCCTTTGCTTCTGGCTTATCCTCTGTTGAGTTTATTTCCTGCTCGGCAGGATCTGCAAAATAAGGATTATCAGCAGATATAAACTCCTTTTCTTTCACGTTATGCCAAGATTTCTTTTGATTATACGGGTTTGCTTGTTCCTCTCTTTCAGTTATTTCAGTCATTTTCTATTCTCCTACTCAGGGCTTTCTTAACAAAGGTGGCTGCTTAAAGGCCAACATAAGCAGGGCTTGTTTTGTAAAGGTAGCCTTTCGGGTTTATTAAAGTTGATAAAGTGCCTATAAATAGGGTAGCTTTATCCCATTTGCATACGAGGATTTACTCCCATCATACCTTTCTTGATTTCATCATTTTCATCTTCAAGGTCTTCACGGATTATTCCTCCTGCTTTTGCCATTTGTCGTTGATCTGCTTTATCTTCTGCATCTTTCATCATAGCTTCTAAGTTATCAGAACCTATTTCGTCAGTTGCTTTTGCAGTAACAACAAATTCTCCATCAGATAACCTTGCGGGTATCGAATCGGAGACTGCGGAACCCGGTCCTTCAACTGGACCAGATCCTGCAAATTCTGTAGCTGTATTCATTAGCTTATCAAAAATTATACTTAATTGAGGGTCAGCTTCTAATTTATCCATTAAGTATACTTCTTCTTTATCATCAAGTGATTCAGATATTACAAAATCTAAATAGTTATCTTCCATCTGTTCATCAGGAACCATAGGTTCTTCGGGAACCATAGGTTCTTCGGGAACCATAGGCTGTTCCATAGGAGCTTCTCCTAGTAAACCACCTTCTTGTTTTGGTTCTCGTTCAGCAGCCTCTTCTTGTAGCTGCCTAAGAATTTCGACCCTTCTAAGTATTTCTTCTTTCATTTCTTCTGAAGAAGAAAAAGGAAGATCTATATTTTCTCTTGAAGCTGCATTGTCAATATTAACCCATGCTGAGTTTATTCGTTTATCAAAAGGACTTATACTATCTCTAAAAGGTCTTAATAATCCCCTAGCTTCTTGAGTATATGAAGGATTATTCATAATCATTTTAGCTTCTTTATCCATTAAATTATTAATATCTGTTAAAAGATTTTCTTTTATTCTTCTTTCTTCAGCAATAATATCTCCAGTAACACCTGTAGGCATGGCATCTAAATCTTCAAATTCTATAGGGTCATAATCTCTTAGACCCGGATAATCACTAGCAGGTCTAGGTACAGGTACTTCACTACCTTCTTGATATTGTTGTCTGTCAGACTTTAGAAGACCTCCTCCAGCTTTCTTTTCTTTTTCTTCCATAGTTACAGGAGCGACAGCTACTAATAATCCGGTAGTTTCTTTTTTCTTTTTAGCCACAATAATTATCCTTGTTCATCTTTTCTAGACAGGGCTTCCTTCACCTGTCCCTCCAGTTGCTCTAGGTGTACCAGAGAATTGAGTCTCCCCTGCAAGCGGAACATTTCCAATTCCGATGTTGCCCCCGCCAGTGCCTGTAACTCCAAGTTCTTGCGGTTGTTGAGGTGTTCCTTGAACGCCTCCCATAGCTCCCGGTTGCCCACCAGCAAGTTCAGCTTCCGGGCCAGTTGTTTGTCCAGCATTTTGCATTCCTATAATTTGAGCCATAATAGCAGCTTCATCAGGATCATTTAAAACTTCATCAGGATCAAGATCTAGGCTATAGGCTAGTTCACTAATTAATTTAGAAATCTTTACAAACGGTGCAATGGCAGGACTTTGTGCAGTTTGTAAGAACATAGTCAATCTTTGACTACGAACTTCTTTCTGCATTAAACTATTTGTACCAGTAGCTTTAACTTCTAAATCCCCTACTACATCTAAGTCTCCTTCAAAGAATTGCATATTCCATTGAAAATACGATTCTCCTAAAGGACGTAGTAAAAAATCATCTAAGTTTTTAACAACAGTTTTTATATTTAAACTAGCAGCACCTAGTAGCATTGACATACCAGATGCTGTTCTTGTCATACTTTGTACGCCAGTTTGACCATGACTATAACTTGGAAGACCTGTTTGTTCATCTGCAAGCTGTCTGAATCTATCAAACATCATCATGTTCTCAGGGGCTGTATTTGGAAACTTTAATCCATAAATAGATTGTCCCGGCATTCCAGCTTGTCTCCTGAAGATTTTGCCGGGATAAACTTCCATTGTCTGCCCACCAACTAACGCAGACTCATCTACATCAAAAACTAATGAGCCAGCTAATGCCAGATTATCAATAGCCATTCGTGCATGACCATTCATAATCTGTTGGGAATCATCCATATTTTCAGCTACTCCTATTCCAAAGAAATTATATGGATTTTTCTCATAAGGAAAAGCATGATACGGAATACGAGATGGAGTAAAAGGATTTATGACAGCCCTTAGTAGCATATTGCCACAAACCCAAGCATTTATCTGTACCTCATCTAAATCATCTATATCCTCGTCTAGCTCTATGCCAACTTCTCTCGCATACTCTGCATCCATGATTCCCCAATACTCAAGGACTTCAAAGCTAGAAGCTCCTGCTTCATCTGCGCTAGACATATGATCTTTTAATTGATCTTCAAAACCTTTTTCAATATAGTTAGGTCCGTCTTGTAAGCAAATCCTAATTGCATCTATATCAAAATAAGGCATATTTCGTAGTTGTCTTAGTTGACTACGATTCATTTTATGTCGATGAATAACATACTCACATTCATCAATATTCGTAGCTTGTGGATCAGGATAGAAATCCCAACAACTAACAAACTCTATTCTTGGTACACGGACCTCTAAGGGTTCGTAAACCCTGTTATTTTCTTCGTCTAAAGACCACTTGTTTAATTTTTTATTAAAGTTAAATGGACCTTTGATAATTCCTGTACCAAGTAAAGAAGACTCTAACAATGCATTGCGTATTTCAGAAGATCCTTTAGATTCTTCTATTTGATCATGAATTAGTTTTTCCATTGATCGGGCTGCTTTTTGAGCAGGAGATAGCTCTAACGCTTGAGGATTAGGACTTAATCCCTCAGAAAGAACTCCTGCTTCATCAGCTACTTCTACTACAGAGTCTGCTGACTCTCCTAAACCATGTGTAGTTCCCGGTGCAAAAACTCTTCCATCACCATCATAGCCTACATCATATGGATTAACAACTTCATCTTCTAACCTATTACCAATATTATCTGGCATTTCAATATCAGGATTAGGATTTTGTACATCTAAGTGTGCGTTCTTTCGTTCTCCTTCAGGAATCTTTGTTTCAGAAATTCCTATCGGAAATGTACCAGTTCCAAAAATAACATCAACTAATTGACCAAAAGCTGCTAAGACTTTTGTTTTAGTTATCTTAACAAAGACTCTTGATTTTTCAGAATCTCTAAACCTAACGGATCTTTTGTAGATACCTCTATAATTGGTATAAGATGATAACCATCTTTTTTCTGAAGAGTCTCTTGCTTCTTCAGCAGCAGCAAATCTAGAATTAATAATACCAACAAGATTAATTCGTTGATTATCTTTTAAGTTTAAATTTTTACCTACTTCACCCTCAACTTCTGTATAAATATTATTAGCATTTAAAAAGGTATTATCTTGTTCAGCCATTATAAATCCTTATACAGAAATTGTTCTAACACTAATACGACCATAAGAAGGAGGACGTGCAGAAGCAGTTGCTTTAAGAGTTCGTTTTTTTAAAGATCTTTTTGAAGAAGGTCTGGTAGATCTAAATAATCCTCTATTTAGATTTAAAGAACTTACTCCGTCCGTATATCTTATTCCATATCCTCTTGCCATATTAATATCCAAAATCTGAATCAGCAGGTTTATATAAATCTCTTTTAATATTCCTAAGCCTTTCAAATGGATTAACCATTCGTGGCCTACTCATTATCAAATAACGTAACGCATCATAAGCATGATCTGAAGCGTGAGTATCAACATCTTCAGGATTCGTTTTAGATAATGGAATACTTTGTAGTTCCCTTATCAAATTAGGACAAGAGTTAAAAATCTGTAACTTTGGCCTACCACTTTCTCTTAATTTCAAATATTCGTGTAATTGGATTTTGCCTTGTATACGATTCTTATCTGCTCGTCTTAACTTATGTCCAGCCTTTAGTAAAGTTTCCCCTACGGTTGGGCCAGTTGTACCCGTTCTAGCCCAAGCTGCGGTATCTAATACACCAGCTACAGAAAACGGATCTTCTACTTCCCTTTGAGTTATTATAGCAGCTAATTCCTGTCCTGTCAAGCCTTTTTGATATAATTCTCGATAAATTATTAAAGTTCCATCATTAGGATCTAGTGTAGCCCATATACAAGCACTCTCTGAGGCATATCCATAGTCAATTCCTTTAACTCTTTCCCATCCTACAGGAATTGAAAAAGGAGGAATAACATGGATATCCAAATCAAATTCCGTAAAAGCTGCACCTTCTGAAACATCCCAATTACCTTCCAGTAATTGTTTGCGCTGTGTAGGAGGTAAAGATTTAAGCATAACCTCATATGTACCATCCTTAGCTAAATAGGGATTATCCGCTAATTTAGCAGGAATAAACTTTCTAGTTAGACCATCAGATCCTTTAAATCCTGTATTTACTTCAGAGGGATTAATATATCTATTTTTAACCCAATGTGCGCCTACACCACCGGGGTTAGCTGTACATCTTAGATAGGGAATAATTTCAGGGTCTGTTGTTCTTAATCTTGAAGCAAGATAATTCCAAGAAAACTCTGTAGGCAGGTGTGTGATTTCATCAAAACCAATCCAACTATAAGCTTGACCCTGATAACGGTAAACATCCGCATCTCTTTCAAGAAATCCAAATTCTACTTTGGCTCCGCTAGGAAAACTCCATACCTTTTCTACTTCTCTGAATTTACATCCGGGAAAAGCTTGTGGATAAAGCTCTCTGGACTTATCTATTAGCTCTCTAAGTTCAGGCATAGACCTTCTAAGAATTAAAGCTCTATGAGCCTTACGATCACAGTAGCGTAAAGGATCAACAAGCATGGCAAAGCTTTTACCTCCTCCTGCTGCACCTCCATAAAGTACATCCTTTTCTCCTGCTGCTAAGAAATCTGTCTGTGGTCCTTCATTCGGGTGAAAAAGAACATGAGAATTATTTAAACTCTCAACAACAGAAGGAGTTGTTTCTTGTAATTCTTCTGGAGTTACTACTTTACCTTCTTTAGATTCTGTAGTAGCTTTACTTAGTAGCTTTTCTTCTGATTGTAATCTTTTAGTTCTAGCCTCTAAAGCCTTTTTAGCTTTTTGTAGCTTTGTTTTCTTTTTCTTTAGTTCTCTTTTTCTTCTTTCTTCTGCGGAATAAGTATAACCAGACTTAGATCCTTTAGGTCTACCTCCCTTTTTACGAGGTTTTCCTGATGTACCTAAAATAAATGACCCATCTTCATTCTGTTCAAACCTATCAGGGAATATATCCCACATGTTTTTATCCAGATAGGATTTTAAGGATACATGACTAATTTTACGATTTGATTCTTGCTCTATTAAAGTAGAAGCTTCTCTTAATGAAATTCTTTTATTCTTTAATTGAGTAAGATATTTGAATAGAATCTCTAATTCTGTCTGAATAGGGGCGAACCACCCTTCAATCTCACTTTCTTTATATCCAAAAGGAATTGTAGAACTTTTTCTTTTTATATAGTTTGATTTAGGTTTAGCCATTCTTGAAATCTAGTCTGGTCCCATCTTCTGACAAGTCTTGTATAGGGGTTATATCTACTGTTTTTTTCTCAGGTAAGATAAAAACACTATTAGTTACCGTATGGTTGACATCAAGCTTTTCTTTCTTGGTCACTCCTACACGATCCAGAATAGTTTGCGCAGCTTGAAGCTTCACATTCGCTTGTGGAACTGCTGTAGAACTTCCCATCATCTCTACTAACTTAAAAGCAGCCGAAGGAGCCTCCCTAGCTAGAACATCCGAGGCTAATTCTACTATCTCATGTTTAAGACTTCGTATTACTTGGTAGTGATTTCCTGCGTAACCAGCTAGTTCGGCTGAAAGCTTTAAATCCCCCTTAGTCTCTATGAGACAATCAAGGAATTTCTGTTGTTTATCGGTTAAATCTCTGTTAGTTGAAGGTAAGTTTGTCATAAATTTTATTCTCCTTAGTGAGTATTATAGAGTCTGTGGAGAATTTGTCAAATAAACTTGACAAAAGTTAATTTCAACAGTATAATGAAGGAACTGGTCACCCCCGTTACATACCTATATAACTACTATATAGACCCGATCAAACTTTTACACCCACTTTACAGTGCCCGACCTGAGTTTTGTAGGACTTTGTAGACTAATTAACACTGAAAAGTCTTTAAATTGTGTGTGTTTTATATATATATAGGGTATATGGGGGGTGGGCATCCTGCATACCCTACTTCATAGAACTATTTATAACTAATTGATTTCTATAGTCTTTTTAATCTACAAAATAATAGCAGCCAACTATGTAGGACTATGTAAACTATTGAAATCTATGAAGTTTATCTAATGAACTCCTGTAAAATACTGTAAAATCTATATAGTTGATAAGAAAAGACTTCATAGAATTTTATAGTTTATTCTAGGCTAATCAATAATTTATAAATTAATTTCAAAATATAAGAGGCTACCTAATAGGCTATCTTTTATAGTCTATGCCATAGCATCAACTAGGCTAGAAAACCCCTGCAAAATTGAGCTAGAGCAACTAGGGGGTATGGCTATATGGTTGAGATAGCTCTTAGACGCTATTAGAAGCTATATGATGGGACTTTATAGTCTTGGTAATACCCTAGGCAAGGGTATATAGCTGATAGCGTGTTAGACGAGAGATTAGCTTAGGCAGATTACAGGCAAAAAAAAGCCCCGCTATTTCTAACGGGGCTAATGGGGGCCGCTTGAAAGTTAGTTGTTAAATCAGGTTTCTAGCGTCTTCCAGATCTACCTTGCTTGGCTCACTTACTTGAGCTTGTGTTGCTTTTGGATTGTCCTTTCTATGGACTCCGTTAAAAGCATACTTTAAAGACTCTTTAAGTCCATCATTACTCACAATATCCGCATGATGCTTAGAGGCTTTAATAGCTCTATCGAAATCCTCGTCAGTTACCTTTGAGAGGCTAGAAGGTACTTTGATATGCCATTGTTTAAGCTGGACTCTATGAAGATCGCTGGAGTAATCTT
>VTLG01014476.1_pt1 | contig 54762 bp, 91 predicted proteins | sample 4694571 | NCBI WGS metagenome assembly VTLG01 (sample SAMN12604809, study PRJNA352737) | marine metagenome | biome: ENVO:00000447; feature: ENVO:00000209|ENVO:00000569|ENVO:01000036; material: ENVO:00002151; isolation source: viral sequences binned using virsorter ... | reverse complement strand
TACAGTTGCATTAACTTCTAGTGATATCACAGGAAATGCGGCAACTGCCACTGCATTGGAAACTGCAAGAACTATAGGAATGACAGGTGATGTTGTATGGACTTCTGCTTCATTTGATGGTTCTGGTAATGTAACAGGAAGTGCAACAATTCAAGCAAATTCAGTTGACGGTACTATGATAGCACTTGGTTCTGATGCCGCTGGTGATGTAATGTACTATGACGGTACAAATTATATTCGTCTTGCTAAAGGTTCTGATGATGAAGTATTGACTCTTGCTTCGGGTGTTCCTTCTTGGGCTGCCTCAGGTGGAACTGCTGCTCTTGCTACATCTGTTACTGTTAGTGCAAATAATAGTACAGACGAAACAGTATATCCAGTATTTGTTGATGGAGCAACTGGAACTCAAGGTGCAGAAACGGATACTGGATTGACCTATAATCCTAGTACTGGTGTTCTTACAACAACTAGTGTAACAGGCAACTTAACAGGTAATGTAACTGGTAATACAAGTGGTACTGCTGCTACAGTAACAACAGCAGCACAAACAAATATTACATCACTTGGTACGTTAACTGCATTACAAGTAGATAATATTAACATTAACGGCAATACTATTAGTTCAACTGCTGGTACTGACTTATTAATTACACCATTAGCAGGACAACAAATTGTGCTCGATGGTACAATTGTTGTTGATGCTGGAGTTGTAACTGGAGCAACAAGTATTACTTCTACTGCTTTTGTTGGTGCATTAACAGGTAACGTCACTGGTAATGTAAGTGGTTCTTCTGGTTCTGCAACAGGTAATGCCGCAACGGCCACTGCTCTAGCAACGGCTAGAACCATTGGTGGAACTTCATTCGATGGTACTGGTAATATTGCAGTAGCACTTTCTGCTACTGCAACTGCACTTGCAAGTGCAAGAACAATTGGTGGTGTATCATTTGATGGAACTGCTAATATTAATCTGCCGGGTGTTAATGCTGCTGGTAATCAGAATACAAGTGGTACTGCTGCGATTGCAACAACAGTCACAATAACAGATAACGAAAGTACAAACGAAAGTAACGCTATTATCTTTACTGCTGGTGGGGATGTTGATGGAGGTAATCTTGGATTAGAATCTGATGGAACATTAACATACAACCCAAGCACTGGCAAAGTAACTGCTACAGGATTTGTCGGAACACTAACTGGTAACGTCACTGGTAATACGAGCGGTTCTTCTGGTTCAACAACTGGTAATGCTGCTACCGCAACTGCTCTTGCTACAGGACGGACAATTGCAATGACAGGAGATGTTACTTGGACATCTGCTTCATTTGATGGTAGTGGTAATGTTACTGGAACCGCAGCAATTGGTTCTGGAGTAATTGTTGATGCAGATGTAAACGCTAGTGCAGCTATTGCTTGGAGTAAGATGGCTAACTTAACGGCCTCACGAGCACTATACTCAGATGGTAGTGGAGATGTTACTGTTTCGGCTGTAACATCAACGGAGTTAGGATATCTTGATGGAGTAACAAGCGCTTTACAAACACAATTAGATGCTAAAGGAGCACTTGCCGGGATGACGATGACTGGCACTACGAAGCATGGTGATATGGTTAAATCTATGTGGGGTACTGGTGATGATTTTGAAATTTTTCACGATCAGTATAATACTTATCTTCACGATACCGGCACCGGCGCAATACTGGTAGGGACAAGTGAATTCCAAATTAAAAATGCTGCTTATGACGAAACCATGTTCGTGGCCACTGCTGATGGCGCAGTTACTCTTTACCATAATAATAATGCCAGACTTGCTACATCAGGTGCGGGCGTTACGGTTACTGGCACGGTTACTGCAACAGCGGGAGCTACATTGTTGGTTAAAAACTCAAGTGGTACGACATTGAAAACTATTAAAGGGATGAGCTAGGAGATAATAAAATGTTAAAAGTATATATATTAGTAGTTGTAATAGGACTTGTTGGTGGTGTATGTTATGGTGGATATTACTACTACAAAGACACACAAGAACGTATCCAAACTCTCACCGAAAACAATGCAAAAATAATGGCAGCAAAGCAAGCGCAAGACAACACCATCAATGTGTTGATTGCTGATCAAAAGAAATTTGAGTCACTAAATAAAGAACTACATACTAAATTAGAGGCGGCGCATGACTATAAGAATAAACTTATAGGAAAGTTGCGTAAGCACAACCTTCAAAAGCTGTCTATGCAGAAGCCAGGGTTGGTAGAAAAGAAGATAAACAATGGAACAAAACGGTTATTTGAATCACTGGAAAAACTTACTGGTGCTAAGCCTAATCCCGTTACTGCTCCTGTCAAGCGGGTGCAGTAATTGGAGAAAGGTACTTCCAGTTGAAGTAAAAACAGTCGAAGTCGAAAGGAAGATTCCCACACAGAATCGTCCTCGGCCTGTAGACTTGAATGACATATACTTCTATGTGGTCACTGAAGAAAACTTTCCGGCCTTTAAGCAACGGTTTACCAAAGAGAATGGCGATTTGGTAGGATATGTTTTGAGTGTAAGGGATTACGAAACACTTGCATTGAACATGGCTGAGATTAAAAGGTTTATACAACAGCAGGGAGAAATTATAGTATACTACGAGAAGGCGGTGACACCCAAACAAAAAGAAGAAAAGAAGAAGGATAAAAAATAATGGGAAAATTTAATGGAAAAATCAGTGCAGAATTTACACCGCCTAAGACTTGGGTATTAGAGAAGGGACTATCTTTTATTACAGAAGACCTAACCGATGCAGAAATAGATTGTCTTAAAGAAGTTGGTGCGAACATTGCAACATCAGGTAGAGTTACCTGTAAAAAAGGTATGGTAACAGACTTAGCATCTGTTCCACGAATTGTATGGAATGTTATTGCACCGTGGGATGTAGCACGTGCCGCAGTTATTCATGACCATCTTTATGCAGTACTACGAGAGTACTATCATTCAGAGGATATGGATAAAGAAACATGGACTAAAGCTCGTGCATTGTCTGATAAGATATTTTTGTTAGGTATGCAGGCCGCAGAACCAAAGGTTTCAAAGTTCAAAATATATTCTGCATACTATTCAGTTCGTATGTTTGGTAGATGGCCTGCTAGTGCAGAGGTATAAATACCTAAATATCACACGTTGTTAAGGATATGAAGTAATGGTGAAGAAAATTACAGGGAGTGTGAAAAAACCTTCTACTCCCAAGAAGACTAGTATTGGTGGAAATCATAGTATGATTAAAACTTCCTCTATGAATAAGAGCCGTAGGGCATCTTATAAGAGATATAGAGGTCAAGGTAAACGATAGGAGAAAATATGGCAGATTCAAAATGCGGTAACGCCGAATGTGTTAATCAAGATTGTACATGTGATCCTTGTGAGTGTACTCCAGAGAATGTTTGTGAGTGTTGTAAGTAATGAACAATAATCATCTTAAAGAACAGGGCATGGGGTATTTTAGTCACCTAAAAGGTGCTTTGAAAGAGGCATTTTGGTGTGGAGTAGCCTTAGATTTATTGCTCATTCATAGTATTTTCCCTTGTTTCTTTGATAAGTATTTTTCTAAATATATCAATGAGACACAAAGACGAGTAAATCCACATAGTACATGGGGAGATACAACTATAGATATGGAGTAAGTTGTGTGGTTTTTTTTAATTAGTAATATTGCGGGATCAATTCTTGGTAGTGCAGCAGATAGTTGGTTTGCCGACACTAAAATGGGTCGTTGGGTTTACAATAAAGTAGATCAAATTGCGACTTGGTCGGCAGATAAACTAGGTGTTAAGATATTACAAGATGAGGATAAGTGGAAAGAGAAATATCCTAACATCTCTAAGAAATTGGATGAGTTGGAAGCACGTTTAGATAGTATGGCTAAATACAAGATAGACGATGAAAAATAACTTCATCTAAAGGAGAGAAAAATGGATTGGATTAAAGATAGATTTATGGAACGTACCTCATGGGACGGCGGAGCACTTGTTGCCGTTGGAGTAATAGGATTGTTTTTTTCAGCAATTATTCCAATGAATATTATTTGTTGGGCAGCTATCGCTTGGGGTGTACTTACTATGCTGAAATCTGAGAGTTAAATTATGGCAGAGTTGGAAACAGAAGTGCAACTTATTAAAAAAGAACTTGAAGACCAAAGAAAAATACATGATAGGCTTGATATTGCAATTGAGAAGTTGACTGATGTTTCCAACTCTATTCATCGTATGCTCGCCGTGCATGAAGAAAAGATTGCAAGACAAGAAGAGGCAATTTTTGAGGCCGAACAGAAAATTGAAGTTCGTAGAGGTGAACTTCTAATTAAAATAGATGAACTTCATTCCAGAGTTACCACAAATACAAAAGAAATCATGACTGCTGCAGCAGAACAACATGCACAACAAAATAAAGAGATACAAAAAATTCGTGATGATATCCAAAATCGTGTCGGTGTACTTGAGAAGTGGCGATATGTTATCATAGGTGGAAGTATAGTAGCAGGGTTTATGTTACAAAAATTTGTTACTTTTGGTACTTGACAATCACTGTATGATGTTATATACTACATCATATGAGTTCGTATATAGACATAAAATACCTAAATCTTATCCAGAGCTCCCTTCCTCAATTCAAGAAGAAGGGTGATTTTCTATGGAATTTTCGCTGTCCTTATTGCGGTGACTCTAAGAAGTCTCGCACGAAGGCTAGGGGATTTGTCTTTCGTAAGAAGAATGATCTGTTTTATAAGTGTCATAATTGTGGGGTTGGAACCAATTTAGCAAATCTTATAAAACATGTAGACTCAAAAACTTACGATGACTATATACTAGAACGATATAAAAGTGGCGCTAAGAAATCAACGCCAGAGCCGGAGTTTAAATTTAATGAACCAGTGTTTCGCAAAAAGGGTGTACTTGATTCTCTTGATCCTATTTCAAAATTATCTGAAAATCATCCAGCGAAAGAAATTATACAGAAAAGATTATTACCAACAAACTCACTCTCCGATTTATATTTTTGTAAGTCATTTTATAAATTCACGAACACGCTAGTCTCAAATAAGTTCCCTTCTTTGGAAGGGGATCATCCTCGACTTGTGATTCCTTTTCGTGATGAGGACGGTGAAATTTTTGCGTATCAAGGAAGAGCATTTGGTAATGAACACCCTAAGTACATTACCATACGTCTTGATAGTGAACACGATAAAATCTTTGGATTGGATCGTATAGATAACGGAAAGGATATTTTAGTTGCCGAAGGACCCCTCGACAGTTTATTTTTAGACAACTGCATTGCAGTTGGTGGTTCTGATTTTTCCAAGCCATTAAGCATAGGTGGAAAACTTATTCCTAATGGTCAGCTGACGATAGTATTTGATAACGAACCTAGAAATGGTGAAATTGTTAAACAAATAGAAAAGATAATAAGTACGGGACGCAAGGTGGTGTTGTGGCCGGATAGTGTGAAAGAAAAAGATATTAATGATATGATAATGTCAGGTATGACTAAAGAAAATATACAAGAAATTATAAAACAAAATACCTTTAGTACAGCGAAAGCGCAATTAAGGTTTGCAGAATGGAGAAAGATAAATGTCTAAACTAAACGGTAATAATTACCTACCAACACCCTACCAAGAATTTATTCACTTGTCAAGATACTCTCGTTGGTTGCCCGAAGAAGGTAGGCGTGAGACTTGGCCGGAAACAGTATCAAGATACTTTACATTTTTTGATGAGCATCTTATGGAGATGCACGAATATAAACTACCAAAAGAGTTGCGTAAAGAAATAGAAGAAGCTGTACTTGACTTAACAGTTATGCCTTCCATGCGGTGTATTATGACTGCGGGTGAGGCACTTAAACGTGAGAATATCGCTGGATATAATTGTTCCTATGTTGCGGTTAATCGTCCTCAGGCATTTGATGAAATTCTTTATGTCTTAATGAATGGAACGGGTGTTGGTTTCAGTGTAGAACGTCAATTTGTTTCTCAAATGCCTAGTGTTGCTGAGGAATTTCATGAAACAGATACAGTAATTACCGTTGCAGATAGTAAACTTGGTTGGGCCAAAGCATTTAAAGAAATGGTAGGAATGTTATATATTGGACAGATACCACGGTGGGACACATCTAAAGTACGTCCTGCTGGAGCACCTCTCAAGACATTTGGTGGACGAGCATCTGGACCAGAACCCCTTGAATCTCTTTTTAATTTTGCAGTTAACATCTTTAAGAACGCAGCAGGACGTAAGTTATCTTCTATTGAATGTCATGATATCGTATGTAAGATTGCTGAGATTGTAGTGGTAGGTGGAGTCCGAAGGTCAGCGCTCATCTCCCTCTCTAATCTATCAGATGATCGTATGCGTGCTGCAAAACATGGTCAATGGTGGGATAACAATCCTCAACGTGCTCTTGCAAATAACAGTGCATGTTATTCAGAGAAACCAGATATTGGTGTATTCATGGACGAATGGAAGGCTCTTTATGAGTCTAAGTCTGGTGAACGTGGTATATTCAACCGTGAATCTGCTGTTAAAATGGCGGAAAGGAACGGTAGGAGGGATACAAACTATGAGTTTGGAACAAATCCTTGTTCTGAAATTCTTTTGCGAGACAGGGAATTCTGTAATCTTTCAGAGGTTGTAGTACGAGTTACCGATACAGTAGAGACATTAAAGAAGAAAGCTAGACTTGCTGCTATTCTAGGAACTATTCAGTCTACGCTTGTTAACTTCAAGTATGTATCTGCTGGATGGAAGAAGAACTGTGAAGAAGAACGTCTACTTGGTGTATCTCTTACAGGTATTATGGATTCCCCTCTTACTAATGGAACTAGAGGTAAAACTAATGGTTCTATGGTAGAGTTGGATATCCTTCCACAATTGCTTGATGAATTGCGTGAAGTAGTGATTGATACTAATAAAGAATTTGCAAAGAAGATAGGTATTAATCAATCTGTCGCTACAACGTGCGTTAAACCCTCTGGAACAGTATCACAGTTGACAGATGCTGCATCTGGTATACATGCTCGTCATAACCCCTACTATATAAGAACAGTAAGAGGAGATAAAAAAGATCCGTTGACTAAAATGATGAGTGATGAAGGATTTCCTGTAGAGGACGATCATTTAAATCCTACTCATACAGCGGTATTTTCTTTTCCTATGAAAGTAGAGAAAGGTGCTGTTTTTCGTTCAGATAAAACTGCGATAGAACAGTTGGAACTTTGGAAGACATATCAAGAACATTGGTGTGAACATAAACCATCAGTAACCATTTCTGTGAAGGAACAAGAATGGATGGATGTTGGTGCTTGGGTATATAAGAATTTTGATTACATGTCAGGTGTAAGTTTCCTTCCTTTTTCTGAACATACATATAAACAAGCACCTTATCAGGATTGCGAGAAGAAAGAGTATGAAGACCTACTTAAACTTATGCCTACGAATATTGATTGGACAAAACTTGCAGAATATGAAAGGACAGATATGACAGTTGGTTCACAAGAACTTGCATGTACCGCTGGTGTGTGTGAAGTTGTAGATCTTGTAGCTACGGTGAAGCCAACGGAAATGACTGCATGAAAATAATTGTTTGCGTATCGTGTGAGGCTGAATTTAAAATTAAACACACAATGGATGAGGCATATTATGAGATATCTTTCTGTCCATTTTGTGGTGAAGACTTGGAAGATGATTATGAAGATGATATAGAATGGGAGGATGACTAGAGCTGAAAACTTTTTGGTCGCAGAATCGTGAGCAAAAAATCCCGGCATATTTTAACTGACCAGCTCTTTTATAGGAGAAATGAATGATTGATGTATATGATGATGTTATGGAACAACAGGAAGCAGAATTTATTGATGCTAAAATGAAAAAAGTACATTGGCAATATGAGCATTGGCAATCGGATAGGAAAAAAGAAGGATATCATTGGAATCGGTTTGCTGGAACAACAGTAGAAGAAATAGCAGGCGGTGAGTTTGATTTTGTGTTACCAATATGGGAAACAGCAAAATACAAATATGATTTTGAAAAAAAATATAATCTCACTGAATTTAAACGTATATACATGAACGCCCACACTCATGGTATTGAACCAAATATTCATTATGATGATGGTGATTTTACTTTAATTTATTATCCACGATTGGATTGGAAAGCAGATTACGGTGGAGGCACTGTTATTTATGAGGAAGATGGAGGCGCCAAGTCTCCAACACATGATTACAGGACAGACAAGTTAATAGATTATAGGGGAAATCGTCTACTAGTATTTGATGCTTACCTACCACATCAAGGCATGCCAGTTATTAGAGAGTGTCATAAATTACGAACAAATATTGTTTTTAAAGGTCACTGTTCTGAAGGTGGTCGTGCGAGACTTGATTTTTATAAAGAATAATGGAAAATGGAATGATTGATAAAGACCATATTATTGCCAATTTGAGAGAAGTTTATGACCCTGAGATCAGTGTTAACGTATATGACTTGGGATTAATATATGACATAATTATAGATGAAGAAAAAAACTCTGTGGAAATTATTGCTACCTTAACCAGTGCCTTTTGTCCTTTTGCTGATGAAATTATTAGTAGCATGACTCAAGCGTGTTTGGATGTAGAAAATGTTCACACCGCACATGTGGAAATAACATTTGACCCACCATTTACGATGGATAGCGTACCAGAAAATACGAAGTTAATGATGGGGTGGTAATGAAAACACAAAGCAGAAAAGCGAAGGGTCGTAGATTACAACAGAAGTTTATGCAACTTCTCATTGAGGACCTTGACATCGATCCCGAAGATATAGAATCACGTTCGATGGGAGCGGGTGGTGAAGATTTGATTATGTCAAAGGCTGCTCGCAATAAGTTTCCATTTTCTATTGAGTGTAAGAATCAAGAGAGAATGAATATTTGGTCTGCATGGGATCAAGCAGTTAATAACCGAGGCATTTACGAACCATTAGTAGTAATTAAAAAGAATGGGGTAAACCCTTTGGTTGTATTAGATGCAAAAGTTTTTATGGAGTATGTGAAAAAGTTTAATGGTGATAAGGGTACATGACAGGAAATTTATGTGAATTTTTGGGCGAGGAATTAGATATTCCTACCCGTAAATGTTATAAGTGTGGTGAAACAAAACCACTGGAAAACTTTTCTATTCGTATAGTTGGTTTGGTAGGACCAGAATATAGAAACGAATGTAAGCAGTGTAAAGGTAGAGAAACATCTGTAGCTGCAAAGTTAAAGAAAGAATATGCTACTATTAAACCTTCTATGGATGACAAGTGTATCATATGTGAGAGGACAGAAAGAGAAATAAAGGAAAGTGGTAGATTCTCTCAAACTAAAACTGACAAGACAGTTTGGACATTAGATCATGACCATAATACAGGAGAATTTCGTGGATGGCCATGTAATTATTGTAATATGATGTTGAGTCGTGCAGATGATAATCCAAGGGTATTACGAAGAGGAGCAGATTACCTAGAAGGGAAATTAGATGAATTGGTGGATTGAAGAATACAAAAAATTTCATGCTGAAGAATATGCACACTATCCTGGCAACAATTTAAAACCACAACTACATCATATTAAAGATTTGGTAAAGGATACTAAATCGGAAACTCTATTAGATTTTGGTTGCGGTAAAGGATTACAATATACGAAATGGAACCATCATGAAGAACTTGGTGTAATGCCTGCGTTGTATGATCCTGCCGTTCCAGAATATGATACTTTACCAGATGGTTCTTTTGATGGGGTATATTCCACAGATGTAATGGAACATATACCAAAAGAACAATTACCAGAGACATTCTCACAAATTTTTGGTAAAGCACAGAAGTTTGTATTCCTTGCAATATGTACTCAACCAGCCTTAACTATACTTCCTAGTGGAGAAAATGCACATTGTACAGTAGAACCTATAGGGTTTTGGACTACAATGATTGAAAAATATGCACCAAAACGTGTATATACTCATGTAAAAACCTATGGTAATTGCAATAATTACCAGATATTGAATGAAGATATCTATTTAGAGTGGTATCTAGACCAACTCTAGTGTCAATTTTTGACACCTATAAACTTTTATCCCACCTAAATAATTAAAAAGGAGAATACTATGGAGGCTTTCAAGTTGATTGCCGACTTAGGATTTTCTATTGCTGCTGTAATCGGTGGTGGATTTTTCATTATTCTACTCTTGAAATATATTTTGGAATCGGTGGTTAACAAAGCTAATGGATTAAATGGAATGATCTCTGCTCTGGATAACAGAGTGAAAACTATTAATAATGAGATTGTCCGTTTAGATGCTTTGATTTGTCATGCATTGGGTGTTAAACCAGATACCCGAAGATTGAGTGCTGCCGACGGCAAGGAAGATGCTAGGAAGGATTAATGCAAGAAATTATTAATGCGATAAATCAGTATGGCGTACCTACGGTTGTTGCAGTAGGTATGGCATATTTTATATATTTTATATGGAAGTTTGTTACAACTACGATTCTTCCATCACTTAATAAAGCAAGTGGTACATTAGTTGCTCTTATAGATCGTATACGAATGTTAGATAATGATATGATACGACTAGACCAAAAAATTAATACTATAATAGAAATCCAAGATCAACAAAATGATCCTTTTGAGGCAGCACAAAAAAAGAGAGATGCACAACAAGATAAAAAAATAAATAGAAACTCAGCAACTATTAAAAAATTAAAGGGGAAATAATGATGTATAAATGGATATTTGCTAGTGCAATTTTATGTATGTCTTTTACCGCACAAGCTGGACAATTAAATCATTCATTTAAATCCCCAGCATTTAGTGGACAAGGGTATAGTTCTCATGTTCTTACAATTGAGAACCAAGAATTTTCTCGTAAGAAAGCATTAACGGAAAAGAAAGAGGCTGCTGAAAGACAAGCAGCAAGAGATGCCGCAAATACCAACCTTTCTAAATTCATGAAGAATGTGGAAAGTAGAATTTATGCTCAGCTTTCAAAGCAATTAGTAGATAGTATGTTTGGGGAAACAGCTTCAGCAACTGGTACTGTAACATTTGAAGGAACGACTATTAGTTATGTAAAAACATCAGACCAAGTTGAATTAACAATAGTGGAGGCAAATGGTAGTACAACGGTTATCACTGTACCTGTTGGGGATTTTACTTTTTAGTGTAGTTGGTTGTTCAGCGGTTCAACATGAAGAGGAACCGATAATTACCACTACCCCAATGGTAGACAAATTAAAAAGCATAACGCCCCCTAAACGGAAGGTGCCTATAGCAGTATATAATTTTGGAGATAAGACAGGACAAAGAAAACCTAGTGATTCTCTTGCATTGCTAAGCACCGCTGTTACACAGGGCGCCGACGTTTGGCTTATTCAGGCCCTAAAGAAGGCAGGAAATGGTGAATGGTTTCAAGTTATAGAAAGAATACAATTAGATCAGTTATTAAAAGAAAGACAAATCATACGGAACACACGAAAATCATATGAGGGAGATAAAGCACAAAAAGTAAAACCTTTATTATTCGCTGGTGTAATAATCGCCGGTGGAATAGTTGGTTATGATACAGATATAATTTCTGGTGGTATTGGTGCTAGATATCTTGGAATTGGTATTCATGATGAATATCGAAGGGATATGGTATCAATAGGACTTAGACTTATATCAGTGCAGACAGGAGAAGTTCTTCTTGCAGTTAGTTCTGAGAAAACTATCCTATCTACACGATTGGGAGCAAACGTATTTAAGTTTTTAGATATGGGAACTAAATTACTGGAAACTGAAGCTGGAATATCACAAAATGAATCCGTTACTTATGCAGTAAGAAAGGCCATTGAAGCAGCAGTTATTCAATTAATTGAAGATGGTGAAAAGAATGATTTATGGGAATGGAAATTTAAACCAAAGGAGAAAAAGAAATGAAATTAGGCATACTTACATTCTTAGCGTTCTTTGTTATGTATGGTGTGGCCTATGCTAGTGATGTATATATCACGCAGTCCGGCGCAAGCTTTACTGCAAACATCAACCAAGATGGACAAACAAACAGGTACGGAGTATCAGGAACAGTTGTAACCCATACAGGGGATAACCAAACTTTGGATATTGACCAGATAGGTAACAGCAATACTATTGCTGGTTCAGTTATTGGTGCGTCACAAACAATAACTACTAGACAAGCGGGTAATAGTAATACATCTACAGTAAATGTAGGAACAAACTCTGCCGCAGCTGATAACAGTATTATACAGACTTTAACAGGTAATAGTAATACCACAACAGTTAATGTCGGTACATCTGCTTCTTCTGGTGATGCTGATATTGACCTTATTGCAACAGGAAATAGTAACACTGTTACTATTAATGAAAATAGTACCGCAACGATGCAAAGTAATGATAAGAAAGTGACAGCTGTTACCTTAATTGGTAGTAGTAATACAGTGACTACTACTCATGCTGGTGCTGGAGATCATGATACAACATTACATCATACAGGGTCTTCTGGAACATTTGCTATTACACAAGATGGTATACATGATACTAACGTGACTATGACAACTGTTGGAGCCGGCCATAATGTTACGGTTACTGTTGACGATTAGTCTCATTCTCTTTAGTACCAGTGCTTATGGTGCAATTGGGAATGTGGTGAAACATAAAGGCAACGCTTCTGTAGAACGGAGTGGAGAAAAGTCTGTTCTAAAAAAGGGTTCCGAAATTGAGTTCAAGGACAATGTGCGTACTGGTAGAGGTGATATTGGTATTACATTTGTTGATGATACTAATGTAGCAGTAAGCTCACACAGTTCCTTGATAATTGATGAGTTTATTTATGACCCGAATTCTCGTACAGGATCAAAGTTGGTTATGAATATTGCCCTTGGCACAGTGAGATATGCCAGTGGTAATATTGCGAAACTGAGTAATCAGAATGTGGACATTCGTACCCCTACGGCCCGTATTGGTGTTAGGGGTACAGCGTTCAGTATGACGGTGGATGAAATAGGCAAGTCTCTCGTAATTCTACTACCTAATGCTGATGGGACAGTAGGTGAAATTGAGGTAGAGAGTGGAGCTGGTATTGTAATTATGAATCAGGCATTTCAATCTACTATGGTTGGTGTGGCAGAAGGAAAACCGTCTAAACCTATAATACTTGATCTTACGTTAGACCAGATTAATAATCTGTTGATAATAAAACCACCAAAGGAGAAGTTGGTAGAGTTAGTAAAAGATTCAAAAAATTCCATGAATTTATTAGATATAGATTTATTAGAATTTAAGGATTTGGATGAAAATAAATTAGATGAAGATAATTTAGCATTTGGATTATTAGATATTAATGAACTGGATATTGACCTGTTAGTAAATATTCTAGATAAACTTTTTACTGCTTTAGACAAGAAGAAAAAGACAACTCATATTGATGGTAGAACGCCAGGGTTTAATAAAGAAACAGGTGTGAATACTATAATAGATGGAAATTTTTTAGAGATTATTCGGTATTCTGGTAGTAGTGCTATTTGGTTAACATTAAACGGTGATTATGGATACGAAATTAACTTAGCACAGTCTGGAATACCTGTGCCGGAGATAACAACAAATGATTCGATTGATAACTATATTACTATTTTTCAGTCTGAGTAGTGTAGCTTATGCTACTAACAGTATCTACATAGAACAAGTAGGCACTGCTGATGATTTGACTCTTACCATCAATCAGAATGGTAATGATAATTCTGTTAATCTCACCATAGCACATGATGATAACACACTTGATTTTCATCAAGAGGGAAACAATAATGCAATTAGTTGGGTTTCTTATTGGGGGTCTGGAAAGAATTGGGGTGGTGATTTAGATGGTTCTAATAATACATTACGATTTAAACAGTATAATACAACTGGTTCAGATTCAAACAAAATAGGATTTCATATACCTAGTAACGGTAATACTGTTGATGTATGTCAAGGAGCTACTTTTTCTAGTATGTCATCCTCTTCTTGTTCTGGAACTAGTTCTGAATATGGTGGCCACACAGTCAATCTAGATTTACATTCTGGTGGTAACACGATTAAAATAGGACAACAAACTGGTTCTGGAAATGCAGATCATTATGTTCAACTATATACATATGGTGGAGACAACAATGAAACCTTTGTTAAACAAAATGGTAATGGAAATAAGACATTGAATATGGTTATACGAACTGATGGTGGTGAACAATCTATTATACAAAAAGATTCTGGTACTCATACTGCAACTGTAGATCTGAGAGGTTCTTACGGTACAGATTTAACTTTGAAACAGCAAGGTAGTGCCAATCAGTCATACAGTTTAACACAAAATTGCCAGACCAGTGGAGGATGTTCTGTTTCAGTGACACAAGGCAATTGAGATGAAAAAATGGATTGTATCAATATTTGTTATATTACTTTTATCTGGAATTCACTTTTCGGATCCGTGGTTTTTAGACATGGTGCGAATGAAAGCACTGGATCAACATCAACGCAATCAAGTCACACAATCACTGTCAAATCTTGTTACAGTAGAAATCAATAACGAAACAATTAAGAAAAAAGGTCAGTGGCCTTGGGACAGAAATACCCTATCCAATGAAGTTATCAAACTGTATCAGAAAGGTGCTGGTTTGGTTGTACTTCCTATTCTATTTGCAGACAAGGATAGGTTCGGTAAAGATGCGGTTCTCGCAAGAACACTCAAACGTACTCCTACAATTATAGGACAGATACCCACTAGAGATAATAGTGATAGTGGAGTAACCAGAGGAGTCGCCAAAGTAGGCAAACCGTGGAAAGGGTGGTTGTATCAATATCAAGGTGTATTAGGTCCAATACCAGAACTTGCAAAGAACGCAAATGCAGTAGGTATGATGATTATTTCGCCAGAGAAGGATGGTGTGGTTAGGCGTATGCCCCTTGTGGTTGCGATTGGTGATGAAGTATATCCTTCTATCAGTCTGGAAGTTCTACGAATGGCAGCTGGGGATATATCCTATCAGATGAAAACTGGTATCGCTGGTGTTGAAGCAATTAGAATTCCTAAATTCAAAATTATTAAAACAGACCCACATGGTAATATATGGCTTGATTTTAAATGGAAAATGCCAGTACATGCTCTTCATGAAGAATTACCAGATCTCAAAGGAAAAATAGTAATACTGAGTATGACTGCGACAGGACTAGACAATCCTGTATCTACTCCTATGGGTTCAATTCATTCTCATGATTTAATTGGTTCTGCTCTTGCAACGATGATGACAGGAAGAAACATCACACGCCCATATTGGACAGATTTAGCAGAACTTGGTGCGTCATTTGGACTAGGATTGTTATTGATGGTTGTCGTATTATTGCTCCCGTGGTACTTTGGAGCAGTCGCAATGCCTGCTACAGTAGTAGGATTGTTCTATGGTAGTTCGCATTTGTTTACGAAGTACGATCTTTTGGTGGATTGGAGTTACCCTGTACTTACGGTATTTGTCGCATGGGCAATTGCTGCATTTCTCAGGTTCATGGAAGAGTTTAAGTTACGTCAACAAATCAAGAAACAGTTTGAACATTATCTAGCACCAGAGATGGTTAAGAGATTACAGAAGAATCCAGAGTTGTTAAAGTTGGGTGGTGAACGTAGAGAGATGAGCTTCCTGTTTATGGACATTGTAGGGTTTACACCTATATCAGAACACTATAAGAACAACGATGACCCCGAAGGATTGGTGGAATGTATCAACGATTACCTCAATCGTATGACTAAGATTGTACTAAAAAATGGTGGAACGGTAGATAAATATATGGGTGATTGTATCATGGCATTTTGGAACGCACCAATGGATTGTGAAAATCATGCAGAGATGGCGGTTCGTACCTCTATTGAATGTGGTATAGAAACAGAAGCATTGAAGCAGTCATTTAAAGATAAAGGATTACCAGAGATAAATATAGGTAGTGGTGTGAATACTGGAACATGTATAGTAGGTAATATGGGGAGTGATACTCGATTTGATTATTCAGTAATAGGTGATGCAGTCAACCTTGCTGCAAGGTTAGAGGCTGCAACTCGTAACTATAAGAAACGTGGTGGCGGTATAGTCAATACACTTTATTCATCATATACGAAAGACCAGATAGATATTGAATCTGAGGAAGTGGATAGAATAAAGGTAAAAGGAAAAGATGAACTAGTGACAATTTATAAACCAAAGGAAAGAACATGAGTAGAAATTATATGAGTCTTAAAACAGGACACGCAGTATCAGATGCATATTTTAAAAAGCAACCTATTTGGTGTGATAGCGATTTATTGCATGCTTTACTTCTAGGAGCTGCATGTGGGTTTTTTGGTGGATTATTTTTTGCAATGATGATGTAAAATAATACTTGACAAAACCTGACCTATAGTGTATGATCTATAAGTAACTAAAAGAAGGAGTGCGTTTATGGACGCAACTACACATACCCTTATAGCAGTGGTAATGCTTATGGCTGCTTATTATGTGGGTAGGTATTTCTCTAAGAGGTCAATCTTAGATGAAATTATAACCTCTATGCTTAATAATCTTGAGAGGGACGGATACATTTCTGTCAAGACTGATGTGGCTGGAGAGAAGGAATTGATAAAAATTGAGGACTTGGTTAAAAAAGGTTCTTGACATTTTATGACTATTCGTATAAACTGAGGATAATATGAAAATTGAAGTAAGAAACAACAATGTCGATCAGGCGTTGAGAGTGCTAAAAAAGAAATTGCAAGCAGATAATATTTTTCAAGAACTACGGAGAAGAGAATATTATGAATCCAGAGGCACAAGACGAAGGCGAGAACGGAACGCTGCAAAACGCCGACAACAAAGAGATCTTGCAAAAAGGAAAGCCGAACTTGGCTATTAAGGAATGGAAAGAGGCAATTGATAACTTCTTTAAAAACAACTTACCATAAGGATAAATAGAAAGATGGCCAAACGCAAACCTATTGTAGAAACTGATAATTCTTCTTGGCAAGCGCCAAAGGTTCGTAAGAAACGCAAACCTATGTCAGAAGAACAACGGGCCGCTGCTTCTGAACGTCTAGCGAAAGCAAGAGAAAAACGTGCAGAGAAGAATCCTGATTATGGTATGTCAGGTATTCATCCTAGTGTTCGTGATTTACCAGATGCACATCATTTACATCCTTCAAAGGTCAAACAGTGGATTAAAACACAGAAAGATTTAATGTCTTCTGAACGTGCTGCGGTAAGACAAAATGTAAAAGGAGCTATTGCCAGATTGGCAAGTCATGAAGGGTATGTTCGTGATATGCAAAGATATTTGCGTGATGGTGATTGGATTGGTGATTATTACGGTGAATATGAAGAACATAAAATTGGAAGGCGTTGTATTGCACAAGCATATTATTGGTACGGACCTAAGAAGGGGGAACCAAAATTCGATGTTGGGACTTACTATCCCCTTTTAGGAGCTGTATACACTAAAGAAATGTATGAAGAAGATAATCCACAGATTGAAGAAAGAGCAAAGAAAAATGTCGGAAGAAAACGCAGACGCAAAACCACCAAGTAATGTCATTAAGGGGCCTTGGAAAACTAACAAGGTAAAGATTCCTGACCATGATATGGTTACTCTTCAACAAGATATGGCATTTATTGAAGAGTTGTCTGAAAGTGTTATGGTACAAATGATTTACACTCTTGGAGAAAATGGAGTTGATATTAGTGAGAAAGATTTCTTACAAGATATAGCATTTGTAGTTGAATCCTTAAAATCAACTCTTTTTCGTGAAATGGGATTACCACATCCCATGTCAAAAATTATACGGATGATATCAGAAATTTCAGTAGAAGAGAAATCGCCGGAACATCCAGACGGCGCAGTGACTACTCAATTTAGTATAGCCAAATTACAGAAGGTAGTGGAGCAATTGAATATTGAAAAAAATGACAATCCAGTGGCATGAAGTTTTTAGTCCTACCATTTTAGAAACTTATGTACCTCAAAGGTTTATTGATATCGTGAATGAAGTTGGTGATGATGTTCTTAGTGATAAGAATAAATCTGCACAATGGGATTTTTCAGACAAATTAGTTGGTAAGGTATCTGCTGAAGTTCAGATACCTATTACTGATAAAAATATTAAAAAGTATCTTGCAGATACAATGAAAAGGGGCTGTCTGGAATATCTAAATAAGATGATTGAACTTAATCGTGCGTATGGATGGAAGAAAATGTCAACTAAGGCACCTACCATAGATAATATACATATAGCACAGAGTTGGATTGTTAGTCAATACGCTGGAGAATATAATCCTTGGCATAAACATAGTGGAGATTTTTCTACTGTAATTTATCTTAAACTTCCAGATGACATGGAAGGTGAGTATAAGAAAGACGAAGAAGATCATTATCCAGCAAATGGATTGATTGAATTCATGTACGGTGAAGCGCAAGATTTTAGAAGTGATGGTGTGAAATTTAAACCAGAAATAGGAAAGTTTCTAGTTTTTCCTTCATACCTAAAACACTTTGTTTATCCCTTCAATGTACAAGGTGAACGAAGGAGCATGAGCTTTAACGCATACATGAAAGTATAAAATGATATTAGTTGATATGAACCAAATTGCACTCGCAAATGTGATGATGCATCTTAATATGACGAAGAAGAATAAACCAGAAGGTAGTATGGTTCGTCATATGATACTAAACTCTTTACGAATGTATAGAACTAAATTTAAGGAACAGTACGGAGAACTTATTCTTTGTTACGATTCTAAACACTATTGGCGTAGAGAGATTTTCCCTCAATATAAAGCAAGTCGTAAGAAAATTAGAACCGAATCTGATAAAGATTGGGAAGCTATCTTTGAAGTATTAAATCAGGTTAGGGACGAACTTAAAGAAGTTTTCCCTTATAAATTTTTAGAGGTATATGGTGCAGAAGCAGACGATATTATTGGTGTGTTATGTGGTGAATTAGAGTTTGATAACGGCAAGACATTAATTCTATCTGGTGATAAGGATTTTATTCAATTACAGAAATATAAAAACGTATCGCAGTTCAGTCCGATTACTAAGAAGTTTGTAAACGGTGAAGACCCTCAGCGTTATCTTGCAGAACATATTCTTAAAGGTGATGCGAGTGATGGTATACCTAATGTATTATCACCAGACAATACCTTTGTAGAAGGATTGCGTCAACGTCCACTAGGTAAGAAGAAAATTGAAGCATGGCTAGATAACTGCCATCCAGAACTTGGTAATATGCCTACAGAAGATGTATTACCTAATGATGAAACGATAAGAAATTTTCAACGTAATCGAAAATTAATTGACTTAGACCAATCACCCAAAGAATTATTCTTGTTAATTTTAAAAGAATATAATGAAGCACCAGAAGGTGATCGTAGCAAACTACTAAATTATTTTATACAAAAGAGATTAAGTAATCTCACGGAATCTATAGGAGACTTTTAATGCGTGATAATTATCAACCACTGTTTTCAGAAATTTTAGAGAAGGTATCTAAATTGAAAACCAAGAAAGAAAAGGTTGCACATTTGCAACGATATAATAGCGATGCACTACGCATGGTTATTAAAGCGTCATTCGATCCCACTATTGAATGGCAGTTACCAGAAGGCAATGTTCCTTTCATATCCAATGAGGCACCAGAAGGGACTGAACATACCATGTTGATTAGTGAAGCAAGGAAACTGTTTCATTTCATCAAGGGTGGTAATCCTACCTTACATCAGAACAAACGTGAATCTATGTTTGTACAGATGCTTGAAGGTTTACAGGAAAACGAAGCAAGTCTTCTAGTTGCCGCAAAGGATAAAAAACTGCATCAGAAATATAAAGGACTTTCCAAGAACGTAGTTATGGAAGCGTTTAATTGGGATGAAAATTTTATGGTTGTGGAACATGAGAGGTATCCACAGACCGCTGGTTCTGCTTCGGGGGTATAAATGCTAATTGAAGATGATCTAAAATTTGATTATTCAGATGTGCTAATTCGACCCAAACGATCAACTCTTACTTCACGGTTTGATGTTGAAATGGAGAGAACATATACCTTCTACCATAGTCAAAAAGAATGGACAGGCGTACCAATCATCGCCAGTAATATGGACACTACAGGTACATTTGAGATGCATGAGGCATTAAGTAAACATAAAATGATTACTTGTATTGCTCGTCATTATAATAAGAATGATAATTATTGGTCAAAGTATGCCATATATAAACGTGAAAAATTGTATGAACATATTTGTGCTATGTCTGGTATATCCGAAGAGGAACTTATTGAACTAATTCGTATTGCTAAAGCTTTCCCTGTGCCTTTTATTGGACTAGACGTTGCAAATGGTTATACAATTAATTTTGTTGATGCCGTAAAACGTCTAAGAAATGAATTGCCCGATGCAACAATTATTGCTGGTAATGTAGTGACGGGTGATATGACAACAGAGCTCCTTCTTGCCGGTGCTGATATTATTAAAGTTGGAGTTGGACCAGGCTCTGTATGTACTACTCGTATCAAGACAGGTATCGGTTATCCGCAGTTGAGTGCAGTTATTGAATGTGCAGATGCCGCTCATGGTGTAGGTGGACATATCATTGCAGATGGTGGATGCAATTCTTCTGGTGATATTGTGAAAGCATTTGCTGCTGGAGCAGACTTTGTTATGATTGGGGGTATGCTTGCCGGACATGATGAGTGTGATGGAGAACTTGTATTTGAAGACGATGTAGAAGAACCTACAGGAATGAAGTTCTATGGTATGGCATCTAATACTGCTATGGAACGTCATGGACATCCCAATAGAGAATATCGTGGAGAAGAAGGTAAGACGGTGACTGTACCTTATCATGGTAAGGTAGATCATACTGCGCTAGATATTCTAGGGGGTATACGCTCTGCTTGTACTTATGTGGGTGCAAAAAGACTAAAGGACTTGACAAAGTGTGCAACATTTGTTAAGGTACATAATACACATAATCGAATATATGAATAGGAGAAGGATATGGATTTAACAACATACTTTAATGGTTTCTTTACTGGAGCCACACTTGCTTTTATTCTCGTAGCAATATGGGAAATCAGAGAGTTTAGAAGGAGTTTAAAAAAATATGAGTAATTTATTAAATGCATTGAAACGAAGGTATGAAGCGGACATTGCTTGTGCTAAAGCAAATATTTCGGTTTATGTAGAACATCCTGTGGGAATTGGAGAACATGCAGATTTGGTTGGTGCAATTGATGGACAAGTTGAAAAACTGTGCGAATCAGAAGAAAAATTAAAAGCTCTGGAAAGTCATTTCGGGAAACCCTTCTAATGTCCCTAACTCGTAAACGGATTATATATGACCGTGATGGTTCTACTCCGTATATGTATCGGTATCACCTAATTTTCAGAGAAAAATCAGATCATCTAGAGGATAATGTGAGAGTACCATTTAATGCGTATCTTCACAAGATTGTCCTGTCAGATGAACCAATTCTCCATGACCATCCTTGGAATTGGGGTACAGCTATCCTTAGTGGGGGGTATTATGAACATACACCAGAGGGCACCTTCTGGCGTGCGCCTGGAACCATGAGGACGAAAAAATCTACCGACCTTCACTGGTTAGAACTAAAGGACGATAAGCCCTGTTGGTCCCTCTTCTGGCATGGAAAAAGAGAGCGAACTTGGGGATTTGAGACTTCAGATGGATGGACAGATTATCGAACTTTTTTACAAAATCGTGCAAAATCAATAACTTAGGGGTTCACTTTTTTGTTGACAAAACATGACCTGTGAGGTATAATGTATATAGAAATTGAGATTAAGGACTGACTATGTACTCTTTTGACGAAAATACCCTCTCCGACCTTCATAAAGACGCTCGTGGGTTTCGTCCTCGTTCAGAATCCTTCTGGAACGAGTGGTCTACAGCCACAAACAAAGGTAAGCAGTCCATATGGGACGGCCTTTGCGCTGAGTTGGATCGTACCATTGCTGACGAGAAGGAAGCGGAAGCGACTGCTCTCGTAGCTTTTGAGACGGAAGTTGAAGCCTTCATTTATTACGGTGCTGGTAATCGGGAAACCGCTCTACGGTGGATGATTGATGGTGAAACCTTCTATACCAGCCAGTGTGTTGAGGGTTGGGTGTACAATAAGGGTATTCTTTTCACTGATTTTGGACGGAATCTTGTCAAGGAATTGATGGAAATCGTCACTTTTTCTGAAGAATAAGTGATTTTTTCCTTGACAAAACCTGTTGAGTATGGTATTATAAGACATAATGATGAGAGAGAGAGAAATGATTGATTTTATTAGTGCAGAAACCTCTGGAATTAAGATGTATTTCAAGAATTCCCTTGGTAAAACGGATTACGCTGGTTGGGGAACAACCGCTGAGACGATTGCTGAGGTGATGAAGAAGTACGGTCTTGCTGAGACTGTGTATGGTTCATCTACGATGGACTTCGCCTCTGAAGAGGGTTTTGAGAACGATGGTGATGCCATGAAGTTGTGGGATGCCGCCATTGGAATTTATAATTGGGAAGTGAATGGAGTTGCATCATGAATACCGAAATGACCGCCTTGATTGAGAACATCAAGAATGATTACCTTAACTGGACACTGCGATGCACTTCAGACGGCAATGGTGGACTGACCGAAATCAATAACATGATGATCGCTGAGTTCAATAAGAAACTCACCTACAAGACGGGTTCCAAATACATCAAGGTATTCACCGAAGGTGGTAGCGTTTGGGGTTTCGTTGTCAACACCGATAACGATAAGAAGTTTCGGAAGGGTGACATTCTGAAAGCCGCTGGTTACGCTGCCCCTGCTCGGAACGGTGCAAGGGGAAACATCATTGACGGTGGTTACACCATCAACTGGACAGGACCTTTGTATTTCAAATGATGGGTATGTTCTGTTTCTTAATCGGAATTATGTTGTCGATACTCGCCGTAGGTGGTGCTGAAGGTACTGCCGAACTCTCTCTCATCATACTACTAGAGACGGCGAGTATCTGTTTCCTAGTGTTGGGTATTTATAAAATGAAAGATACTGGTGATCTTGCTTAAGTGAACCCAATATAGGATCGAGAGGGTGTCAGTAGCACGACACCCTTTCACTTTATTTATGAGGTAAGATGTTAAAAACAGCAATTGTTAGTGGAGTGGTTTTATATGCCGGAATGATAGGCGTACCATCCATTAATAGTACTGCAAAGGTTGTAGAACCTATAGAATCAACCAAGGTACTAGAAGAATCAGCTCAATGTCTTGCATTGAATATGTATTATGAAGCGAGAAATCAAGGAACTGCTGGTATCCTTGCAGTATCCGCCGTAGTACTTAATCGTGTAAATGATAAAAGATTTCCTAATACAATATGTGGAGTGATTAAACAAGGGCCGACTCGTCCATCATGGAAAGATAAAAATATCAGATTTCCAATTAAGAATCGGTGTCAATTCAGTTGGTACTGTGATGGTGCCTCAGATAATCCAAAAAATAAAAAACAATTTGATGAATTCCTAGAGATTGCATCTGCTATACTTACAGGAGAACTACCATTTATTGATATAACAGATGGTGCGATGTTTTACCATGCAGACTACGTTACGCCTGGATGGGCAAAAACTAAACAACGTACAATTGAGATAGAGGATCATATTTTTTATACTTGGAGAGTGAAATGAAACATATAGAAATATCGTTAATGGAAGAAGGTGAATTGTCTATTGATGGACACACCAAGCCAGGTGGCAATCTTGATATTCGTGAGTTTGAAGATGGCGAATGGGTAGGTGGTTGTTATGCTACCTTTGACAATCTTGCAGAGAAGGTGAAGGAGTGTTTAGAAGAATGAACACTATTGAACAATTGGAAGGAAAAAAGGATTGGTAATGTCCGAAGATAATAATTTCATAAACCTTCTTACTAAACGATATGGAAATGTCACCCCTGACGCTATTGCATCAGTTTTGTCTCCACAGTTAATTCAGATTGACACTTTGGACAAAGAAATAATAAAACTGGATGGACAAAGACATTGGAGAGCAACATTTACTCTTAAAATCACGGATGAAAACTATGAATTGATGCAAAAGGGAAGGACTGGAAAATTTGTTCCAAAAACTTTCGTTGATGGTGCTCCTTGGCGAGAGATTTGTAAGGGAAGAATCATTTCTGTTGATTACAATGAAGGAGTTGCTGAAGGTGAAATATATACTGGTAAAACTTCTTCAAAACAGGCATTACAGGACGCATTAAATCAATTATCAGAAGAAGATTACTTAGAAATTGATCAATATGGTGCAGCTGCAAAAATCGTAAGTGGTCTTGCTGAACATTATTTATCTGAAATTGCTAAAAATTCTGGTTATCTAGTCAGAAGAATGCCAGAAGACACGGCAAAACATCTTGGTGGTTATTACAATTACGATTTTGAATTTGAAAAAGATAATGTAACAAAAAAAGTTGAAGCCAAATCCCTATGGGGAACAAATACTGACTATGCTCGTCTTATTCACAGCACTGGACCAGACTATCCTACAAGCAGTTGCAAATACGAAACTCAGGATATTTTTGCTGTAAGTCTTTTTTTACGCACAGGAAATATTAAAGATTTTGCATTTGCTCGATCAGTGCCAGAATCATCTAGTAAACCATATGGACTTCCGAGTGTCACCAATTTCCCGAAACATGTAAACCAAAACCCTTTCTGTCAGATCGGCAATGGTTCTTGGTTTGGAACCATTGATGAAGTCTGGTACTGAATGACTGATATGGAACAGGATGTTTATGATAGGGCTTACACTCATTATAAGAAGAAAAAATCAATGGGGTATCACGGTCTTGACGATGACAGATCTACAGTTATAGAAGAATTTTGGACAGATTACTTTTTGGGATACCCTATATATACTGAAGGGATTTTGTCCAATGAACAGAGAACCGTATTGGGATTATATGGGACGTAGGTTACGAGAAGAAAGACTTACTCCTGTTGGGGATTTGGTAAATAAAGAAGACATGTTTAGGCGGGAAATTAGTGAAATGCAAAAACAGGTTCATGGATTACAAATGAGAATTGTTAAACTTAGTCAACAAGTCTATGAGTTAAAAAATAAAGTTTCTATATCAGAGGAAGATCCTAATCAAATGGAGCTCAAATTTTAATGCCAACATATAGATTTTTAGATGAAAAAAGTGGGAAAGAATTTGATGAATTCATGTCTATTTCAGACAAAGAAGGATATCTAAAAGAAAATTCTCATTTGAGACAAGTTTATACACCGATAGCCCTGGCCGGAGACCACTTGATGGGAGTTGGTCCAAAGGTTGATGGGGGATTTAATGAAAATATGCAAAGAATTGCTGATGCTCATCCAAATTCACCTATGGCAGATAGATATGGTGGTAGTAAGACGAATGCTAGAATTAAATCAGAACAAATTGCAAAGAAGCATGGTTTGTTGAATAAATAGTTTGGTGCAAGCGAGAATTACATACGACAGCACTAACGCACTGCGTTTTGAAAGCTGGGTCGTCAATCCGCTTATGCACCAGAGAGGGGGATGTGTGACGCCCCCGGCTCCATCCCTCTCTCACCTCATTTGTAAAGGATAAGATATGGCATCGACAAAGAAAAACAAAGAAATAAATCACCAATCACTTCTAAATGTTAAATCTATCACAGATAATCAGAAGGTAGTATTTGATACATGGGGTAAGGGGTTAAATCAATTCTTATTCGGTGCAGCTGGTACAGGCAAGACATTTATTTCTCTATATCTGGCATTACGAGATGTAATGGATCTCAAGAAACCATACGACAGAGTTGTATTGGTTCGTTCACTCATTCCTACTAGGGAGATTGGATTTCTGCCTGGAGATGAGGAAGACAAGTCTGCATTGTATCAAGTACCATATCAGAACATGGTACGTTTCATGTTTGAGGCGGCAAACGAACAGCAGTTCAATTCCTTGTATGACCGACTAAAAGGACAAGGGACTTTGTATTTCCTGTCAACTTCTTTTCTAAGGGGATTGACATTTGATAATAGTATCATTATAGTAGATGAATGTCAAAATCTTAATTTCCATGAGTTGGATACAATTATTACAAGGATTGGACAGGATTCTAAAATAGTATTCTGTGGAGATTTCAGTCAAACTGATTTAGTGAAACAGAATGAAAGGAATGGACTGCATGATTTTCTACGAATTTTGGAAGAGATGGAAGAATTTAATTGCACCGAATTTACTCTTGGAGATATCGTTAGGAGTGGGTTTGTTAGGTCTTATCTTATCAGCAAGATAAAAATGGGATTAGGAACAGAGGCGTGAAGCTTATATATGGAAAAATTACAGATGAATATCTAGCACCTATATGGTTCTTGGGTATAATGTATGATATTAACTATGACGGCCGTTACCATGTTTCCTTTGTATTTGGATCACGGTATGTGGGAGTGGCATTTAAATGAAGGGGTGAGTGATTATGAAAGTTATTCCTGGCGTAAAACCAATAACAGACAAAGAAGTTGAACGGGCATTTTGCTCGTTGCCACTTCAAGATATTTTTTCTCAGAAAAAAGAATGGTTAGATAATCGTGAAACACAGGTACGTTTTACAGATTATCATTATCAATGGATTATGAGTAGCAAACTTAATTCCATACATGGACTAGATAAATTTCCGATACGACATATAACAAATGGTTGTACTGAAAGTATCGGTGAATATCATTGGTTGTTTCGTAATCGTAGATTAAGATTTTATGCTGGAGAGTATATGTTTTCTTGCTATCTAACGCTAAAAGACCAATTTATGTACATGCATGAAGATAAATTAAAGGAAGGTGATGCGTTAATAGTATCGATTCCCTTTTCCCATACAGGTGATTTGCTTGACGAATATGATGCAGTCATGGCGGAATGTACACGATTAAGTATTCCAGTTATGATAGATTGTGTTTTTTGGGGTACTTGTACGGGGTTAGATTTCAGTGTAGATTATGATTGTATACAAGGAGTTTGCTTTAGTACAAGCAAAACATTCTCTACCGGCACATTTAGAGTTGGAACACTTTTTAGTAGAACCCCTACTGATCATATTGGAGCTGTAAATCATTTTAACTACACTCCTTTGTTAACTGGTTTAATACATTTAGAAATATTGCAACAATTTGGACCAGACTATATGCCAAACAAATATAGAAAATATCAAATAGAGTTTTGTGAAAAAAATAATGCTCGAGCAATGCCAACAATAATGATAGGTAATGCAGATCATGCTTATCCGCACACAGATTTAACAAAAGCACAAGGCGGACTTTATGCTAAAGGATGGCCATCTTTTGAAATTAATGGAAAAGATTGCTACAAGTGGGGAATGTCTCCTTATCTTAATGATTGTGAAGTGAACGTATGACAAATGCCTTGATGGGGTCTTATAATGTAGGAGTTCCGTGGTTATCTACTAAAGTTAACAAGCAGATAGGCCGGTTCTACAGAGATGATAAGGTTAAGGCGATCTTTGGAGAGATGAATCCTGGCGTTGGCCCTACAATTTTAGCAGATAGATACAATGAAGAGAAATTTGTATTCAATCATGATTGTACATGGCTACCAGATGTTAAGTATGAATATAAAAAAGTTGGTACATTTGAAGAAGTTTGTATGGAATCCGCTCAGATATTAGCCGATAAGGGTAAAACTATTGACTTCTATTGGTCTGGCGGTATTGATAGTACTACTGCACTGGTATCACTGATGGAAATTTGTCCAAAACAATTGCATATAATATGTAGCCCCACTGTCATAAATGAAGAGTATCCCGAATATTGGAACAAAGTAGTTAAACATTTAGACCATACTGTTGATGATAAGGATAATGTTTTGGGTGTGGGTAATCCACAGAAAAATGTTTTTTGTCAATGTACAGAAGCAGATACATTATTTGGAACCTGTATGATAGATCATGATTGTGGACACATGACGCCTGAAGAGATTGCAATGGCAGAGAAAGAGTGGCTGGTGAAATTTAGATATGTGTTACCCCATAGAGGATGGCGAACACTTTTTATGTTTGATGGTGATTGGTTTGATGTAGATAATTGGGGTCCATTTTATGCATCTAGATCTATGCAGCAGTATGCTGTTAATCAACACATGGCTGGTGAAATACACTGGTATAGTTTTTTTCTCTTTGGTAACGATATGCCTGATTATGTAAATGCTAAGATGCCCCAACGAGATCTTATATACAAATATACTAAAGATAAAGAATTCGCATATGGAAAATTAAAGTATGGTTCACTTTCGCCTGCTCAGAAGTCCATTCGTAATGTACTTCGTGGTCAAAAAGATAGAAATATGACTCCAGATCAACAGAAACAATTTAAGGCCAGTGGAAATATGCCAAAGGCATGGGGGTTTACTAACACAGGCATTGTAATTAATGAAAGAACATGCAAAGACATAGATATAGAGAGCTATTTACTACCTGAGAACAAGTTCTTAGATGTATCAGCTGATACTATGTGGAAAGGGATAGAGATATGAGTGTTGCCTTATATGATAATGTAGTTGATCAAGATACTCAAAAGAAAGTATATGATTGGGGACAAAGTGTTACTTGGTATAATGGTGTTGTAAAAGGTGAAGGCAGGGATCCAACGCAAATATTTAATTCTCCAATACAGGAATACAGTCCACAATTATCGGGGAATCATGTTGTGAGAACAGATATTCCACCAGAACATGAGGAAGAATCACTTACTATACATCGTCATATGATCGGTTGGAGCGATCAATCAGTAAAGGAACGTAATCCCATCATTTATGATTTGTGGACACAAATAAATCGTACAGTATTTGGTGGTAAAGGTAAATTAGATGGAATGCCAGAAGGACATCCAGGCATACATGGACCAAGGTCTCATTTTATTGATCAGAAAACTTTCTATGAAAAATACGATGTACCAGAAAAAATTAGAAAGTTTACATGTTTTTTGAATGCTAGACATTTCCCTACTACTCGCAAATACCACGCAAAAAATAACAAAATTGGCGCACGTTTTGGACAAATACACAAGGATACAGATTATAGTGTTTCTGATAAACATTTTACAGTTTTATATGTTTCAAATTTGGAATGGCGGCCGCTATGGGACGGTGCAATGGAATTTTATAAAGATGAATTTACTGGTGATAAGCACTGGAAACAAGGTTATGATATAGGGTGGCCGAATGAAATTATAGGACACAAGCCAAATAGGGTTATTGTCTTTTCACATGACCAATTACATCTAACAAGAGCCCCAAGAGCAAGTGCGCTGGAGATGTCACAGAAGATAGCATTTAGGGTTGTAACAGAAGGAGATGAACAATGAATATAAATAAATTAAGAGAGGAGCTTGAACGTGATGAAGGCCGAGTTGATCAAATTTATCTAGACCATCTTGGTTTACACACGTTCGGCATCGGCCATTTAGTTAAATCACATGATCCAGAAAATGGTTGGTCTGTGGGCACAGATATTGATGAACATAGAGTACTAGAAGCATTTGAAGATGATGTTCAAAGTGTAATATCAGACTGTGAAAAATTGTATGTACAGTGGGAACATTTGCCTGAAGAGGTACAATTGATCATTGCAAATATGATGTTCAATATGGGCTATACTCGCTTAAGCAAATTTAAGGGTATGAAACGTGGAGTAGATGCCCGTGATTGGGGTGCTGCCGCAGATGAAATGGTTGATAGCAGATGGTATCGCCAAGTAACTAATCGAGCAGATAGGCTTGTGATGAGAATGAGAAGTCAAATATTGGGATTAGAAGTATAGAATGATGACAAAATTTAATCATGTACCAGTGAATTTACCAGATTTAACAACTAAAACAGTAGATAAGAAACGATTTTACGTCACACCTGATGGAGATTTTCCCTCTATCACAACGGTACTGTCTATTCGTAAGAAAGAAGGACTTGATGCGTGGCGCAAACGTGTAGGTAATGATGTTGCAAACTATGTAGCACGAACAGCAGCTGCAAGAGGTACTTCTATTCATCATATGTGTGAAGACTATCTTAACAATATGCAGACTGATTGGCCGGATAAATGGGCAAATCATAAAAAGAAGTTCTTACATTATGCATTATTCAGAGTACTAAGAGACAAGGGATTATGCAATATTGGTGACATATATGCACAGGAAGCGGGTTTATATTCTACTAAATACAAGGTAGCAGGCAGAGTTGATTGCATTGCAAATTATAAAGGAGAACTATCCGTTATAGACTTTAAGACATCTACTAAAGAGCGAAATGACGATTGGAATGAGAACTATTATATACAGTGTTCAGCATATGCTGAAATGTTTAAAGAATTAACAGGAGAAGAAATAAATCAAATAGTCATACTCGTAGTAACAGAGGACGGAACGGTTCAAGAATTTATAAAAGATAAATCAGATTACACTTTCTTGCTTGTAGATGCCTTATCCGAATGGAGAAAGCAAAATGAAAAAGTGCCTAATAATCTTGCTGCTGGGGTTGCTTAGTTTTATACCCACAGCTTCGGCACAAGAAAGCTCGCCAGGAATTACAACACAAAAACCAATAATTTGTGCAGCCGTAAATGATGTTTTGACTACACTTAAAGATGATTATGGAGAGAAACCAATATTAATGGGTAAAGAACCAGTATTGCTTCCTGATGGAAGTGTATTGGAGTTAAGAACTATGATATGGGTTAATGCTGACAAAGGAACTTATACTATTATACAACAGCCCCCGCCAGGTGGGCCATTGGAAGGACTGCTATGTATCCTAACAGCAGGATCTATAGAGGGTGTTGATAAGAAGGCTATTCGTACAATGTTAGGCGACGTTCAAATCTAAAAAAAAATGAAAAAAGTACTTGACAGCATATGACCAATGTGGTATAAATATACTTACAATTCGTTGATGCGGATTAAAAGCTGGACAGGACGAGGGTGCGATACCCTCCGCCTCCACCAAAAGGAGATTAGAGTGGTACAGATATTTCTAGGGGGTTGTGATGAAGAACCCCATAGTACGAGAGGTAAGTAAGTGGATGTTTAAAGCATATATTCTTTGGAGTATTTGTGCAGACATAACCTTACTTGCTGGAATAATTTATCTAGTCTTTTTTTGAGGGGGGCGAAATAGGATCGACTGACGGTGAATAGAGATGTGGAGAATTGTGGTTTGGACGCCTTATAGTCCGATAAAACTAAACGCAAACGATAACTTTGCATTTGAGGATTATGCTTTAGCGGCATAAGATCTCACGGGGTATGGGTTCCACCTTGTTACCAAACGGACCCACTTCAAAGGATGGAATATTTCTATCCTATTTGTCATGATAAGGAGATATTTGATTATGACTACTACGACACAGACCGCTAAGGTCGCCAACGCACTATCTAATGGTGCAGAACTAACCGCTAAACAGATTTCGGCACGTTATAACGTCGCCAATGTTCGTGCTGTGATTAGTAAACTACGCTCAGAGGGTTATTCAATCTTCTTGAACAAGCGTGTATCGTCTTATGACGGTGAAACCTATATGAAGTATCGTATGGGTACTGCGCCTCGTTCAGTTGTTGCAGCCGGTTATGCCGCTCTTCGTGCTTAACTTAAAGGAGCATTTCATACTAACGCACTAAGGCGAGTATGATTTTACCCAACGGACGAATTGTAACACATATCGTACCGAAAGGGTTTAAATATAAGGAGAAAGTGTGTGAATTTAGAAGCCTTCGTAAGAAAATCATTTATTCCATCTGGCTTGTGGAACACACGAAGGGTGATGCCTTAATACATCCGTGGGGGGTCACGGTTAACCCCCCAATTATTTTATAAATGGAGACTAAAATAAATGAGGAAACTAATTATCGGAGTTGCACTTGCAACCAGTATTTCCACGGTTGCTATAGCAGAAGAGAAATCAGTTCCATCTGTCCTACCTAAAATTGACATTTCTATTGTGTCCGACACGGAACGCAATGTGACTCAGGAAACAACTACCACAAAATTTGGTGTTGTTGCTGGAATTAAAGGATTTGATTTATCAGTCCTACCAAAGTTCAGCTGGGATGATGAAGAGATTTCTAATATTGAACTTGCCGGGGGGTACACATTTAATGTGACTGATTCCTTTGGTATTACGCCTTATGGTAAAGTTAATTTTGATAATGACTTTAGCACAGGTGATCAAATTATCGGTGTAAAGACACGCTATAGGTTTTAAACCTAAAGGTTATGGGGGTTCCTTTTAAAAACCCCCAATATTATAAATGGAGAATAGATGAAAGTGAATACACCAAAAATTTTCTCTATGAAAATAGAAGAAGTAGTCAAAGAAAAAGGGATATCCCATATGGATGCCGTTCTTTGGTATTGTCAACAAGAAGGCATTGAGCCTGATAGTGTAAGTTCTCTTATTACAAAGGGACTTAAAGAAAAGATAGAAGCAAACGCAAGGGACTTGAATTTTTTACCTAGACAGGCACAACTACCGATATAAATTATGCAACCTATTGATACTTATCTACTGTACTGTGCATTAAAGGCACATTTCGGTGATACAGATTATGATTTCTTTAAGTACGAGGGTAAGACTCGTATTAAAAGAGATTCCTTTTATAAGAGGAAAGATAGAATTTTTTTTGTCAAACTGTCAAAAATTGGTGGTAATACGACTGAATATGCTGATATACTAAATTACTTAGTGGCAAATTTTATAAAAGACCCCAACGGATACGTCGCAAATTTTTCCAAAGAAATATATAAAGAGTGGTTGTATAAGAAACAAAACTTTTATACAATCTTCACTGATGAACTGCGGCCTCTAGTCAAAGATTTTGAGCCATTGTTTGAAGTGAAGAGGAATTCACATCCCAAGTTACTACAAGAATACTTGGGTAAGCGTGTATCGTTAGAAACTCTTGTTATCTTAGACCAGATACTTGCATTTAATAAGAAATGGTCCAAACAAATGAGTGGAGATTTTTTATGGGATGACGTAAAAAAACTTATGAAAAATTACAAAGGGTTCTTGACAATTGATGTCAAAAGGTATAGAATACACTTATTGAAACTTATAGAGGAAGGAAGCAATGAAAGACCTTGAAGTTACTCTACATCTGGACGGGAATCCAGATGATCGTGTCGTCGCTCACCAAGAGCATGAGATCTCTACCCTTAAAACAAGGGTAAAGGAACTAGAGTTTGATTGTGCTGATTTGCAAAAGCATAATGATACTCTCATGGAACGAGTTAAGAAACTCGCCATGCAACGCCCGAAGGGGTTTAATCCCAACCGTAAATTCGGTAATGGTAAGAAGAAGTTCTACCAAAAGAAGGCCTGAACTGAAGCGGGTATCGTATAATGGTATTACCTCAGATTTCCAATCTGATGACGGGGGTTCGATTCCCTCTACCCGCTCCAGACGCCGGAGTAGCTCAGTTGATAGAGCAGTTGATTTGTAATCATCAGGTCGGGAGTTTGAGTCTTCCCTCCGGCACCAGTTTAGAGAGATGTTAATATGAGACAGTTTTTAATGATATGGTTCTTTTCAGTCATTCTGATTATGTGTATGTTCGTAGGTGTTACATGGTCAGCAGACGGTGAGAGAGTCTTTAAAAAATGCGTAGCATGTCATTCCCTCACAAAAAATAAGATGGGTCCAGCATTAGGTAATATTTTTGGTAAGAAGGTGGGATCAGTAAAGGGATATCGGTATTCTAAAGCAATGAGAAATTCTGATATTATTTGGACTGATAGTACTCTGGATAAATTCCTACTAAAACCAAAAAAATCTATCAAAGGTACTAAAATGCGTTTTTTTGGTATTAGAAAAAAAGAACAAAGAGATGCCCTCATTAAGTATCTGAAGGAAAATCAAGTAAAATGAATGTTAGGTTAGTAGACCACATGGGCAGTGACTTATCAGTAGTCAACGCCGCCCGTGTATCATTTGCAAAAGAACATAAGGAATTCGATGAAGGAAAAGATACTAAACTTATCCGTTATTTGGCTAAGCATGACCACTGGAGTCCTTTTGGGCATGCTTCTCTCCAATTTCATGTTCAGGCCCCTGTTTTCGTTGCTCGTCAATTAGTGAAGCATCAGGTAGGGTTGGTTTGGAATGAGGTATCTAGACGATACGTTGATGATGAACCAGATTTCTATACACCTACAGAGTGGCGTAAATCAGCAGAGAATAAGAAACAAGGTTCTTCTGATGAAACGGTACAGTTTAATATTAAACCAGCTTTAGATTTTGCAAAACAGTGTTATGAATATATGTTGAAAATGGGAATTGCACCAGAAATGGCCCGAATGGTTTTACCACAATCCATGATGACTGAATGGTATTGGAGTGGAACATTATATGCGTTTGCTCGTGTATGCAATCTACGATGCAAACCAGATGCTCAGAAGGAAACAAGAGATGTTGGATGGGGTATTGACAAACACGCAAGGGAACTCTTTCCCGCCTCATGGAGTGCTCTTCGGGATGAATAAAGCATTACTTATTGGCAATGGTGAATCTCGTAGATGGTATTGTCCTAGTCACCAGACAATTATGAATCCTATAATTACATGGGGATGTAATGCAATCTATCGTGATGGCGCTGTACATAACCTAGTAGCAGTTGATTATGGGATGCAACAGGAGATATACGACTCTGGTTATTGTTTAGACAATCCAGAGTATGGTGATATAAAATCAGTACATTTTGCAAACTGGAATATAGTTCCAGCTGAAATTGCTGATGTGATGTTCATGGGATATGATATTCCAGAGGTATTTATTCATAGAAGTAAGAATAGAACCGATCAATGTGTTATATCAGGAAAAGACCCTAACACATTACATGAGAAAATTGAAGAGGCAATGCGTATGAATCCAGACCTTGACATGGACGATCTAAAAATGAAAATGGAAAAGGATGTGGGTGTTTGGATTACATATGTTGAACCAAATGACGATGTAGTTCCTATACAATATCCTACAGGATGGAGTACAGGTTGTACCGCAATGCATCTTGCCTGTCAGGCTGGTGCTGAAGAAATCTTTATATTAGGTTATGATTTGTCCTCATATGATGAGGAATTGAACAACCTATATAAAGGTACAGACAATTATTTGTCTGCTACCGCCAGAGGGTTTAATTCAACTAATTGGATGAACCAGATGGCAGCCGTCTTTAACGAGTTCAGTGACACAGAGTTTTATTGGGTTGATAGACAATTTAATGAAAAACTGTATTTTAATAATGTAAAGGACTTGACAAAAGATGAAATGTGTGATATATTACACATACTTTAACATACGATAACATATCTTAACATAAGGAGAATACAAATGTCGTTAGCCGCACTAAAAAAACACAACTCTTTGGACGCACTGCTCGGTGCCGTTCAGAAAGAAAGTCAACCTCAAGAGAAGAAGTCCTATGTGGACGAGCGTATCTGGAAACCAGTAATGGATAAGACAGGTAATGGTTATGCTGTTATCCGTTTTCTTCCCGCTGTGAAGGATGAATCGTTGCCTTGGGTAAAGCTTTGGAACCATGCGTTCCAAGGACCAACTGGACAGTGGTACATTGAGAACTCTCTCACTACCGTTGGACAGAATGATCCTGTATCAGAGTTAAACAGTGCATACTGGAACTCTGGTGTGGAATCCGATAAGGAGATTGCTCGTCGCCAGAAGCGTAAGTTGTCATACTACTCTAACATCTATGTCGTAAGTGATCCCAAGAATCCCGAAAATGAGGGAAAGGTTTTCCTCTATCGGTTTGGGAAAAAGATTTTCGATAAGTGCATGGAATCTATGCAACCCGCCTTTGAGGACGAAACTCCTGTAAATCCTTTCGATTTTTGGGAAGGTGCGAACTTCAAGTTGAAGATTCGTAAGGTTGATGGTTACTGGAACTATGATAAGTCAGAGTTTGAGGCACCAAGTCCGTTGTTTGATGATGATGAGCAACTTGAGGAAGTTTGGGGTAAGCAGTATTCCCTAGAGGAATTCACAGCGCCAACCAACTTCAAATCTTATGATGAATTGAAAAACCGACTTGACTTGGTTCTTGCTGGTACAACCGCAGTTGGTACTGCTGCTACCACTACAGTAACAGATGAACCTGTAGAATCCACGGTAACAGTAGATACCAAGGAAGAACCCGCTCCGACTGTCGCAGTTTCAGACGATGATGATGAGGACTCTATGTCCTATTTTGAGAAACTTGCAGCGGAAGAGGCATAGTCTTTATAGACAATGCTTCGGAAAGGGGGAACTTCGGTTCCCCCTTTTTTATTAGAAATCGGCTATAAGTTCTCTTATTCTAGGATCTGGTGTTCTTGAAGAAACGGGACCGTAGTGTTGAGTTGTGTTGACGTTAGTATTACCAGAGTTATTGGCAATCTGATTGGTCGTGGACTCGGCCGCAGCTGGTTGCTTATCCAGTTTCAGTAAGGCAGGATCCATAGTGGTTGCCGCCAGTGGTTTCTTTGCAACTTCAGCATAGGAACTAAGATCTACGATACTACCTTGAGTACCCCTTTCACCCATTTTGAGTATATATTTAGATCCAATCTTTTCCGCTTTTAAACCTGATTTTAACCATTGTTTTTGTAATATTTTATCCAATTGTTCACGGTTTTCGACGGATTTTGTTGCACCTTCGTCGGTGAATTCTCCTTTTCCGCCTTGCGAGAAATCGTACATTCGCATACGAAGAAGGTCTTCCATTTCTTCACTTTCACTCTTTAGAATTCCTAAATCTTTTTGTTTTTGAGTTTGTACAAGCTGAAGTTCCCCCTTGGGGCCCATACCTTTATAAATTCCTAGTTTTTTTGCTTCTTCATGGGCGCCCTCACGCCATTTTGATCCACTGGTTCGCCACCCTCCAGTATCACGCTTGTATTTCTCTTTGAAGGCAGCTATTTTTTTCTTTAATTCTATATCTTCTGCACTAGACCTTCCAGCTTTAACCATCTCCGATTTTGCTTTAAGGCCTTTTATACGAGACATCAAGGCAGAGGCCTTAGTATTAGCTGTAAATATATTACGTTCACTAGGTGCCTGTTCACTAGGTTTTGCTGCAAGTGCCTGTTCACTAGGTTTTACTGTAAGTGGTGGTACGTCACCACCAGCTGCCGCAAGTGCTGGAGCTACTACTTTTTCTTTAAAGAGAGCATCTATCGCATTGAGCGTCCCTCCGCCCATGTTCGTTGGGAGGCGTCCATCCTTCCTCATAAATTTCGATATATCCACTCCAGCTCTTTGTAATGCTTTGAGTTTCTCATGCTGGGCACGAGTGCCAAGTGTTTTCCCTTCTTGCCAGATGTCCTTTCCATCTTTATCTACATTGTAACCGCCCCTGTGGCCTTTAAAGATACCCTCAAATCGAGCTCGACCGAGCTTGGAAGCTTTCAACTTATCATAATCTATTCCATATAATGCAGCTTCCATTTTTCTAGCCGCCACTTGCTCAACATCCGCTTGCGCTCGGAATTCAGTTGACCTTACTCCATGTTTTTCCTTCACCTCTTTTAGTTTTTGTTGTGCTGATATTAATTCTTTTGCTGCTGTCGGTGTTGCTTCGGTCCTTATTTTGGCTTGGCGCCGCTCCCGCCAGGTAGTCTTTGGGACAACTTCCTTTTTATCTACCTTTTTATCTACCTTTTTATCTACCTTTTTATCTTCCTTTTTATCTACCTTTGGCTTCGCTTCAAGTCTCGACTTTAACCAATTTTCGTAAAAACCAAGCGCCTTCAAAGGAAATCTATTACCACCAAATTGTATATAATTGCCGTTGGTTAATTGTTCTGGAGCTAGACTTTGTAATTGTCCAACAGTATAATATTCAAGCAACAACATAATTTTATTTGCATCTGATGCTAGTGTTCTCTTACCACCAAACTTAAAAGTTCCCCCAACTCCTTCGGCTTTTGCAAAAGCTTGAGCAGCTGACCTCTGTTTCTTACGCTCTGTCCGATCGCCGGATTTAAGTTCCTTAAACTTTGCTTGTTTTGCAGCATCCTTAAATCCATATTCATGTTCCATTGTACCTTTGATGAGACCAAGTTTTTCTTGTGGTCCAAGAGATTTTATTTGTTGTTTTATATTTTCTCTTGCTGACGTTGATGCTTGATATTTAGCTGCTGCCTTAGCTTGAAGTTTCTCCTTAAGCTTCTCAGCTGCGTTGGATTTAACTGTCACAGGGGGTTTGTCTTCTTGTGTTGGTTTGACACTATCAACAACAGTTTTAGTACCATCTTTTACAACTTGACCTGGCGCCTGTTTTACCCCACCATACTGTTTGGATAATGTAGAACCACGACCCATTATGGTTCCTGTCTGATCACCCATGATAAATGTAGTACCCTCTTTGCTTTTTTCTGCAAGTTCTATTAGCTTGTCTATAAGACGAATATATTGATCAACATCTTTTTTATCTACAGGGCTAAGTTGTAGTCCAGACCAATCAAGATGTCCCACTTTAGTTTGGGACAACTTATCAAACATCTCAGCAAGATCGTCAAGACTGTTACCAAACATAGAACCGAAACTACCTAATTCATCCAACAAAGTTATCCAATTCGCTGTTGTCTTATCATCCAAAGCACCGATTTTTAGTTCGGATATTTTTTCAATAACTCCTAGTTCTATCCTACTCCACCATCTAAATAGTGTACCCAGCTGAGTAATTGTCTTTGTAGGCAGTGTTTTAAGAGCTGCTCCCATTGTTCTAAATGCATTAGAGAGCATGTCCATCCTATCATCTTTAAGGAAATCCATAAACCCTGTTACACCTTCAAGGAATGTTCTAAACGCTCGTCCCATTAAGTCTACACCAGGCGCTGCCTTCGCAATCCTTTCCAGTTTTTGGACAGGATCAGAATCAAAGAATCTAGTAAATGCACTAGCAATACCAGCGAGTAGTCCACCAGCAGATAATGCCATAAACCCTACCGCCATCGCAGCAAGAGCAGGACCAGCGAGTGCTAGGTTCTTAAATGGTACTTTTGCTAGAGCCTTAAATATATTTGCGAATTTCTGCATCGGACCTTCTGCAATTTTTGCTGCAGCGGCAAATGGAATGAGCGCAGTTCCTATTGCACCGATTGCTAAAGCACCGGCAAGTAACAAGGGAGATATTGCACCAGCGAGAGCAGCAAGAGCACCAAATCCTATTACTGTTGTTATTCCTATAGCAACTGCCTTCCATTTTACTTTAGAAAACCCTTTCATCGCTTTAGAGAATATCCATACGGATGCGGCTATACCGGCCATTGCCAGTACACCCAACAGTGCCTTTGGATGACCTAAGAACTTGAGGCCTCTACCAATACCCTTAAACAACATCATGAAGAAATCACCAGCACCTTTACCGATATTCTTCATTGCTTTACCGATATTTTTTGTTCCCGACGCTAATGATTTTGTCCACCCACCTGATTTACTAAGTCCTGCTGGTGGCGTAACTCCACCAGCTGTGGTAGCAGAGGTGGCAGTCTTGGCAGCAGAGGCGGCAGACGCCTTAATACCTTGAGTAACACTACTGGCAGCACCTTTCTTACCTATTTGAGACAAAGCACTCCAAGACATTTTAAGTAATTTCCATGCACCACCAAATACGAATTTACGAAGAGGTGCGAAGGCCAAAACGAGGACACCAAGTGCCGTGGCTATTTGTCCAAATACACCAGCATCATTTACTAACCAGTTAAAGAATTTAGCAAGTTTATCTGCTACTTTTGTCCACATTTCTGATTGTAAGAACCGATAAAGAGCCATAAAACCTAGAGCACTTAATGCCGCTATCAAACCACCCTTTGCAACTTTACCGGCACTTTCTACTAATTTCTTGATCCCACCTCCTATACCTGAAAGAAGTTTCTGTGTTCTAGTCTTCTCCTTTTCGTCATCTTTATCTTCTTCTACGTCTGATGCAGTCGCCGGCTGACCCGTCAATAAATTCTTCGCCTCCCGTATTCCCATTGTTTCCTTACTCACAAGCTGAGCGATCATATCTCTTTCTCTAAGTCTAGCTTCACCTTCCTGCTGCATGATATTTTTATCTACCTGTCCAGTGACCATCAAATTTCTAATATCAGAAAGATCCATTGACATTAAATTTAAAATGTCAGTCATACCCGCTAGAAGAGTAATTTGATTACTTGAGTCAGCCCCCATTTCATTTAATTCAGTTCGCATCGCAGACTGATCTTCATCTCTCTCATCTTCGTGTTTTGCGTCTTGCTTCTCTATGTCTCGTCTTTTATTTTGTTCTTTACTATGAAGAAAAACTGATAGGGCCATCTCTTTCAGATCATCAACTTCGTGATTGATTGTGAATTGTGTCAATTTAGTAAGATTCTCATTCAAACCTGTAAGTTGAAGATTGATACTAGATAAGTTAGCATTTACCTTGGAATCCTCATTAACTAACGAATCTTTAAGATCTGTAATGGTCTTCTGAAATGATTGTTCGTCGTATGCCATTATTTTTTACCTTTAGGTAGACTTGCACCAGGCTTACCGACATACAATCCAAAGAACGCTGCACCGGCACCAACGATAGTAGAGATAAACATCGCTTGTGCATTGGTTGGATTAGATAGATGCATAAACCAATCAACAGACGCATAGAACGCCCAACAGTATGCAAGCATAACTATTCTAGGAATAACACGAAACTTGTCCAACATACCCGCTGTCTTGTTATACCAAGTAGGTTCCTCATCTCCGTGACTAGGAACGATGTCGGACTTCTGTAGTTCGTACTCCTTCGTAGTCTCTGTTATTTTAACTGTTTCGTCTGCCATTTTGGTTCTCCGCTTTTATCTACGAGCGTTTTCCGCTTTGATACGCTCTTCTTCTTGTTTTAACCAATCCACTAGCAAAGTCACATATACTTCCCTCTCCCAAGGCATCATATTTTCCAAGTCAAATAAAGAATAATTATGATGTTGCATTAATGCAAAATTTGTTCGATAATAATTCTCCATACTCTCATGAGAGAGGGTTATACGAAAAAATCATCGAATCCCGATAGGGTCACCTCACTCTCAACTTTGGTGTTTGGATTCTTCACTTTCACTTTATGTTCAAGTTTAGGCATAGTAGTAAAGAAATCATTAATATTATTCAAGTTCTGTGTAGACATAGAATCAATGAACTCTGATAAGTCCTTATCAGTGATATCAACTTTGTTGTGGATATCATCTCCATCATGGATTGATAAGATGCAAGTTTTAATCATACTGAACAATTGTTCTGTGTCATTTGCATCAGCAGCTTGAATAGCAGAAACATCCTTCATAGTAGGATATGACATATACATATCAATATCGTCTGTTAAACTAATGATATTAATATGATCGTCATGCTCCACTACTTTGATCTTTTCAAGATCAATCGTAATCGGAACTACTGTTTCACCGTCATCTGGACAGGTTACTTGTAATTCTAATTCCTCACCAATTGATTTACCACGAATATTGATAAAAATATATTCAAGGTCAAATGAGGGAATAGTCCAAGGATCAACCTGTCCAAAGGTACAGGATTCAATCGTGTCTGCAATTGCTTTTTGAATTACAATTGCGTCTTCTGATTCTTGTGCTATCATAAGAACCTTTTGTTCTTTTACTAGAAAGGGACGAAAATCTATCTTCTCTCCTGTAGATGGTACTTCTAGTTCAAATTTGTTTGTATTTAGCTTAGGTAACGCCATAATTTATTCACTCCTTATAGTAAATTTATGCATATTCATCATATTCTTCGATATTTTTCCAATATCTAAAGGCAAATGAAACTTGTGTTGTAATAGGACTTGTTGTCGCAGCAGATGATAATGGTATAGGACCTATAGTTTTAGGATAAACCTCATAACACCTTATTCCATATGATGGGTGAAACCCCAATGTCCCCTCCGACAAGACTTTTATATCTAACTGTCCTATGTAATCGTCATAGTATTGTAGATCCCAAGTTCCATTCTGATCATCAAATATCATTCCCTGCCATGCTTCAAAAATAGATCTAATCTCCATGTCAGATGTTTCTAAAAATGTTATACTAATATCTTCTGCATAACTTATACCTTCTGGTGTTTCTCTTATAGGACCATATATATTTGGTTCTGGAAAAGATGTTATATTTCTACCAGCAAGATTGACTTCTGTTACTCTGAAAAACATGTCTTGGTCCATCTCCCTCATAAGACCAAATCCTACATTGTCCATCAACCTAGGCCATGAACAGTCAACGACATATTTATTCGGTAATACTATTCCCTTTTTATTAATAGAATCTAATAGCGGTTGGATTGGTGAAGTCATTAGATTAATTTCCTTGATTCGCTCCAGACATAACGAGCAGATTCTTTTTTGAACTGTTGAACAGGTAATAGTGTTGCAACTGTGAACTCATCTGCATCTATGCGTCTGAACCTTGTTTTAACATATCCTGCTAGATATCTGTGTACTGTAGGACGAACCTCTCTTATGTTCTTCACAGCACTATAATCTACTGCAAGCTTAGTATTCTCATCAAAGTTAGTATCAGTAGAGAAGTCTACAAGTTTATCCAAGAGTGCCATTCGCATAGAGATGGGTAGGTAATGCATGTTGATACCCAAGAACCCATCAGGATATGCTTCCAACGGTAGTACCAAGGGAAATGTATCGTAGTATGGTAGTGTCTTAGCATGCTTAGGTCCATAGACAAACATGTTCAACCTACCATAGAATGGAGTACCCGCTTGTTTACCATCTCGTATCAACTCTGATGATTTCGGTGTACCAAACTCACGAATCTTGTCACGAAACCACGCAGTAGAACGAGGACGCCCCTTCTGCGCTGCGACTACACTCTGTATGTATTTACTCTGTGCCATAGAACTATTTATAAGAAATCTCAAGATGGTCTTCATTAAGAATCTTGAATTCCATGTCATTATTTTCACACCATTGAGTAGCATGCTTCCATTTTGCTTCATTTATACCCCATGTTTGTACTTCTTTGAACCATTTACGAGTTTTTCTCTTGGGTGTGGTAATGGGTGGTTTGCATTGTGCCTTGGGTTTGACTTCAATGATGAACTTCTTTACCAAACCATTGTGTTGTTTTACTTTTATGTAAAAATCTGGAAAGTATCGGTGTATTTTACCGTCCCAAGGAGATAAATAGGGTATGATGACTTCTTCACTGCCCCACTCAAGTATTTTAGGATTGGTATCACAGTATACCATAAACTTACGCTCCCACAATGAACGGTATACCACCCGCTGTGGATCACCCTTATATTTCTTAGGATTCTGTGGAATATATCTGCCTTTGTATGCCATGATTATAAATACTTTTAGAACTATTTATAGAGGATAGAATTATGACAGCTGATGTAAAAGCGGCCTTTGAGGCGGGAGCTCATTCTCCTTTAAAAGTTACAACTGCAACAGTTAGAGAATTTGCTCGGGAAAATGGAATTAAAGATGTCGCTGGACTTACTGCGGCCCTCAACACGACAAACAATGCTGGAGGCCTCAATATCAGGGGTAAGACCGCCCTAACCAGATTTATTAATGAGTCCGCACGAGCAGCTGGGGGTAACAGGAAAAATATAAACGAAGGCCACAACCTTGCAAGACAGTTAAGGAAGAAAGTAGATAAAAGAATAGAACTGAATAGAAAAGTATCGGATGCGAAGATAAACTTATCTACGGTAAAAGCGGACAGGAAGAAAGAAAGACAATCTCGCATTGAGAAGGCGGGACTCGCACAAAAGGCTCGAGAGGACAAGGGTTTCAAAACAGAAATATTACAATATCCAATGAATTCCCCATTGCAAGGGTGGGGATTAAATAGAGATTCATTGGATGCTGAACGTGGCCAAGGACATTATATAATTTTCTATATCAATGCATCGGCCGGACCACAATCTCAGGCGGCGAATAGGAGTTTGATTAATGCACAATCAGATGTGGCAAAAGCGCAAGCGGAATTGGCGAAGGATAGGGGAGAAAAGCCAGGGGAACAAAACGTCTACAATACATTTATAGACGGTACAACTAAAATTCCTTCTGTTAAATTTGGATCTGGCCGTGATGATATTACTCTGACTCAAGGGAGACAAGTAAGGGCGGTGCCTGCTATAAACAGAGGAGCAAATGCAAACGCTAGTGCCTCTTTGTATGGGGGGAGGGGGGACAGTTTCATCGGCAATTCTATAAGACTTCCAACCGCAATTGCATTGTATATGCCAAACCAAGTTCAAGCAACATATAATTTGAACTATGCAGATGATGAAGCAGGAGCTTTGGCAACTGGACTTGCAGAAGTGTTTAGGGGTATGAGTGGTGGTGAATCAAGTCTTACAGGTGGACAGTTCACTAGAATGGCCCAAGGGGCAACTCTAAAGGCATTGGAAACTGCTGCGCCTGGTGCCAAAAATGCATTGTCTGTCCAAACTGGTAAAATTTTGAATAATAAAATGGAACTTGCATTTAAGGGTATAGGACGAAGGAAGTTTAACTTTACATTTACATTTACTCCACATAGTCGTGACGAGGCAAAAATGATAGATACAATCGTTGCTAGATTTAAGTTTCATTCTCATCCAGAGTTCATAAAGGAAAGTAAAGGACTGATGATGACAATACCTGATACTTTTGATATGCATTATATGTATCAAAGTGCTGAAAATTCATTCTTAAATAAAATTTCAACTTGTTTTCTTACTGCAATTAATGTACAATATGGCGGTGATAGATATACTGCACACGCTGCAGCATCAAATCATATGGGGGCTTCTGGTTCGCCTCCAACAAAAACTATCCTAACAATGGAGTTTCAAGAACTAGAAACTATTACAAGAGAACGAATTTCAGAGGGATACTAATGACATATTTTACTAAATTTCCTATACTTGCATATGATTCTCTTGGTAAAGATGAATTCAAGCTTACACCTAATCTATTAAAACGAGTTGGCGCTCGGAGTAATGCACTAGTGAACAGTACAATGTTGGTTAAGTATCATATTAGAACAGGAGAAACGCCAGAGAGTCTTGCTTATGATTTCTATGGTGATCCTAGATTACATTGGGTAATTCTGATTACAAATAATATAACTGATAGATTTCATGGATGGCCATTGACAGAAAGACAATTTCAAAATTTTGTTAACGACAAATATTCTAATCCCAATGCAACTCACCACTATGAAATATCTCAAACTTCTGGTGATGATACAGTCAAGATAGATATCGGTACAGATAATACTGATTATCCTAGTGCAACTGCGATTACCAATTATGAACATGAATTGGACCTACAGGAGAAATTATCATTGATTAGTATTCTAAAAGAAGAGTTTTTACAACAATTTACTGATGAATTTAATTCAATAATGCAGTTCGGATAATACTATGGACAGAGAATTACAATTTGCTGGGGAGTATAAACTTCTCAGTCTAAAGATTCAACCACCTGAGAATCCAGCGGTTGATTTGTCTGGTATTGTAGTGCAGATTGAAATTATTGAGGATATTGAACTGCCTGGTATATTTGGACATTGTGTTATTAGTGATACTGCAAACTTAACGAATGCTTTACCTATAATTGGTGAAGAAAAACTAGAACTCATTATACAAACACCACCCCTGCCTGGATTTGAGAATTTTGAAAAGAAAGAATGGAAACTTGATACAATAGAAGATACAGATACAAGATTTGATGTATATGCTGTTGACTTCAAGGTACATTCAGAGAATTTCAGTCAAGCAACATATTCTATCAAGTTCTGTTCACCAGAAGTGCTGCAGAATAATATGAAAAGAGTGACTTATTCTGTTAATGGTACTACTGAGGACATAGTGAGGAACATCTTCCAACGAGAATTCAATAGTGATAAGAATTTTCAAACAAGTGAGACTGCAACACAAAAGAATATTATAATACCAAATCTTGATCCCTTTTCTACAATTGCATATGTCGGTTCAGTTTCAGAGGATGGCGATGGTGACCCATCATTTAAGTTCTATGAAAACAATGATGGTTATCAATACAAATCATTAACATCTCTATACCAACAGATGCCACATTGGGAATTTGGGATGTTGTCAGCAGGACTAAGTTCAAACAATCTGTTAGGTCAATTACAAAGTTTAACAGGCCAGAACATGAAACATAATGACAAGATGTTAGATATTAAGAGGGGAGTCCTTGGTTCAACTCTATTAGTACATGACATTTATAATAAGCGGTATTTAACTAAATTATATGATTATGCAGAGTCCTTTAATAAAGAAGGACATTTGAAAGATACTCCAAAAAGGAATTTACCTATATATTCAAGTGAGGATGATTACACAGGTAGTAGAACCTTTTATCAAACTATGAGTATTAAAGAGGAAAGTGGAAAACAGTTTAATGGATTATACAGCGGTTCTTATAAACTACCTAACGAACTTGCACAAAACCAAACCTCTATGCGAACTTCTAAAATGGAACAGTTAAACCAGGCATTTGAAATAGAATGTCAAGCAGCAGGAAATACCAATCTGACTGCTGGTAAGATTGTCAATCTATCTATCCCCAAAGCAATAGAATCTAATTCAGATGAGTACGGAGATGAGGATAGATTTTTTCAAGGCCTGTTCCTCATGACTAGAATTAAACATGTCTTTCATGCGGAAGGACAGGAACACAAAGTATACATGCATATGGTAAAAGACAGCCAAATATTGCCCACTTACGAAGATCACTTTTAAGGAGAATCATAACGAGAAACTATTCGTCATGTAACTTAAACCATTTATGCAAGGAGACATTGAATCATGTCAGGCAAAACCAAAAATCGCATTAAGAAGATGAACTTTCAACTCCAAAATAGGACACATATCCCACTTACGGAAGAAGATAAATATCATATAGAAATGGCAAGTTACAGACAACTCGTTAATGACGAACAATTAGGAAGAGACAATGATAGACTTTCCCGAATTACAGGAAGGGTTGCAAGACCCCAATATATTTAAAGCGTTCTTTCTCGCTGGTGGCCCTGGCAGTGGTAAATCATACGTTGTCAGGAAAACCACTGGTGGCACTGGACTACGCATAGTCAACTCTGATGATGCATTTGAAGTTTTGTTGAAAAAGGCAAATCTTTCTTTAAAGATGCCTGACGAAGAATTTGAGAAACGTGAACCACTACGCCAACGTGCGAAGACTTTAACTACTGTTCGTCACGCAAACTATATTGAAGGACGTATTGGGTTAATCCTTGATGGTACAGGTAAAGACTATGATAGGATCGCTAAACAGGCTACAGAACTGAAACAAATTGGATATGATGTCCACATGATATTTGTTAATACCTCTTTGGACACGGCACTTGAAAGAAATGCAAAACGAGCTCGTTCTGTACCAGAGTCTATTGCAGTGCAGTCATGGAAAGAAGTTCAGTCTAACATTGGTAAGTTCAGTCAGTATTTCCGACAAAATTTTGTAGTGGTTGACAACAATAATTCTGATGAAGATGTCATGGCTCCTGTATTTAAACAAATTAAAGGCCTACTCAAGAAACCAGTGCGGAGTCCACTGGCAAAACAGTGGGTTACGAGTGAAATGAAGCGGAGAGGAATTACACGCAGACCTAAAGGATGGTGAAAAGGTGACTAAAAATTTATATAATGGTTATACGAAAGACGAATTAGACAGACAACACAATCACGGATTTGAACCATACTTGCCTGACGGCACGCTCAGGACAATGCACGCTCGTCCAAAACATATGAAAGAGAGTGCATTAAAAAACAAAGCATATTCAGAACATTGTATTGAGGTATTGAAACCTATAGAGGACATTGCATACGACGATGATCCTAAACAGGTGTTTGATCTCTATAAGGCAGAAGGTGATAACGCACCATGCGTAATCATGCTGTCGGGTGGGCAGTTCATGCGTGGTAGAACAAAGGTATGGTCTCAGTGGAGTAAAAAGTGTATAGAAAATGGCATTTCATTTATTGACCTAGATCATCCTCAAATACCTAAAACCACACTACCAGATATGATGAACAATGCAGAGGAGTTTATCTACTGGATTAGAGATGAGGCAGAGAACTATGATATAGACCCTAATAGAATTATACTGGCAGGACATTCATCAGGGGCGAGTGTTCTTGCAACTGTGATAGTACGACTTGCAAACTCTGGTAATACAGAAGGTATAAAGGGGGTTATGTTATTAAGTGGAAATTATGACTTTCTTGGACCATCTCTTAGTTTTAGACAAGAGTTTCTAAAACTAACAACATCTGAAGTTATAGAGTGTTCTGCAATAAGAAATCTTGTTGAACCATTACCACCAGTTTTCATATGCGCTGGTGAAGAGACTGATGAGATGATTAGACATATGGATCGTTTTCATGAGGCCATATCATGGAGAAGTGAATCAGAAAGAGTATCATTGCCAATGAACCATTTTGGAATAGGTATGGAATTGTATGATGACGATTCTAAAATGTGGAAATTCATTATTAAACATATTTGGGAGTAATATAAATGCGTAATTTTGGTTGTTTTTTCCAAGGAAATAGTGGTGACGCCATCATAGAGCAACATACAGGGAACGTATACACATATGATGAGTTAGATACTATGTGTGACAGCGTTGCTCGTTCATTGATGTTAGAGGGATTAAGACCTAATGAGAGAATAGCAATTACAGCAGATAACAGTGTAAAGTATGTTGCACTGATGTTAGGTGCAATGCGAGCTGGGTTAACTGTTGTTATGATTGATAATAAACTGACCAAGGATAAGAAAGACGAATTAATAGAGGACGCAAATTGTGCTGTGGTATTTGACGATGCATTTATTGACGGGTACGATTGGGATCACTTCATAGACTATACGAGTACATATGGACATGAATTCTCTTATGAGGTTCCTGTAACACCAGATGAGAATATGGTTGCATATATTCAATTCACTTCTGGTTCTACTGGCAGGCCCAAGGGTGTAATGAGAACACATGCAAATGAAAATTGGATTGTCAATGCACAACAATGGGCAATACCACATAAAAGAGAAGTTATCGCAGCTAAATTACACCTTGCTGGTGGATTAGCTGAACTTGTGACTGTAATGAATTGGGGCGGAACGGTAGTCCTACTCAACACATTTACTCCTAAAATATATCTAGACTGTATCACCAAGTATCAGGCATGGGCTGTTCATGGCGTACCAGCGGTACATAAATTAGTCATGTCTGCTATTAAGCAATACGATATAGACGTTAGCAGTGTAAGAGAGGTACGCACTTCTGGTGATGTCGTGACCCCAGCATTGGTGGATGAGATCAACGAAGTATATAATAATCCTCAATTCATACACCGATACTCTTCTACAGAAGGTTCACGGGTATTTCATCATTCTGTAGGACATAATTTCGGAAAACTATACAAAGGTTCCGAAGTCAAGTTGGTAGATGGTGAATTATGGCACAAGAGTCCTGCCGTGTTTATCGGATATCTAAACCAGCCAGAGGAAACAGAGAAGGTATTGAAGGATGGGTGGTATAAGACAAACGATATATTGAAGGTAGATGACGATGGGTATTATTGGTATGTCGGAAGGAAAAATGATGCCTTCAGTGTGAAGGGTAAGATGGTATATCCACAAGAGGTAAGTTTGACATTAGAACAACACCCAGCAGTACACCAAGCGGTGTGTGTACCAATATCAGATATTAAGAGAACAAATGTCATTGTTGCATTTGTGGTTAAGAGGGGGGAGATAGATAGAGAGAAATTGGTGAATTGGTTTAGTGATCGGGGTTCAGAACATGCGAGGCCTAGGCATTACATATTTCTTGATGAAATACCAGTGGATGCTACTAAAATGCATAAAGTAGACATGTTATCACTCAAGGAAATAGCAAAAAAAGTTGTTGACAAAACATGACCAATGTGATATGATCTTTATATGATGAGAAAAGGAAGACATATGATCACAATCACACCAGAACTGAAGACATTTATGGAAGCCCTTTGGGGTGCCGAAGGTGAAATGATTGACACGCCCCTTGGTAGGGGTAGGATTGAGAACGTCCGTACCATGCGTGGTATTGACCTTGAAGTGATGGTTAAAATCCCCAATATTGACGGATTTACCCTCTTCAAAGGTACGACGCTGTTCAATGTCTAACGAAATTTCATTCATACATCCAGACGTATCAGAGGAGGACAGGAAACTGTTCGGTTTTGATACTGGTGATGAGCATACCATAGGTACTGCTGTCAATTCGACAACAGGCGATTGGATGATGTGTCACCTGATGCACTTCGCTGGGTTCTTTTCTAGTGTCTCTGTTGCAAGGAAAAATGGGTGGAATATCCCCATTCCAGACGGATTTTCTGAGTTTACGGTGGGTAAACGGAAGAAAAAAGTTTTTATTCTCAGTAAAATCAATGACTTAGAGTGAACGATTTCTCTTGACAAAACATGACCTATGCCCTATAATGTACATATAATGATGATTGAGAGAAGGAATACGAAATGGCATATGTAAGTAAAGAAACTAAGAAGGAACTCGCTCCTGAGATTAAGAAGGTTCTTGAGACATTCGGTGTTAAGGGAACCATCAAGGTTAACAATCACAGCACGTTGGTTGTGACGCTTCGGAAGGTTCCTGCTGGATTGTTCACCGCTAAAGAGATTGCGAATGGTGGTGTGAACGTCTATTGGATTAAGGATCACTTTGAGGGTACTGCGAAAAACTTCTTGGTTGAATTGCTTGATGCCATGAAGGGAACTAAATGGTATGACAAAAGTGATGCCATGACTGACTATTTCGATACCGCTTGGTATAACGATATCAAGATCGGTGCATATGACAAACCTGTTGAGATTGTGTAATGAGTAAAGTCAAAAACTACGCAATGGAACGGGTTGAGAAGTTTTGGGATATTGCCCATGAGACAATCAAGGAATGTGAATTCTATGGTGAGTTTGAGAAAAAGATGCTCGCTGTCCCTGAGAAAGATGGGTTCCTGGCATTTGGTCCTCTAAACGAACTGAAGTACGAGTTAGAGGATGCTTGGAACGAGTTTTGGAGTAAATACGCATAAAGGTTAAAATGATGAGTAAAAAATTAGATGCATTGTTAACTACTCTAGAGGGTAAGGACGCTATAAAATGTGCGGTGATACATGCTGCATATGAAGATGCGCCAAGGACAGTTGCACTGATTGATTTCCCACCTGATATGACTGAAGCGGCGATGTTAGAGAAAGCGTTTATGTTGACTAACAGCATCAGTGATGGTTGGTGGAACAACAAAGGTGTGACCATGATGGGCCCCGATAAATCTTGTCGGAGTACTAGTGTTGGAGATATGGTCCTACTAGGGAACAAGAAGTTTAAATGTGAAGCCGTGGGTTGGGTAGAAATGAAGAATTCAGATACCGCTCATAAATGGAGTGAGATATGATACGAGAACCTATGACCCCTAAAAACGTCATTGATTTGGATGGTCCAGATGGTAACGCATTTGCACTGATGGCTCTTGTCGAAGGACTTGCAAGAGATGTTGGATACGCCTCTGATGAGAAAAAAGACATTCTTGCGAAAATGATGTCTGGTGATTACACAAAACTCGTTAAGACGTTTGATGAGTACTTTGGTGATTGTATAATTTTGGAAACAACGAATAAGGAACTTCTCAATGCTTAAATTGGTGTCATTTGAAAATGATGGAACGATTGATGTAAACGGTACATCATTCAAGGGGTACGTCAAGACTGACTATGCCACGCTGGTAGAGAAATTCGGCGAACCGACCTATGCGGAAGGTGGAGACAAAACCACTGTTGAGTGGGTTATAGAATTTCTCACTGCTGATGAATTCGGTGATGAAGATTATATTCCTGCCACCATTTACGATTGGAAAAGAGATTACACGCCTATGGGCGAGTATGATTGGCATATAGGTGGATTTAACATGTATGCTGTGGACATGGTAGAGCATGCGCTTTACCGATAATTGGTAGTATAGTAGTATTGGAAACAACAAACAAGGAACTTAAAGTGAGTGTGAAGCAAAAAAAGATTGATAGAGCAAAAGTCTCTGCACCTAACGTGCCTGGTGATACTTGCCCATCAATCAATTATGTACAAGATATCTTGCATCAAATCTATGAACGTAACGATGATGCTTGGTCGGATAAACAAGTTGACGTTGCGATGGGTGTCCTAGAATATATTCGGGAAGCCAATGAAGAATTGCGCTCCAGTTCCTATTACTGGTATAAGGAGTTTAAGAAAGTGGCATGACCCTAGATTCAGCGTCTATTTTGCACGTTGCAGTACTGAAAGCTGAGGTGGAAATCCTCAAGAGTAAACTGCAACCGCATGATACAGGACACATTCACACGACCATATCCACATTGGAATGGCGCATTAAAGAAGTAGAAGAAAGAGGCGGTTTATGATTAAAACAGCATTACTTATTATAATAATGTCGGGACATGGCATTGTATATGAAAATCCATATTCAACAATGAAGCAATGTCTTGCAGACAAGACCGCAGTAGCGGAGCAAATAAATGACCGATATGGTGTGTCATCTATAGATGTGTTATGTGTTCCTGACACAGACCATCCCAAGGAGATTTTTGGGATGTTGGATAAACTTATGGATAAAATTCCAGAAAGAGATGAAAACGTATGGCGATGGAACCAGAATTCACCGAAGACGAGGGACCTTTGCAATCAAGAATAGATAGCGTATTGTGGTGCATAGATAATGCACAATCCGAATGGGCATTGATATACTGGAATAATGTATTATCATATTTGTTAAGAAAACTCAACAGATGTGGACCACAGAATTACCATTTGAACTAAATAATAATATGGATAAAACACCTGTAATTCTCACAGATAAGGCTAAAGAGTACATGACCTCTGTCGCAGACGGGGGTTATGTTACGTTGGGCGTGAAGGGTGGTGGATGCTCTGGATTGACCTATATATGGGGTAAGAGTGAAACCGCAAAAGACCCTTCAGAGAAAATCAAATGGAGCGAACCAGTAGAGGGAGTTCTTCTACTTGATCCCATGAGCGAGATATACGTTATGGGGTCGCAAATTGATTATGTAGAAGAGTTAGGCGGAAGTTATCTCAATATAAGCAATCCCATGCAGACCTCTTCATGTGGATGCGGAGCGAGTTTTAGTGTATGAAGAAGCCAAAGGTTACGGCGTTTCAAAAATAATACGAACAGAATTCCAGTACGACATAGAGAATGTTCGTAAACAGTGGACTGAAATCCGAAAACAACTCACACTTGATATGTGGTATCAAAAATCCCAAACATGTGTGCAACATTCTCCGCATTGCATCAACAAATGGACAGAAGGATGCGGAAGTATCAAACGAGTTGAGGGTAAGCGAGTTGAGGGTAAAACTGAACAGGACTTCCATATACTCAACTCGTTATACAAGGGAACCATATTTGAGGACATAATTCGGGATATAAATGCAGTCAGAGCCCGTATCATGGTTAAACCTAAACACACTTGTTACTCTATTCACAGTGATCGAACGCCACGATTTCACCTTCCAATAACAACGCACAAGCACGCCCTGTTCGTATTCTACGAAGGGGATAAATCAACCACGCTACATATACCCGCTGATGGTTATGTGTGGTGGACTGATACGACTCGCCTTCATACGTTCCTCAATGCAGGGCCAGAAAGGACACATCTTGTGATGTGCAGTAGTGATGCCTAGTACAGAAATTCTGCTAGCAATGATGGTATGGATCAGTTCTATAACGGCACTGCCCGTGGGACCAATACCACATATGCAGTATAGTGATGGCAAGACCATGAAACTAATGTTGTATGGATGCGATCAGAAAGAACAAAAAGACAGCGAAGTATGCAAAACTATACAAAATATGGACGTAAAATCAAGGGATAACAACACGTTAGGACTATACGACCATCATAGACATATCGTATATCTCAATCCGTCCATAAAGAAACTGCACCCCATAGTAAGAAACTCCGTTATAGTACATGAACTGGTACACGCTATGCAGTTCCCAGCTAAGGTTCCGTATAAGTGTTTCGGAGAATTAGAAGAACTTGCATATGAGGTACAGAACAAATACCTAAAAAAACATGGGCGCAAAGACATGTATGAGGAATTGGACCTTTCACCACTATACCTTATGGTTTTATTTTCATGTGACCAAGGTGCCTTATACTTCTGGCCTGATCTTGGAGCGAAGTGGATAAAATAACATGTTGTATATCTCACCACCATTCGGTAACTATCTTTCGTACAAAAATTCGATACAAGTCAAAGGAACCTTCACATGGGAGCGAAGAAAGGGTATCATACGTCGATCCCTAAAGACAATAAGACCAGTAGAAGGGGGATGGAGAAACAGTATCGGTTTTCGCAATCCTGGCATATGCTCGGTGACCTTTCGACCGCAGACCAGATACTCTATCTCTATCATTGAGCCATACGAGTGGGACTACCTGTTGGATGAAATTCCAAGGAGAGTAGACCTTGAAATCAATCTCTCTTGCCCCAATGTCCCATCAGTG
>VTLG01012754.1_pt1 | contig 54765 bp, 81 predicted proteins | sample 4694571 | NCBI WGS metagenome assembly VTLG01 (sample SAMN12604809, study PRJNA352737) | marine metagenome | biome: ENVO:00000447; feature: ENVO:00000209|ENVO:00000569|ENVO:01000036; material: ENVO:00002151; isolation source: viral sequences binned using virsorter ... | reverse complement strand
CAAAGCGAGAATGTCTGTTCCTAAACCAATAGTCTAAGTCTTTGTCAGAACCTCTATAGTCCTCACCCTTCTCGTGCTTATAAATAGTTCTGGCATCTCTTAACCAATCTTGATTCTTAACAAGATTATCCATAGTAAACTCTTCAGGCTCCCCAGTTTTTGCAGGTGCCTGTTGAGTAGTCATTGCTTTATTTAATAAAGTGTCAAAATCATCTTCTTTATCCTGTGATTGTGTAACAGGAATTTGATTTTGTTTTGTGGTGCCGCCTAAAGCTTCAGCAAGAAGTGTATCAAAAGTAGCCATTACTTATTTCTCAAAATATTTAGGATTAGTTTTCATTGCCCCTCTTATTGCTTCTAGACTTTCTTGAAAACTGCGTCTAGCTGCTGTTGCATCTTCACCACCTCTAATATATGCTTCTTGAGCTTTTTCTTTGGCTGCATTAATCATTTTAGCAACTGTAGCATTCATAGGAACACCATCCATAGAAAGAGCGTTTGGAATAACTTGCGTTAATTGATCTTTAAAAGTATCGTCTAAAGCTTTAGCAGTAGTAGCATCAAGAGTCAACGAACCTTCTGCTCTTGCTTCAGCCCTTAATTTTTCAATCTCTGCTTTAAGTTTCTCGCCTTTCAAGCCAGCATTAATAAGCTCAAGTGCCTTACGCTGTTTAGCGAATGGCAGGTCCATTATCTTATCTTCAAGCTTAAATTCTCTAGCCAGTGCCAGAGCTTTGCGCTCTTCTGTTCTGGACAATAGCTGACCTTCAGCCTCAAACTCTCTTTCAGATTCTTCAGCTTGCCTTCTTCCAAACTGATCTTCAATTTCAAGAAGCTTTGCTCTACGTTCTTTATCTGCTTCGCTTAACTTGGAAGTTGTTTTAGTAAGACCTTCAGCAAGTCTGGCACCTATACCTGTTTGTTCATCAAAGTCTCTTGTTCTGAGAAGGCTCTGAGATAACTGTGTTAAAAGAGTTCCTATAGGATCAGCTTCACCAACAAGTTTCCTCCTACGTTGGTAGTCCTGTTCTCTTTCAGCACGACGACGATCAGCCATGCGCTGATTAAATTCCCTTCTAGATGTGCCGCTTTTGTTAAAGAAAGCATCCCTTCGCTTTTCCCTTTCTTCCGCTAGATTTCTTTGTGTAACTTCATCAAAACGAGGATCAAATTTATACCTTTTACCCGTATCTGCTTGACTATAGCCTTCTTCACTAACACCACCAACACTCATCTTCGGTGCTTCACGGGCTTGACGTTCTTCCCTTGCTATAGCTGTAGGACCATACCTATCTTCTATTTCTTTAGCATAAACACCTCCTGCAAATTCTTGACCAACAGGTATTAATTCTTCTCTATTAATTTCAACTTCAGGTATTATATAATTTGGGTCTTGTTTACGTAGCCCTCTTGCACGTTCTGTTGCTGCTTGAACAAGTGCAGATGTTTCTCCCACTTTAGACCTACGTTGTGCCTGACCACCGTTATCCCGATAAATAATATCAGACAAACCACCACCAGTTTTACTAAATACATTGCCAATCCCTGAAGTAAAGGAACCAAAAGTCTGGGGCGCAATCTGACGGAATGTATTAGCGGCAGCAAGACCAGTACCAAGCAACTGTGCGCCAGTACTCGGCTGATTTACATTACGACCAGCAGTTGCTGTACCAGTAACATCACGCTGCGCCAACAGAGGATTGCCATAAACAAAACCAGAATACTTAGCAAGTTGTTCTTCAGGAAATGCTTTCTGTTCTAAATATTTATAATACTGTTCATCTAAAGCTTGTTGTGCAACATTCTGTTTTTGTTCACCAACAGTTTGCAAAGCTCCCTGTTGAGCAAGACCTTGACTAAACATAGCAGGACCAAGAGCAGCGGTCTGTTGAGCCTGTGCAGCTTCTCTTCTTTTCTGGTCTTGAAACTGTTGTTGAGCATTAAGAAATGCTGACTGCAATCCTTTAGCTTCAATATCTCCAAGACGTTGCTGTAAACCCTCTCCAAGTAAAGACGCCTGTACACCAGCCCGTGAACCAAGACCAGACATACCACCAGCCCTTACAGCCTGTGCTTCAAACTGCGGCATAATTCTTTGTTCAAAATCTTCAACAGCTTTTCTCTTTTCTATATCAGTGACTGCTCTCTGATAAGGAGACATGTATTCCTGTGCTACTTCAGGAGTAAATCTTTCGCCTTGCTGTCGTTGAAGATCAAGTGCTTCCTGTTGAAGTGCAGTTCCCTGCGCCCCTCTACCAAGTGCGGCAAGACCTGCTTGTGCTTCTTCCTGTTCTACTGTTTGGGGAGCAATTACAGCACCAGTATAGGGATCGTATCCCTGATTCATTATCATGCGGTAGTAGTCTTGTGCCTCAGTAAGAACATCTTCAGCAAACGGTGCTACTTCTTCTGGTATTCTAGAGAACTGGTTGGTGTTTTGGAAAGTAGCTTGAGGAGTACCACCTCCTCCGCCCTTATACTGAGGCAATCCGGTAACTGGATGAAGAGTACCAGAGCCACCAGACTTTATTAGAAGATTAGCCTCAAAGGTATTAATATGAGCAAGTTGAGTATCTCCCTCAATACCAAGCCCCGCAATGTCTTTATACAGTTCTTTAAGAACCTCAACCTTATCTCTTACAGATAGATTATCTAAAAACATTTTTATATCTTGTTTCACAGTCATATTTCCACTTCCCTTGTTAGAACAGTGCAGAACTTTTTAAAGCCAACTCTTGCAAGTACTCTGAGCCAACCATCTCTACCACATACTTCAAATCTTTTTACATTGTTTTGTTTAGCAAACTTGTGTATTTCTGAATCCTTATCCCAAAAGATATCAAACCACTTATCCATATTATTTTTCTTACCACCAGCAAGAACTATTCGCAATCTCTTTTCTCTTGGATATTCAACAAACTCTGTAACTACTGCCACTACTATCTCTTCTTCATTTCCTATAATCCAAAGATGCATATAGCCACTGACTAACCAATTATATACATCGTCTATATTAAACTCACCTAAGTTTTGATCTACTGGTTTTTGTACTAAGTCCTTAACTAACGGCCAAAGAATACTTACTGATTGTGCTTCTACTTTTATAAACTTCATTATCCCATCATATTATCTTGCAGTGATGCTAGCCCATCTATTTCATTAGGCTGCTGATCTGTTCCATAAGCTTCTTGGCGTATGTTCTTAACAACCTGATCCATGTAGTCAGCACCCTTATCAGGATTACCATTACCAAGCGCAGCCATTGTATGACTATCTACCACATATTCAGTAGGACTAACGGCTAGAGTAGCTACCTGTTCTTGTCCCTCCTTAATTGGCATGTATACATTGTCCTGCATTCCACCACCATCGCCGGGAACTCTGCCAGAGAACTCACCACCGGCAGCTAACTCATACAATCCACCGCCAGTTTGAGCCTCAACCTGAACTTCTTGTTCGGGATCATATACAACTCCCGGCAAACCATAATAAGCTTGCATTGCAGTTTCTGTACTAATCGGTTTAGTAGGTGTAGGTTGAAGACCTTGTAATACTTCTTCATAAATAGGAGTTCCCTCACCATAAGCTTGAGAAAGTAGACGTTGAGTATTTGCCGTTGGTCCGGGCGGTTGCTCAAAGAAACCAACATTCTGTCTATACTGTAATCGTTGTTGAGCCGCATCCATTGTAGGTAGATTAGGATCATTTAAACTACCATAACTCATATCTGATAAAGGAGTAAACGGAACTGAAGTTGGTTTCTCTGGCTCTGCATCTAGTGCTGCTAGTTCGGCTGCTAAATCTCTATAACCTTTAATACCTTCACGTGGAGAACCTTGTTCAAAAACTCTATTAAATCCTCTACCACTTAAACTCATTATTCCACCGGGAGCATCAAAATCACGAACATATAGTTCACCAATAGGATTGCCGTCCTCTCCTCCTACACCACTAAAAGTTACTAGTGGATTATTGGTAAAGTAATCAAGAGGCTCTCCCATTTTAGGAACTTTCACACCATAAATATCTGCAAGTCTTTGCATTTGCGCTAAGATTGCTTCTCGTTTTGCATTATTACTTTTAGGAACTCCTCCTTCCCTACGATAAAGAACAGGACCACCTTCAGCAGCAAGCCTCATCAAGCCACCTGTTTCTTCAGAAAACTGAGAAGGAAGATTTACACCTCTATCTTCTGCTGCCTGACTAAACTGTTCAAGCATATTCTTTTTTTCACCACGTTCCATAAGAGTAGCAAGAGCAATACCTCCCATAATTTTAAGAGGGTCCACTTCTGGTTGGGGAGCTACTGGAGGAGAGATTCCAGCAAGACCTGAAGGAGGCATAGCGGGTCCAGCCATTGCAGGTGCTGGTTGCGGCATTTCTTGAGGAGCCATTGCGGGAGAAGGGGCAGGAGGCATCATACCTTGCGGTTGAGGCGGCATACCACCACCACGTACAGCAGCCATAGTATCAAGGCTCTGAGGCATTCCCTGACCACCCATTGTTTCTTTCATTTCCATCATTTCTCTTAATGCCATTATTTTAACTTCCCATAATTAGATTGTGGTGCTGTCTGTTCTGCAATAAAGTTACTACTATTATACCCTATTTTAGTAATTTTCCCAAATTGTTCCTGTGCCTGATCTATTCTAAATCTAGAAGGATCAACAGCTTGACCAGTATTATAGTTCTTTAATAGAGTACTGTCTTGTATTAATTTCATATGGTCGCTAATTGAGTTCATTAGTTTAAATCCTGCCAAGATGTTTCTGATCCTAGACTTACATACCCCTTAAACTTCCCCGTGCTTGCTGAATATGCAATGTCTCCTTTTCGTGGTCTTCCTATACTTGTTATTGTAACAACAGTATAAATATTACTTGATGGTGTGCTTTCTGATACTATGTCCCTATTATTTAATTCGTTAATTAGTATTGATCCCCATCGTTGTATTTCTCCATACATCCGCTTGATATCGTCCGTAGACATATTTTGCGGAAGGGTTGGGTATCTTGCCATTACCTTGCTCCATCACCTTGTATGCCAAGTCTGATTGATCCCCATCGCCAGCTTGCATTATTAGATGCACAAGATACCCGTACCTTTGCTTGCCTTCCTCTACTTCTAAAGTTTACTTTCTCTGTTGTATTAGTAATATCAAATTCTTTTGTCACAGACTCAGTACTTTCTGGATACTGTTTGGTTGTAAACTTCATCTTAATTTTGCCACCAGACAGATCATAGTCAGGAATAATTCTATTCATAAACATGATAGTGTTACCATCTTCTATATCAAAATCACCAGACTCAACAAATGATGTTATCGTTGAACCACTACCCGTAAAGACAGATACAGGTTCATTGTTGTATATGTTATTACCAGCAGCAGTAACACCTGTTGTAATTGTGTTTCCAAAAATTTCCTTATCTGCAAAAGTTGTAAAAATCATTTCTCCATAAATCCAATAGTTGTCTACTGGATTGTATATCACATACTTATCACACTCAGTATTAGTACCGGAAGCATATAACCAGATAATCTCATTAAACTCTGAGTTAATTCCTGCAAATACTTTATCATAGTAATTAACATTAATATCATCAAAGATATATCTGCGTACTGTACAGCTTACATCTTCTACCTGACCAGTAAATCTATGAAAGTTATCATATCCCATCCAGTATGTAGTACCATTAAAGTCTACTCCAGCGTGTTGTCCTACCATACCACAGTTTGTACCAGCTTGTGTAAACCTAAAGGTAAATGGTGGTCCTGCAAATTCCATTAACCAAAGCGAATTATCAGTCCAGATATTAATAGCATTCTTGGAACGAACTGCTCCAACTATTTCTGTACCGTCTGTGAGAACAACCTCACCAGCCGTGGAGCTTACTGAAGGAACCCAGTTAGTTCTATCATCCTGATCTGACCAACGTACCAGCATAGGATTAAATGTTCCACTTACTGTAGCTGTAGCTGCATACTCATTAGTTCCTAAAGCTACCAGATGTCTGTCATTGGGAGATACAATAATAGAGTTAGATTTAATGGGAGAAGTAGTAACAGATGTTGCTCTTGTTGGTAAGACAGAAGCATCACTATCAAAATAGAATATGTTACTTCCTTTACGGTTAGCTACAACATCTTCTCCCCAGTTATCCAGACTCCATTGTGTAATATCAAACACAATACCAGATGATCCGGCAGAAGCAGGTTGGTTCCATGCTCTTGTCTCTGATGCACATACAGTGGCCTGATACTTGGCAGCGCCATATCCCAGACCAGCAGCAGCTACAGAGTTACCAGTGGGTATGTAATACTTAAATGTTGCTGATCCTGCATCACTACCTGTTGCATTGGCTGCATCAGTAACAGATATTGTAAATACATTTGCACTTTCTACAGAGACAACTTGATATGTGTTTCCCTGTAAACTAACATTGTTAAATGCAGCAGAAGATGTAAACAGTACATAATCACCTACATCTCTGCCATGTCCTGCATCAGAACAACAAACTCTGGTGCTGCCCGATGAAGTACCGAATACATTGGCAAGAGTAACGGCTGTTGTTATGGGTGTGATATCATATAACTGATCACCTTCATGTGCATATAACTTATCAGGCGTTCCAAAGATTGCTCTCTTCTTACTATCAGCGTCAGACCATGTAATTAAATCTCTGGCAGAACCATCAAAGGTTTCGCCTAAAGCTCTTGTCTCATAGCCTCGCATGTTCTCTGGACGACCTGCACGAAAACGTACATAGTTACCATCAAACCATTTATTTTCTTCAGCATAAGGCGTAGTTTCCCTGTGAAAACCTTGCTGAAATTCAAACTTTGCTAGTCTTGTTGCCATTATCGGGTAAAGTTCTTTATAAGTATTGAGTCAACTTTAGCAGTAGTTCTTACTGCATAGAATAAAATATCTACCGCAGCAGCAGCCGTTGTAAGCGTTGGTACTCCCCCTCCATTTGGAAACTGATAGGCTGAGTTATAACTTAGTGTGCGATCTCCAGTAGAATCCTGAATAATAAAGATGTGACCAGATGCTCCAATGTTAGTAGAAGTATTTGTAGGAGCAGCAAGAGTTCTGTTACCTGCCAAAGTTACAGCAAAGACATTACTAGTATTAAGATCAGGAACTACAGAAGTTGCATCTGTCAAAGTAACAACCGGAGCAAAGGCACCTGTCATAAACTTACCCTTACCAGAGACAGTTACAGTGCTTGAAAAAGTAGCTGCCCCACCAACACTAGCTGCTCCCGCAACATTAAGAGTAGAGGCAAGACTTACAGCCCCTGCTACTGTGAGAGTACCTCCAACTCTTGCATTGCCACTGACACTTGCATTACCGCTAACATCAAGATTACCAGTAGCTGTGATATTGGTAAAGGTTGTTTGTGCTACAGGAAGAACAGTAGTTCCGTTTGTAACATACATTGCAGTAGAATCATCAGCAATAGTTACACCTGTATTACCAGCCACCTTCAGAACAATAGCATCAGTACTATCATTATAAGAGACAGAGTTTCTTATGACATATGGTTTTGAATTATTGGGAATAAGAACATTAATAGTATCATGTGTGCCACCTACAGTACCTTTAAACTCTATGATAGCAGAACGTGATTGATCACCAGAGCCTTGGTTTTCAGTAAGAGTAACAGTTGCAGCACTACCTAGTGATACAGTGGTGTATCCAGCGATAGCATCATCAACAAGACTGATAACTCCATCATTGAGGATTTGCCCCCAACTATTTGGATTTTCTCCATCTGTCTGTTTTGTCAGACGAAGATTTGTTGTGTATGTGCTTGCCATTAAACTGCCTTTCCTTTGTCTTCTTTTTTACATTCTACTTCTATTATCTGAGATGTTGGTACTTGTTTAACAATATCTTCAATTACTTTAGTATACAAACTACAGTCATTCTGACTTGGAAATGGACCTGTAACAGATCGTTCTATAACAGGCTCTCCAGTTGGTAGTATAGAAATTATAATAACTGAAATAAAATAATACATTAATCTCCTAATTCAGGCCAATCGTACAATATTCCAGACTTAGTTACACTACCATCTTCATTGGTTGTATAGCTCACAAATAATGCTGCAACTGCATCTGTATCTGCTGCATTATCTATAGCTGTTTCCATTTGTGTAGCCTTTGTACGAATGCCATCCCTCCATGTTTGAATATTACTAGGTATAGCTGTACCTTTATCTGCCTTACGAACTATTGCCCAATCAGTTTGACTAAGCAAAGAACCTTGTTGACTTTTAACTTCTTGTTTCAGGTTCCATTTAACACCACGGGTAACAAGTTGATTTCCTTCATCATCAAGAAGAGGATCACCATTACCATCTACTTCATTAACATCAGCTAAAGACTTTGCTGTTTTAGTTATCTTACCGTCTGAACCCATAGACCAATTATATAAGCGGCTATCCGGTGGTGTTTCTTCTACTATCTCAACGACACCAGCAGCAACCTTTTCTGAGGCAGACCAGATATGCCAGTTAGCAGGATTCTGAACTCCATTGTCAGCAGTCCATGCTTTACCAACTTTAATTGTTCTGCCATTATGTTTCCACATTACTTTATTCTCCTGTTATCTTGCTGTAGCTGATGCTATACCATCACCGCCAAATGGATGTTCTGCGAAGGCTATATAGATGTATGTTTCGCTGGACCCATTCAGTGCAGTATTTGTTGTCCGAAGCTTGAAACCGTTGCTTAAAATATCAAGGCGAGCGGAAAAACTGCTTTCCGCAGCGTTTGAGTTTGGTGCTAAAGTTCTGCCTTGTGCGTTAAAAGTATATCTCTTTGTGTCGTAAATCTGCCAAGCATCTACCGCAGAGGTGCATCGAAACAGAATAAATTGGGGCGAAAAACCTGTATAAACAAAGGGACCGTCTGCATTTCCATTTCCAGTGTAACCCCTTATCTTGTTGTAGCCGGAAATTTCTGCAAAGCAATATGCAATGTTCTGTTCATTTGTAGTTTGAGACGTTCCTACTGAAACAACAGAACTTGTAGGCGCTGTATTTTGCCACATGTTTGCATCGCTTGCCGCTGCTGCGGTTGTATTAAGGAAAATTTTATTTCCAACGCCTTGGTCAACATGTAGAACTTGCCAGTTAGTGGCGTCCTCTAAATTTTTAACCAGCACCAAACGGGGTGCTACCCCAAGCCCGTGGCCGAAAGTGATATTGGAATTGCCGCCGGGGTTGAATTTGCATATCGAAAATCCCGCTGTTGTGTTTGCTGTAACCGTACTATCAACTGATCCATCGTCATTTGTGCTACCTGTTGTGTTTCCGGCAAGCCACTGCCAAGCAACATTAGTTGAGCCGCTTGTGTTTACCTCACCACGGGTGCCAACAGTAAAGCCATCACCGTCAAAACTTTTTAGACCTTGTGTTTGAGTGCTTTCAGCATTTGTTGAAGAAGAAAATATTGCTTTAGTTGCGCCACGAACAGCATCATATAAATCATGTTCGTTGCCAGCATTAGTACGGTTTTTAATCCATGCGAAATCTGGTTGAAAAGTTGAGTTTTCTCCTGATTGATCTACTTCAAGTTCGCTGCCTGTGCCGTTATAAAGCGTAGTCTGAAAATACTTTGATGGATCGGCAATGGTTGGGGCGGCTAAATTAGCTAAAGTTAAATTCTTAAATCCCGTGACTGTAGTTTCCCAACCGCTTTGACCAACATCAATAATTACTCCAGCATTAGCGTCTGTACCAGAATATGCCTGTACAAAAGGCTGTCGGGCTGTAGATAAACTGGCACCGTTTAGGTCCAAAGCTGAATATGTTGAAATATCTGCAAACGTGCCAGAGGTAGCTCCATCTGCCGCCATGCCTAATTTGCCGTTATCCATATCAAATAAAAGTTGAAAAAATGTTTGAGCAGCAACCGTAGGAGGGCCGGTATCATTTACTAGAGAGCCACCTACTCTTGTTACAAAATTTCCGTCTGCAGTGTTGTAACGAATTTGAACTACGCCATTAACATCAATGTCAGTGTAGGGACATGCGTTGTCTGGCGCACACAGCCCAACTATAATTTGTTGATAGCTGGATGCTGACTTCATCCTTATTGCCCACTTGCCTGTTTCCGGTACAAGTAAGGTCAGTCTGCTGTTAGACCAATTTCCAGATACCCCCGTGTATTGTAAATTGCCATCGCTTAATGCCCCAGTGCCGTTGGACAACGGGTTTAGTGTTGGCATATTATTAGTCGGACTATCCGTAACCTGATCTGCCGCTGCCAAGCCACTACTACTCCAGTCGTTCCCTTCCCCGCTGGTATCATCACCCAACGCAGAACTATCCTGAAAAGCTAGATAAAAACCATTATTTCCGTATGTTGGATTAGCCTTAATTGGAACCCACACACCGTCACTATTTGTCTCTCCAAACATTGACGGAGTGATAACCGTCCCGTCTACGAAGTGAAATTCCGCAAGATACCCGTCGAAATTGTTTACGTGCGTTGATGCCCCATTGTTGACGTTTGCACCGATATCGTGACTGACGCCGTTGGCATTGAGGCGACTTGACGTACTGCTCAATCCAGATCGTGCATCTGTTGACCACGAAGTGATCTCAGACCCATTCAGATAGACCCGTAATTTGTGAGCATTGGTCGAGTTACCAAGCTCATAGGCTACGACAAAGTGATACCAAGCTGCGTGATCTCGGAAGACTTGGTCGCTTACAAGGCGGGGCGTTCCGCCTTCCTGAATGTTTATTTGATTGCTGTTAAAATAGAAATTATCGTTATTGCCTGATCCGTCCGCACTTATTATGTAGCTGCCGTTATACCCCGCCCCTAGTTTAACCCAAAAGCTGTAGCCAAAGTTTGCTGCCGATGTTGGCGTACCGAAGGAACGGTTGAGGTACGGGCTATCTCCATCGTTATAACGGCACGATTGCTCTATTTCATATCCGCTTGCCTGACCGCCAGCACCCATTAAAAGATTATTACTAAATACCATTCTTATTAATCCTAACTATAAGCTTGTGTCATAACTGCTTGAATATTTTCAGCAGTATTATCAGAAGATATAGATACTACAATGTAATCTAATCTATCCATTGCATTATCATCTGTTGTAAGTGTTGGGGCTGTGCCGCCAATAAAGTTCCAACAGGCATTATAAGCAACTGTACCAGAACCTCCATCCTGCATTAGAAGAATACTACCAACCTGTCCTACTCTTGCATTGGTAGGCCGTGCCAGTGTATGTGCAGCAGTAACAGAGGTAAAGAAGTTCTGTGCTATACCAAAGTTCAGGGATACCGAAGTTACACCGTTAATTGCCGTGGTATGTACAGCAGCCGCCGCTGACTCACTTAACTGTAGTTGTCCTTCCAGTGATGTATTACCAGATACTCTGACAGTACCAAGAAAACCAGAGTTACCTGTAGCCGTTACCGTGCTAAGAAGATTGGTTGCCCCACCTACGCTCAGTGTAGAATTTAGACTCACAGCACCAGCTATTGTTACCGTACTGGCAAAGTTAGATGCTCCACCAACGCTAAGTGTAGAGTTCAGGCTTACTGCACCAGCTACTGTAACAGTACCTCCAAAGTTTGAGTTACCTGAAACAGAGACATCATCTTCAAATTCTGCTTTGCCCGTTGCAAGGAATGTTCCTCCAACAGAAGTATTACCAGCTATATCTACTGCCCCAGATATTGAGACTGCATCTTCAAAGATTGCTGCCCCGGCTACCGTTACAGTACTTGCAAAGTGTGCTGCTCCTCCTACTGACAGAGTTGATGCCAGTGATACCGCACCTCCAACAGTTACAGTACCGCCTATATTTACATTACCTGATACCGATACACTATCTTCAAAGATTGCTGCACCAGCTACTGTAACTGTAGATGCAAAGTTTGCTGCTCCTCCAACACTTAGAGTCGAAGCCAGTGATACTGCGCCAGCTACTGTTACAGTACTTCCAAAGTGTGCTGCACCTCCTACTGATAGTGTAGAAGCTAGTGATACTGCTCCACCTACTGTTACAGTGCCACCTATGTTTACATTACCTGAAACTGAGACACTATCTTTAAATGTACCGGCACCTACTACGGTAACAGTGCTTCCCAGATTAGTTGCTCCACCTACGCTAAGAGTAGATGCAAGAGATACTGCACCTGTAACGCTAAGAGTGCCACCGATAGATACATTACCGCCAACGGCCAAGTCACCACTAACAGATACATCTCCATCATAAGTAATTCCTCCAGCAGCAAAGAGCGTTCCACCAACTGAAACATTACCACCTACATCCAGATTACCGCTTACAGACACACTGTCTTCAAAGATGGCTTTTCCGGCCACTGTGACGGTACTGGCAAGATGGGTGGCCCCACCTACCGAAAGAGTAGAGTTAAGGCTCACAGCCCCTGCTATGGTCACTGTAGAGGCAAAGTTTGCCGCACCTCCCACACTGAGAGTTGATGCAAGGCTGACTGCCCCACCTACAGTTACTGTACCACCAAGATTTGTATTACCACTTACCGATACGTCATCATCAAACGTAGCGGCTCCTGTAGTCATCAGAGTACCACCTATTGAGGTGTTACCTGCTACATCTATGTTGCCTGATACTGATACACTATCCTCAAATATTGCAGCCCCTGCCACTGTTACTGTTGAGGCCAGATGTGTAGCACCTCCAACACTTAATGTTGAAGCAAGTGATACCGCTCCTGCTACTGTAACTGTGCTTGCAAAGTTTGCTGCGCCACCTACACTGAGAGTTGATGCCAGACTTACTGCACCACCTACTGTGACTGTGCCGCTAAGATTAGTATTACCGCTTACACTTACATCATCTTTAAATGTAGCAGCACCAACGACATTAAAGGGACCACTGACCGATACACTGCCACCAGCATGTATAAATCCTGATACAGAGATGTTTGTGGCAATACCCAGTTCAGCTTCCACGTTTGTAAGATTAGAACCATCACCATAAAACTCAGCAGCAGTTACATTACCAACAACATTTAAATTTCCGCTTACAGAAACATTACTTGCAAAGTTTGCAATACCTCCTACACAAACAGAAGAAGCAACATCCAAACGTCCGCTAACTGAAACATCATTGTCAAACTCCGTTTTTGAGGTGAAGGTGGCCGCACCAGCCGCTGCGAATGTTCCGCCAACTGATACATTATTTTTTAGTATCGCTGCATTCTCTACTGTAACTGTAGATTTAAATGTTGCAGCCCCCACAGCCGTTACCGTGCTTTGAAGTTGTGCAGCGCCTGATACAGTTACCGTGGAACCAAACTGTGCAGCCCCGCCAACTGATACAGTGCTTTGCAGATGCGTTGCACCAGCCAGAGTAGCCGTGCCGCCAACATAAAGAGTACCACCTACCGTGGCATTACTTACTGATATATTACCAGCAATTGTTGCAGTCACACCAGACAGGTTTGAACCGTCTCCATAAAAACTGCTGGCACATACTTTATCATCTACATGTAAGTTTCCATCCAGAGATACCGATCCATCTACTCCCAACGCACCAGTAATCTGTATTGCATTGGTAGCTACCTTCAGGGCAGTATTAGTTCCATCACCTGTTTGTACTGCTTTCAGAGAGGTGTCTACACCAGTGTTACTTGCAGACGAACTAACAAGTATTACTTGCTTATATGTATTTGATATTAGTTTACTTGTTAAATCAGTCATATTAGATTCCAATACTTCTCTGTTGATCCCCAAGTTGTACTCGCCTGACTCCATGTAAGATTACGTCCGCCCACATCTGGACGAGGATTAAGAATAGCTGGATTATCTCTCACATCAGGCACTTTATTTTGAGGATGGTTCTTCAGATCAAACTGTCCTTCAAAGTCTTCTGGGCATACCAGCATCCCATAACTGTTCATTCTCATTATTCTATGTGGATATACAAACCCACATGTATCGCACATAGCCAGTGCGTTTTTATTACTAGCCATTAAATGTACCTTAGTTTTGGCACAACATGCATTGAAGCTCTTTCCCTATCTTCTTGCATTGCTCTGGAAAGACACTCTTCATAGTTTGCTTTTAACATTTGTATACGACCAGAATCTACGCCAAATCGTTTTAGTGACATATAATAAGATAGTCCAGCAGTAAGACAAGGTAAAAATCTTTTAGGCATGTCTGCATTTTGTGTGGCAGACTTATTTACATCCTGAAGCTCAGAAATAATTTCCATCTTCAGAACATCCGTAGAATTATCAGGTAATGGCCATAGAGATAATACAACCCCATCACGTTTTCTACGAATAGAATATTGATTAGGACGACCTGTCTGTGTCTTGTTAGGAATAAGAAGATATTCTTCAGGAGATACACGATCAAGTTTTATATCGGTATCATCCCTATTAAGAACAACTTCAAGAGCATCTATAGTAGAAGATGCTAAATCATAACTAGTTGTACTTGCAGCCACAGTTACACTGGAAACAGAGGTGCTCCAAAGAAGCACACCTCTATTCTGCCAATCCTTTAACATAAGGTTGATTGATCTACGTGCAGAAGCAGGTTCATGGCCCAGAGTATCCTCACCCCCAATCATTTCCATTGCTTCTTGTATAACCTCATCTATATCAAGGTTAAAGTCATATGTGCCTGAGACTGCCATTAGGTTCTATACCTTTTTGTTTTCTGTGCTATCTTTTTGGGCTGCTTCACGAACTGCTTCCCGGCAGCAGTCCCTTTTCTCTTTGCTTTGGTGGTCGCTGCATATTCCTTTGCCGACAAAGACTTGATCGCTTTCTCCGGTAGATAACGCTCTCCTGTCTTGCCAGAGGGCTTGCCTGATTTGGTTCGCCATTTTTGTTTACTCCACTTTGAAAGTTTATTACTAGACTTTTTCTTGCCGCTATAAGTTCCACCAGCATCTTTGTAATACTTAACAGCAAGCTGCATAGCTCTGGCAGAGTGCTTACCGCCCATCTTACGCTTTGCTCTGGCCTTTGCTGCTGCCCACTTCTTTGGGTCACGTTTAGTAGCCGTGCCGCCTTTCTTACGTTTAATCATTTTTTATGTATCTTCTGAACTTGAAAGCTGGCTTTCTTAGAAGCACCTTTATGAGGTACATAACCACCTCTAGGATTTTTCATAAGTTTAAAGCCCCTGCCAGATTTCATCCAGTGATATCCTTTTGGAGCATCTACAGCTTTTTTCATCAACACCTCCACCGTTTACGAGCTTGTCTTAATCGACTGTTAGGATTACGTGCAGCCTTTGGAAACTTTTTCATTTGTCCAGCAGACCTAGCGCAGTATGACTTGCGCCTTGCTGCACGTTTACCTGTAGGTTTCTTTTCAGTTACAGCGGTCTTGAGTTTAGAACCGGGGTTCTGCCTACGATACTTAGCAACACCCTTCTTAGTCATGCCAGCACCCTTCTTGGTAGGACGCTTCATGCCCCGACCAATGGTGATGCCTTTCATATTACTAGGCTTTCTTTTTCGCTTTACTGCCATATGTATACCTAAACTTTTTTTTCATATAATCACAAAGACTATTTATATATTCATTAAAATCTGTATAATCTTCTTTATTAGGTTTAGTTCCTGAATAATCTATTAAAGTAGAATCATCATAACCTTCCTCAACAGACTTATTATATTTTTCAAGAAACTCTTTAGTAACCACGAAGCGCCTTACCGTAGCCTCGCACCTGTCCACCCATACGGCGCTTTACTTTACCACCGTACTTTTTAATTTCAAAGCCGCTTGAAATTAATTCATCAAGCTCTTTACCAGTAGGCATCATCTCACGACCTCTGCGGCCCAATCCCATTTCATCTCCTATAAAATCAGCAGGAGGAGCATACTCTCCTCTACGGCGTTGTCCCGTTCTCTTCTGACGTTTATATGTTTCTGGAGACATCTCTCGTTTTTTAGGCGTCAGTACTTTAGAAAGCAAATCACCCTGCTCTACTTCCTGTCCAGCGGGGCCGGTAGCACGACGACGAGGAAGAGCATCCGATCCTCCTAATGCATCTTCTTTCATTTCTTTTTTCTGCTGTGCCATAAGACTTCTTAGTTCTTTATTTTCTTTGGGACTACGTTTTACTTTAGCCTTCTTCTTTCTTTTTGGCTTGCTGGCATCTTTAGCTTCTTTAATAAACCTTTTTTGTTTAGCATCAGAAAGTTTTTTAAACTCATTAAGTTTCATGCCAGCCTTTTTAGCACCCATCTTCTGATCAGGTGTTGCGGCTTTTACACCTCTAGCCTTACGCTTACGTCCACGCCCACCTTTACTTAAAAGTTTTGCCGCTGCTGCAACCATATTAAATCTCCTCAATACATTTTTTTAGAATAAGTAGCTTTACCAAAACCACGTTTAGCGGCACCACAGCCACGAACATATCTTTTCTTTTTCTTCTTGGTCTTCTTTTTTATCTGACCACCCTCTTCTAAACCAAAAACTTTTAGAGCTATCGGTACAGCCGTTTTAACAAACTGACCAAAACCAGACCCACCACCACCACCTTGCATCATTTGTTGTGGTCGTAGTAAAGACACCTCATCGCCTTTAATTGCTGTAGCCGCAACATCAGCTTCTTCGTCATCAAGCTCTTCCATAAGTTCTTCAAAAAGACTTAAATCATCTTCATAGTCTTTAGCCATACTACGATCCTCTCAATTCAGAGCGTTGTCCTCTAAGTGCAGCACGTTTTCTTTTACCAGCTTTTTTAATACGACCGCCTTTTTTCCATCCACCAACTATATTATCAGTAAAATCATATACTCCCGGCATATCATAAGCGCCTGAAATACCGGGATCAGGATCACTCGCAAAAAGCTTTCCAATACCTTTCATAATTGCACCAGTACTATCTTTACTTTTTCCACGACTGCGGAGTGACGGTGCGTCTATTCTTGGTAGACGATCACCAGTAACTGATTTTCTTTTTTTGCCAGCCCTCTCCCGATCTTTACGCTTCTGTTCTTTTATTTTCTTTTTAAAGTCGGTCATATTAGTTACCTCTAAGTTCTGCTCCGAAGCCTCTTTTAGCTGCACGTTTACGACCAGCAGGTTTTTTAGCTACGGCCTTCTTACGAACAAGCGGCTTCTTTGCGACAGCTTTCTTACGCACAACAGGCTTTTTCTTTTTAGGTGCAGCCTTTTTCTTACGAGCAACACGTTTCTTCTTTTTCAGGCGACCGCCCTTCTTTTCCAAAAACATATCTTGATCAGGAAACATTCCTTCTTCAGTAGTATCAATTTCAATAATACCGAAAGGAGTCATAACATTAGACTTACGTGGTGACATGTCTTCAATAAAATATTCACGAAGAGTTTCGTAATCCCGTCCTTCAAAGTCACTACCTCTTGGAGTATCTCTCATAACTCTTTCTTGTATTACATCATCGTCTATACTAATACCAGTTGTCGGGTCCAGATTAGGATCATACCCCATACCGGGACGGGGCCTTGCAGTAAATTCTGCTTCAGTAGGTATTCCGGGTAGCCGTCTTGGAGAAAATTCTTCTTCAGTAGGTATTCTAGCCGGAGGAGGAGAAGGAAGAATACGTATATCTTTAGCACGATCAGTAAGAGCAGAGCCTACTCCAAAGTCTCCTGTTGGTACACGACTTACACCACGCCTAAGCTGGCGTTCGGGTGGAGGTGCAGGAGGGCCAGCTATACCTCTACCGCTTCCACGATAAGGCGCTCCTGCTACATCAACATTTTTTGCCGCTTCTCTATTAGAACGCAAAGTACGTCTCAAAGCATATATATCATTATTAAATCGAGGTTGCTTTTGAGGTGCAGCAGCAAATTCTGCTTCAGTAGGATTTCTACCGGGAGCAGGGATATCTCCTCTTCCTCGTAATGCACTAATACCTCTTAGCAGCGGATTTCGCCGTACAGCCTGTCTTATTAACTCTTCTTGCGTAGGACGGGGTCTAAACGCAACATCTTCGTCTAGTGGGAGAGAGTCTTCCATTAATTGTTGAAGAGCCGCTCTGCGATCTGCCGCCGCTTTTCTTGAAGCAGCTTCACGTTGAAGAGCAGCATTTCGTCTCGTTGCTTTAGGTGCAGGAGCTTTTGCTTTAGGTGCAGCACGTTTTCCTTTGGGGCCGGGAACTTTACGAGGAGGGCTTCCAACACCAGCTTCCGCTCTGGCCTTGCCCACTGACGCTTGAAGTTTCTTTGGAACAGGCAAACCTCTAGCAACAAGTTCACGAACAACTTTACGAGCATCCGCACTATCAGGATTTTTCATTGCTTTCTTAGTTAATTCTGAAAGTTGTTTTTGTTTTATAAATTCTAAAGGTCGTCTTGCCATTTTCTTTCCTCCAAGTTGCTTACCAACTTTAGTAATATAATCTCTAGTTTCTTTAGGGAGATCGCTTTTGTTTCTACCAGAAGCTATCCACTTGTTAGCATTTCCCGGCCCATAGTTATAGGCAACAAGTGTGGCCTCAAGATCACCATCGTAATGATTAAGCAATGCCATAGCATAGTCTCTACCAACTCTGGTATACTCTTCTTCGCTTTCATCACGAGCAGGTTTAACTCTGTATCCCGGTTGCCGTGCCGTTGCTGGCATAACCTGCATACGACCTCTGGCACCTTTAGGACTAACAGCATCTCTACGACCGCCGCTTTCAACCTGTTCAATGGCTTGTAAAAGTCGATCTCTTGCAACCATGATTAGTCTTCTATTTTAAAAGCTTTACCTTGTTCATAGTCTTCATCAACTACAACATCCTGTGGTGGACCTTTAACATCTGGTCCCTTACGTGCAGCACCGTAGCCTTGTCCTGTAGGACGACCTACGATCTCGTCAAGATCAATAGGGCGTTTTAAAAGTGTGTGTGGTCCGGGCATTTACTTTCTCCTTTTGCGCTTTTTACGCTGTGCCTCGCTAAGTGCGATAGCTATAGCTTGTTTCCTATTCTTAACTTTTCTGCCGGAGCTACTTTTAAGTTTGCCCCGTTTATATTCGCCCATTACTTTCTTAACTTTTTTCTTACCGGGGCGAGTAATTTGTTTTCCTATAGAGGAACGGTTAGTCATAACATGCGGCTACGATAGCGTTACCGTCGTTACCAGAAACTTTCTTGCCCTTAGTTTTGCCAAGACCGCCACCATGACTATATTTATAAACCTTACCGCCGCCTTTTTTTCCCTCAAACTTTTTACGGTTTTTACGTGACTTGCTCATTTCTCTTCGTCGTGCTGCGTTTACATTAGCCTGTCGAATCTGAGCAGGTGTAGGTTCAAAACCCTCAACTATCTCGCCGGTCTGCATAAAATGAGCAACCGGGTCTTTCACGCCAGAAGGATTTTTTTCTCTTTGAGCCTGAACATTTTTTCTACGAGTCTGCGTAGCTTTTTTTCTTGCCGCTTTTGTAGCAGCTTCGTCTTCAGCCCTCATCTTGTCAAGCTTTGCTTGAGCATTATCTCGTTGTTTTTTAGTTTTAGACTTGTCTCGTATAATAGCTTGAAGCCGAGCCTTTTCTTTACCAGCTTCGGGACTGCTTTTACTACCACCACCAACAGTTCCACGAACCATTCGAGTACCACGAGTTTCTACTTTACCAGCACCGCCCTTATCAACAAAGTCTGCTGCATCGTCTTCAACTCTTGTAGAAACATTTTGATTCTGTGGAGCGGGTGCAGAACCTTTTTGAAACTTGCCACGACCATGACCCTTCTCATCAGAAATAGGTTTTGATGTTGGTTTTTTACTGCTGGTAGTTTTTACATTTCCACCCCGCCCACCAGATTGTTTGGGTGGTGGTTTTGTCCTACCCTTTAATCTTTTAAGAACTTCTTTTGGGTCTAGTATTTTACTTGCAAAGCGTGCCATGTGTATTCTCCTTATGATCCTGCTTGTATGATTGTATTAGGTCCACCGGCAGGAGAAGCTGCAACTTCCATGTCATCCTGTCTAGTTCTTCGGGCCTGATTACGAAGAGTTTGAATTGCGTTTTGATATTCTGTTTGCCATACCTGAAGAGTTTCCCAATCCTTCATGTACATGGTAGCTTCTATGAGGCAACCATAAAATAAGGCATCGTAACAGTATTCACTAAAGTAGTTACTGGTTGTAACACTTGTGCCTGTTGCCGATGCCAATGCAAGCGGTTGGGATGCTGTTTGTATTTCAACGGTAGTGGCTGAAACTGGTGTAGGTACTATCTTAATACTGGAGTTAGTGCGTCGTGAATAATATCTGGGCGTTCCTGTGGAGGCACTGACAGGCCAGTAATCATTTACATACTCAGTGGTACGTTGCAACAAATTAGTTACAGTAGTTCCTGTACTTACTGTATAGTTTACATTGCGAACAATGCGTACACGATCATTCAGAGAAACAGTGGCAGCGTTTCCTGATGAAACCGAAACAGTTGTAAATTCATCCAGACCTACATCATCAAGGTCTTTTGTAATACGAAATTCTGCTTTGGTAATGAAGTAAGGAATTTGCGTGGCAAACTCCGTTGAATCATTTTCAGTCGTATTAATTAGGTCTGTTTTTAAATATGCATAGTTAGGCATAACTAGCCAAGCATAGCAGTTAGAACACAACCATCGGTAGGACCAGAAACACTGACCACACCAAATACCGCAACACCCATATCCCCGATATAGATATCACTGGCTTCATTGGCTGCTACCTGAAACTTAATAGCCGTACCCTCTGCTGTCTTGTTTGTAATCTGACGTTGACCTTTAATAGAATACGAACCAGCCGCTGTTGCTAAAGCATGAATAGCCATGATACGAGTAGTGCTGGGAATGTTACCATCAGCAGTACCATTACTTCCTACAGTTGTATCGTCGTCCACATATTTAAGAACTGCATCGCCAGTAGCTATTGCAACTTTAATATTTGTAGTCATATTTTTCTCCCTTGAGAATGAAGAGAGAGTAGCCGAAGCTACCCTCCCTCATTTACTGATTAACCAGCACTACCAAACCAGCCACGCCAATCCGAGACGCCGAAGCTGTAACGCTCCCGTGCCTTGAACCGAAGGTTGCCGGTGTCGAAGTCCGGTTCCATCTTGGTCTGAAGCGGCGACCGCACAAACATCTTCGTGCCGTTCGGTACATCCGTCTTGACAAACCATGCATCCGTATCAGTGAAGCGACGGTTAATGAAGTAACCTTCAGGAACCATGCCCATGTGACGGGTTGCGTTGATGGCGTTCGTGTTCGGGTTCGCATCAGCAGCACTCGTCTGAGTATTACCGGGAGACGAAAGAACACGATCTGCAACCGCCCAGTAATCAACCGGGATATGCAGAGAAACAGCACTTGCACCAATCAGAATACCACGATCATCCTTGATCTTCTGAATCGACGTAAGAGCGGTTTCAAGAGTTGCTTCCGACAGATCAGACGCAGCCAAAAGGTTGGACTGATTACCATCAGAAATCGTTGGATGAGAAGCAGAGAAGAACGCAGCACCATCACCAATGGTGTCAGAGAAACCATTGTTGTAGATGTTAGCGGCTTTCACCTGCTTGGTGTTCGCCATTGCACGAGCAAGACCTTTTGCACGTAGTTTAGCGAACGTGTCATAAAGATTATCTTCCATCGCTTCTTCAGTGACAGCAAAGGCAAGAGCAACGGTTTCCGCTGTGTAACGGGCCGTGTAGCTTTCCTGTGCGTCATCATAAGAAACAGCAGAGCCTTCACCTTTGGTGGGGGCAGTGCCGAAACCAGTGAAGAGGACTTCTTCTTCAAAGGCACGATCAGAATTTTCTACTTCATAAAGAGGTTCATGCTCATTGTTGACCTCTCCATACTCCATCCCAAAAACGGCGTTAAGACCGGGAAGGAGTTCTTTACTAATACTAGCTCTATTAATAGCCATGATAAATCCTCCCTATTAAGCCGTTGACGCCGTAGCCGTTACAAAACGGTCACGGTGATGGTTAAGCCATACTTCCACAATCGGATAAGCATCAGAGTCCTTTTCATCAGGGAACTGAGCTTTACCAATCACACGAACGGCAGCAGCACCTTCTGTACCGGACGCACCGTCCAGATAGTAGCTTGACTGACCCGTAGTTGTGCTGCCCGAAGAGGCAGTGGAGCTAACGGTTACGTTGTAGTTTCTGACAATAGCCAACTCAGCCGCAGATAGCGACAGAGAAGCCTGAATGTAATACGTCTGATCAGGATCAGTGATTACAAAGAATTTAATGTCCGTGGCTGACACTCCACCCGGCCAATACCGGGAGAATTTCTGCTCGCCATTTTCAACATACTGACAACCCATGAACACTCCAGATGGTTTGAGCGTTGCAGCAATATACGGAGAAATCGTTGCAAAGTTCGCACCGGGAAGCACCACCGGATCGCCGGTAAAGATGCTATTGGAGGGCGATTGGGCCTGACCCGTTGAGGTCAGGGTAATCATGTCGGTCACGGCTTCGTTATTGTAGCCGCCACCCTTCTTACGAGCAGGAATGAAACCACGAAATGCTTTAGTAGTAGACATGTTTCATCTCCTTAGTTATGGGGAAGTTAGTCCTGAAAAGACGGTTGCCTTCCCCGTGTTGTGACAGAACGACTCGTATTAGAAATAGGGAAACGTGAATCAGAGTTTTTCATCAACTGAGAGTTGACGGCATCCATCTGATCATTTGCTTTACCTTCATAAAACTTCCTACGAGCATTCACTTTACCGGCTGGCATTTTAACCAAAGCCACATCTCCACGACAAACGGAGCCTTGATACCTGCCTTCATCCCTCACGAAGGATGTTAAAGACATTTCGGGAACTTCATCTGGAGTTACAAACACCCACCCTGCTTGCAATTTCTTACCAACATTCGTGATGTCATCCTGACCTTTAAGGGAGACTCGTATCCAACGTAGCGCCATGCCTTCATTATCAAAACGTGCTTGCACACTTTCTGGAATGTCAAGGGCATTAGGCTCTTCAAAGGTCCAGTTTTCTTCTCTAATATTCTGTTCTCTTGTAGTCTCAATACGTGATTCATTTCGTGTCATATTCTTTCCTCCACGCTTACATGTTTACATCAGTATATTCGCCATCAGCAGAAGTTACCTTCAGCTTTTCGGCGGCATACTTTTCAAGTGGGATACCCCATTTGTTAGCAAGATTTACGTCTTCTTTCGAGAGCTTAATCTTTCTATTTGAGTTCGGAGACGAGCGTGAAGCCCCCGATACCACTTGAGCAGGTTTGTTCGTGTTTTCCTGCACACGTTCTTGATCCTTTCCAAACCTATGCGGAAAGGCTTCTTGAATCCTGTTATTAACTTCGTCGTAAAATTCTTCATCATCTGGATTATATCCTTGTTCTTTAAGATCAGCATCTATTGCCAAAGCAGCGGCAGTCATAACTTTGTCCTGACCAAACCAGTCATTATTACTTGCCCATTCTTCTGCACGCCTATCCCTGCGTCTTGGTGTAGGAGCTTGTGCTTCTTGCTGAACAGGCTCAGAATATTCTTCAGGGTAACGAGACTTTACTGAAGTTACGTTCTTTAAATCTGATTGAGCATCATTAAGCATTTCTTGTGCTTTAAGTACTCTTTCTTTATCGCCTTCTTCAAATGCTTCTAGATAAGCTTGACGAGCTAAGTCAATTTTGTCAGTTAATTGTTTTTCAGAAGCTTCAAGACTTGAGCGTTCTACATTAAAGACTTGTTCTTCTTTTTCTTTTAGATTATTTTTAAGCTCTTCGTTTGCTTTTATAAGGCGATCAACTTCTTCCTCACGTTCTTTACGTTGACGAATAAGCTGGCGTATTCTTTTCTCCGCACCTTTGGTTTCAATTCCCTCCAGTTCAGGAGCCTTTTCTTTAACTTCTTCTTTTTCTTCTTTTTCAGGCTCTTCTTTAGCGGCCTCTACAGGCTGCTCCTCTTCAACTTCTTGAGGCTCATCCTGTTCAATTTCAATTTCAATTTTATCTTCTTCTGGAACTTCAATATCATTCCAACCATCTTCTTTAGACATTTTACTCTCCGTTGTTAACGACACAAACGATTTACGTTTATTCTATTATAGCATAAAAAGCTACTTTTCCCAAATCATGTAGACCCCTTTCCTAAATTAAAAGTTGGATCAAGGTCTTTAGCGTCCTCTACTTTCATAATAATTTGATCATCAAACAGGAGTATGAGGCGTATACCCTTGTAAAATAATTTAGTTCCTGCATGTTTGCCATAGCATACATAGTCACCTACATTACACCATGCTCCTGCTGGAAACTTTTCCTTATCCATATATGCCAAGTCTCCTAACGCTAGAACCTGTGCGACAGTGGTGAGATAAGACATATCATCTTTGGTTGAATCCGGTATAAGAATACCGCCTTTGGTTACACTCTTTACTGTAACGGGGCGCACTAAAACGTGAAAGCCCGGTAAAGTGGGTAGTGGACTTGGATCGGGGGCGTCATCCTCAGTTATCCACATATCATTTTTTAGTGCGCCACCTAAACTTACTTGTTGCATTACTACTCGTCGTCCTCCATGTACATACGTTTTTTTACTATGTCTGTTAAGTTATCTCTGGCCCACTCAAGACTTGAGATGGACCCTACTATTTGGCGGTAATGCGAATAGTCTTCCGCAGAACCGTTTGATAATGTAAGTCGAAGTTTATTTATTTCTTCGTTAAACCCCTGAACTACTTCATCCCAAATATTCATCTACTTCTTTTTAGAACCCTTCTTGCCATCAGAAGCCTTCCAAGAAAAGTCATCCCATTCATTAAGAACAGAACGAACATTGCGACCACCCGTTACATCCTGTGCATAGGCATCGCCAAAACTTTTTCCAGTATCCTTTACGTGTTCAGGATACCCCTTACCTTTAGTCATCATAATCATTCTCCCTCTGAGATACTGCTAATTGTGTTAAAGCTTCAAGAGCTTTTTCTTCCATGTCTTTGTCATCTTGCATTCTTGCCTCTAACATATCTTTAATTGTTCGGGCAACTTCTCTTTCATTTTCTGCTGTTACTTTAAAATCTTCAAGGTCCAGCTTTCCTTCAATATCCAATTCCTTGAGACGTTCTTTGGCATCACGATCAAGCTCTGCTTTTTCTTCCTTCATGCTGTTAGCAGCATTAGTTTTGAGAAGATCAATAATCTGATCAGCTTCTTCAAGTTTAAGTTTCTTGGTTTTGAGTTCCATCTCAGCAGCCTGAACCATAGTATCAGACTCCAGTTTCTGTTTCTCAAGTTCAACCTTCGCCTGTTCCAAAGATACAAGCTGCTGTTCAGGAGACTGGGCCTGACCCATTGCTTGATTAGCATTAAGAATTTGTTGTGCGGCTTGCGCCATGACCATCTCCACAACAGCAGGGTTCTGAGCTTCTTCAGGATTGACACCCTGCATCATCTGTTCGGTAATGCCATTCATTTGTTCCTGATACTTCATAATAGAATGTTCTTGAATATTAGCCTGAAGTATCGGCGCAATACGTTGCATGATTGGGTTCTTACCATTCATGGGGTCTTGCAGATACGCCATCTTAATCTGTATATGTGCATCATGGTTCTGGCCGGGGAAGGCTGCAATCGGCACACCTTTGGTAGCAGCCATGATATCCGATACAGGATCAAGAGGTTTAGGCTCAATCTTTGGTGGGAGTATCTGATCAACATTGGGCATGTTGGCTGCATTAAGAATTGTTCTGTTCAGTTCTTCCAGATTAAACATGCCGGGAGGAGACTGCTGCGCCATCTGTAATGCCATGTTCGCCATCATCATGCGGTGTGCATTAGATGGGATGTTAGGATCAGATACCGGAATAATATCTACACGACCATCAAAGTCCTGTTTGAAAATACTACGATCTTCATATGGAACATCATAAGGATATTCAGTAGGAAGATAGTCATAGTCAATACGAGCAAGGATACGGAACTCATCCTTCTGAGACTTGTGAAGCCGTTTATGGATTGCGGAGAAAAATTTACTGCTTGCTTCAAGCAAAGCCATAGTGGTTCCAACGGGTCCATAAGAGGCAGCATCGGAGATAACCTGCTCCGTGCTGTCCGCAAACTTCTGTCCAGCAGTAGCTACGAAATTCAACATCTGGAATAGAGTAGAGGAAGGCTCTTTATAGGGTAGGGGAACAATAGCCTTTGATAAATCTATACCAGTTGCCTCAACCTCTTTGAACTCGCCGGGAGCAATAGGTTCGTTGTCGCCAACCATCCTTACTCCTTTAGCCTTAAATCCTCCCGGTAGATTTGCAAACTGCCCTGCATCTATTAGCGAACGCATTGCCGCAGTAGCACTCATAGTCAAATTACCAAGAAAGTGTATAAGGCCAAGACCGTAAAAACCAAAGCCCGGTACAAACCTGTAATGAACGAAATGTTCTATTTTTTCTTTGTTTGGATCGTCTTGCTTATAGTTTCTACGGATGCTTAGTATCTGTCGAGATTGACTCTCAACAGTAACAATATAGGGAAGGGGAATGTCTTCCCCCTCAATATCAAGATAGCAGTGTTGTTCCAGCAACACATACTGAGGATCATTATCAGAGGAGGGAGACAATCCAATGATTGTATCCATCTTCTCTGCAAAGGTAGTGATATTACTAGATGCGGGAGTAGGTAAATCTACAGGCTTATAGACACCCGCATTTATATCCCGTGCTATTTCAACAGGACTGCGATAGATTACATGTGTGTAACGATCAGCATTGGCAAGATCAGTTGCATAGTACGACACATAGAACTGATCAATAGGAATAAACTCAGATTTAGGACGCTTAGTCGTGGCGTCATAATACAGCTTTTTAAACGCCGATCCGATAATCGGGAGATGGAACAGCATTCTTTCAAACTCATCAAAGTATTCGGGCATCTGCTCCGTTACCTGATAGTTCATAAAGTTCTGAACTCTGTTGGCCTGTAATTCTTTTTCAGTATCTGAGCTACCAAGTATCTGTGCCTTGATGGGACCGCTTGATGGGAATAGCTCACCGGAAGCTTTGGATTGGAACTTGACTGCTGATTCAATCAGGAGAGGATGTACAGCGGTACATGCACCTTCAAAGGGTTCTGATCCCTGTTCCAGTTTAAGACCAAGAAGATCAAAGCCACTCTCAAACATGGACTCCCATTCAGCACGGGAATCCTTATCAGACTGATAGTTTTCAATAACATCGTTAGCGATATCATTTAGTTCGTCTTCTTCCAGAAGCTCAGACATATCACCAAACCATTCGGCAATATCTTCTGATGCTTCCATATCTATAATCTCTTCAGAGAAGTCAACAATAACACCACCATCTGAGGGATCGACCTCAAAGGTTGCGTTGGCCTCTTCTTCCATAGGCATAGCAATAACATTGCCAACTTCTTCAGCCATTGTATCGTATGGATTTCTTTCAGTAGCCATTTATTTTCCTGTTCAAAATTTGTTCCCTGTATTAATTATAGCATATAAACTGATAAATCCCAAATCTTTATTAGACATTCCAATATGTTGCCCTACCCCCTCTTACCCTATCCTCTTCTTCTTCAGGGTCTTCAGGGTGCGAAAGGTGCCATGATTCCTTCATATAGTGTACTGCCATAGTAAGCGCATCCACTTGGTCATCATGTGCTGCATTGGGAAATCTTATTAGTTCTTCTATGAGATCATCTGCCCATTTCTTACTCTTGGGTATCCATAGCCTACCTGCCTCCATGATGGGGCTGGCCGCATAAACTCTGGATACCTTATCCCTGTCAGGATTATATTCCATTACCGGGAGTCCTGCCCGTCGCATATCCTGTATGAGAGACTGACCAGATGCTTTCTTTTCTACCATGCAGACATCAGGTTTATGTTCGTTATACAGCCTCTGCGCCAGCCGCCTCAGTTCTGGATACTCAAAGCGGCCTTTGATGTTGCCAAGAAGTATCAGGTGGGATGCAAAGTCTTCCTTACCTTCCTCATCTTGGTCATACATGTAAAATATGCCCCATGTTTGTATTACGCTGTAGTCAGCGGTGGTAGAAGTAGAAAAGGCAGTATCGTATGTCTGTATGACAAACTCACAGTTGGGCGGGTCTTCATATTCCCAATCCTGTATCCAGCGTTTCTTTATAAGACCACCCTCTTCAGGTGTGGGGTCTTGCATGTATAGTGAGTTCCAATACCGACTTCCGTTGCTGGCCTTGATCTCACTTTCGTCCATTCGCAGTACCCGATCCGGTTTCCACTCAGGAAAGTAACTCGTTCCTACAGGAAGGTCCAACAGTTCTGAGGCATCGTTATCCAGCCATGCCGGTATCTTCACTACCTCCCACGGTATTGTTTCATAGTCGGACATGTTCTCCTGTTGCTTGAGAAGCCAGCCACAGAGGTCATCATAGTGATATCGGGTGTTGATTATGACTATGGCACCGTCAGGCATGATACGTGTGCGTAGACCAGCAGGATACCATTCCTTGATAAACCTTCTACCTGCGCTGGAGATCGCATCCTCTTCCGACATTGCATCGTCTAGGATTGCCACATGTGCGCCCCTACCAGCAATCTGGGATCGAACACCAGCGGCGTAGTAAGTACCATTATGGTTTGTTTTCCACTTACCTGCTGCCCTGACATCACTTCTCAGGGAGACACCCCTAAATACCTTTTGATATTCCTCAGTGTTTACTATGTCACGTACTGATCGGCCAAAGTCACTTGCTAGTTGATCGCTGTGAGATATACTTAGTATCTCATGTTCAGGGTTCTTACCAAGATACCATGCAGGAAACAACTTGGAACATACAACAGATTTTGATGAACGTGGTGGAAGAAAGACCATCAGTCTTTTTATTTGACCATCTTGTACTTGTTGTAGTTTATCTGATATAACTTCTATGTGACGACCCATTCTGAAGTCAGACACAATAGAAGGTGCTACCAATCTTACAAAGGACAAGAAGTCATCTTTACATTGAGTATCAACCTGTTGCTTCAATAAAGCTTCAAGGTTAACATACTGCTCTACATAATTACTATCTAAATACTCCATAGTAATATTATACACCATACTATAGAGATATACAATAGAGATGTTAAAAAAATATAAAATAAATACTCTAAAGTAACTAATTAGTACCGCCTTGTTGTAATTATGTCACAGTATGGATACCTTATTTTTATTTTGATGAGTAGTCCGTAGATTTTTGTCTGTATATGAGAGTGGTTGTTTATATATATATACATGTGCGAGTTTTTTCGCCCGCCCCCGCATTGCAGCTTCGCTGCCAACAAAGCCTTTGCTAATGGGAACCCAATTATCTCTCCGTAGTAGGAACAGAATGTTACTACGGAGGAGAGTAATTGGTAGTAGCCTTGACAATTTCATCCATTGGATGCTTTGAAGGCCACTTCCTACTACTTCGTAGTAATTCTAGAAACCTCGATAAGCCTTTGACAAAGCGTAGCTTTTACATGCTATGCAGTCTTTGCAAGACTGTTATGCATACGATGAAATGCTTTAGCATTTGACGAGGCTTGACAACAGCAAATGACGAGGTTAATTTAAGCCCTGTAGTAGAGTATCTTACGATACTACAGGGCGTTAATTAAACTATGGAGATTGACCAATGACCAACATTACCGTACTTCAATCGGAGATTGACGAGTTTCTTGATGGCAGCTTTCAAGTTCACACATCTGTGAATGGCGGAGCCATCGACCTGCACGATGCGAATGGCGTCTGGATCGCTACGTTGGACGAAGACGAAGCTACGCTTGAAGTTATCGGCAACAGTACTTTTATTACACTCTAATCGACATACCTAATTAGCCCTTCATAGTAGAGTATCTTACGATACTATGAAGGGTTAATTAGTTTTAATCAACAGGAGGTTACTGTGGCAACTGATATAAAATCCCGTGCAGACGGAGTTGACATGACCCGCTTTTGGGGCGGAAAGGACAGAGGCACGTGCGTACAAGTTACTATGCGTAGAAACTCTGTTCAAAATCCAGTGACAACGGGAGATAAATTCTTCACGTCAGTTTCACTGACTAAGGAACAAGCCAGACAAGTAGCAACTGACTTGATGGCTTTTGCCGAAGGCAAAGAAGTTGAAGACTTTGGCGAAGCCCCACAATGGGCGTGGTGTTGCACCCCGTCTGAAGACTAAAGCGGCATACCTAATTGGCCCTTTATAGTAAAGTATCTTACGATACTATAAAGGGTCAATTAGTTTAGTGAAAATTGGAGATTGATATGTTTGAGAAGATCAGAAACGTATCTTTATTATTGACGTTTCCGGCAGTGCTGGTCGGAATGTATGGTTTTTGCTTTAGAGGTTGGGATACTTTCCCAATTCTGTGGGCTTTGCCTTTCGTATTCATAGCATTGTGTGCATTCCTGACCGAAGGATGCGACTAACTTAATTAATGTCTTACAGTAGAGTATCTTACGATACTGTAAGACGTTAATTAAACTATGGCAATTTTGCCGAACCGCCAACTGATTGGAGAATATCATGGCAACAATGGAAACTTTCGTAGCAGGTAAATGGGTTGAACTTGCCAAAGGCAAAGACCTGTTCAGCAAAGCCGCTAATGCTGGCGTTCCGATCCGGGTTGTACACCCGAACGGGAACTTCAAAGTTATCCGCAACGCTGAAAGGCTGCCGGGAACTGTGGCAACTACTAGCACTAAGCTGGAGGCTCCAGAAGAATTGCTGGAAGCTGCCCACAAACGGGCCAACAAGATCATAGCTAAAGCTGTGGCTGTTGATCCGGCAATGGTCGGAGCGTAGCTCCCGTAGAGGTTGGCAAGGCACCTCACTACAAGCCTTGCATTTTTCCCTTTTACATGTAAGGAAACACTATGATTTATCGTAAGCGTGTCTACAAGAAGCGGTTTGGTATTGGTTTTGGAAAGAAGTCTTTCCAGATTCACTTTGCAAGGCGTTCTTGGTACTTCTTTGTACCATTCTGGAACATCAAGGCCATTATTGACAATGGCTACCGTACCAGTGTAGTTTAGTTTTTACAGAGATAGGGTGCTTGTGGCGACACTATGTCGCAGGCTCCCTATCTTATGTGCAAACTATGGAGAAAACCTATGTCTATGGATTACATTTCAGATTTTCAGCACAAGATATGGCGAGTTTTAGGTACTCAGTACAAGTCATGGTTGGATGAACTGACTATGGAACAACGCAACGAACTTAACAGGCGGATAGCGGAAGGCATTAAAAATAAAGATGCCTTTACCACCGATGCCGATGTGCGTTACTTTGAAACCGAAGATTATCTGGAGGAACTAAATGTTTCACATTACGCCTAAATCAAAGAACAGCAAGGTAGGACCAATGGCGGTCACTACCAGCACTGCGACAACTTGTCCCACTGCGTGTCCGTTCAAAGATAACGGATGCTATGCAGATAGTGGACCGCTGAAGCTGCACTGGCTCAAAGTCACCGAAGGTGAGCGTGGTGACGATTGGCCTACGTTCATTAGCAAGATCAAAGACCTACCTGCTGGTAGCAAGTGGCGTCATAATCAAGCTGGTGATCTACCCGGTGACATGGAGAAGCTGGACGATGAGAAATGTATTGAACTTGCCAAAGCTAATAAGGGCAAGCGTGGGTTTACATACACACATTATGACGTGCTGAACAATTTCCAGAATGCCATAACTGTCAATATTATGAACCACTTAGGCTTCACTGTTAATGTGTCTGCCAACAATCTTGACCATGCTGACAAGCTATGCGATATGGACATAGCTCCAGTGGCAACTGTGTTGCCGATTGAGCAGACAACCAACACTGTTACACCTAAAGGTAGGAAGGTTGTGGTATGTCCCGCTACTTACAAAGATGACGTATCATGTGCGTCATGTATGTTATGTGAGAAGTGGGATCGGAATGTAGTGGTAGGCTTTCCCGCTCATGGTACAAGTAAAAAGAAAGCAGCAGCGATTGCCGCTTGACTTAATAGGTGTTATGTAGTAGAGTATCTTACGATACTACATAACGCCTATTAAATATGGGGGTTCTGGTTTGAGTGAATGTTGTGAAGAATCCAGCATTACTGTAATAATGTCGGACAAACTCAGCAAGGTAGGTACAGCTACCTAACGAAGGGTTCGATTCCCTTCGCCCTCACCTAATTTATTGGAGGTCGTATGAAAAAAGTTATCCACATAAATCAGCACGTTATCAAGAGTAACGCCAAGAAAGGCGAACGTGAGCCAGTGATAACCGTGAAGACATACAAAGATAATAACTATGCTCACGAAGTTTATGTTGACGGACCGTGTAAAATAGTATATAGTCCTGACAAGCCACTGAGTTGTGGCGCTAAAGTGTGGATCGAAACCGAAGCAGAGGTAAAGATAAATGAGTAACCATGAAAACGAAATGCTCAAAGAGAATATCTTTGACATGTGGGTGGAGTATCTGGAGTTGGATGGGTGGCCGAAAGGCTGCAATGAAACCTACGCAGAAGCTGCACGTAGAACTGAATCAGAATGGCTGGAGATGCACTAATGAACGGACTCAGAATACATGATGTAAATAATATCAAAGTAAAATCAACAGACTTTGATACCTTCACAACCATAACTGTAACTGTTACAGACGAAGCTAACAAAGACTTTGAATTACAATTGTTTACAGAGAAAGGCTTTACACCTAATCTAGAGGTAGAAGATGGCAATGATTGACTTCGTAGAACTAGAGCTTGGTGGTGATAGCTGGAAGATAACGTGGGATGACTCCCACCGCATCAAAGTCAAGACAACAGGCAAAGAGTCTGGTCTTAAATATACCACGTATTCACTAACTAAGTTGACACCAAGCCAAGCATATGATATAGCTATGGTACAATTAGAATGGCTAAAAAAGGAGATAAAAAATGGTAATGTCTAGACTAGAATGGGATGAGCTACAACAGCTATCCTACGATGTTTTGCCCGAATGGTGGTATAATAGAGAGCAGCGTGATGCAAACTATGAGGCATACGCTAAAGGAGCAGTCGAATGGGAAGAAAAGAACAAGGAAAATATAAAGGTGTTGTGGGGAAGTCCAAGCGTGGACATGGAGTGAGGAGAAATCCGTCAGCCAAGCTATTACAACAACACTTGTTTCGTAATCGTATCCTTCCCAATAAGAAGAAGGATATTAAACCGGAGATTGAAGAATGACTATGCAAAAATGTACCATACATATGATGGTTGAATATGATAACGTAGAGTTTGAGATGGATGCTGACCCTGAGTGGAATAGGGAAGAACTTCACGATGCCGCCTACAGGTGGTTTCGTAACGAACTATGCATAGATGTTGACGAAATAGAGTGGGAGGATTAGAACATGATAGCAGCATTACTACTAATTTTTCCCGTGTTATTACACACATCTAATGAAAAGTTTTTTAAAAAAGTTTCAGAAGACTATGAGAGAGGCGCAGTGTGGATAGAGGTAGAACCAAGACAGCCCGACCCTAACGCTGAGTCCATAACACTGCAATGCATGGACCCCGAAACTAATGTACCATGTAGTGAGCCTTATATAATATATAAACTTATTATTCCAAAAAAATGAGGCAGTAATGGATGACACTATGGAACAACTAAGAAAAATATTTCAAGAAAGTATTCTTATAGATCATTACAGGGAGGCAAAGCCTGTAATTCCCAGAGACAGGAGGTTTACACACCACAATACAGAGGATGAGGAGTAATGAAAACAAAAGTTTTCGATCAGGTTTATGGTGAACTTACCTTGCTGCAACAGGAGGACAAGGACGACCTACAAATAGCCGAAGAATCTTTAATGGCAGCTATGGTTTTTACTATGACTAATGCACCGTCTGTGTTAAACGGATTGTGCTTGATCTCTAACACTTTTAATGGTATAATAGCAGAGTACACATTAAAAGATATCCAACTTAAAGGAGAGTAATATGAATATTCCTGAGTTCAAAGACATTGAAGATGTACAGAAGTTTCTTCGCTATGGTGGTGACGAGTGGTGCCGACCAATGGTGGAGGAGTACATGGAACTTATTGCCTTTGATATAAAGCCAGAGGAAATTGACATTGAAGAACTTAATGGCTGGCTGGAACATGAGCTTCAATCTGTAACTGACGGGTATATGGATTGGAACAATGAACACTATTGAAGCAGTAGAGGAGACACTGGAACTACTAAGCCAACTTCAGTTGAATGGTAGAGTAACTATGACTAACAGCGACAAAGTGTCGCAGTGTATACAGCAACTAGAACAAATTCGTTTCAACCTAAAGATGAAAGAGAACCAAAATGTTTAACCATGATGTACTTAACTTTAATGTGGAGAAGTTTGACCTTGGTGGCTTTATTGATGGGAGAAAGATTGATCCCTCACTGGGCGTGGGTCTACGTCGGACTGATAGCGGAGAAACTATTGCGATTGTATCTGAGGGCTATGAGCCTGTACAATATCTTGATATCGTGGAGAACCTTGAAGAGTCCATCAATATGTCTGGTATTGATCTTGATGGGGCCGAGTTCCAAACCAATGTGATTGGTCATGGCGAACAGCTAGAACTTACTGCCAAGTTCAACTCTGAGGCTGCAACCATAGATGGAAGGAACGATACGGTCATACCCCAGTTCAAGTTCCGCACCAGCCACAACAGGACATGGGCTAACAACGGCATGATGGGATACTTCCGTTCCGCATGTTATAATACTCTGGTTGATGGTAACAAGCTGGCGTATGTGTATGGCCGTCACTCCAAGAACTTCTCTGTGCCTAGCTTTGCTGGTAAGATCAGGGCAGCATCGGACTACATTGCCAACGCTGGTATAAACAAGATGCGTGGTTGGTACAATACTTCTGTATCCAGAAATCAGGCTATCAATTTGTTTAGCTGTACACTGGCAAAGCGTCTTGATAACGTAACCAAAGCACAAGTGCCTAACAAGGTGATGCTGTCCAACCTGATGAAAACCTTTGACGAGGAGAACCGTCACTTGATTGGGCGTGGTAACTATGAGAAGTATGGCGAACGCACTGAGGGTACACTCTGGACTGCGTATCAGGCTGCTACGGCATGGTCTACGCACGTACCAAAAGAGAATACCAGAGTCCTGCGTGAAGATAAGGTGCGGAAGATGATGGACTCAACCCACTGGAAAGAACTGGAGGAAGCAGCATGACTGACCTACAAAATTTAAAGAAAATCAAATACATCTTGGAAGAAGAAAAGTGGAACCGTGCAAATGTACAGGAAGTTCTGCTTGTTGTTGACAAGATGATAGAAACAAAGAGCAAGAAGCGTAAGGCTATCAAGGCAGGTGTAGCTGCTGCTAAGTCTGCTGCCCGGAAAGCACCAAAGAAGAAAGCACCTGAAATGTTTTCTTGGGAGTGGTGGATTTCATAATGGCAAAGAAGTCTGACAATAAGTACGACCCGACACAACATCGGATCAAGAAACGTACATCAATAGGGGCGGGAAATCTATCCCGTCCCAACAACAAACACAAACGTCTAAGCTGGAAAAAATATAGAGGACAGGGACGATGAGTTATATAATTACACAAGCCCAGAAGGACGAGGTTAAAGATGTAGACGATATTGATTTAATGATAGACGAAGACCAAGAAGAAGTCTACACCTTTAACAGTTATGACGAGGCTTCGGCCTATCTAATGTGTCATGGCATCAGAGAATTATCTAGTGGTTTTCCTTTTAATATAAAAATAGAGAGACTCCAATGAACTACTTTAAAATTCTTATCTTTAATCTTATATTCTTTACTTTAATATCTATTTTTGCATCACAAGCAAGAGCAGATAGTCTTTCTTGTCTGGCCGAAGCGGTGTACTTTGAGGCAAGATCAGAACCATTTATAGCACAACTAGCTGTAGCTAATGTTATATTACAACGGGTATCGTCTGACAGGTTTCCGAATGATGTGTGTTCAGTTGTTCATCAGGGCAGAACATGGAAGGGTAAACCTGTACGCCACAAGTGTCACTTCTCTTATTGGTGTGATGGTAAGCCTGAAACCATAGCTAATGTAGATGCTTACAATGAATCAGTCAGCGCAGCAGAACTAGCTATGCAGGGAGTTATCCTTGCTCATACAGATGGAGCAACACACTACCATGCCTCGTATGTTGTACCATATTGGGCTTTGGATGATAGGTTTTCAGTGATAGGACAGATAGGAAGACATGTATTTTATGTGGACAATACTGATTAAAGGGAGTATGATATGGTCATATCAAATGAAATAACCTTACAAAGACGGCATATAACTAAACTTAAAAGTAGGGTGGAAGAACAGGAAAAACTTATAGATGAACTAAGAAAAGAATTAGCAAAAGAAAAACAAACAAATGCTAACACTGGATGGGTAGAACACGATGACAAAAGTTTATGACCTTGACTGGCACCGGCTACAAAAAGAAGACATTCTTAGAAAATCATTAGGATATAACAAAGAGTTGTGGGCTCTTATAAAAGAGTCAGGCTACGATGTTAATTCCTTTGAAAGCAGAGAAGAATTTTTTAAAGATTTAGAGGACTCAGATTAGCATGGCAAAGAACTTGTGGCAAAAAGAACGTAGTGGAATACTACGTGAGCTTATCAGGGAGTACGTTGATGACGGCTACTCTTATAGAGAAGCAAAAAAGTTTGCAAAGAAAGAGGCAGATAATATTATGGAAGACAAGGTGTCTTTTATAAATGAACTATGGGAAGATAGCTTCGATGACAGTTGAACTCATTGATCATATGGGTAGTGATCTATCTGTTGTTAACGCAGCAAGGGTAAGCTTTAACAAGGAAAGTAAGAAGCTATCCAGTAGTGACACTAGCCTTATAAAATATCTGGCAAAGCATAATCATTGGACTCCCTTTGGTCACGCCTCTGCACAGTTCAGGATCAAAGCACCTGTGTTTGTAGCACGACAGCTTATCAAACATCAGATTGGTCTGGTCTGGAATGAGGTGAGCCGTAGGTATGTCAAGACAGAGCCGGAGTTCTGGAAGCCTGACTACTGGAGGCAGGGGTCAAACGATGTTAAGCAAGGATCGCTCAGAAAGAAAGTGGCATCACAAACTGTGATGGATCATATGTTCTCTGATGCGGAGCGTCACTGCGCTGATGCTTACAAGGCTATGCTTGAATCGGGTGTCTGTGCTGAACAAGCCAGAGCTATACTGCCACAAAGTATGTTGACAGAATGGTACTGGTCTGGTACACTTATGGCGTTTGCACGGGTATATAATTTACGCACCACCAGAGATGCACAACTGGAAACAAGTAGTGTAGTTAAAGAAATAGGTACACATATGGAGGAGTTATTCCCCGAATCATGGAAAGCATTATGTGGAAGTTAGTATTAAAGAAGGAGTTTGGAAATGTGGTTGTACAGAATTTTCGCACAAAGAAAGAAGCGGAAGAAGAATTACAAAGCAGGGCCAACCTCACTAAGCATCTTACCGGACAATCTACAAGAGGAGTTTATGAAATCCAAAAAGGATAGAGACATGCAAGTTCTTATTGAAGTATACAAACCAAGTGAAAGGGGTGGAATCCAGACAGCGTTTAAAGCTGGATGGCGTGGCCTTGAAAGGGTTGACCAAATCGAAACACTTATATCATTAGAGAGGGAGTTAGCTGCACAAAGAAAAGAAATATCTTCTGAACTACATAAACACAGCAAAGGTAAATGGTAAACTTAATTGAGTCTTAGTAGTAGAGTTTCTACGAAACTACTAAGGCTCAATTAATATGGAGAAGTGTATGGAACTTAAAACACACCAGCCCTGTCCCGACTGTGGTTCGTCAGATGCACTGGCATACTACGAGTGGGGAACTAAATGTTTTAGTTGTGATGAAACCAAGCCTTACAGAAACGGAGAAAGAATGAATAGCCAACCAAAACAGGTCGTTAAAATGCACGATGAAAACCCATCCTCTTTTATTTTCTCAGCAATTCCTGATCGAAAGATCAGCTTGGATACCTGTAAGAAGTATGGAGTGTGTGTTACCAAGAACGGTACTATGATAGACAAGCACATGTATAGGTACTATGATCAGAAGGGCAACCATGTTGCATCGAAGTTCCGTCGCACCAGCGACAAGCAGTTCTGGTCTGAAGGCAACCTCTCTCAGTGCGGGTTGTTTGGTCAGAATATCTTTGGTCAGACAGGAAAGTTTATTACTATTTGTGAGGGCGAACTGGATGCCATGAGTGCCTTTGAATTGATGGGATCGAAATGGCCTTCAGTGTCTATCAAGAATGGCGCACAATCAGCCGTCAAGAACTGCCAGCAATCGTTGGAGTATCTTAACAAGTTTGATACCGTTGTTCTCTGTTTTGACAACGACCAACAGGGCAAGGATGCAGCACAAGAGGTTGCTAAACTGTTTGAGCCTAACAAGTGTAAGATTATGGAGCTTGAACTGAAGGATGCCAACGAGTATCTAAAGACAGGGCAACGTGAGAAGTTTACTCAGGCATGGTGGAGCGCACGTACCTACACACCAGCAGGTATAATTAACCTTGCCGATCTTGGCCGCAGCCTGTACGATGAAACACACAACGAGACTTGTCCCTACCCGTGGTCTGGTATGAACGACAAGACCTATGGCATGCGTACCGGAGAACTTGTCACGTTTACCAGTGGTGCTGGCATGGGTAAGTCCAGCATCATGCGTGAACTAATGTATCATATCATGCACAACACAGAAGATAACATTGGTGTGCTTGCTATGGAGGAGAACACGAAACAGACTGCCTTCAACCTTATGAGTGTGGAAGCTAATGCCCGACTATACATCAAGGAGATTCGCAAACAGTACACGCAGGAACAGTTGGATGCTTGGCAAGCCAAGACGATTGACTCAGGTAGGTTCTTTGCCTTCGATCACTTTGGCAGCATGGACAACGACGAGATTCTTGGGCGTGTACGATACATGGCAAAGGCTCTTAACTGCAAGTGGGTCTTCCTTGACCACCTGTCTATCCTTGTCTCTGGTCAGGAAGACAACGGCGACGAACGTAAGTCTATTGACATCCTGATGACCAAGCTTCGCTCTCTTGTGGAGGAGACAGGCATTGCCCTGCTGCTGGTCAGCCATCTGCGTAGGCCATCAGGTGATAACGGCCATGAGAATGGGCGTGAGGTTACGCTATCACATCTGCGTGGCTCTGCTTCCATTGCCCACCTGTCTGATGCGGTGATTGCATTGGAACGCAACCAACAGGCAGACGATCCCATCGAAGCCAACACCACCTCTGTTCGTATCTTGAAAAACAGGTACACCGGAGATACTGGTATAGCCTGTCACCTTCACTATGATGGTAATACAGGACGCATGACACAGATTGATAACCCCTTCGTGGAGAATGATAATGAGTGAGGTTAGAAAGAAGTTTGATCGTAGTCTTTACGAGAAGGCTGACAAAGAAGCTAAAGAAGCTATGGTATCTTGGCTAAAGGAACATGATCATACTAATGTTAATACGAACGAAACAACTTACTTTGATATTATTTCAACAGTTGGACCGGGACTACCACGCCACCTCTATGAAGTAGAGATGAAGTATTCTTGGAAAGGAAACGAGTGGCCTGACAGTTGGAAGGAACTACGTATTCCTCATCGCAAGCAAAGACTTCTTGACAAGTGGAAGAGCGAATGTTATAATGACCTACTTACTTTTGTAGTCTTCAACTATGACTGTACAAGAGCATGGCACGTAGACGGCAACACCCTGTTAGAGTGCGAAGTAAAAGAAGCCTCTAATTACAAGATAAGAAAGGGAGAAAAATTCTTTCATATTCCTGTAGAAGACGCATACTTAATGGACATGACACATGAGAGCAGTAGTTGATATAGAAACAGACGCTATTAACGCAACCAAAATACATTGTATCGTAGCAAGGAGAGCAGACACAGGAGAGACAAGACATTGGATAGGAGATCAGTGCCGTGAGTTTGGGGAGTGGTCAAAGAAAATAGATACCTTTATTATGCACAATGGTATTAGCTTTGACGCTCCCCTTCTTAATAAGTTTACTGGTTCTGATATTAAAGTACATCAGATTGATGACACACTTATAAAGTCACAGTTATATAATCCTATTCGTGAGGAAGGTCACTCACTTGAGGCGTGGGGTAATTTTTTAGGACATAAGAAAGGAGACTACCATGACTTCGCTACATTCAACGAAGACATGCTTAAATATTGTTACACTGATACGCAACTTACGAGGGAGGTTTCGGCTTATCTTCAGGTAGAAGGTGTAAAGTTCTCTGATAAATCCTACGATCTGGAACGAAGGGTTCGTAGCATCGTAGACAAACAACAGAGCAATGGCTTTGCCTTTAATCTTATGAAGGGCATGACACTGGAAGCAAGACTTATGGATGAGCTATACTCCCTTGAAGAGAAGGCTAACGATATGTTTCCACCTACCATCGTAGAGCTAAAAACAAAGACAAAAGAAATACCTTTCAATATAGCAAGTCGTAAGCAGATTGCTGAACGTCTGATGGAGAAGGGGTGGAAGCCTAAAAAGAAAACAGATAAGGGTAATGTTATTGTTAATGAAGCAGTTCTGGATACAATTAACATGCCAGAGGCCAAGATGTTCTCCCGTTACTTCCTGCTACAAAAACGTACCGGCTTATTGAAGGCGTGGATACAGGCGTGTAGCGAACAAGAACGGGTACATGGCAGGGTTCTTACTCTCAAGACTATCACAGGTAGGATGGCACATCACGGCCCCAACATGGCACAGGTTCCAGCAGTTTATAGTCCCTTCGGTAAGGAGTGCAGAGAACTGTGGACAGTATCTAATACTGACACACACCAGCTAGTAGGTACTGATGCCAGTGGTCTTGAACTTCGTTGTCTTGCACACTACATGAACGATGCCAAGTTTACCAATGAAGTTCTGACAGGTGATGTACATACTGCTAACATGAAGGCAGCAGGTCTAAGCAACCGTGATCAAGCAAAGACATTTATCTATGCATTCCTGTATGGTGCTGGTCCTGCCAAGATTGGTAGTGTGGTTGGTGGCAGAGCGTCTGACGGACAGAAACTTATTGCAAAGTTCCTGAAGAATATGCCAGCCCTTAATAAGCTACGCAAAGATATAGGTGAGGTAGCTTCAAGTGGTTTGATACGTGGTCTTGATGGGCGCATGCTACACATCAGACACGAACACGCTGCTCTTAATACTCTGCTTCAGGGTGCCGGTGCTATCGTATGTAAGCAGTGGCTGGTAGAAATGGACCGTATGATCTGGGAGCATGGACTGGATGCCAAGCTTGTTGCCTCTGTACATGACGAGTACCAGTTTGAGGTAGCCAAACCAGACATAAATAGTTTTACCAAGATAACAAAGGAGGCTATGTACACGACACAGGAAATACTAAACTTCCGGTGTGATCTTGACTCAGACTTTAAGGTTGGAAATAATTGGGCGGAGACGCACTGATGACAAATCAAATGGACTTGTTTAAGGTAGTACATTCTATTGACAATTCAAAAGATAGCAAGGTTTGTCATAAATGTAATATAGAAAAGCCCTTAACTTCTTTTCATAGAGTTGCTTACAGAAGAGACGGTACAATTATGTACAAAAATTCTTGTAACGCCTGTAGAAGACCACATAAAAACTTGACATATGGAGCAAGAAAAACTATGCCCGTTCCAGAAGGACATGTCTGCCCAATATGTAAAAGCACATTAGATCAACTTATTGAAAAACTAAATCCTTACGCAATCAAAACCCAAACTTTCGTCTTAGACCATAACCACAAGACAATGGCTATACGAGATTACTTATGTAACAAATGTAATACAGCATTAGGAAACTTTAACGATGATGTTAATATTTTGCGAAATGCTGTAAGTTATTTGGAGAAACACGAAAAAAAGTGTTGACATCCAGATAGGCGATGTGCTATAATGCACTCGTTGTTTAGTTAGTAGTAGACAACTTAACGGGGAATGATCCCCACTCATGGCTGCAATAGCGCAGCGTTTTAAAGGAGAACAAAATGAACGATCCTATTTACATTTCTGGTAAGTGCCACTATGCTTCTATCACTGAGCCGAATACCAAGTTCGATCCGGTGTGGAGCATTCAGGTTGAGGTTAACGACGACAACCGTGCAACCATCGAAGCTGCTAATCTTCCTATCGCCAATAAGGGAGATGAGCGTGGTGACTTTGTTACTATTAAGCGTAAGGTTATGCGTAAAGACGGGACTGAGCGTCAGGCTCCTATCGTCAAAGACTCACAGAATAATCTGTGGGGTGGAAAGAAGATTGCTAATGGTAGCCTTGTAAATGTAAAAGCAATCCCGTTTGATTGGAACTATGCTGGCAAGTCAGGAGTATCATCTGATCTTGCTGCCGTGCAGGTCGTTGACTTTATTGAGTACACCGATAGCAACGAAGACTTCGCACCTGTTGAAGGCGGTTATGTTCAAGAAGCAGCATCGGAAGCTGTTCCCTTTTAACTAGCATAGAAAGGAAGGGGGGAGAGTTTTTAGCTTTGTATTTTCCTCTCCCCCTTTTTCTATTATGAAAACAATAGATACTTTAGTTGAAGATATATATAGTCTATTCACACTTGATCCCATAGATATGGACGAGAGCGAAGTAGATAAACACATAGATAACTTTGGTGAAATGCTGAAGGTACATATCAAAGACTTTATGTATGATACACCTAAAGATCGTGGCAATCTTAGACTTTCTGCTATAGGAAAGCCAGATCGAAAGTTATGGTACGATGTTAATAAGGAACCTAACTCAGAAGAGTTACCACCACCTACCCGAATTAAATTTCTATATGGATACATCTTGGAAGAACTTCTATTGTTGTGTGCTACAGTAGCAGGACATGACGTTACAGATCAACAGAAAGAAGTCACGCTTGAAGGCGTAGTCGGACACCAAGATTCGATTATCGACGGCGTACTTGTTGATTGTAAGTCTGCAAGTGGAAAAGGTTTTGACAAGTTTAAATACAATAAAGTTACAGAAGATGATCCATTCGGTTATGTTGCACAGGTATCTGCTTATGCTGCCGCAAACAACTTAGATCGTGCAGCCTTCCTTGCAATTAATAAATCTACAGGAGAGGTATGTCTTTCACAACTACATAGTATGGATATGATTAATGCCAAAGCAAGAATTAAACATCTTAAAAATGTGGTGTATGCGTCTAATCTCCCTGATAGGTGCTACCCCGATTTACCTGATGGTAAGTCTGGCAACCGCAAGCTTTCTGTTGGTTGTGTTTATTGTGAGTATAAAAGAGACTGTTGGTCTGATGCTAACAACGGCAAAGGTCTTCGTGCGTTCAAGTATTCACAAGGCAAGAGGTATCTTACGCAGGTAGCGAAGCAGCCTGACGTTGAGGAAGTAACTAACTGGTAATGCATTGGGAGTACAAAAAAGATTTTGATACAAAGAACAGCTTTGGGTTTGTCTACCGTATCACTAACAAGAAAACTAAGAAAGCCTACATAGGTTGTAAACAATATTATGTAACACGCAAGGGTAAGAAAGTAGAATCTAACTGGCGTACATATACAGGCTCTAGTAAATATCTTAATGAAGATATTAAAAAGATTGGCAAGAAACATTTTAGGTTTCAGGTTGTTGGTGAATATAAAAATAAAAGGAGCCTTCGCTACTATGAATGTTATTTTCAAATGATCTATAAAGTTCTTACAGCAAAGCTGGAGGGAACAGATGAACCCGCCTACTACAATAACTATGTGGGCGGGAAATTTTATCGTCCTGTTCAGGAGATTGAAGATGACGAATGAGGTTCCTGACTTCGGTAGTCTTTATGATCTAACAGATAAAGACCCAGACAAAACTCTTAATCTGGCAATCATACTTCAAGCTTTGTTAGATATGAGTAAGCCTAGAGAATCTAATGAAAGCAATGAGACTGCGTTACAGAGAGATCAGGCAGCAGCTTGGGTCTTCGCTTCCATTGGAGTTACGTGTGAGAACTTTGAAAATACCTGTCAAATGGCAGGTCTTGAGCCTGACATAATCAGAGACTTCGCCCTTAAAGCGGTCACATCGGAGAACGTAAATGAAATTAGACGAAAGCTCAACTCATTCCTATGACGAACCAAACCACCCGCAAAAAGAAGGAAACTATAACTATTATCTTAGGCGCATGAAAGAAGAGAAAGCATTACAACAACAAGTAGGAGGACAGCACTACAAGGGATGCAAGATACAACCAGTAGAATATATTCATGCCAACGGGCTTGACTATCTGGAGGGTAATGTGATAAAATACATCACTCGCCACCGCACTAAAGGGGAAGGGAGAAAGGATATAGAAAAAGCAATCCACTATGCCCAACTCATATTGGAAATGGAATATGATAACTAGAAGGGGAACAAAGCTATGCCACAATTTCGATCTAACGAGAACCCGATGTTTCGCTCCAAGTTTAGCGAAGACATCTTTAAACACAAGTATGCCCACCATGGCTGCGAAACGTGGGATGCACTGTCATCCACACTGGTAGACGATGTATGTCAGGAACATCTCAGCAAGGAGGATAAGGACGAACTGAAACGTATGATCACCGACCTGAAGTTTATTCCCGGTGGTCGTTATCTTTACTATGCAGGGCGTGAGAATAAGTTCTTTAATAACTGCTACCTTCTCAAGGCAGAGGAGGATACCAGAGAAGATTGGGCTGACATCTCTTGGAAGTCTGAGTCCTGTCTTATGACAGGCGGTGGTATTGGAGTGGATTACTCTATGTACCGTGAAGAAGGACGGCTGTTGAATGGTACGGGAGGTCTTGCCTCTGGTCCTATTCCAAAGATGCAGATGGTCAATGAGATTGGTAGGCGTGTTATGCAGGGTGGTAGTCGCCGCTCTGCTATCTATGCCAGCCTTAACTGGAAGCATCCTGATGTAGACAAGTTTCTTGCCAGTAAGAACTGGTATGATATGCCGGTAGGCGAAACAGGTTTCTCCATTGGTCAGGTCAAGGAACAAGACTTTAACTTTACAGCACCGCTGGATATGACAAACATCAGCGTAAACTATGATACAGAATGGTTACTTAACTATTGGAAAACAGGAGATACAGGAGATGTCTTTAGGACTAATGTACATCAGGCTCTTAGAAGCGCAGAACCGGGCTTCTCATTTAATTTTTTCGAGAAAGAAAAAGAGACGCTACGTAATGCTTGCACGGAGGTTACATCTGAAGATGATTCTGATGTTTGTAATCTTGGGTCTGTTAATATGGGCCGCATTGATGACCTGAAAGAGTTTGCAGATGTAGTAGAACTTGCTACCAAGTTCCTGCTATGCGGAACACTCCGGGCAAAGCTGCCATACGATAAGGTATACAAGGTCAGGGAGAAGAACCGTAGGCTTGGCCTTGGCCTGATGGGTATGCATGAGTGGCTGATTAAAGGAGGTGAGAAGTATGAAGTTACCGAAGGACTTCACAAGTGGTTGGCAGTCTATAAAGGAGTTAGTGATCACGTTAGCGCCGACTTTAGTAATACTCTTGGGTGCAGTCGTCCTGTCGCAAATCGTGCCATTGCTCCTACAGGATCAATAGGTATTCTTGCTGGTACGTCTACTGGTGTTGAGCCTATCTTTGCTGTTGCCTATAAGCGCAGGTATCTGAAGGGTGGTAATCGTTGGCACTATCAGTATGTGGTGGACAGTGCGGCACAAGAGATCATTGATCTGTATGGTGTTAACCCAAGTAAGATTGAGTCTGCTCTTGATCTTGCAGAGGACTATAAGAGGCGCATGAAGTTTCAGGCAGATGTGCAGGACTATGTTGACATGTCCATCAGCAGTACAATCAATCTACCTAAGTGGGGGAGCAAGTTAAACAATGAGGATACTGTGGATGAGTTTACTGATACTCTTGCCTCTTATGCTCACAGGTTGCGAGGCTTCACCGTGTACCCTGACGGATGCAGAGGAGGACAACCTCTATCTTCGGTGCCGTATACTGAAGCTGTAGAGAAACTTGGAGAGGAATTTGAGGAGGGACTTGAAACACATGACATCTGTGACATTACAGGACATGGTGGCTCTTGTGGTGTTTAAAAAAAGTTCTTGACAAAAGCCACTTTATGCATTATAATATATGTGTGATGCCAATAATGGGTCACATAATATCAACTTGCTATAAGGAGAAATGATATGAATGCGTATATGACACTAAGTGATGATCCCTTCTTTTCCAAGTTCTGTTCTTGGACTGTGGGACATGAGCAACTCTTTAGAGATATGCTAAGAATGAAGAATCATCAGGCAGGTGGTTCTATTTATAATGCCTACCCACCCCATAATCTAGTAGAAAATAGTGATGGAAAATATACGATTGAGTTAGCCACTGCTGGATTCACCAAAGAGGAGTTGGAAGTAAAAACAGAATACAGCAAGCTAACTATCAGCGGCAGGAAAGCCGAAGAAGAGGACGACGAAAAGATCGTACATAAAGGCATAGCGAAGCGACCTTTTTCAAAGTCTTTTACTCTTGCCGAAGACGTAGTTGTAGATGATGTTTCTTTTAAAGATGGATTGCTTACCATCAAGCTTCAAAAGGTAGTACCTGAAGACAAGAAAGAAAAGATTTACAGCTTGTAACGAAACTTGGGGGAGTGCGTAGTGTTTGCTCCCCCATTTTATATAGGAGATATAATGAGAAAATCACCCAACACAGTTTATATTGGCTATGATCCAAGAGAGGATGTAGCCTATGAAGTTTTAAAGTTTACCATTGAACGTATTGCTGTTGACAACGTGGACATCAAGCCTATTCGCAAAGATGTAGTGGAGCGTATGGGTTTGTTTAACCGCAAGCACAGTGTTAAAGAAGGACAGATGATAGATGACATAGATGGCAAGCCCTTCTCCACAGACTTCAGCTTTACACGTTTTCTTGTACCTGCCTTGAACATGTATCAGGGTTGGGCATTATACATGGACTGCGACATGTATCTTCGCACTGACATCAATGAGTTGTTTGAAGAATATAACATGGACTACTATCCATTGTATTGCGTTAAGCACCAGTACGAACCTACCGAAGAGTTCAAGATGGATGGAAAGAAACAAGAACACTATCGCAGGAAGAACTGGTCAAGTCTTATTCTTTGGAATTGTGGACATGATCTTAACAAGAGGCTAACCCCTCTGGAAGTAAACACCCAGACAGGCTCTTGGCTTCATGGCTTTCAGTGGTTGCCTGATAAGGAAGCCGACATTGGTAGCATACATCAGGAATGGAACTGGCTCGACGGGCATTCACCAGAGGAGGTAGAAGCAAAGAATGTACACTTTACTACAGGAGGACCGTGGTTCAGAGAATGGAAATGTGCAAGAGAAATTGACGGTAGATATGCCGCTGAATGGAATGGAGACTATACCTATCTTGCCGGAAAAGGAATTATTGAACCTTATGACATATAAAATTGTTACATGCTTCGATGAGAAGAAGCTAAAGAAGAACGGATTTAAGCTACTAAACGAGTTCAAAGAAAACTGGCAACCCAACATTGAGTTTCATTGTTACTATTATAATCTTGATATTAGTAACTACTCCCTTCCTAAAGCAGCCAATATTAAATACCACAACCTTGAGAATATTCCTGAATACACTAAGTTTGTGGAAGAAAACTCAACACATGATGGTACAGAAGACGGAGCCGTACAGTACACAGAGTTGCTGGATGCTCTGTCTGCCGCCCCGGAAGTCTTTGCTATAACAGAGTGTGGTTTTAATAGCGAGGGTTGTTGGCTTCTATGGGTTGATCCAATGTGTGCCACTGTAAAAGATATTAGGACAAGCACACTGGATCATTACTTTCCTCACGTAGATTACAAAGTAGACTTTATCTATACTCCTGAAACATCTTACCTGATGGCATTTAACATGGGCCGTCAAACTACAGCAGATATTATGGGTGATTGGCGTGGTTCCTATATGTCAGGAGAGTATACTAACTACCGGGAGTGGACCTCCGCTTTTATTCTTAGTAGGCTTGTAACTATTTACACTGCTCATGGTATGACGGTACATGAGTTTACCGGAATGGAAAATATTCTAGTAAATCTTAATGATAAAAGTTCTATTAATGTAAGAGACAGTTCAGGCAAAAGAGTTATTGAGCTTTCGGATACAGACACTACGCCTGATATTCTTCCCGGCAGATATAAGCAGCTTGCTGACACCATCCGTTTCTACAAACCAGAGACTATACTGGAGACAGGTACATGGAATGGTGGCCGTGCTATTGAAATGGCACTTGCAGCCTTTGATAGATCAGATGCCGTTCACTACATTGGTTATGATCTGTTTGAAGATGCCACCACAGCTACCGATAAGGAAGAGTTTAACGCCAAACCACACAACACCAAGAAGGCTGTTGAGAAAAGGTTTGACGAATTTGCCGATCATATGAAGAAGGAAAAAGGTAAAGAGTTTACCTATGAATTACACAAGGGCAATGTAAGAGAGACACTTAAATCTATTTATATAGATGAAGTAGACTTTGCTTTGATAGGCAGCGGTAACAGCATTGAAACTGTGAAGCATGAATATAGTATTCTAAAGTATGTTCCTGTTGTTGTGGGCGATCACTTCTTTACTGAGGATGATGGCAAGACACCTGAAGACCAGTATCAGGGAATGAAAACTCTATTTGATTCCGTACCTACCAAGAAAGTCAACGAAGAAAAAACAACTGATGATGGCTGGACTACCTTTGACGAGAAGTCAACGGTAAGAAAGTATGTCCTTCCATCTGATGACAGGGTTCTTGGCGGTGGTCGTACCCATCTTGTTATATTCCTTAACGATGAAAGTGTTGAAGATATTCCACCGGAACTGAAACAAGTTCCTATTGTTGTACATCCCAGAGACTCAGTACCAAAGGAATACATTCGCAATAACATCGTAACCAATCTTACACATATAGATAAAGACAAGTGGGTTACGAAACATCCTCCCCATAAGGACAAAGCTGTTATTGTTTCTGCTGGCCCTTATATAGACTATGCAGAGTTAGAAAAGTTTATACAAGATAATCCCGGCTGTAAAGTTCTGTCAGTTAAACATGCTCTGCCGGGACTACTGAAGAATGGTATCATACCGTGGGGCTGCATTGTTCTTGATCCCAGACCTATCACAGGTAAGAGTACGCATAATATTGTACGAAAAGATTTGTTTGAGAAAACTGATCCCAGTATTAATTTCTTTGTTGCGTCCATGACAGACCCCTCTGTTACAGAGTTTCTGAAAGAGAAGAACACTCGCATGTGGGGCTGGCATGCTTTCACTGACTCTCTTCGTGAAGAGGATGAGCAGGGTAAAGTTATTGAGAAACAACAGGTTAAGTTAAATCAAGAGCTTGGTATCCCGCAAGGAGCTACTCTAATTACTGGTGGTACATGCGCTGCTATGCGTGGCATTGGTATGTTACATACAATGGGCTTCAGGGATATACATCTCTTTGGCTTTGACTGTTGCAGGGATGAGCCTTCCAAAGAAGAAAAGACAGAGACTACTGGTGATCTTGAGGGTGGCGAAACTCCGAAGCCCAAATATATACAGGTCAATGTAAAGGACAAGACATACTGGACTACAGGAGAACTACTGGCTATGGCGCAGGACTGTGAGAAAGTATTTAATGATCCCGGTCTTGATGGTGTTCTTACTTTTCATGGTCAGGACACAATGGTAGCCGACCTGTGGAAGATTAAAGAAGAACAGGAAGTTCGCCCTGAATTTAAAGGATACTATGATGCCTGATATTAATATAGATAACACTAACAGTAGGCACAATCCATCAGATGATTATGCTAATCTTGTTAAGATGTATGAGGAGAAGCATGATCAGGGAGAGGGTATGTTCAATGGACGTAGCCTTCTTAAATTTGTTGACCTGATAAAACTTTATCTAGAAAATAATAACTGCAAGTCTGTACTTGACTATGGCTGTGGTAAGGCTGTTCTATATACAGATAAATTTTCAGAGGTTACTGATGAGATTGACTGTCCGTTACCTGAGTATTGGGGGCTGGATGAATGTGAGTTATTTGATCCGGGCTATGAAAAGTATGGTAAGCTTCCTATACACAGGAAAGATGCTGTCATATGTACGGATGTTCTTGAACACGTTGCCGAAGAAGACTTGGGTTGGGTAGTAGAAGAAATCTTTTCCTATGCAAAGAAGATAGTCTTCCTGAATGTAGCTTGCTTTAAAGCCCTGAAGGTTCTGCCTGATGGTAGGAATGCCCACATCTCTGTGTTCTCTCCTGACGATTGGCTTCAGATGCTGGCCGAGAAAAGCAGAAAGTTTAAACACCTGAAAATATATCTCTTTGCTGATACAATGGAAGAGCAAGATACCAAAACTTTTCTTACTGAAGGTTATCGTATAGACCAGTATCCCAGAATTGTAAAACTACAGAAAATAGAGGAGGAGAAATAATGTTAGGCATTGCAGACTCCGTAATTGGAGTAGCTGGTAAAGTCCTTGACAAGTTTGTGGAGGACAAAGACCTGAAGAAAAAACTGGAGCATGAGCTTCAGACACAGATGGTATCACTAGACCTTGCTCAAGCACAGGCGAATATAGAACAGGCGAAGCATCCCTCTATTTTCGTCAGCGGAGCTAGGCCAGCTATCATGTGGGTATGTTGCTTTGCTCTGGCATGGCAGTTCATACTAGCACCCATTCTATCTTGGATTATTATCACTTGGTATCCACAGGTAACGCTCCCTGTACTGGAGACTAATGAATTGATCAGCTTGATCATGGCATTGTTAGGGCTTGGTGGTATGCGTACAGCAGAGAAGTGGAAAGGTGTTGCCAGAAGTAATATGAAGTAATGCCCGAATACAGTTTGAAGAAGATGACCCCACATAAAACAAAGGATTGGTATATTAAGTGGGGTGCATCTATAATTCTTATTGTTGGTATTATACTTACCTCTAATAATATTTATCCTTTAAACTTATACTTTGATATTGTCGGATTAACAGGATGGTTTATTGTAGGAATGATCTGGAACGACAGAGCATTGATTGTTATCAATGTTGTATCCCTTGCTATCCTAATAAATGGATTGGTAACTTACTATGTTAAATGAAAAACAAGAGAAGTTTGCACAGTCTTATGTACTGCATCGCAATGCAACTGAAGCTGCAAAAGCTGCTGGTTATGCTGAAGCATCTGCATATAATCAGGGATACCGATTGCTTCAAAGTCAAGAAGTAATTGATAGAGTACATGAGTTAGAGCAGCAGCTTGAAACTGATGTTAATGTAATAGAAGAAATTGAAAACCAGTATGAGTTTGCCAAAGCGAATGGACATACCAACAGCGCCATCAAAGCACTGGAGTTACTGTCCCGTATTCGTGGTGCAAATAGTGATACTGGTCTGTCTATGGATAAGGATACACTGGAGACAGCTATCGTTGGTTGTCTGAATGTGTTAGGAGAAGAGAAAGTTGTACAGCTTTTATCTAAGTGTGACTTCGCTAATGCACTATTTGAAGAAATTGTGGAAGATGAGCCAGAAAAAACGGGCTAGGAGAGCCACTGAGTAGCCTTCTCTAACCCGTCAGGTATGTACCTAGCCGAAAGGTACTGATTCTTCTGCAACCTAGCTTCTAGCTCGTTACAGAGGATTTAGTAAAATGGGTTGGTTATTTCTGCCTCTTCGTGAGTTATGGTCTGTATATCCTCTGGAAAGTAATAAAACAATGTATTTTCCACACCCATTTTTAATGTAATCATACTGGCAGCACATCCCGCACACGATCCCATGAGCTTGACATGTACATTACCAGTGTCTGTATTATAGTCTAATAATTCTATTCCTCCTCCATGCATAGCCAAGGAGGGAACAACCTTCTCAGCCAGCACTTCTTCAATATCAAACTTTGTTATCACTTTTTCTTAACAGTTTTTTTAACTGTCTGAAATGCGGTTGCACCAAAGTATGCAGCGACAAGACCTGATAATGCCAGATATGCCATCTCCATTACGTTGGCATTCTCATATCTTTCCGGCCATCCTATGATTGCCACAGTCATAGCAGCCATCATTACAAGAACAACCCAACACATTCTACGTCTGTTAGCTTGATATGTTTCTTTATCAGGAATATTGTCTTTAGCTTCAGCCATAATTTATCTCCTCATATTACTTAATGGATTGTCCAGTGCTTTTTTAATTGTTGCTTTGGTTTGATCTTCAAGTGATTTCATTTTATTTGTAAGAGATTCATCAAGGCTATCCATACGAGAATTAATTCTGTCTCGCAAAGTATTGTTACGATCATTCTCTTTATCTATCATAGCACGAACTTCATCTTGCATAGTCTTGGTTCTACGATCTACCCCCTCAACTAACTTTTCTGTTCGTATAATCTCATCCTTCAAATCATTCTTTATATCTCTTGCATAGTCTCTGGCATCTGAGGCTGACTGTTTAATCACTGCTTCCAGTTCTCTAAGATTATTCATGTCCTGTCTCAGCACGGCCAGCTTCTTATCAAAGGTAGACAAATCAGGTGCTTTATATTTTTCTATCTTTGAACGCATATTCATATAGTCTTTGTAAACTTCAAAGCCTCCCCATAGGCCACCAACCACTGTACCTATAAGAGGAAAAAGAAGTAACAGCTTACTCCCTCCAATCTTAATACCTTTATATTCCAGTTCAGCCATTGTTCCTGTCCTTTAGTTTGTTTAGATGTTCCCACAAAGCTGATATATTTTTATTTAACTGATCTACCTCTGCTCTCAGTTTGACTGTCTCCACATAGGTATCTCTTCTCTTGATATCCTTATCTAAAGTATCTACATCTCTTCTCAGTATCTGGACAAGTGAGTTTAACTTCACCGCCGCAACCAAGATTGCCACCAGTGCAAATATCTGCGACCAGTATTCTTTGATAAAGTCCATATTATCGCCATTGACTATTTACAATTTCAGAGTGCGCCTGATTACTTCCGCCAAACATTAAGTACTGTGCCATATTATTTGTTGGCAGGGTACTGTCTGGTATGGTAGCCCCACTGAAGAAACCGGGCGTGTCTTGCAGGGTAGCCTGTGTACCAAAGAAACTTCTGCTGTTACCAAGAACGCCCATGACTGCCAGTGTTCTCACCTGATTGGTTGAGTCATACTTGCTCTTGTCATTCATCTTGCTCATAATTTTCTTGGCGACTTTCTCTTTAACTTTCTGAGCAACAGTTTTTTTCTGGGCGGGTTCAGCCTGTTCTTCCTGCTGTTCTTCTGGCTCATCAGTACTAGCAGTTTCGGTAGGGGTTTCTTGTTCTGCAACATCTTGTTCAGCTACTTCTGCTTCTTGTATTTCTTCCTCAACCTCTGCCGTGACTTCCATTTCTTCCTGTGCGGTTTCCGGCTCTACAGGCTGCTGTATTTCTATTTCCAGTTCTACGGTTTCAATTTCTTCAACCACTATTTCTGTGGCTATCTCCACTTCTTCAGGCTCAACAGGCTCAAGTTCAACCTCTATCTCCTGTATATCAACAACCTCTACCTCTTGCTGTAAATCAATTATATTTAAAACTTCTGTTTCTAAAATTGTAACGAGATCGAAAGTCGTAGTGAGGAAGGGGTTGTCAAATCGAGGGCCAAAAAATCCAGTTGGAAACCCCGCATCTATGCCGAATAACTCAAACTCCCCCCGTAGTCCTGTGAAAGTATTTTCTGGTATGACCTGAGAAAAAGCAAAAGGTCGTGTGCCTGTAAAGTCCAGTTCGACTTCATGTTCAAACTTATGTACAACATTATCTACATCCAGCAGAGTAACAGTAAGATTAAATATATCTCGACAGTCACTGTTCTGCATGACGTTACCACCGACACATGAAGACAACACAGAGTTACTTGAGTGGGACTCAACGTCCATGCCATAGTTCATATCAAAGCCACGATTGATCTGGTCTATGGTCATGTTATCTTCCAGATCAAATGTACTTGTATACGTTCCTCCCGGCCCCTGCTTACCAGCAGTACAGAAGTTACCTGAAGAACATCCTCTGCCCCCGCCTGTGTTAGTGCCGCCTGATCTGGTAAACTGCCCCATCTCAGGTATATAGTTTGGGCTAGTCTCTTGCCCTGTTACAATCTCTGTCTCTTCTGCAACAGAACAAAAAGACACCATGATAATGCCAAGAAGGACAGACAGAAAAATAAGCCATCTAATCATAGTTTTCATATTCGTTTGGAAACTCATAGCTTTCGTTCCGTACTGAATAATTAGACTTCTCTTCTTTCTCAATTAAAACTGTGTTTCCTTCAGGCGCATCCTTCATGTTGGCTTCCCATGCGATCCTCGCTTCATCCCCTATCTTTCCTTTATAGGGACATGGTGTACCTGCCATCCACATAGCATCAAATACTCTATGATCCGAACACAGTAAGCTAACACCAGCAACCTTCATCCCCATTCCATAGAGACTGCGACTTAGCTTTAACAGTTCACATGTTTCATCTGTGATAGTTATGCCACTGGCAATACCAAATATCTGGGTCTGTACTGCTGCACTCTTACCGCTCTTACATACGTCCGTATTATTAACTACAACAGAGGGAGCAGAGGCAGTTGGTGGAGTTTTGTCGGTGACTACCGTGGAAGACACAGTATTAGTGTCAGCGGCTCTTACATTATGTGTAACCACTGCTGTTATAATTACTGCTACAATCCATGCAAGTAGTA
>VTLG01010434.1_pt1 | contig 54787 bp, 89 predicted proteins | sample 4694571 | NCBI WGS metagenome assembly VTLG01 (sample SAMN12604809, study PRJNA352737) | marine metagenome | biome: ENVO:00000447; feature: ENVO:00000209|ENVO:00000569|ENVO:01000036; material: ENVO:00002151; isolation source: viral sequences binned using virsorter ... | reverse complement strand
ATTAACTTTAACAATAAAAGGAAACAACTATGGCAAACCAAACAGGCGGCTTTGGATTCAGACAAGCACCTACAGTAGGATCAACTCCTGCTACAGGTGGACAGGCTGAGTACATGGTCAAATCTGGCTTGGGTGTAGGGATTTTTCAGAACAATCCTGTTTCACAGCAACATACGGCCGGTGACGATGGATATCTACAAGATATTACAGCAGACACTATGGACGATGGAATCGCTGGTGGAGTGGACTGGTCAACTGGAACTTCCAACATTCAACCAATCGTAGGCGTGTTTAATGGAATATTTTATGTAAATAGTTCTACAAGCAAACCTACTTTCGCAAACCACGTTTTATCTGGTACTACGTTCGGAACGGACTACAATACTGGTTCAAACGACGGAATCGGCTTAGTTAACGACAACCCTATGCAAGAATATACTTGCAAAGCGGATGCAGCGGTAACTCAAGCAAATCTTCTAAGCACTTTTAATTCAACTGATGGTGCAACTGCTGGTACTCAAATTAATGGTCAATCGACTGTTAAATTAAATATTGCTAGTGCAGATGCAACTTCAATGTTTAGAATTGTTAGAACTGCAAACGATCCGGAAAACAATGACAACTCTGTAGCAAATTCGAACGTAATAGTTCAAATTGATCCAGCGGCGTCAATTTCTAACTAATAGGAGCACTTAACTATGGCAATATCACGAGCACAGCTAGTTAAAGAACTAGAGCCTGGTCTGAATGCACTATTTGGACTAGAGTACAAACAATATGCTAACGAGCATGCTGAAATATTCGACACAGAAACTTCTGACAGAGCTTTCGAAGAGGAAGTAATGTTATCTGGTTTCGCGAATGCGGCAGTAAAACCTGAAGGTCAAGGTGTAACATTCGATGATGCACAAGAAACTTTCACAGCACGTTACACAAACGAAACAATTGCATTAGCGTTTGCAATCACAGAAGAAGCTATCGAAGATAACTTGTATGACAGACTTGCGTCTAGATATACAAAAGCGTTAGCGAGATCTATGGCAAACACGAAGCAAGTTAAGGCAGCAGCTGTATTGAACAATGGTTTCAATGCAAACTTTGCTGGTGGTGATGGTAAGGAGCTTTTTGCTACTGACCACCCAACTTTAGCGGGATCTTTCTCTAACGAGTTAAGCACACCTGCTGAACTTAACGAAACTTCATTAGAACAGTCGTTGATTGACATCGCGGCGTTTACTGATGAAAGAGGCCTAAAAATTGCGGCGCAAGGAGTGAAATTAATTATTCCTTCAGCTCTTCAATTTACTGCTGAAAGACTGATGAAGTCTACAGGCAGAGTAGGTACAGCTGATAATGACATTAACGCATTAGCGTCAATGGGAATGATTCCGCAAGGTTATGCAGTTAACCACTACTTAACTTCTACGAAGAAATTCTACATTAAAACAGATGTTCCTAACGGTCTTAAGCATTTCGTAAGATCACCTATCAAAACATCAATGGAAGGTGACTTCGATACAGGAAACGTAAGATACAAAGCTAGAGAGAGATATGTATTTGGATTCTCTGACCCTAGAGGTATCTTTGGTTCTGACGCAACATAATCGTTAAAACAATATTTAAAGGGCGACTTCGGTCGCCCTTTATGATAAAAGGGTGTGATCATGAAAAATTTTCGAGTACAAATCAGAGCATATGGCTATTACGCTGACTTTAATTTGATGTCAGAAGATAATGCTATTGCTTTCGAAAATGCCCTAGTTGACAAACTGGGTAAAAATGATATAAAGTGGGAAAAAGATGGATTTAGTAATCCATTAAAAACTTGGATAACCTATGAGGAGGTTATAGATGCAACTACAAGTCAGAGACTTATACAAAAAGAAGAGAAGTCTCGAGACAGAATGGGCGGTGCATCAGCGTGATCATCAGAGATATACTCTGGACATGGTCAGAATTGACAACAAAATTAGAGAAGTTGTCAACGCTATAAAGCAAGAAGAAGCTAAAATAGCAAATCTTGCTAATAAGATAGAAGATGCTGCCCCCGAAGTTTCAGTAGCTACTTAGGAAAAAGCTACATCGCGAAAAACGCAACTTCACTACAGGCTCTCTTGCACTCCACTAAAAATTAATATATATTCTGCACACTATACATTTAATTAGAGCATAGACGCGTATAGTCGACGGCCTAGAGACTATGTTCGGAAAACTAGGAGGATATAAATATGGCATCAACTACATTTTCGGGACCGATTAAAGCGGGAACGATTACAAACACAACAGGTACAACACTTGGTGATAACGTAAAAAACGTTGGTCAAGTAGTAATGACTCAATCATCAAATGTTGCCTTAACTCACGCGACGACTACAGCGACTGCTTTAGGAATTATTATTCCTGCAAACAGTCAAATTATAAATATCAATATCGTGGTAGAATCTTTATTTACTAGCTCTTCTACAACTACAATTGCTATTGGAAATGCTACAGGGACTCCAACAAACATTGCAGCAGCCCATAACGTTTCTGCTTCAGCAGTAGGACCATTAAAAATGTTACAAGCTTCAGCTGGAGCTTGGGACAATATTGGAACTAGTGATATTGAACTTTTCGGTATCGTTGTTGCTAACTCTGCAGTTGCAGGAAAAGCAAGAATTGTTGTTGACTACGCACAAAACAATAATTTAACTGCGTTATAATAATTAATAATTTAGTGTGGGCTTCGGCCCACACATAATTTTAAGGAGAAAAATAAATGAGTACATATCCAGTAGATATTAAATCAACAACAGCTTCAGGCGTTGCAGTTCACGATGCAGGTGGTACGCCAGCACCAGGCAGAGCTTTAGGTCTTTATGTATCTAAAGAAGGTGGCCAAGCAGCGACTACAGTTAAGATAAAAGATAATACAACTGTGTTAGCTGAATTTTTAATTCCAGCTACTAATACAACTAATGGTCCAGGTTCAACTACATACATGCAGTTTCCAGGAACAGGTTTTAGAGCACAAACATCTTTGAAGTTTGAGATTGTAACAACAGCTACTTCTGTAACGTTACTACACGGCTAGGAGTTTAAATGGCTACCATAACTTACACAGTAACCGTAGCAACGGGTACAACCCAATATGGAACCGGTAATAGATATTATATTAACGGAGAGCTAGCACCTGTCTTGTATTTACAAGAAGGTAATACGTATATCTTTGATCAGTCTGATAATACAAATGATACACACCAATTAGCTTTTTCTACAAATCCTAATAATGATCCAGCTGCATCTTATACAACAGGTGTAACTTCAACGGGAACACCAGGGACATCAGGAGCTAAAACAACAATAGTTGTAGCACCTGTTAAAAAAACTGGTGCACCTGTATTATTTTATTATTGCACAAATCACAGCAATATGGGTAATGCTGCACAAACAATTTCACCTACTTCTGGTGAGGCAGAATTTAACCCTCAAATAGATGATATCATTGAAGAAGCATATGAAAGGACAGGAGTTTTAGGAACTAGAACAGGCTATCAACTAAGATCCGCTAGAAGATCATTAAATTTATTATTTTCTGAATGGGGTAATAGAGGTATTCACTTGTGGAAAGTAAAACTTGCAAAAGTTCCATTAGTAGAAGGTCAAGCAGAATACAATTTTGCATCTGACTCTGCTAACTTTCCTGAAGACATAGATCAAGTTTTAGAGGCTTACTATAGAAATAATTCTGATGCTACAGCACCACAAGATATTGCATTAACTAAAATAGATAGATCACAATATTCACAAACACCAAATAAATTAGCAAAGGGCACACCCTCACAATACTATGTAGAGAGAAAATTAAATCCAAGTATATTTTTATATACAACACCAAGCTCATCTGTGTCAGATGCTACAACACCTACAAATTTTCAATTTTGTTTTTATTATTTAGCTAGAATACAAGATGCTGGTGCTTATAATTTTACGTCAGATGTAGTTAATAGATTTTACCCTTGCATGATGTCAGGACTTGCATATTATTTAAGTATGAAAGTTTCTCCTGAAAGAACACAAGAGTTAGAAAGAATTTATGAAAGTGAAATGTTAAGAGCACTTGATGCAGATAATCAAGGAACATCTAGCTTTATTTCACCACAAACATTTTATGGAGATGGAGTATAATGGGTAAGTACGCATCAGGAAAAAGATCATTAGCGATATCAGATAGATCTGGTATGGCATATCCATATACAGAAATGGTTAGAGAGTGGAATGGTTCTTTAGTTCACAAATCAGAGTTTGAACCAAAACAACCACAACTTGAACCTAAACCAGCTGGTTCTGATCCACAAGCTTTATATAATCCAAGACCACAACCTGCATCTAAAACAAGTTTAATACTTTTAGATAATAATCCTTTTACAACTGTTATCTATGCTGGAACAACTTATGTAAATGTTTTTTCAGAGGACCATCAAAGAACAGCGGGTTCTATTGTAAGATTTAGAGGGCCTCCTGTTGTAACTACTACAGGCCCAGCAGGTGCTGACGACGCTGCACAAGTTGAGTTAAGAAACTTACAACAGTTTGCAACTATTCCTACGTTTGATAATGTAAGTGACTTAAATAATTCAAATGGATTTACAATTGCGTTAGGCCAAATAGATTCTTCTGGAACTGTCACAGGTGCAACAACATCAGATCCTTTAACAGATCCAATAAATTATTTTTATATAACTAGCACTAGTAGTGCTACATCAGGTGGTGTATCAGGCGGTGGAGAAAACTGTTCTGCTGGACCAGTAACATTAAAGGTAGTAAACGGATAATGGCATATACACTTACAAATTTACAAGACGATATTAAAGGTTACACAGAAGTTGGAGATAATGTATTTACTTCTTCTGTTCTAAATACTTTAATTAAAAATGCAGAGAATAAGATTTATAGAGAAGTAGATTCTGACCAAGATAGACATTATGCAACGTCTAACTTAATTATTGGAAACAGATATGTAACTATTCCTGCTGATTTAAGATTAATTAGATATGTTCAATTAAAAGATTCGGATAATAATCAATACTACTTAGAGCAAAGGGATACTACTTTTATAGCTGAGTATTATTCTACACCAGGAACATCAGCTGTAGATATACCTAAGTATTATGCAAACTGGGATGAAAATTTTTGGGTAGTAGCACCTACACCTGATAGAACCTATGAAATTACGCTGGCTTATAACAAAGAACCAGTAAGTCTTACAGATGCCTCTGTAAGTGGCACAGGCACTTATCTGTCCAACAAATATCAAGATTTACTTTTGTACGCTTGTTTGGTAAACGCATATGGGTACTTGAAAGGACCAGCAGATATGTTACAATACTACTCACAAGCTTATGAAAAAGCTTTACTATCGTATGCGATCGAACAACAAGGTCGAAGACGCCGAGACGAATATGCAGATGGAGTTATTCGTACCGTTTTGGAATCCAAAAATCCATCAAGCAATAAATAAGGAGATAACATATGGCAAACATAGTACCATTCAGTTTTAAAGGCGAACTCGCATCAGGAACGCATAATTTTAGTTCTGGTGGTGACTCTTTTAAAATAGCATTGTACACAGCTAATCCATACACAACATCAAGTACAGTATTTTCGTCTACAGACGAAGTTAGTTCTGCAGGAAGTAGTAACTATCCAGCAGGAGGTAAAGCGTTAACAAGTCAAACAGTTACAGCTACAACAGCTACAACTGCAATTGATTTTGCAGATACGACTTTTTCTAGTGCAACTTTTACAGCAGCATTTGCAGCTATTTATAATACAAGTGCTTCTAATAAGTTGTGTGTTGTTTTAGATTTTGGTGGTAACAAAACAGCGACAAACGGAACTTTTACAATTTCGTATCCTGATCCAAGCACACCAAGTAATGCGATTATAAGTATAACATCATAAGGAGATTAAATGGCGTTAGTAATAAATGATAGAGTAAAAGTAACAAGCACAACTACAGGAACAGGTGCAATAGCACTTGGTTCAGCAGTAACTGGTTTTGAAACTTTTGCACAAGGAATAGGAAACAGCAATGAAACTTATTATTGTATCTTTAATCAAGGTACAAGTGAGTTTGAGGTAGGACGTGGTACATTAGATGGAACAAGTGCTAACTTAACTAGAACTCAAGTTATCTCCAGTTCTAATTCAGATTCTGCTGTTGACTTTTCTGCAGGCACAAAAGATGTATTTTGTACTTTACCAGCTAGCAAATCTGTCTTTTTAGACGCAACAGGAACACCGGTCGGAGCAGCAAGCGCAGGCTTTGCTTTAGCGATGGCGGTGGCATTATAGAGGAAAAATATGGCACAAGATTTTAGAAACAATTTACAAAGAAACGTTGGAACATCAGAAGTTACTTTAGTAACTGGTGGAGACTACGATGCGGTTATTGGAATTAGATGTTGTAATGTTAGTGCTTCAACTATTGCAGTAGATGTCTTTATTGAAAATGGTGGTAATGACCATTTTATTGCAAAAGATGTGAGTGTTCCACCAAACTCTGCAATTGAGTTAATACAAGGTGGAGCTAAAATTGTTTTAGAAAATGGTGATGTATTAAAAGCTAATAGCAGCGCTGCTTCAAGTTTAGATATTGTCACTTCATTTATAGATAGTATTAGTACGTAAGGAGTAACATGACGGCAGTAACAAATGGCATTCAATATATTGGAGGTCAAACATCTCCAGATGAATTTATTAAAAATCAAGCAGGTACGATTGATGGTACTCAAACTGTTGAGAACGGTGTTCTTGCAGGACCAATAACTGTGCCTGGAACAATAACAGTAACGGGAGTATTAGTCATTGTCTAAAATAGAAGTAGATCAGGTAGATCCACAATCAGGCACAACCTTAACTTTAGGTACGTCTGGAGATACAGTTAGTATTCCTTCAGGTGTAACTTTAGCTAATGCAGGAACAGCAACAGGTTTTGCTAGTATCGCTTGGCAGTCAACAATAGTCACAGGAACTACACATACAGCATCTGCTAATCAAGGAATATGGATTAACACAACTTCAAATGCTTGCAATTTAACATTACCGGCTTCTCCCTCTGTTGGAGATCAATTAATTTTTTCTGACTTTGCAAGGACTTGGGGTTCTAGTGCGGTGACTTTAACTTTAAACGGATCAAAATTTCAGGGCAATACAAGCCCAGCACCAGTTTATGATACTACTGGGGAAGCAGTTCATATTGTTTATTCAGGTAGCACACAAGGTTGGATTCCAATTAATGACGGTGCAACAGCTATGGAAACTCCTCAAACTTATAGCGCTTCATATTTAGTAGTTGCTGGAGGTGCATCAGGAGGTAAAGACCAGGCAGGAGGTGGAGGAGCCGGAGGATTATTAACTAATGTTGGTGGAGCAGCTATAACTTTAAATGGTGGAACTACTTATACAATAACAGTCGGTGCTGGAGGTGCCACTTTAACTAGTGCTGGTAGAGGTAATGCTGGTAGTAATAGTGTACTATCTGGTTCAGGTATTTCTACTGTTACCACTTTAGGCGGTGGTGGCGGTGGTTGTAATTTTGGTAGTCAAAATAGTGGTAATTCTGGTGGATCAGGTGGTGGTGGAGCTTATCCTGGTGGTTCTGCTGGTGCAGGCACATCACCTCAAGGTAATAACGGAGGAGCTGGTGCTGGAGGTGGTACTTCACCTGCTTATGGTTCTGGTGGTGGCGGAGGTGCTGGAGCTGTAGGAGCTGATGGTAGTGCTAGTTCTGGTGGTAATGGTGGTGCTGGTTCAGCAAATTCAATAACAGGATCGTCAGTTACTTATGCTGGTGGAGGCGGAGGTTATGCAATTAACGCTAGTGCAGGATCTGGTGGCTCTGGCGGAGGTGGTGCCGGAGGTGGATCTGGTGGTGCTGGTACAGCTGCAACAGCTAATACAGGAGGCGGTGGAGGTGGTGCTTCTGGAGATGGCGGAGCAGGAGGAAGTGGTGTAGTTATTTTAAGTGTACCTGATGCTAATTATTCAGGAATAACATCAGGTAGTCCAACAGTTGCCACGGGAGTTTCAGGACAAACAGTTATAACATTTACAGGGAGTGGCACTTATACCGGATAGGAGATTATTATGGCACATTTTGCAAAATTAGGAAAAGGAAATATAGTTGAACAAGTAGTTGTGGTACACAATAATGTTATCACAGATGCTAATGGTCAAGAGCAAGAACAATTAGGTATGGATTTTTTAAATAATATTTATGGTACAAATGACGTATGGAAACAAGCTTCTTACAATGGTTCATTTAGAAAAAATTTTGCTTCAGTAGGTTTTACATACGATCAATATAGAGATGCTTTTATTGAGCCAAAACCCTTCAATAGTTGGAACTTAAATGAAACAACTTGTCGATGGGAAGCTCCGGTGGTAAAACCTGACGATGGTCAATATTATAGATGGAATGAAGAAAATCAACAATGGGATTTAGTAGAAAATGACTAGCATTATAAAAGTAAACACAATTCAAGATGTAGACGGTAATAATATTATCAACGAAAATGCTAATACTATTACTATTGGTAAATCAGGAGATACAGTAACTGTTGCTAGTGGTGCAACACTTACAGGTGCTGGAATTGAATGGCAGTCTAGTATTGTAACAGCAGCAACTTTAACAGCAGAAGCAGGAAAAGGTTATTGGATTGATACATCTTCTAATGCTTGCACAGTTACTTTACCAACTTCTTCAAGTGTAGGGGATGAATTATATTTTGTTGATTTTGCTAGAAATTTTGGAACTAACGCATTAACTCTAGATCAAGGTTCACAAAAATATCAAGGGAACACAAGTCCAAATCCAGTATATAACCTAAATGGTCAAGCTGTAGCTATCGTTTATTCAGGATCCACAAAAGGTTGGATTCCTACAACTGATGATGTTTCAAGTTTTAAAACTGGTGCTTATTCAGCGGATTTTTTAGTTATTGCTGGTGGTGGCGGCGGAGGAGGAAGTTATAGAGCAGGAGGTGGTGGTGCTGGAGGATATAGAGCATCTTTCTCATCTGAAGCATCAGGTGGAGGCGGTTCTTCTGAATCTTCTTTAACTTTAAATTCTGGAACAGTTTACACAATTACAGTAGGAGCAGGAGCTGCTGGTAGTAACAGTACAAATGGTGGTAATGGTGTAGCTTCATCAATTTCAGGTTCAGATATTACAGATATTACAACTGTCGGAGGAGGTGGAGGAGCATCTTATAATACAGACAACTCACAAGATGGTGGTTCAGGTGGTGGAGTTGCTGGAGAATTAGTTGGGACAACTGGTGGATCAGGAACTGCCAATCAAGGATTTGATGGTGGAGATTTTGACGAAAACACAGATGGCGGTGCTGGCGGCGGAGGAGCTGGTGCAGTAGGAAAAGATACAGGAACAGGTGGGACAGATGGTGATGGTGGTGATGGTGTAGTCTCAACAATAAGTGGATCCTCTGTAACAAGAGGTGGCGGTGGTGGAGCTGGAAACTATAATTCTGGAAACGTCTCTATCGGTGGAGCAGGCGGTGGTGGAGCTGGTGGATCGGGCGCACCTGCATATCCTGGTGGAGTTGCAGGAACTGCTAACACTGGCGGAGGAGGAGGTGGATCTGCTGGATTACCTAATTCTGGTGGTAATGGTGGTTCAGGAGTAGTTATTTTAAGAGTTCCAACTTCAAATTATTCAAGTACAACTACGGGTTCACCAACTGTCACAACATCAGGTTCAGACACAATATTAACATTTAACGCATCAGGGAGTTACACAGGATAATGGCACACTTCGCAAAATTAGGATCAGGAAATATAGTTTTAACAGTTGAAGTAGTATCAAATGATATTGCCACAACAGAACAAGCTGGAGCAGATTTTTTAAATAATTTATACGGAACAAGAGATATTTGGAAGCAAACATCTTATAATGGAAATATGAGAAAAAACTTTGCTGGAATAGGTTTTAAATATGATCAAGCAAGAGATGCATTTATAGAACCAAAACCTTTTGATAGTTGGACATTAAATGAAGAAACTTGTCAATGGGAATCGCCAGTGGTAAAACCTGACGATGGTCAACCTTATATTTGGAATGAAACAAATAAACAATGGGATTTAATATAATATGAGTGAAGTAAAAGTAAATAAAATAAGTCCAAGATCAGGAACAGATTTAACACTAGGAGATAGTGGAGATACGTTTACAGTTCCTAGCGGTGGAACTTTAACTGTTGCATCAGGTGCAACTTTAACTAACAGCGGCACTGCTACAGGTTTTGCTAGCATTGATTGGCAATCCACAATAGTCACAGGCACAACACACACAGCATCTGCTGGACAAGGAATATGGATTGATACTACATCTAATGCTTGTAATCTTACTTTACCTGGCTCTCCTTCTGTTGGAAATGAATTAATTTTTTCTGACTTTGCAAGAAAGTGGGGAACTAATGCAGTAACTCTAACTTTAAATGGTTCAAAATTTCAAGGTAACACAAGTCCAGCTCCTGTCTATGATACTGCTGGTGAGACAGTTCATATTGTTTATTCAGGTTCAACACAAGGATGGATACCAATTAATGATGGAGCAGTAGCTTTTGAAACTCCTCAAACTTATTCAATAGATTTTTTAGTAGTAGCTGGAGGTGGAGGTGGTGGTAGTTCAAATTCTGGAGGTGGTGGAGGTGGAGGTATGCGTACCTCAACACAAACCATAGCTGGAGGAACTACAATAACTTGCACAGTTGGTGCAGGTGGATCAGGAGCAACATCAGGAGGTAGTGCAGGTTCACAAGGTTCTTCTAGTTCAATTTCAGGAACAGGGGTAACAACAATAACTTCAGCAGGTGGAGGTTTTGGAGGTGCTAGTTCTCTTGATGGTGGAGATGGTGGAGCTGGAGGAGGAGCAGGTTATAATAATAGGTCAGGGGGTTCTGGTAACACTCCATCAACAAGTCCAAGTCAAGGTGCTGATGGAGGAAATGGTGTATCGGCTGGACCAGGTTATGGTGGCGGTGGAGGCGGAGGCGGAGGTGCCTCTGGCGTAGCAGGAGGAGTTGGTAATTCAAACGCAGGAGCTGGCGGTGATGGAAGTCAATCATCAATAACAGGTTCAGCTGTTTATTATGCTGGTGGTGGAGGAGGAACAGGAGACCCTTCAGCAGTAGTAGGAGCTGGTGGTCAAGGTGGAGGCGGAGCTGGAACTAAAACAGGAACAGGTACTAATGGAACTGCAAATACAGGAGGCGGTGGAGGTGCTACACAAAACAACCCAGACAACGCAGGATCTGGTGGAACTGGTGTTGTTATATTAAGTGTACCATCTGCTAATTATTCTGGTACAATAACTGGAGGTCCGACTGTTACAACAAGTGGTAGTAATACAATTATTAAATTTACAGCGAGTGGAACTTACGTTACTTAAAATATTATGGCACATTTTGCAAAAATAGGATTGAATGGAAAAGTGATTGAAGTTTTATCAGTCGCAAACGAAGTTTTACATGACAGTAATGGTGTTGAACAAGAAGTTAATGGAATAGATTTTTTAACTAAATTAACAGGTTGGTCAATATGGAAACAAACTTCTTATAATGCTAATTTTAGAAAAAATTATGCTGGAATTGGTGGTACATATGATGAGGATAAAGATGCTTTTATTCCTAAAAAACCATTTAACAGTTGGATATTAAATGAAACAACTTGTAGATGGCAAGCACCAGTTGCAATGCCTCAAGATGGTAAAAGTTATAGTTGGAACGAAGAAAATCAACAATGGGATTTAATAGAATAAAATAATAAAATATTTTGTGAGAGAGCCAATAATTAATAATATTTTTCCAATACCTGTTTATATAACAGAAATGGATAGAGCATTTACTAAACAAGAATTAAATTTTGTAAAAGAACAAAAAAAACACTGTGCTAAAAATACAGGTAATATTCGTACAAAAGATAATTACACATTAAATAGAAAAGAATTTAAGAATATCAAAAAGTTTTTAGATAAACATTGTGAAAATTATTTAAAAACTATTATCTGTCCTAAAGAAAATATAGAACTTTATATCACCCAATCTTGGTTAAATTATACTGAAACTGATCAATTTCATCATAAACATGCACATCCTAATTCAGTGGTATCTGGTGTATTATATTTTAATTCAGATGTTGAAAATGATAAAATACTTTTTAGTAGAGATGATTATCAACAAATAAAACCTGTTACAGATGATAAAAAATTTAATTTATGGAATTCTGAAACTTGGTTTTTTCCTGTAAAAACAGGCCAATTAATTATGTTTCCTTCATCTACAACACATCAAGTAGAAACGAAAAAAGGTAATAATACAAGAGTAAGTCTAGCTTTTAATACTTTTTATAAAGGAACTATTGGATCTGACTCTTTATTAACAGAGTTGATACTATAATATTATAGTGTATAATCTTTAGATGGAGACAGTGACTCCACCACATACCTCACTGTCTCCTTTTAAGGACATATTATGAGTTTAGGATTTGACGCAATAGCAGCATTACCTTTTGCTACATCGGGACCTGATAATGATGTAGCAGTTGCAGTAACAGGTAATCAATTAACCATTACTATTGGAAGTGTAGGTATTATAGCAGATGCTGTCACAGAGGAGGCAACTCCTAATCCATTAACTTTAGGTCTTGGTACTTTAAGTATTACAGGTCAAGCCAATGTAAGTGTTACAGCTAACCCTTTAACATTAGGTGTTGGCACTGTTACAGTTACAGCAGATGCCACTGCCTCCCCTACAGCAAATCCATTGACGTTGGCGACTGGAAATGTTACAGTGACAGGAACGGCACTTGTAAGCCCTAGTGGGATACCATTAACGGTAAATACAAGAGAGCCAGGTATAATAACATGGAATGAAATAGTTCCAGGAGCAAACATGGTTTGGACACCAATAGATCCAAGTTAAAATTATGGCATCAACATTTTCATCAGATTTAAAATTAGAAATAGTAGCAACCGGAGAGAAAGCTGGTCTTTGGGGTACTATTACAAATACTAACTTACAAATTTTAGAACAAAGCGCTAGTGGTTATCAAGACATTGATCTAGCTGGTGCAAGTGTAACTTTACTTTTATCAGATGGTGCAACATCAAATGGTAAAAACTTTTATTTAAAACTATCTGGAACTTTGGGTGGCGACAGAACTTTAACAATGCCATCAGGATCTGAAAGAGTTTGGATTATAAGTGATGAAACAGTTAGAGGAACATCTAATAGAACGTTAAGTGTACTGACAGCTAGTGGTACGTCTCAACCTGTTCCACCAGGAGCAACTTTACTTTGTATTTCTGATGGTACAAATACAACAACAAGAATTATAGAAAAAGGTTATGCAACTATAACAGATTCTAATTCACCTTATGCAGCTGTAGCAGGAGCACAAATTTTTGCTAACACAACAGCTAATCCTATAGAAATTGATTTACCTTCATCTCCAGCGGTAGGAGATGAAATTACTATTATAGATACTAGAGGTACGTTTAACTCAAACAATTTAACCATTGATAGAAATGGTCAGCCTATAAATTCAGGAACATCTAATTTAGTTTTAAGTACAAACGGACAAGCTATAACTTTAGTTTATGTAGATGCTACTAGAGGTTGGGCTTTCAAAACAAATACAGCATAGGAGCTAAAACATGGCTCTTCAACAAATTAAATTTGCGCCAGGTATAGATAGACAGGACACCTCTGTTGGTGCTGTTGGTCGTTGGACAGACTCAGACTTAACTAGATTTAGATATGGATTACCAGAGAAAGTTGGTGGTTGGCAATCTTTATTAACAGATACAATAGTTGGTGTAGTAAGAAAAGAGTTTGCGTTTGTAGATCTAGATGGAAACAGATATGTAGCTTTGGGCACAGATAAATTTTTACTTGTATATTTTGAAGGACAACTGTTTGACATTACACCTTTAAAAGCTGACATCACTGGTGCCACACTTTCAACAAACTCTACAACAACAGTTACAATAACAACTTCAGCTGCGCATAATTTAAATGAAGGTAATATAGTTTTATTTGATAATGTAACACTACCAAGTGGTACAGGTTTTTCAGCGTCAGACTTTGAGGATAAAAAGTTTCAAGTTATCACAGTTCCTACTCCAACAACTTTTACAATTACAATGGGATCAGCTGCAACTGGTACAGTTGCAACAGGTGGTAGTATTACTTTAAAACCTTATGAGCCTGTTGGTCCAGCTGCACAAAACTACGGTTATGGTTTTGGTATTGGTAACTATGGTGGTACAATTACAGGTGTTGGAACAACAACAGTTAACAACAGTGGTGTAATCGCGGCAGGTGCAACATCTTTTGTTGTAACAGATTCATCCGTATTACCAGCAACAGGAACTTTATTAATTAACAGTGAGCTAATGGCTTATTCTGGTAACAATACAAGTACAAACACAATATCTGGTGTAACAAGAGCACAAGGCGGAACAGCAGATGTAGAACATGCAAACGGTTCTACAGTAACTAACGCTACAGACTTTACAGGTTTTGGAGAAGCGGTGACCGCATCAGCTGTTACACTTGAACCTGGTCTTTGGTCTTTAAATTCTTTTGGTGAAGTTTTAGTAGCTACAATATTAAATGGTAAAACATTTACATGGAATGCTGGTGTTGCTAGTCCAACAAGTAATAGAGCATCAACAACTACATCTGGATTTGAAACAACAAACAATCCTACTGCAACTAGAACAACTTTGATATCACCGACAACAAGACACTTAATTCACTTTGGTACAGAAGTAACCATTGGCACACCAACAACACAAGACGATATGTTTATTAGATTTTCTGCTGATGAAAGTATTAACGAGTATACTATTCAAGCAACTAATACTGCTGGTTCACAAAGACTTCAAGACGGAACGCGGATCGTCGGAGCATTAGTTGCAAAAGAAAATATTCTAGTTTGGACAGACAATGCACTTTACACAATGAAGTTTGTAGGTGCGCCTTTTACATTTGGTTTTGAACAAGTGGGTACAAACTGTGGATTAATAGGACAGAACGCAGCTGTAGAAATAGATGGTGTTGCATACTGGATGTCTAATAATGGTTTTTTCTCTTTTGATGGCACAGTAAACTCATTACCATGTTCAGTAGAAGATTTTGTTTATGACAATATTGATACAACAAAAGGTCAACAAATTTGTGCAGGTATAAATAATTTATTTACAGAAGTTTTATGGTGGTATCCATCATCAGGAGCTACGTTTAATGATAGATCTGTAATTTATAACTACGGTGCAAAAGCACCACCAGGTGAAATGGGTAACTGGTATAATAACACAAATACTAATTTTAACAGAACAACTTGGATTGATTCATTAGTATATCCTAAACCTTATGCAACAGCTTACAATAGCACGGGCACAGGAACTTTTCCTGTTATTGTAGGTGAGACAGGATTAGGCCAAAGTGTTTTCTTTGAACACGAGATAGGCACAGACCAAGTTAACCCAGATGGCAGCACAACAGCTTTATTATCTTTCATACAATCATACAATTTTGCTTTACAAACAGATCAAGGTATCGGAGAATACTTTTTAGCCATGCGTAGATTTTTACCAAACTTCAAAGTATTGACTGGTAATAATCAAATAACTATATCTGTTTCTGATTATCCATCAGAAAATGTAACAGCCACAACATTAAGTCCTTTTACAATTACATCTGCGACTACTAAAGTTGACACAAGAGCTAGAGGACGATATGCAAATTTAAAAATAGAAAATACAGGTGCAGGTGAGTCTTGGAGATTTGGTACATTTCAAGCTGATCTACAACCAGATGGAAGAAGATAATGACAAAGATAGTAGTAAGATTACCAGAACCAAAAAAAGAATATACAGAAGACAACCAAAGACAAATTAACAGAGCTTTGACTTCTGTGGTAGAGCAATTAAACTCTACATTTTTAAGACAACAAAAAGAAGACCAAGAACGATTTACTTGGTTAGGATTAGGTTAATGGCTAATATATATTTAAATAAAAAAGCAAGTTTAACAAACACAGATCTAACTACACTTTACACAGTGCCATCTAATGCAAGAGCTATTGTTAAATCTATAAATGCTGCAGAGGATGCTGCAGGTTCAGCAGTTGTAAAAGTAACTTTAACTAGTGCAGCAGGCACAGCTTTTGTAATTGATAACGATGTTAGTTTAACTTCTGGTCAAAAAGAACAAGTGTTAACAGAACCTTTAATTATGGAAGAAAGTGAAATATTAAAAGTGCAAGCAACAAGTGGTGCGGTTGATGTTATTGCATCAGTATTAGAAATTAACAGGGAGGACAGATAATGCCGTTTGTAGAAACAGAGGCTTCTGTAAGGTATGAAATAATAGATGGTAAAAGAGTACCAGTTATTACACCTAAAACAGAGGTTACATTAACAAACACTGAAACAGGTCAAGAATATATGTCTGATGCAGAAGCTATGCAGGATGTACAAAATCCTAATAGTTCTACCAAATCTGAACACATTAGAAGAGATGTTCATGTGACTGTAGAGTCGATACCTTTAGGTACGGCTACAAATATCAGTGATTGACGAGAAGTAAAAAACCTTGTAAATTAAGAATATTGGCTTAAAACAAGAATAGCCACCTTGCCATGAACTTCATTTCTGATAAGAAAACCTTGCAAGATATGCAAACTATCATATCCTTGTATAAGAAGTTTGACAAATATAAGAACTTTTCTAGAGAAGACTTATATTATCACATACTTCCTTCTATTGAACTGAAGCAATATAAAATACACTATGATGGAGATAACGTGATAGCTTTTACTAACTGGGCATTTTTAAACAAACCAACTGAACAACATTATGTTGAAACAGGTGAAGTTAAGTCTTGGAACAATGGTAAGAGTTTATGGCATATTGATACAATATGTGTTAAAAATTTAAAAAAAGTTATGGCTTGGACAAAAAATTATTTTGCAAAAACATTAGGTTTAAACCAACCTATTAATTGGTTAAGAGTTTCAAACAACAATATTTATAGAGTTTCACAAAGGAGAACAAAAGCATCATGGGTTCAGTAGTTAGAAGAGTTAGAAAAATAATACCAAAAGAAGTTAGACCTGCAGTTCCGTTTGTAGCATCATATTTTGGAGGTCCAGCGCTTGGCAAAGCTTTAGGAATAAAAGGTCAACTTGCTCGAAACCTAACTGGTAAAGCTTTAACAGCAGCACTTGCATCAAAAGCACAAGGTGATGATACAGATATAGCATTAAGATCAGCAGCTCTTGCTGCAGCACCAGATTTAATACAATCAGGTTTAGGTAGTGTCGGAGCAAAATTAACACCACAAACAACAGAAGCTTTAAAAGCTTCTTTACCTGTAACAGGAGGAGGATCTGCTGTTCCTTTATCACAACAACTAGGTAGTCTAGCAACAGCAGCTTCTGAATCAGATTTAATGACTTCTTTAGTTAGTCCAAAAGGCCAAACACTTGGTGCACAAGCAAAAGCTTTAGCTATTCCAACAGCAATAGAAGGCAGTGCACAACTGGCAGAAATTCAACAAGACCAACTTGATGAGTATAACAGACAATTACGAGAACAAGGTATAATAAATAAAGTAAAAAGAAGACAAGGTATTTTTGATATTTATATGAACGCAGGTTACGATGAAGATTATGTAAACTCTGTATTAGATAAATATGGTTATGCTGAGGGTGGTATCATAGAACAATTAGAAGAATTAAGAAGAAGAATGAGAGCTCCAGAACCTTTAGCAAAAGCTATGTCAAAAAAAGGTAGATTTAGAACTCAAAAAGATAAAAAAAATAAAAAAAGTGTTGTAGCAGAGCCTGATGAAAAAGATGAAATTACAGTTAACATTCAAGGATCAGAGGGTGATGATGGTTTTCTTCAAAGCTTACAGACAGCAAGAGAAGGTATTGAAATGGCTTATAGACCACCTATTGGTTCTGTTCAAGCCGTACCGATGATGAAGTTTGCTAATGGCGGTGACGTAAAAGAAGAAGGTATAATGACTATGATAGTCGATTCAATGGGAGACGATTACGATAACTTTCTTAAAATTAAAATAAAAGAAAAGCTTCAACAAATGGAAGATAAAGACACAAACATGACTGTTGATGATGCAGCAGATTTAGCAGAACAAGAAGCAATGGGTATGGTAAAAGAAAAATATGGTTTTGCTACAGGTGGTGAAGTAGAGATAGAAGAAGAAACAGATGATTTAGGTATTATGGATTTAATGAAAGACCAAGGAATTGAATATGGCGAACAAGTATCAGCTCCCGGTCCAAAAGATGGCTATGATGATATCGCTAGACAACTATTTGGTAAGGGATATAAAGATTTAACTCCAGAAGAATTAGAAATGTTTCAAGAAGAATTAGAAAGATTAATGAATAAATTTAGAAGTGGTATGAATGATGAAGGTATTATGAAAATGGCATCAGGATATAAAACAGATATAGAAGAAATGTATGAACAATATGTTTTTGAAATGGAAGAACAAGGATTAACTCCTATGTCTTTTGCAGATTTTTTAAGACAAGCTAGAGCAGGTATGAAGGATGGTGGTATAACTTTTGAAGAATACTTAGAAGGTAGAGGAAAAGAAGAAAAAATGCAAGATAGACAAAAACTTCTTGACGATTACGAAGAGTTTTTAAGAAGACAAAAAGTTCGAGAACAAAAACAAGAAGCTAAAGATGGTGGTATTTTAAAAGCAGCTAACGGTGGAACTCCAGGGGCTAGATACTCTTTTTTAATAAATAAACAAAAACAAGGTATTTTAAGTCCAGATGAAGAAGAAGAATTATTAATGTTAGAAATGACTTTTGCTGATGAAAGTCAAGGTAAAGCTGATGGTGGTATAATGGAAAAAGATATGAGAGGTGGAGGATTTATACCAGAAGGTTCTAAAGAGAGAGCTGATGATGTGCCAGCAAGATTAAGTAAAAATGAATTTGTAATGACTGCAGACGCAGTTAGAGCAGCAGGTGGTGGAAGTATTAATAAAGGTGCAAAAAGAATGTACGACATGATGTACAGCTTAGAGGGTAAAATATAATGGCAACTACTACTACAAGGCAACTTAGAGAACCATTTGTAGAAGCAGCCGGTTTAGCTATTACAGAGGAAGGTAAACGTCTTCTTCGTCAAGCTATTCCTACAGCTACATATACAGGTAAACAATTCGTTGCTCCTCAATCTGCATTAGAACAACAAGCTCAACAAGCAGCAGCTGGGTTAGATACTTTAGTTGGACCAGACGCATATAAACAATTTATGTCTCCATACCAACAAGAAGTTATTGATACTTCGCTTGCAGCTATGGAAAGAGAACAAGCTAAAGGTATTTCATCTTTAAGACAAAGAGCAGCACAAGCTGGAGCTTTTGGTGGTGGTAGAGAGGCAGCATCATTAGGTGAGTATCAAGCAACAGCAGATATAGCCAGAGCAGCTGAAGAAGCAAGATTAAGACAAGCAGGATTTCAACAAGCACAACAACAAGCATTAAATCAATTAACAGCACAACAAGGATTAGGAACGTTTCAATCACAGTTAGGTGCACAACAAAGACAAATTGCACAAGCAGAATTAGCAGCAGATCAAGAAGCAGCTAGAGAAGCAGCGTTTGCTGATTACACAAGATTAGGATTAATTGGTCCACAATTATCATCTGTAATTGGTGGATTCCCTGCAGCAACACAAGTTCAATCAACACCTCCGCCTAGTGCAACACAACAATTACTAGGATTAGGTATTGGTGCAGCTGGTTTAGCAGGAGCTATAAGGAGAATATAATGAGCAGAGTTTTAAGACGACCAATGTTCAGAGGCGGTAAAGTATCTAGTTATGGTACTGGTATTGCATCTGGTTTAGGTAGACCTGGTTATGATAATGGTGGTGAAGTATTAGATTTTTATGAAAGAATAAAAAAACAAATACCTGTGCCAGAACAACAAGGTTTATCTATCGGTGACTTTTTAAGAATAGCTAGTAGTGGTTTAGAAATATTAGGCACACCTGGTGAAGGAGGTGGTATAAGTGGTACACTAGCAGCAGCGTCAAAACCTCTTGCAAAACTAGGAACTGATCTTGGAACATCGATCGATACTAGAAGACAAAGACAATTACAAAACAGAGAGGATCTAGCCAGAACATTAACAGGTGCACAAACAGAATTTGAAATAGGAAAGATGAGAGCCGATAAAAAAACAGCTACAGAAATTTCTCTAGATGTTATTGATACTTACTACAATGAACAAATAGCAGATGAAAATAAAAAACCAAATCCAGATCAAAATAAAATTAGAGAACTAACAGAAGCAAGAGATTTTTCTAGATTAGATGTTGCACAAGGTGGTAACAAAGCTTCTAAATTTAGAATATTAAATCCACAAACTATTGATTCTGCACAAGATATAGTAGCTGACTTATTAAAAGATCAATTAGGTAGAGAGCCAACTGTTGACGAATTACAAAAAGGAGTTGCTCAATATTTATTGAACATAGTAAAAAGTTTTGATGCAGGTTTATCAGGATTACAAACAAAAGCTGATGGTGGCAGAGTTAATAAAGCAGAGGGTGGTCTAACAGAAATGGTACAAGAAGATGTTACAACAGAAACTATAACTGAACCTACAAGACCAATGCCAATGCAAGTAACTTATGATCAGTTAAGAGCAAGATTACCAAAAGAAATAGGTGATGAGATCGTAAATTTATTAGCTAACAGTTATGAGGCTCTTGCTGATTTTGCCTCAATAGCAACACAAGCAGATGTAGATAATTTTAATAGCAAGTACGGAGTTGAATTAGTATTACCGCAGGAGGCCTAATGGCAATTGACATTTCATTAGAGCAATTCACACAAGTTGTTAAAGAGAATGACGAAAGAAATAATGTTCTTGAAACTAATCCAGGTGACAAAGTAAAAGTTGTAAGACCTAAAACAGAAGGCGATGCCATTATAGATTTTTTTAGAGGTGATCTAAATACTTTAGGTATCTCCATGGCCTTTGACATTATTAATAAACAAAGAAAAGATAAAGGTCTTGAACCTCTAACAACAGATGATTTAGACAAAGATGAAACAACGGCAGGAAGAGAAATTCAAAGCGCTATTGTAGGTGCAAGCACTAACATCCTAGAGGGTATTTCTAATTTAGTAACCATACCTGTTGATTATGCTTTTGATACTAACTTTACACAAAATTTAGGTAAAGTATCTAGAGACTTTGTAGAAAATCATGGTAGCCCTAAAACTCTTACAGGTGACATTGCAAGACTAGGTATACAATATGGTGTGCCAAGCACAATAACTTTAAAACTTGTAAATCAAATACCTAAACTAGGCAACCTTCGTAAAACATATCAAGGATTTAGAAAAACTTTATCTAGTATAGAAAATAAATTTTTAAGAAGATCAGCTAAATTAGGTACAAGCATCGCTAGAAGATCTGGTCAAGGAGGTTTATCATTAGGAGCAGCAGAAGCTTTAGTTGCAGAACCTGGTAGACCAACATTTTTTTATGAACCTGTTAGTGAAGAAGGGAAAACAGGTAGAGATTTAGCTGCAGCCAGATTTATAAATAAATTAAAGTATGGTGCAGAAGGTATAACAATTGGTGCTGGATTTGCTTTAGCAGGTAAAGCATTACCCATTGGTGCTAAATATGGATTATATAAGCCTGGAGCTTTTACTTTAGGTATAGGAGCTAAAGCAGTTAACGCTGTTATAACACCGGTATCAAAGGTAGCCGCAAGAGTACCAGGTATAGAAGTTCCATTTAAACTAGCTAACAGAGGTGGTGAATTGTTAGTAAAAGAACTTGGCACAAGAATAGTATTACCGTTTTTTGGACAAACGGTAAAAGGAGTCTGGAGTGCTAAATTACCAGATTTTGCTAAATGGAGAACTTTTTCAACGGAAAGTGTTGACCCATTAAAAGCGTCACTTAAAAGATTAGATAATAAATTAGCTTATTTAAGATCTATGGGGCCACAAACAGGTGTACAATACTCTTTAAATACAGCAGCCAGACAAGAAATAAAAAGAGCTGCAAGAAGAACAGAAAAATTATTAGAAAGTATAGAAAAAAGATCTTATTCTTTAGCTAAAGCTTTTGAAGGTAGATACAATAAAGGAATACAAAACTCTCCTGCTAGTCAAGATTATTATTTAGATGGAGTATTGCAATATTTAAAAAATCAAAAAACTCTACAAGCATTACCAAAAGAATTAAGAATAACAGCACAAGCATTAAAAAAAGACATGGATGATATTAGAAAAACATTTGGTAATTTATTACCATCTGGTGATTTAAGAAGTGCTGTTCTTAAAAATGTAAAAGGTTACATGAGAAAGTCTTTTGCAATATTTGAAAACCCTGGTTATGCGGTTTCTGAAAACTCAGCGTTATTTAAAAAAGCAAAACAATTTGCTCTTAACTTAATTAACGGCAAAGGTGGAGCTGCGCTTAGAGTGCAAGCTAAAAAAGTATATCAAAGTGCAGGTGTATCACAAGGCAGAGCAAGAGAACTTCAAGCAGAAGAAATGGTTAGAGAAATATTAAGACTTGGTAAAGTTGATATGTACGATCCTATTAAAAATTTAAATGAAATAGGCAAACTTATTAGAATGAAAGATTTTATTGCAACAGGCGATGAATTACCTACAGTTATTAAAAACTTACTTGGTCAACAAAATAATTTAAAATCACAAGTGATGACAACTGTATCATCAATGGTAACACAATCTACGAATAAATTATTATTTGATAAATTAGCTGGTGCTTTACAAAAAGCAGATATTTTATTTAAAACAGAGGAAGCAGCTAAAAGAGCAGGTATTTTGAATCCTGTTAAGGTTGGAAAAGCACAAGGTTTAGGCGCAATGAAATCATTACTTACAGATATTAAAAGACCTTTATATGGTGCATCAGATTTAGTTGAGGCTATCACTACATCAAAAGGACCATTAGATGCTTGGATACAAAACGGTGTTTACAAAAATTTATTACAATTAAAAACAGGGGTACAATATGGTAAAACTGTATTGTCTCCAGAAACACAAGTTAGAAACTTTTATTCTGCCATGATGTTTCCTCTTGCAAGAGGCGTTTTAGGTGGTAGAGCTTCAGCAACAGATGCTATTGCAATGGTAGCCGATGATATTTTTAATGCTGGTAAAGGTAATGCACAAGCTGAATTAAGATTATTAGATAATATAAACGAAGGTATTAAATATGGTGTGTTAGATGAAAACATTGTAGCGTCAGAGCTTGCAGCTGTATTAAGAGAAGTTAGAAATGGTAAAATTGCAACCGTAGAGGGTCTAGCAAAATTTTTAGAAAAAAATCCATTTACAGAAAAAGCAGCAAGACTATATGCAGGTGGTGATAACGTTTGGAAATGGTTTACATATAATTGGTATAAGTCTTTTACCAAAGATTTATTTAAGGGTAACATAGAAACTGCTAGAAAATGGTTTAAAGAGATAGCTGGTAGAGAATTACAAAAAACAACTTTAACAGGACAGAAAGTAGATATTGATGAAGCGATAAGACAAGCTGCATCTTGGTATACTAGAAATACTGTACCAACTTACAGTAAAGTTCCAATAGCAATTCAAGCATTAAGAAGAACACCATTTGGTAATTTCGTATCATTTCCTGCAGAAATGTTAAGAACTACATTTAATAATCTAACCATATCTGCAAGAGAGGCTGCGTCTGATAATCCAGAACTAAGATCAATGGGTATTAGAGGATTAATAGGACTGTATACAACATTAGGTGGTGTATCACTAGCTGCAAAAGGATTATATGGTGCGGTAACAGGTTTAGGTGATGACGAAATGAATTTATACAAACAATTTTTTGCACCCGAGTATCAAGCTAATTCAAATTTATTAGCACTTACAAAAGCTGAGGATGGTAAATTTAAAGTTGTAAATTTATCTGATTTTATTCCTCAATCTGTAGTAATAGAGCCTATCGAAGCTATTTTTACAAAATTAAGAGAACAAAAATCTTTAGGAGACAGTGATATGTTGGAAATTTTCTTTGGTAAAAATGGACCTGTTCAAACTTTCTTTGAATCTTATTTAACAACACCTATTGGTTTTGAACCTTTTATTGATGTGGCTAGAGGTCGAACAGATACAGGTAAAAAAATATGGAGTGAAAGTGATCCTACATTTGGTTTAGATGGTTCTAAATTTAGTAAATCTTTTGCACACATATTGAGAGTATTAGAACCAGGTATTGTTACATCAAGTAGAAAATTTAAAGATGCAATTATAAAACAACCTACACCCACAGGTGTTGTTAGAGAAACAACTGATGTTATCATAGGAGCAGGCACAGGTTTAAAACCATATAACGTTGATATATCAGAGGCGTTAGATTATAAAATTTCTGAGTTTACAAGAATAAGATCAAATGTATTTAAAGCAGAAGACTTCTATAAGTTTACAGATCTTCGAGCTAGAGGTGGACAAGTTATTGTAGATGAGTTTATAAACATACAAAGAGAGGCATTTAGATTACAGAAAGATATATACAATGCTATTCAAGCTGCTAAAGAATTTGGTTTATCAGATAGAGATATTAAAAAATTATTTAAAGCTAGAAAAGGTATTAGTTCTAAAACAATTAGAAATATCATGAACGGTAAATTTACACCAGTCACATTCTCTGAAGAGAGATTTAAAAAGAAAATAGAGACATTAAGAAAAAGAGAAAAAGAACAAGATTTTGAGTATGGTCTAGATAAAAGATTTATCTTCCCAGAAAGAGACATGAAGAAAGTTATCAGAACATTAAAAAGAGATAGCCTAGAAGATACTTTCTATTATGATAAACCAAAAGAGCCTGTCATTAAAGAAGATCTAAGAGGTAGCGTTCCTGTCGAGGCCTCTGAAGTAGGCATAGCTTCTATCAAAACACCGCCTCTACCAAAACAACCAACACCCGTAGTTCAACAAGCATCTACTCAACCAGTTTTAAACACAGGGTTGACAGCCACAGAAACAGCATTATTATCCCCTGACGAACAAGCTATACGATTAAAACAAAAAGGAATTGCTTAATGGGTATGAAACCTAAAACAACAAGAGAACATATTTTATCCCTGTATGGACACATATCAGGAGTTAAAAAGAATTTATCACACGTACATCAAGACGTAGAAAAACTGGGCGGTAAGATAGACAAATTCTATTGGGTTCTTTTAACTGTTGCGGGAACTGCAGTCGTCTTTGTGTTAGATAAGGTATTCGGATGAAGTTGACTCCTAACTTTTCTGTAAGAGAACTTACCAAATCGCAGACAGCGGAACGTAAGGGTATTGATAATACACCAACAGAAGAGCATCTAGAAAATTTAAAATTACTTTGTGAAAATATTTTACAACCTGTTAGAAATGAGTGGGGTGTTGTAAGCGTATCATCAGGATATAGATCACCAGAATTATGTGTGGCTATAGGCAGCTCAGAGCGATCGCAGCATGCACGTGGCCAGGCGGCAGACTTCGAATGTCATACAGTAGATAACAAACAATTATTTGAGTGGGTCACTAATGAATTAGATTTTGACCAGGCAATTTTAGAATTTTACACTGGCACACCAGAGTCTGGATGGTTACATGTATCATACAACAAAGATGGCAATCGTAAACAAAAGCTACGAGCTTTTCGTAATGATGCCGGTAAGACTCAATACGAAGAGATCTAGCGATGAAAAATAGTCTTCTGGTGCATAAGCATCTCATTATTCGCGCCGAAGCTAGTCGACCACCAACAGACGAAGAACAATTACAAAACTGGATGAGAGAGTTTATAGAATCTATAGACATGAAAGTGTTTATGGGTCCTTATGTAAAGTATTGTAATATGCCTGGTAACAGAGGCATTACAGCTGTTGCAATTATTGAGACGTCACATATAGCGATGCATATTTGGGATGAACCTAAACCTGCATTATTACAAATGGATGTTTATTCTTGTGGTGAGTTTGATCATACAGATATTTGCAAGAAGCTTATGAGTGATTTTGATATACACAAAATAGAATATAAATATCTTAATAGAGAAACAGGATTAGTCGATCTTTAATTATTGTGGTGGGTCGTCACCACACACATAACCTATAACTTGTTTGCCTTCGTAGGTGTGATAGTAATGATTACTAAATACTTTTCTTTGTTTTCTTTCATGAACCTTTACGTTTCTTTCAAACCAAGATCCACAACTTTCTTTCGATGGTATTTCAAATGATTGTTGTTTAATTTCTCCATCCCAAGTTAAAAATAACAATGTGATTATAACTATCTTTTCCATTTTTATTTTCTATCGTCATGCCATCGTTCATTTATCTTTTCAGCCATCCAGAAAGCAATGGGAATACAAACTATGAAAGTAATTTCAGCTGCCCTTAAAATACTCACATCCCATAATTTCATTATAATGTGGTGTAGCATAATAGGTGCAAAACCACCTACGCATAATAATATTGTCATCCTAATGTAAAATGGGTATTTCATATCCAGTCCTGGACTGTATCACCCATTACCGTAGATGCAATATTAATTTTTTTTCTTAAAGCTTTTATAATCTTTTCATCAACAGTTTTTTCTGCTATGAGATCCACATATGTTACTGGCTTATGTTGACCTATTCTATGTGCTCTATCTTCTGATTGTAATCTTTTTTCTAGATCATAACTATTAGAATAATAAATAACGTTACTAGCTGCTGTAAGCGTAATACCATAACCACCTGTCTGCGTATTACCTACAAAATATTTTACTTTTGATTTAGGATTTTGAAAATCTTTAATAGCTTTTTGTCTGTCTTCTGATGATACTTGACCATAGTATTGTGCCACACATCCTTCGCCATATTCTTTTTCTAATTCTTTTGTTATCTGTTCTATATCATGAACATAGTTAGCCCAGATAATAACTTTACCCTCCATCTCATCAATAACATCAATTAGTTCTTCTATACGGTTGTGTTTAAAGTTTGTAATCTCACCATCGTCAGATTTTAAATGACCACATGTAATCTGGTGTAATCTCATGAGCTGTGTTAATACGTGTGGAGCTGTAGCCATCTTCCCTTTTAGTTGAGCGAGGGCCGCTGATTTCATGGTTGCATACGCAGAATTTTGCTCTGGTGTAAGCTCAACAGTTCTAGTCATATATATTTTTTTAGGTAAATCTAAACAATCTTTCTTTTGTACCCTGTAAGAAAACTCTTTTAATATCTCTTCTAATTCATCTAGTCTTTGGTAAGAACCTACGATCTGCACTCTTCGACCTCCAAAGTTTCTGTCTATCATAATAGCATACCTATTCCTAAAAGTGTAATAAGATACATGACCAAGTAACTGTTCATCTAAAAAAGCACATTGGCTATATAAATCTAATGGTGATTTAGTTACAGGAGAACCAGTAAGAATACGTCTGTATTGTGCATGTTTACCAAGAAGCAATATATTTTTAGTTCTTTTAGCGTTTGGATTTTTAATAGTTGTAGACTCATCTATAGCCATGAGTGTTTTATGACTTCTTAAAAATTTATATGCAAACTCAACACCCTTTTTTGTACTTAAAGCTTCAACATTCATAATTAGGATGTGAAGGTCATAGTCAGGTTTAAATAGTTGTTGATACTCTTTATCCTTAGTTTTTGATGTTAAAGCAGTCCATAATACCATTTTGGGTTTTATGTGGTCAACCAAATGATTTGGTATTTCTTGCGATAACCAGTTTGTGTAAACTCCTTTTGGTGCTATGATAAGCGCCCCATTTATTTTACCTTTATCATAAAGCATGGCCATGTTATCAACTAACACTTTTGATTTACCTGTGCCCATCTCCATAAAATAGCCATATTCTTTTTCAGACCATGACTTTTTTAAGGCAGTCAACTGATGCTTGTAAGGCTTAGTCTTAAATTTATAATCCATAGTTTTTTATTCTTTCTACTTGACTTCTATATAGGAAAGTATATATCAGTGTCAAGAGAATAATAGAATGAAGAATAAAATTTTTGAGTTATACAAACCAAATTCTTTAGGAGAGTTTTTAGACTTTCAAAAAAACAACCCTAACGAAAAATTTGTTTATGTACTACAGCATCCACCTGCAAATATAAATATTTTAGGTGCATCCGACTTTGGTTATCTTGTAATCTGTTTGCCTAACTATGGCCCAGATTCACAAATAATATTTAGTTCAAGTCCATTTGTTTTTAAAATGCAAAAAAATTTACGAGATTTTAGAGAACAAGATTATGTATTGCTCACAGGTGATCCAGCTATTATTGGTATCTCTTGTGCAATCGTTTGTGATAAAACAAACGGAAAGTTTAACCTCTTAAAATGGGATCGAAGAGAGGCTAAATATTATCCAATAAATTTCGATCTCTACCAGAAAGGATAACATGAGCGACGTAAAAAATATGATGTTAGAAGACACAAAAGATATGTTAGATAACATTGAAATAACAGACATTGCACAACAATGTGTAAAGTTAAAAGAGAAAGAAGATGAAATAGCAGAACTAGAAGATAAGCTGAAAGCCAAAAAAGCAGAAGCAGATGATATTAGTTCTAGAGTTATACCAGAGCTTCTACAAGAACAGGGGTTACAAGAAATTAAACTAGCAGATGGTAGTAAAGTTTCTGTAAAAAAAGAATTTAGGGCTACTCTTCCAAAAGATGATTTAAGAAGAGAAAGTGCCTATCAATGGCTTCGAGATCAAGGATTAGGTGACATTATTAAAAACAATGTTACTGTAAGTTTTGGTCGTGGAGAAGACAACAAGGCGAATCAATTGATGGACCTTGCGGTTGCTAATGGTTTTACACCACAGCAGAAATCTGATGTGGCGTGGAATACATTGACAGCCCTATATGAGGAGCGTGTCAAGGCCGGCCTTGACATGCCTTCTGATGTTTTTAGTCTATGGATTAAAGACAAAACAAAAATAAGCCGGAAAAAATAATGGAGGATGAATAATGGCTAGTGAAATAAAAGCTAAACAAAACGGATCTGTTGCCCTGTTCGGTGACGATCTGCAAAAAGGTTTTGAAAACATGACGCAAGAAGATATGGCGTTACCGTTTATCAGAATCTTGGGACAACTGTCTCCGCAGGTAACTGATGGAGATAGTAAGTATGTAGAGGGTGCCAAACCTGGTATGATCTACAATACTGTTACCAACGAATTGTTCGATGGTAAAAAAGGTGTCAAGGTTATTCCTTGTTACTACAAAAAAGACTATCCGGAATGGTCTGATAGAGGTGATGGTCCAGGTGCTCCTGTGGCTACACACTCACCAGGTAGTCCGGTTATCCAAACAGGTAAAAGAGATGGCTCTAAAATTAGATTACCAAACGGTAACTATTTAGAAGAGACTGCTTATTACTATGTGATGGTAGAAAACAAACAAGGCGGATACAGTCCTGCTTTAATTACTATGAAATCAACACAGTTGAGTGTCAGTAAGAAATGGAATTCAATGATGAAGTCTGTTCAGATTGACGATGGTAAAGGCGGATTTGCTGTACCACCTATGCATGGGGTTGTTTACAATTTACAAGCAAACTTACAAAAGAACGATAAAGGTTCTTGGTATGGTTGGGTTGTGAACATGGACAGAATCATGGGACAAAAGGATAAGACTTTGTATTTAAATGCAAAAGACTTCTCCGGAAACGTCTCAAAAGGCAACGTGCAAACAAAAGCAGATGTGGAAGAGACATCTCAAACTAAAACTCCTTTTTAGTTTTATAGAGGGGGATCGAGAGATCCCCCTTTACAATTTAATTAGAAATGATAATGAAGAGCAAAAAATTTAAAATAATATTTGAAGGATTAAAAATAGCATATGGACAATACCAGAAAGGCGAAAGAAATGAAAACGGAACAAAACAAAAAGGCAAGGCATTCATTGTTCGAAAGAACGTTAGCGATGACTTGTGGGAAAAACATCTACAGGGAGAAGGTCCGGCTTTGGGCATCATCCCCATTCGAGAGGATTCTACGTGTAGGTGGGGCTGTATTGATATTGACAGTTACAATCTCGACCACAGCAGCCTCATTCAAAGCATACGAAATCTTAATCTCCCCTTAATAATTTGTAGATCAAAATCCGGTGGTGCACATGTATTCTTGTTTACAAAAGAATTTATATCTGCAGCTCTTATGCAGAGCACACTCAAAAAAATATCTAAAGTTTTAGGATATGAAGGTAGTGAGATATTTCCTAAACAAACAGAAATACTTGTAGAACGTGGGGATACAGGTAATTTCTTAAACTTACCCTACTACAATGAAACGAAAGGACTACGTTATGCTATCAACGATAATGGCACCAGTTGTACACTTGAGGAATTTTATAAGCTCTATGATGTTTACGCGTGCACAGAAGAGCAAGTCAAACAAATTAAAATCGAAGATAAAAAAATAGAAGAAGCATTTCCTTCTGGACCACCTTGTCTAAACAAGTTGGCATCAACTGGGTTTGGTGAGGGGTCTAGGAATAATGCATTATTTAATATTGCTGTTTACTACAAACAAGCACATCCTGATAGTTGGGAAGATAAAATTGTAGAAGCTAATTTAAAATATATGGAACCGAAGTTAAGTAATAGTGAGGTTCAACAATTAATTAAATCTGTAAATAGAAAAGGTTACGATAAATATAGATGTAAAGACGCGCCGATCAACGCGGTCTGTCAATCTGGTCTGTGTAGAACAAAACGTTTTGGTGTAGGCTTTGGTGAAGAAGAGATGCCAATGTTAGGTAACTTAACTAAATACAAATCAACTCCACCACAATGGTTTTTAGATGTGGATGGAACGCGGATCGAATTAAAAACAGAACAACTTTATAGCTCACCGTTGTTTGCATTAGCATGTCTTGATCAAGCTAATTTAATTGTGCCTGTACACAAAGGCAAAGATTGGAAACAATATTTTTTAAAACCTATGATGCAAAACTTACAAGAAGTAGAACCACTGGAGTCTTTAAATCCTATAAATCAATTAATCGGTCTATTACAAGACTGGACTACAAATAGACAATCAGCGAGAACAATGGATGATGTGTTTAACAAATTACCTTTTACAGATGAAAATAAAGAATTTACATATTTTAGAATGGATGACTTCTATGCATTTCTTAAAAAAAATAATTGGGAGATGGATAAAATTAAAACAGGTAATCTTTTAAAAAGATTAGATGACGTGTTTGTTTCTGAAGAGAGAGTTAGAATCAAAAAACAACAACCAAGACTAATTAAAATAAAAACTATGAAACAGACAGAGGCAGCTGTTTCAAAAGTTGAATATCATAAGGAGGTTTATTAATGAAAGTAAAACCAATAGGTATAAATTGGAATCTAAGATACAGATTAGAAAAAGGTAAAAATGAAATCTTACAAATGAAAATAGATATATTAAGAGAGAGGTTAGCAAAATATGAAAACTATAATACTAGGTCCCCCAGGGACAGGAAAGACAACAACGTTATTGAATTTAGTCGATCAGTTCATACAACAGGGGATTAGACCAAAACAAATTGGATACTTTTCTTTTACACGAAAAGCAGCAAGAGAGGCAGCAACGAGAGCTGCAGAAAAATTTGGTCTTGATGCAGAAAAAGATTTAGAAAACTTTAGAACGCTACATTCCTATGCTTTCAGTCGTTTGGCTATGTCAAAAGAAAAAATGATGACAGCAGAAAATTACAGAGAGTTTGGTAAATTAGTTGGCATACCCATTAAGACAGGTAAATATTCAGAAGATGATGGCACATTTAATTCAGACAATGAATACTTGACCATTATGAATACAGCTAGAGTTAAACGTATGGATTTATTAGAATACTATGACTCTAGACAAAACATATTAGATATAGAAAGAGATACTTTATATTTATTATCAGAAGAACTGAAGAGATATAAAAAAGAAAAAGGTCTCAAAGACTTTACAGATTTATTAGAAGATTTTATTGCACAAGAAACTAAACAAAGTTTTGAAGCTTTGTTTATAGATGAAGCACAAGATTTATCTTTGATACAATGGGAGATGGTTAGATCTTTATGGGTTAATGCAAAGAAAACTTACATAGCCGGTGATGATGACCAAGCAATATTTAAATGGGCTGGTGCAGATGTAGATCATTTCATAGCTTTGAAAGAAGAAGTTAATAATATTAAAGTATTAGATCAATCCTATAGAATACCTGGTGGACCCATACATGAATTATCACAAAAGATAATTAGTAAAATAGATAACAGATTTGATAAAGATTATAAACCAAGAGCAGAACATGGAATACTGCGTAGATATTCTGACGTAACACAAGTTAATATGTCAAAGGGTAACTGGTTAGTCTTGTCATCGGCTAATCATTTTCTTGATGACGTAAAAGATTTGTGTGAGTTACAAGGTTGGTATTATCAACACAGAGGGTCTAACTCTGTTCCATTGAAACTTTTGATAGCTTTAAATAACTGGGAGAAATGGCGTAAAGGAGATATTGCTTTGGGTACAATAGAAATAAAAAACATATATCAATATTTAGGGGATAAAGTTTTGGTTGGTTTTAGATCTGGTAAAACTCTGCATTCTGATAAAAAATATTTGATTAGAGATTGTCAAGCTGAACATGGTTTAGTCACCACAGATGTTTGGTATGAAGCCTTTGATGGTTTAGATACCATCACAGAAAACTACATTCGTAACATGCGGGCGAATGGAGAACAAATAAACAAAAATCCGCGTATCATTATGTCAACAATACATGGAGCAAAAGGAGGAGAAGCCGACAAGGTTTTGCTTATGCAAGATCTAACTAATGCAGCACTAGAAACTTTCAGTCATGACCCTGATGAATTACATAGATTATTCTATACTGGAGCGACGAGAGCGAAGCGTGAATTGCACGTGTTAGATCCAAAGAACTTTGATCGAGCTTATATATTATGAAAAAAAATAGAATGTCAGATGACACACCAGAAAAAGAAAACCCAATGTTAAAACAGGTTGGAGGATCCCATTATTTATATTTTGAGATTCAGCCCGCAGAATTCATTAACAAGAATAGGTTGCAATTCGCGGAAGGGAACGCTATAAAGTATATATGTAGGCATTCTCAAAAGGGAGGCATACAAGATATAGATAAAGCAATACATTATCTAGAAATGGTAAAGGAGAGAGACTACTCGTGAGAAGTACACAGATGCCCCTATTCACCCCTGAAACAGAGTGGGTAATGCCAGATGAGTTAAAAGATCTGCGCGAATACAAAGAAATAGCAATTGATTTAGAAACGAACGACCCAGACCTAAAATCACTTGGATCTGGTAATGTCATTAATAAAGGCCACATTGCTGGCGTTGCGGTGGCTGTAGAGGGCTGGCAAGGCTATTATCCAATACATCATGAGCAAGGTGGTAATATGGACCCAAAACTGGTCTTAAAATGGCTACAAGACGTTTTAAATCAACAAGATACTACGTTTATATTTCATAATGCTATGTATGATGTGTGCTGGTTAAGGTCAGCAGGACTTACCATAAAAGGACCCATTGTGGACACCATGATAGCTGCATCATTAATTGATGAAAACAGATTAAGTTATCAGTTAAACACGTTAGCAAAATATTATGCAGGTGAAAGTAAAGATGAAAAAGTTTTAATTGAAGCTGCAAAAGAATATGGATTAAATGCTAAAGCAGATATGTGGAGACTGCCCCCAATGTTTGTAGGTCAGTATGCGGAGCAAGATGCAAAGTCCACACTTAAACTTTGGCAAAGATTAAAAATAGAAATGCACAATCAAGAATTGATGGACATTTTTAATTTAGAAACAAGATTATTCCCATGTCTTGTGGATATGAGATTCAAGGGCGTTAAAGTTGATTTAGAAAAAGCACAAAATATTAAACAAAATTTAATCAAAAGGGAAGAGTCTTTAATAAAAAAAATAAAAAATTTAACTGGTGTAGACGTAGAAATTATGGCAGCCAGATCAATAGCAAAGGCCTTTGATAAACTTAAACTTCCGTACGATAGAACTGCAAAGAGTAATGAACCAAGCTTTACAAAAAACTTTTTACAAAATCACCCACATGAATTACCACAAGCCATTGCAGAGGCAAGAGAATTAAACAAAGCTCACACTACATTTATAGATTCTATCACTAAACATGAACACAAAGGTAGAATACATGCAGATATAAATCAAATTAGATCAGACCAAGGTGGCACAGTTACAGGTAGATTTAGTATGAGTAACCCAAACTTACAACAAATACCTGCCAGACATCCTGAACTTGGTCCTTTAATTAGATCTATCTTTATACCAGAAGATAAACATGTTTGGGGTAGTTTTGACTACTCACAACAAGAACCTAGAATTTTAGTACATTACGCAAAACTGCAAAATCTGTCAGGAGTTGATGAAATTGTAGACGCATACAACGCCGGAGACGCTGATTTCCATCAGGTCGTGGCCGATATGGCAGGCATAGAACGGAAGCAAGCCAAGACGATTAATTTAGGTCTTATGTATGGAATGGGTAAAAATAAATTGATGGCAGAACTAGGTTTGATGAAAGAGTCTGCAGAGAAACTAATTAAACAGTATCATACTAAAGCTCCGTTTGTAAAACAGCTCATGGATAATGTATCCAGAAGAGCAAATGATAGAGGTAAGATCAGAACTTTGCTAGGTCGTGCATGTCATTTTGATTTATGGCAGCCAGTTCAGTTCGGAGTTTTTAAACCTTTACCTTTAGAACAAGCTAGAAAAGAATATGATGAGCCTCTAAAACGTGCATTTACCTACAAAGCTTTGAACAAACTAATACAAGGTTCGGCAGCAGATATGACAAAAAAATCCATGGTATGTCTTTACGAGAATGGTATAATACCACACATACAGATTCATGATGAGGTAGATATCTCTGTTGAGTCTGATGTACATGCAGAAGAAATAATTAAGATTATGGAAGCTGCTGTTGAACTAGCAGTCCCAAATAAAGTAGATTACGAAAAGGGGGCTAACTGGGGTGAAATTAAATAATGGCATATTTAAATGCAAACATACCGGCGACGTACGCACAGATCAGGAAAGAATATCTTTATGATCTTAAAAAACACCATGGCGAAGTTGAAGATTGTATTATCTTCGGCTTATCGTGTATGGGTGGAAGGGCTATATTATTTCACGCTATTATGGGTAACGGTGCAATATTTTATCGCCTTCCTATTAGCGCGTTTATTCAGCAAGGATATAAACCAGAAAACGTTCCCAAGCGACGCCTTGATGAACTTGAGCTTTGGAATTCTTTTTCTTATTATCCTGCTGTTACTTGCTGGTCTATTCTAAGCGCAGCTTCAGGCAAATACATTGGTAAAGATAAAAAATGGCATCACGGTAGATATTTATTTACGGTTGACTTTGCTCATCCAGAAACTAATATAATGGATCCGGACCATTCGGAAATACCGCACGAACATAAGTGCGCTCACATTATTGCTCTTGATGATGGCAATTTTGCAGCACAACCAAACAACAGATGTATATGGGATTTACCTTCTTTTACTGTAAAAGATAACATACCTGATTGGAAAGTGCAGACTAACGAATGGAACGTTGAAGATACAGGTAAATGGAAAACAGAAGACACAGATAAGTTCTTCTACGAAATAGAGGAAAAAAAATGAGTTTTAAACAACGCATAAAACAACTAAAAGAAAAACCAAAGGAAAAAGCTATGGTTAAAAAAATTTGGGCTAAAATAAAAGCCATTTGGGACAGCATTGTTTCAAAATTTTGGCAAAACTAATTGAAAAATTCTTAACACGCGTGTAAGATAGGGTGATAACGGGAGACTGCTATCACCCGGTACTTATGAAAACAATACCTGACGCGATAAGTGATATAAGAAGATTTATAAGAAAAGCGATAGACTTACCTTTATCGTGGATGGAGTCGTTTGGAAGTTGGATGAGTGTATATGCCTGGAATAAAAGATGGAAAAATAGAAAAGATGGATACGGATACAAAAAAGAAGACTTGTAAAAATTGTTATCATGAGTGTCATTGTAATGATGGATTACATGCAGATGAATATGGTTTATGTACCTGTGAGGAGTGTAAATGTTAACAGGAGATAATGATGAATTATTATATGACTATAATACTTTTTATATTAATCATTTTGTTGGGAATCTTTGGAGGACCATCTAATTATGGCGCTTAAAATTTCAGAGTCAGCAGCTGTACAAATGCCAATGAAGACGGTTGCTAGTTTGATCGCGATAATCGCAATCGGAACCTGGGCTTATTTTGGCATTCACGAAAAATTAAATCAACACTCAACAAAGATAGAGTTAATGCAAAAAGATTTAGACCAAAACTCAGAGTTCAGAATTAAATATCCAAGAGGTGAATTAGGTCAATCAGCTGGAGAAGCAGAGCTTTTTATGATTGTAGAACACGTTAGTGGTTTACTAGAGGATGTAGAGGCAGAAATTAAAGGTATGAGAAACAATGCTGTTAACATAGAATTTTTAAAAGATAGAACAAAAAAACTTACAGAGGATGTAGAGAAGTTAATTAGAAACGGAAGCGGTAAACATCAATGATAGAGACAGTATTCGCACTTATCTTAACTTTAAACGGAAATATGATAGAGCATGTATATAAAAACAACCTCAGCGATTGTTTGAAATCCAAGCGTATCGCGCAGAACGAGGTCAATCCTGAAAGAGTTGTATTTAGTTGCCAGAAAGTAAAGGCTCAAACAGAAATATATATGGATAGAAAGAAAATTGTTAAAATCCTAAAATAATGGAACCCATCTGTTATATATTTATTATGCTCTGGCTTATGGGCCAGTCATGAAGAAGCCCAACAAAAAAAGAAATCCAATAGCAAGACAATTAAAACACTTTACTTCAAAAATTTTTAAGAATAAAAAAAGATATGACAGAAAAAAACTGGAAACAAAAAGTTTTAGAGACTGAAATTGTTTCTGGACATTGTCCAGAGTGTGAGATGTATACCATATTAGTTGGTTTACATAGAGCTTTCTACAGGTGCACAAATTGTGGTTATGATGTAGAGCAAAAAGTTAATGGTGTGATCAAGTACATGAGAATAGAAGATAAAGATACAAAGATGACATTACTTAACGATGGCCAAGATTAAAGGATTTTTAAATAAAATAGCTCACGAACCTGTTTTTCACAAGACATCAATCGGACGTAGGCCTAGTCTGCAAAAAATGAACAAAAATAAACGTAGGACATTTAAATCCTATCGGGGCCAAGGTAAATAGTTTAGAATAATTCTAAGGTACATTATGAAGTTTACGTTAATACTAACAATCTGCTCATCAATCTATGGAAATTGTATGCCACCCATGGAAAATGAAATGCATTTTAAAACACACTATGAGTGTGCAACCTACGGTTATACTCTCGCAGCAGACATGATGACCGAAATGGGGCAAGAGTTTGTTAATAATAAGAGACTTGTTATTGGTTTTAAATGTAAACCCAATTTGGACATTTAATGTTGCCGTGAACTAGAAGCGTTCACGGCAAACAAAAGGTGTGAGAAGAGATCACCAGAATACAATAAAATTTTTTTACTTGCAACACTTGTTTTTTTGTTATAGTTTCCCATATAAATGATAACAAAAAGCAACATAAGAAAGGAAAAATGAAGATAATAAAACAATACATACAAGAACTAAAGAGAGCTAACGATCTAAAAGAAAGAGAGTTAAATCTTTTGTATGACCCTGTATTCTTTGGTAAAAGAGAACAAAGAATAACTGTGGACATACCACAGCTTAATAACGTTGAGTTAAAATCACCAAACACAGGTAATCCTAACTGGACGGTAAGCACATGAGATATACTTATAAAGTTAGAGAGTTAGGTAAAGACATCGTAGATGAAAAAACCAACGAAGTATACAACGATGTTGGAGCTGAAGAAAAAATGCAAGCCATGTCTTTTAAAAAATTAAGAGCTAAACTTGATCATAAAAAAGAATATCACGTAGAGTATACCAACAAGAAAGGTAACTTTATATCAACAATAACAAAAGGAAAGGAGAACAAATAATGGCTGATCCAGCTAAACATAAATCTGTATCCGTGCCAATCGCTGCTTGGAAAAAAGCAAATTATCTGAAAGATAAATTGATTGATGGTACAGAGTTAAGTATAAGTAAAGTAATAGAAAGCACAATAAACGAAAAGGCGAAGAAGCATGGCTACAAAAACGGGAAAATATAAAATCTTTTGTCCTAAATGTAAGGGCAATGGGTTCTACCGAGTGCCATACCATCTAACACATGAAGAAGTACATGCACAATGTGATGATTGTGATCGAACTGGGGAATTGTGGGTTGAGGATAAACTTGAACCCACAGAGCTCAGAGACAAAGGAGTCATTTGATGGGTGTAAAACAAAAGATAAAGATTAAAAAACCCATTGTAGAAAAAAAAGAAAAGTTACATGAAAAGGATAGGCCAAGGTATGAAGAGCAGTCTGAAGAAGAGTATCTAAAACATTGCAAAAAATTTTTTAAAGGGTGGGAAGACGATGAACAAATTAATTGATAAAGTCATTAAATGGCATCAAGATAGAAATCTTATAAAAGGAAGCACAGATCAAGCTCAACTTTTAAAACTTATAGAAGAGCTGGGTGAACTTAGTAACTCTGTTTGTAAAGGGAAAGATATAAGAGATGATCTTGGCGACATGATGGTTGTGATGATTAACATTATGAAAAGAAATAATCTAACTATGGAGGAGTGTTTAAACGTTGCCTACGAAGATATTAAAAACAGAAAAGGTAAAATTGTAGATGGAGTTTTTGTTAAGTGATTAAAAAAGAAGAAGTAAGATGTGTTGATTTAAATATAACAAATCCTTTGATCAAACCAGGTTTATATTTTTTGTATGAAACAGGTGGACCTCATTATTTCTCTCAATGTAAAAATGAAATTGAGCCTATCTATAGAGAAAACATTTGGCCTTTTATTTATCGTGTACAAACTAATCCAAGAAATAAACTTAAAAGTGGTATTTTGCTTGGATCAATTTCCGCAGCAAAGATGGGTTATGTTGTTCAACGATTGTATCTTAAAGATGAAAAAAGAGAAAGAAGAAGGTATCGTTCTAATAGAGAGGAAGTTTTTCATTCTCCGCGTGAGATAGAAAGACCTCTTCATCGTTTGGTTGCCCAAGCCTTTATTCCTAATGACGATCCTGAAAACAAAACTATGGTTGATCATATTAATGGTAATAGAGTAGATTTTAGAGTTGATAATTTAAGATGGGTAACACCGAGTGAAAACTCTAAAGGAACTGTTGGACATAAGAGAGAAGGTTACGCTGATAAAGTTTATGAAAAAATTTCTCAACAATACTGGTTTAATGGTGGTGGTGTGAATAACATAGTTTCCCCTAAAGACAAATTTTTTAGACAATTAAAATTAGAAATATGAAATACAACAATCAATACATTTATCCTAAAACAGTTAGAACCACGATCGACGGTAAACGACACTATGATATTAATGGTGGTAAATGGAAGTTACCTAGTGTAACGACGATACTGAGTGCCACACAGACAGCAGAGAAGCGCGAAAAGCTAGCACAATGGCGTCAACGAGAGGGCGAGGAAAACGCAGCGCGGATCGTTGAGCGATCTGGTGCAAGAGGAACAGCGATGCACAAGATACTTGAGAAGTGGGTGCTGGGCGAAGGTTACATGGACATGACAACTGTAGGACAAGAAGCACACAACATGGCTAAACAAGTTATCGAACAAGGTCTTTGTAATGTATCAGAATATTATGGATCAGAAGTAACACTATATTATCCTGGATTGTATGCAGGACAAACAGATTTGGTTGGTTTACATAAGGATGATCTAGCCGTAATAGACTTCAAACAGACTAACAAACCAAAAAGACGTGAGTGGATTGAAGATTATTGTATACAGTTGGCAGCTTATACAATGGCACATAATTTTGTACATAAGACTAACATATCAAAAGGTGTAATCATGATGTGTAGTAAAGACAACTTTTATCAAGAGTTTATCATAGCCGGACTTGAGATGAAAAAGTATATGCACCAATGGCTGAAAAGAATAGATCAATACTACGATGAAATGAAAGGAAAAGACTAATGAGTTTAAGATTAAGAGACTTGCAACAAATTTTAGGTAAGTTTACTGATGGTAATAAAGGCACTGCCATATCTGATTGTTTTATTTATATGGAAAACGACCAGGGTGGATTAAGTGAAATTGGTAAGATAGAGCTACAGGAAAGCAGGTTAATAGGTAAGATAAATAGTTCAGCAGCATGGCGTGTGGTTCTTAAACAGGACAAAAAAAGGACATATTTACAGTCAACGACCTATAAACAGACATAGAATATGGCATAAATGAGGCACAAGTGTGCCAACATAAGAGATATTTTTGAGCATTTATTTTTTTTGATGATAGCAAAAGTTTTAGGTGGCACAGTGGCACAAGGGGTGTTTTTGGACTATAAGCGTTGGTATGAGCGAATAATAGCTGTGCCAAGGCAGATTTTTCTGGTGGCACAGGTGGCACAGTATACAAAGTTGGTATCCCGCGCGCGGGCCTTTTTTGGTTTTTGTAAAAACAAATGTGCCCTAAAATATCTCTTATATGCTAAAACAAGGTATGAAACGTAGGAAGAAGTCAAAATATAAATATGCAGTGATAGGCAAGAAGAAGTATTACTTCTACAAGATAGTCTGGGTTGATCCGTGCGGGGACGCAGGGCATGCAGACGTGGACGAAATGAAAAAGTTATTACCAGCTACTATGATTTCACAAGCATATATCTTTGATAAAAATAAGAAGTATGTTTGGACATTTGCTTCCTATGATACAGAGTCTGCAGTGTTTTCTGATAGGAATTGTTTTCCACGTAGTATAATATTGAAGATGGAAAAGATAAAAATATGACTATTATTTTATCTCTTAGTTTTGTGTTGGTTACATATGGAGTTATAATTTTAATGTTGATATCATGGAATAATGAAAAAAATTAAAGAAAAATTAGAATTTGCGTCTTTGTACTATAGACAAGAAATTATATGGTTTGTAGTGGGTTTTCTTCTTGGTGTAATAATTATATGAAGAATAAAACCTTGACTAAGAATATGCCATTTGTAAAATGGAATGCTATACCGCCTGTAAAAGGGCCAAACTCACAAGGAGTAAAATATGGAAGTAATAAGAAAAACCCTAGCTTTAATAAAAAGCCTTTGGGTAAAATTAAATGAGTTCTTTAATCGGATACAGGGAGCTGTTCTGTTTTTGATTTTGGTTGTGACTCTTCTGGACTAACATTAATCAAACCTTTATGATCATCAAGAATTTTAGCCATCTTGGCTTCAAGTTCTTTTTCTGACATATTATCTAGATTACCAGACAATATAAGTTTTTGATCTACGTAAAGCCCACCAGCTTTGCCTCTGGCTACCTCTGCATTTATTGCTGCAGACCAGGCACCTTTTTTCATTGCATCATCTCTAAGTTTGGCTAACTCACCCAAGTGTCTACCTAAATCTACCTGATACTTCTCTTGGATCTCCTGTCTTAACTCTCCAATATATTTGACAACAAGAGGACTAATTCTAGGATTACGTAATTCAGATGCTGCTTGTCTTGGTCTTGTCTTGTATCCAGCTTCATATGCACATTCAGATGCACTCTTTCTGCCTTCATTGTAGACCAAAAGCTCTGCAAATTTCATCTGTTTTTCTGTTAATTGTCTAGGTAAACCCATTATTGACATATATCGTACTCTAGCGTACAAGTCAATTTATGAAGACTATTATATTTATATTAAGTTTAGCTGGAGCAAGTTCAGATAAATCTATTGATCCCGCAACTGCTGTTGCACGGGAAATTATTAAAGGTGTGTACGATGAAAGCCGAGTCAAAACTATGGCGCTTACTGAAGAAAAATACCCCAAAAATAAGTTGGACTAGACTAGAATCTTGGGCATCTTTTGGTGTGCCTGATTTGCTTGGTTACCATGATATGTGCGGATTTTTTATGGTTGAGCTTAAAGTTACAAAGTCTCACAAAGTATCGTTTTCACCACACCAAAAACTATTTCACATGACCAGGACAAAGCGTAATTTTATCCTGCTCGAAGATGCCTCTTCTCGCTCCATAAAACTTTATGGGAGTGAATCTATCCACGGTCTGTTGATAGATCACAGGGAAACACCTTCCCTCACACACAACAATTGGGAACACGTTCAGCGCTTGTTGCTTGACGTACCGCTTGACGCTTGACGCTTGTCGCTTGTAGCCTGTCGCTTGACGCTTGTAGCTTGTCGCTTGTGGCTTGCCGCTATGCGGTAACCATTTTTCTCCGCCCACTCTTCATGAATAGATATAATTGTCGGGTTGTTTGATTTGTGTTTAGTGTTTGGCATATTCTACGTTAGGAATTTTTTTGTTCCAGCATCTTCGACAGCTACCACACTTACCACCTTGCCTAGGAGCGGGACAAGTCCCGCTCCCATTTTTCACCGTTGATGTCCACGGCCAGAAAGTAACCGGGGACTGGTCAACCATATGCGAAGACATCCTAATAATTAGATTATCGGGGACCTCTTCAGGGGAAACTAATTTTAAAAATTGCGCTTCACGTGTTGGCATCCAGTGCTTGGTGTTTGGTGTGCGCTTGCACACTTCAAAGATATTTAATAAATGTTCTTCATTCTGAATGTCTCCGGCGTCATGCCATCTAAACCACTTCTGATTTTTAATCTGTGCCACCATCGCATCAACCCATCGCGGGTCAGTGATGGCTTTGAGTCTTACATATTGTGCAGCCTTTATTGCAGGGTATCTTGTATAGTTGCCTTTCATAGCATAGCAGCCATTGCAAACGCTGCCTTTAATTTTTGCAAGCTTTGCCCCGGTCTTACATTCCCACGCTGGCAGGCTGTAAGATAGGCCAGGCATCTTGCTAGTCCTGGTCATCGATCCGGTTATCTGTTTTGCTTCTTTTATTTTCACGTCATCCTTTCTGTTATTTTCCCACAATAGCTTGAAGCTTGTGGCTTGTCAAGCTTACTTGACCCCAGATCCAATTGCTACAAGTTTCGTCTCTTGCAAGTTTATGCAATTGGATCAGGGCTCAAGCTTGAGGCTTGGCGCTATTAACGACAAGCCCCTAGCCAAGAAGCCAGCCGCGTTATTTAACGGAGCCTGCTCCAGCTTACTTGACCCCAGAATAGTTTGGTAATAGTCGCCAGAAGCTTTACATCATCCGCACTGGTTAACCTATTGGATGACAACCAAACTATTCAGGGCTCAAGTTTATATTCTTTTTTACTCCCTGCTTTTGAGTTGCATATTTTATCATACTCATCAATATAACTCTCTGTTATATTTTGTGCAGAATAACCTTTTGCAACACCATTTTTAATCTTACGATTAATTGCGTTTATTCTTTTATCTTGCCATGTTTTTATTTCTACTTTCATATTGACAATATAGTATATCTGGGATAATATGTCAAGTATAAAAATAACAGAAAGGATAATATGCCAAAGACAATGACGAAGTATCAACTCGATCACTTCAAGTCGAAGGTGCGAAGAAACTTCAACCCTTTAATTGAAGAGCAAGAGTTGTTAGTCAAACAATATAGAGCAGAAGCAACTGAAAAGATAGTCGGTAAGTTAGCCAAGAAAATGGGCGCAGATAAAATCTTAAATGAATTTAAGAAAGCTGAAGCTCAATTAAAGGCGGTTCAAGAGAAAGCAAAAACTTTCTTCAAGAAGAAGGCGGAGCAACATAAAAATAAGGAGCTTGCCTATAACTTCACCTATAAAGAAGAAAAAATATCGCTGTCCGATTGTGAAGAACAATTAAAAGAATGGGCAAGAGATTTAGTTGATAGGGAAATAAGAAGAAGACCTGAAGGCCAGAAGCTAAAACAACTTGAAGACCTGAAGACGAAAGCCATAGATCAAGTTATGGAAAGCGGAACGCCTGAAGAGTTAATCAAACAATTAGACGCTACAACCAAAAAGATTGGTATTGCGTGGGTTGTTGATACTTCTAAAATAAAACAAATAAGCTCAAATTAAGGGCTTGACAATATATCTGGGGTATGATAATATCCCAGATATAAACAACAGAAAGGAAAATATGAACTACTACATTTTAAGAAAACAAAAAATCTGGGGCAGGTATGAGTATGATACAGATAACAAAGCTAACAGGGGTTATAGCGATTTAGGTGAAGTATCTAAAAAATTAGTTGCTTTAGAAAATTTAAACGAAAATGAAAATATTTCGTACGTTGTTGTAAATGATGGAACCCCTATAAAATAGGGATTGACAACATCTGGGATATGTGATAATATCCCAGATATAACAGAAAGGAAAATATGTTTTATATAACTTACTACGCAAAGAAACATAAAAAGTTTATCACACGTAAAGGTCAGTATGATAAACCAGACGGAACGAAAGGAAAATCTTTTGTATCTAAAAATGGTGTTCCATGTTTAGTTTACTGGGATTTAGAAAATGACGGTTGGAGAATGGCTGTCGGAAAGGCAAAGGTTAGAACATGAATAAAGCTGAACTAATAGGAAGATTATTAATGGTGCTAATAGGCTTCGTAGTTGCAATGTTAGGATTAATTTACGCAATCCATACACAAGATACTTATCTAGGTATTTTAATTGCAAGTGGCGGAGTTGTGTCAATGTTAGGGGGTTTGCCATCATGAAAATAACACCTATAAAAAATGGTTTTATAAATCACACTTCTAAAATGTTATTCACTCTTGAAGACATTCAAGAGGCTTGTATTAAATTAGGTTTTGATAACGAAAAAATGTTTGATGAACTTACAGGTTTTCCGAATGGTAAGGATAAGTGTATAGGAATTTTAGAAGAATAAAAGATTGACAATGTATGGGATATATGATATAATCCCATACATAAACAGAAAGGAAAATATGACAGACAATCACGACTACACAAGACGAAATAGATTTACAGGTGAGTCTATTGAATTAACAAAAGAGGAAGCGGAGAAACATGATAAAATATTTTATCACGAAGCAATCGCTACTCTTGAAGATAAAGAACTAGGAACAGGTGCAAGTAAGCACTGGCAAAAAATGCGAGACCTGTTGTCTTGGTTTATGAAAAATAACGCTAAGGCGTATATGGTGCTTTTGGACTAACATATTTTCCCAGATAGTCAATAGACTATCTGTCCAAAATGGGTCGGCCCCCTGCGGGGGCCGGTCAACCACAAGTTGTGCGCGGCCTGCGGCCGCCAGTGGGTCCCAAACAGTTTAACAAAATGTTGCCACAATTGACCCCCCACCCCCCTTACAGCAAAAGGGGTCCCAACAGATATACCTTTATGCCTAGTTTTAGAGATAGATATGGTATAAAATCGTTTTCACGTTAAACAGAAGTCTAAAAAAATTCTGCAAAAATTTTTATGAAACAAGAAATTATAAATAAGCTACCACCCGATGTTAAAAAAGAGTTTATGAAGTACGCCATAAAACTCGACCAGAAAAAAACTGAAAACAAAGTCAAATCTGATTTCCTTTCTTTTGTTAAACATGTTTGGCCTGAATTCATAGAAGGTGATCATCATAAAAAAATTGCAGAAAAATTTAACCGTTTGGCAAAAGGCAAATCAAAAAGAATTATTATTAATATGCCACCTAGGCATACTAAGTCTGAATTTGCGTCTTACCTCCTACCCTCGTGGATGGTCGGACGCAAACCGGATCTTAAGATTATACAAACGACCCACACCACTGAATTAGCGATCCGCTTTGGACGTAAAGCTAAGACACTTATCGATAGCCCAGAATACCAACAAGTTTTTAAAACAAGACTCAGAGAGGACAGTCAAGCAGCTGGTAAATGGGAAACAGAACAAGGTGGTGAATACTACGCAGCTGGTGTCGGATCAGCCATAACGGGGCGTGGAGCGGATTTACTTATTATCGACGATCCGCATTCAGAACAAGATGCTCTCAATTCGCAGGCATTGGAACGTGCTTATGATTGGTATACATCTGGTCCAAGACAACGTTTACAGCCAGGTGGTTCTATTGTAGTTGTCATGACAAGATGGAATACAAAAGATCTAACCGGGATGTTAATTAAAGCTCAAAAAGAATTAAAAGCGGACCAATGGGAAGTCATAGAGTTTCCAGCTATCCTGCCTAGTAATAAACCTACGTGGCCAGAGTATTGGAAACTAGAAGAGTTAGAATCCGTTAAAGCATCGTTGAGCGCGGGTAAATGGAACGCACAATGGATGCAAGATCCAACAGCAGAAGAGGGATCAATCATAAAACGAGAATGGTGGAACGTTTGGGACAAAGGTTATGTACCTAAACTTCATCACATTATTCAGTCTTACGATACTGCGTTTCTCAAAAAAGAAACTGCTGATTATTCTGCGATCACAACCTGGGGCGTGTTCTATCCAAACGAAGATAGCGGACCGAATCTAATTTTACTTGATGCACATAAAGAACGACTAGAATTTCCAGAATTAAAAAAAGTTGCTTATGATCAATGGAAGTATTGGAACCCTGATACAGTTATCATAGAGGGTAAAGCATCTGGCTTACCCTTAACTTATGAATTGCGTAAGATGGGGATACCTGTTATAAATTACACACCTAGCAAAGGAAACGATAAACATGCTAGAGTAAACGCCGTTGCCCCATTATTTGAGTCAGGGCAAATCTGGGCGCCTGATGATAAATTTGCAGAAGAAGTGATTGAAGAGTGTGCAGCATTTCCCTATGGGGATAATGATGACTTAGTAGATTCAATGACTCAAGCTGTGATGCGATTTAGACAAGGAGGTTTTATAGGGCATCCAGAAGATGAAAAAGATAAAGCGCAAACTAAAAAAGAATACAACTATTACTGATGGGATATTTACAAGCATTCAATTTATTAGTTAGAGCATACAAAGCAGCTAGAGGTGTTATGCCTAAAGGTCTTGATCTGTTGAAGTTAAAATTAAAAGCAAGACAAAAAGCTATTGATTCTAAAAAAGTTGTACAATTTCCAAAAGATAAAATAACTCCATTCTTTAAGCCAAGACCAGAACCTTATAATAAATTAATAAATCCTAAAAGCGACACAGGTATTAAACTTGGTAAAGTTAGAGAGGGTCTTAAAAAAAGAGAAACAGAAGCTCAGATGTTAGCTAGAATGAAAAGACAAAACAAAGAAGCCGCACAAAGATTAAGAGATAAAAAGAAACCAAGAGAAGATAAATAATGTCAGAATTTGTATCTATACTTGAAAGAATAAGACCGGGTTATTTACTTGGAGGAAAAGTAAAAAAAACTCATGCAAAATTAAAAAATAAACTAAAAAGAAATCCAACATTACAGGAATTAAGAGACGCAGGTGGTTTTAGTTACAAAGGTGTAAAAAATAATTTAGGCGATTTAAAACTATCACAAGGTAGAGTTTTAGAAAGCAGTAAAGTTGCTACTAAAGCTGCGTCAGCAGCAGCCGCAAAAAAAAGAAAAGAATTTTCTGAAACTATAGGAGAGGATTTAAGAAAAGATTTAGAAAAAAGATATAAATTTCCAAAACAGGGTAGAGAGTATTATCAAGAAGTTAGAAAGGGAAACTTATTAACTAACGAACAGTTAGCAAAAAAATATAACATATCTCCTTTTAAATTAGAAAGAGCAATTTCAAAAATAAAAAAAGAAAAAAAATTAAAAGCTCCTCTTTCGTCTAAACCCTCTAGTGAAAAAAGCAGAATAAGAACTCAGGACTTAAGATCTTCTCAAGGCACAGTAGGGATTAGAGGAACAAAATTAAATCAATTTCATCACATGATCCCTTATGCAGGTTATGAAAAAATAAAAACTGGAGATGTAATGATTTTAAATAAATATCTAAATTCAAAAATAGGACAAGATAATTTAAAATTAAATAATATTGCTAGAGAAATTGTAGATTTAGAATTTAATAAAAAAGAAGATTTTGACAAATTAGATAAATTAAACAAAGAGTCTGAAAAAATTTCAAAACAAGCAAAAAGTAAGTTACCTAAAAATTTAAGGGGAGGAACAGGATATATCAAATATACTCCTGTGCTGGATGAAAATGGTGTTGTAATCAGATTAACGGGAGAGCGAAAAGGAGTTGATCCAAAACTTTCTTTGAAAAAATTTTCAAATAATCTATCTAAAAACATAAAAGATTTTGATAAGGCAGAAACTAAAAAATTTAAAGAGCTAGTTTTAAAAGCAGCTAAAAAAGTTAAACCTCTAGCCAAAGCGGCTGGTAAAGTTATCAAACCTTTAGGAATAGCTTCTGGAATTGCAGCAGTCAATACTGCAGTGAAAGCAGGTGAAGTAAATCCTATTGATTTACTTCTTGCTTATGGAACAGCAGATCCTCAAACAGCAACAGACGCTAGACGTATGAGACAAGAACCAGAATTTAGAAAAAAACAAATAGCAGGGCTACCTGCCATTCAGACAGAAGACTTTACTTCCCTACGTAATGGGGGTATAGTTGCAGTCAAAGGTGTAATTTAATAATAGGATAGAGGACATGGTAGATAGTATAGATAAGTCATTACCCAACACAGTTGAAGAAATCAAAGACGAAGAGTTCAAAGAAAAAGAAGTAGCCGTACCTGGCGAAGAAGTTATTACGACTGACACAAGCGAAGTTGTGATGGATGAGGCAGGTGGAGCTGAAGTTACTTTTGATCCAACAACGGTCCCTGGTCGACAATCAGAGGGACACTTTGCAAATTTAGCAGACGGCATGTCAGAGGCAGAGTTACAGTCTTTAGGCCAAACACTTTACGATCAATATACAGAATACAAAGAATCAAGAGGAGACTGGGAACAGTCTTACAGAGAAGGTTTAGAATTATTAGGTTTCAAATACGAAAGACGAACAGAACCATTTAAAGGTGCATCAGGTGTCAATCACCCCGTGTTAGCAGAAGCGGTAACACAATTTCAAGCTACAGCATATAAAGAATTATTACCCAGTGATGGTCCAGTAAGAACACAAATTTTAGGTGACATAACAGTTGCCAGAGAAGAACAATCAAAACGTGTTAAAGATTTTATGAATTATCAACTTATGGATCAAATGAAAGAGTATGAACCAGAGTTTGATCAAATGCTTTTCTATCTACCCCTAAGCGGCTCTACATTCAAAAAAGTTTATTACGATGAACTTTTAGGTAGAGCCGTATCAAAATTCGTACCAGCAGAAGATTTAATTGTTCCGTATTCAGCTACCTCATTAGATGACGCGGAAGCAATTGTTCATGTAATCAAAATGTCTGGTAACGAATTGAGAAAACAACAGGTCGCTGGATTTTACAGAGATGTAAAATTAGGCGAACCACCTGTTACAGAAAATCAATTAGAAGAAAAGAAATTACAATTAGAAGGTATTTCAAAAGATGGTCAAGAAGATCAATATACACTTTATGAAATGCATACGAATCTAGATCTAGCAGGTTATGAAGACATGGATGAGAATGGTATACCAACAGGAATTAAATTACCATACATCATAACTTTTGCAGATGACAATCAAACAATATTATCTATTAGAAGAAACTTTAAAGTTGATGACCCACTAAAGAAAAAAGTAGATTACTTTGTACAATTTAAATTTTTACCCGGCACAGGTTTTTATGGCTTTGGTTTAATTCACATGATTGGTGGTTTAACTAGAACTGCTACAGCTGCGTTAAGACAATTGCTTGATGCAGGAACTTTAGCAAACTTACCAGCAGGATTTAAAACAAGAGGACTAAGAATTAGAGATGATGCGCAACCCTTACAACCTGGTGAGTTTAGAGATGTAGACGCACCTGGTGGAAACATTAGAGATCAGTTTATGCAACTACCTTTTAAAGGACCTGATGCAACTTTACTTCAGTTGATGGGTATCGTTGTAAACGCAGGACAAAGATTTGCATCAATAGCAGATTCACAAGTGGGTGATATGAATCAACAAGCGGCAGTCGGCACAACGGTAGCTTTACTTGAAAGAGGTTCAAGAGTTATGTCTGCGATACATAAAAGATTGTATGTTGGATTAAAACAAGAATTCAAATTATTATCAGAAGTATTTAAAACTTATTTACCAGCAGAGTATCCATACGATGTTCCTGGTGCTACAAGAAATATAAAAGTGCAAGACTTTGATGACAAGGTAGATATTTTACCCGTGGCTGATCCAAATATCTTTTCACAAACACAAAGAATATCTATGGCCCAAACACAATTACAATTAGCTCAAACTAATCCACAGATACATGACATCTATCAAGCGTACAGATCAATGTATGATGCGCTAGGTATAAAAAATGTAAATGCAATTTTACCACCACCCGCAGTCCCTACACCTTTAGATCCATCTTTAGAGGAAATTGCTGCAATGGGTATGAAACCTTTTCAAGCTTTTCCTGGTCAAGACCACAAAGCTCACATTGATTCACATTTAAACTTCATGAAATCCAATATGGTGCAAAACTCACCATCAGTTATGGCTGCATTACAAAAAAATATACTTGAAAGAATTAGTTTGATGGCGCAAGAACAAATTCAATTAGAATTTTCTAAAGAATTAATACAAGCACAGCAAATGCAAGCTATGTTAAAAATGAATCCACAGAATCCACAGCTAATCGCACAAGCAAATGCATTAACAATGAAAATTAGTGCAAGAAAAGCACAACTTATTGCTGAAATGACTAAAGATTACATGGATGAAGAACAAAAAATTATGGGTGAATACAGTGGTGACCCATTAATTAAGTTAAAAGCAAGAGAAGTTGACCTAAGAGCTAAAGAAAACGAGAGAAAAGGCGAAGAAGCACAAGAAAGAATTAACCTTGACACTGCAAAAGCTCTTATGAATCAAGAAAATCAAGAAGAAAAGCTTGAACAAAACGAAAATCTAGCAAAATTAAGAGCAACTGTGTCGTTAGCTAAACAGGGTATGGCTGACAAAAGCAAAATTCACGATTTTGGTAGAAACTTTAAGAAAAAATAGTTATAATTAAACAAATAAGGAGATCAAAATGACTAAAGATTATTTAAGAGGTCAAGGATACGTCAAAGCACCTAAAATTGAGAACGAATTAGGTGTTGGTAAAGACGGATTACAACAAGGTGGTATACCTGTTGAAATGACTGACCCAGATAAATCTCAAGTGGTTGATGTTAGAGGTACAAAACGTATGAGACCTGACAAAAAACCAGTTAAAGCTACTTGGTACTAATATGGCTTGGTTCAGTTTAGCAAAAATTGCTATGCAAGCTGGCGCAAAGATTTATTCTAACCGTCAGAAAACTAAAATGGCAATGTCTGATGCACAATTAATGCATGCAGAGAAAATGGCCCGAGGAGAAGAAGCTTACCAAGGCAAACTTCTTGAGGCCAGACAATCGGACTGGAAAGACGAATTTGTATTGATAATTTTGTCGGCTCCGATTATAGTATTAGCTTGGGCAGTTCTATCGGACGACCCGACTGCGATGGAGAAGGTGAAGTTATTCTTCGAGTACTTCTCAACACTACCGTCATGGTTTACAAATTTGTGGATCCTTGTCGTGGCGAGTATTTTTGGTATTAAGGGAACACAAATATTTAGAAACGGAGGAAAAAAATAATGGCAAACCCAAGATTTAATAAACAAGTTGCACAACCTAGAGTCGCTAGAAAAGGCGGTGGTATGGGTGGCAGAACTGGCGAGATGATGTACTCAAGAGGATATGGTATGGGTATGAAATCTAAAAGAAAACCTACTGAACTTATGGACAGAGGCGCTATGAAAAAAGGCGGCAAAGTTGGTAAGAAGAAACAAGGTTACAAAGCTAGAAAAGATGAATCTATTGCTATGAGAATCAAGAAGAAAAGAACGAAAAGGCAATTAAAAGATGCTAGAGATGAGTCTTACGGAAGATTTGGTAGCAAGATGAGGAAAAAAGGCAAAATCAATAGATAATGCCTCTTACACCTAAAGGTAAAAAAATCATGAAGTCTATGAGAGAGACTTATGGTAAGAAAAAAGCTAAACAAGTTTTTTATGCATCTAAGAACAAAGGTAAAATAAAAAACGTGGATAAGAAAAGGAAAACATAATGCAAAGAAAAATTGGTATACAATTAAGAGGCTCAGGAAGAGCACTTAAACCAAGTGGTCCAGGTGTTATAAGACCTAAACCACAAGATAGGTATGGTCAGCCTTTTAAACCAAAACCAATTAGACCTGGTAAAAAAGATGGCGGTATGCTTAAAGCTGTTAAGCCAAGTCAAAAAGGTTTAGCAAAATTACCAAAAGCTGTTAGAAATAAAATGGGCTACATGGCTAAAGGTGGTAAAGTTGATGATGGAAGAAAACCTAAAAAACCTTTAGATAGAAATCTTAAAAAACCAAAACCAGGTTCTTATGATTATCAGTTACAAGAAACTTTGAAACCAGGTTATAGAAAAAGAAAACCTATGAAAAAAGGTGGATTCCCTGATTTATCTGGTGATGGTAAAGTAACTAAAAAAGATGTTTTGATGGGTAGAGGTGTAATTCCTAGAAAAGTAAAAGATTTAAAACCTGGTACGGTAGACACTGCTAAAAAAGCAATTAAAAAAGGTAAAAAATAATGCCAGGAAAGAGAATTAAACAAGGTTTATATGCAAATATACACGCTAAAAGAAAACGTGGTGGTAAGATGCGTAAAAAAGGTGCTAAAGGTGCACCAACAGCAGCCAACTTTGCAAGAGCAAAACAAACAGCGAGGAAAAGATAATGCCATTAGGTAGAACAAAAAGAGACGCTAAAAAAAGAATTTTGAAGCAAATGGATAAAGCTCAAAAAAAATTTTATAAAAAATTACCAAAAGTAAAAGGAAAAAAATAATGACTAAACTTTGTCCTAGAGGTAAGGCCGCCGCGAAGCGAAAATTCAAAGTGTATCCAAGCGCATATGCCAATGCCTACGCTAGCAAAATTTGTGCTGGTAAAATTAAAGATCCATCTGGAGTAAAAAGAAAAGACTTTAGAGGAAGCAAGGCCAAAGGTGGTTTGATGGGTGAACTCAATAGACCAGACCGAGGTTATAAAAAAGGTGGCTTTGTTGCTAGAGGGTGTGGTGCGATTATGTCTAACAGAGCTAAAAAAACAAAGATGGTGTAATGGCAAAAAATGGTCTTGATAAATGGTTCAAACAAAAGTGGGTAGATATTGGGAGCAAGCGAAAGGATGGTTCTTTCGCCAAGTGTGGTCGTTCAAAACAAAAGAAGGACGCCAAACGGAAGTATCCAAAATGCGTGCCACTTGCCAAAGCCACACGAATGACCGACTCGCAAAGGGCGAGTGCTGTCAAACGAAAAAGAGCGGCAGGTAACACAGGACCAAAACCAACTAATGTTGCAACATTTGCAAAGAGAAGTAAAAAAGCAGATGGTGGTATGATTAAACAAGCGCAACAAAATTACAGAGGTAGTTATATCTCTGGTGATTTGGGTGGAGTAGAAGTTTCTAATCCAAGTTTAAGAAAATATTATAAAGGAATGTTATAATGAGAAGACAGGATAGAATGCCTGCAAGAAATAAAAAGAATTTCAGATCTACAAAATCTGGAGCAGGAATGACACGAGCCGGTGTCAAAGCCTATAGAAGAATGAATCCCGGCTCTAAACTAAAAACAGCTGTGACGGGTAAAGTAAAACCAGGATCTAAAGCTGCGAAGAGACGTAAGTCCTTCTGCGCGAGAAGCGCCGGTCAAATGAAAAAATTTCCGAAAGCTGCAAAGAATCCTAATTCTAGACTACGTCAGGCTAGAAGAAGGTGGAAATGTTAAGACAAGCAATACTACAAGCACTCGAAGATAAGTACAACGCAATTATTTCTGAAGCAGATGCAACTATAAAAATTTATTTGGATCACTCTGTAGGGATAGGAGAACACCCACAACATATAGAGGAAATAGATAAACTTTTACAAAAGATTGTAGATGCACAAGAAAAATTAAAAGAAGTACAACATTTTAAATTGTGAGGTAAAAATGAAAAAATCAAAAGCAAAAATAAAAAAAGTTATGAAGGGTTTGCAGAAAGCGTCTAAGACACACGCTGCACAAGCAAAAACTTTGAAAGGAGTTCTAAGTGGCAGATCCAAAAACAGGAACAGGTAAAAAACCAAAAGGATCAGGAAGGAGATTATATACAGATGAAAATCCAAAAGATACTGTCGGAATTAAATTTGCGACGCCAACAGATGCAAGAAAAACTGTTGCAAAAGTTAAAAGAGTTAAAAAACCTTTTGCTAGAAAAATTCAAATTTTAACCGTTGGAGAACAGCGAGCCAAGGTTATGGGTAAAAAACAAGTCGCTGCAATTTTTAAAAGAGGTAAAGATGCTATCAGAAGAACAAATAATAGAAAAGCTTAAGAAAAGAATCAACGCTACACTACAACAAATTGGAGACAGTATGATTACTGGTGGGGTTGACAGTATGGAAAAATATAAGTATATGCTAGGACAAGCACACGCTTATCAAAT